>Ga0307372_10010129_pt1 | contig 12831 bp, 8 predicted proteins | sample OX1MG_FD_202533 | JGI IMG/M metagenome (GOLD analysis project Ga0307372, IMG submission 202533) | Soil microbial communities from Risofladan, Vaasa, Finland - OX-1 | ecosystem: Environmental > Terrestrial > Soil > Coastal area > Acid sulfate soil | place: Finland: Risofladan, Vaasa | collected...
CTGCGCAATTTCATGGACACCTACAACAAATAGAGGCGACCGCGAAGGTCGCCTCTGAATGGATGATACGCGTCTTAGTTATTCAGCGGGGGAAAGGGCAACTCTGTAGGCGGCGGTGGCGCTATCTCTTGCGGCACCCCTTTAGGGAGCGGCTCACTCGGTCTGGGAGTTACGCCAGTCTCACGCAGGATCTCTTGCAGTTGCCGCGCATCGATTGTTTCGTGTTTGCGCAGCTCCTGCGCGATACGATCGAGCGTGACGCGGTGGGTCGTCATGAGTTCTACCGCGCGCGCATAGGAGGTGCGCACGAAGCGATCTACCTCTTCGTCGATGAGTTCCGCCGTCGTTTCGCTATAATCTGATGGCGCGCCAGTTTCTCCGCCGCCCATGAAAGGGCTGGAACGCTCGCTGAAGGAGATGGTACCCACGCGCTCGCTCATGCCCCAGCGCGTGACCATCTGGCGCGCGATAGAGGTCACGCGCTGCAGGTCGTTCTCCGCGCCCGTAGTGATATGCCCGATGGCCACCTGCTCGGCTGCGCGACCGCCCAGCGCGTAGACAAGTTGCCCCATCAGGTAATCCTTCGAGTAGTTGTAGCGATCATCCAGCGGCGTTGACATCGTGACACCCAGGGCCTGGCCGCGTGGCACAATCGTTACCTTTGTGACGGGATCAGCGCCCTCGGTCAGCAAACCGGCCAGGGCATGACCGCCCTCGTGGTAAGCTGTCACGTTCAAATCCTCGTCCCTTAGCACCAGAGGGCGTTCCGCGCCGAGGAGAATCTTGTCCAGCGCGTCTTCAAAGCAGCGCTGGTTGACGTACTCCATATTGCGACGCGCCGCCAGCAGGGCAGCCTCGTTGACGAGGTTGGCGAGATCAGCGCCCACCATGCCGACCGTCGCGCGCGCAATGGCGACAAAGTCAACATCCGGTCCCATCGGTACACCCTTTGAGTGAATCTTGAGGATGGCGAGACGGCCATTCCAGTCGGGTCGATCGACCGTGACACGGCGATCAAAACGACCGGGGCGCAGCAGCGCGATATCAAGCCCATCGGGGCGGTTGGTGGCGGCGATGACGACAACGGCCTGGCGTGTATCGAAGCCATCCATCTCGACCAGCAACTGGTTCAACGTCTGCTCGCGTTCGTCGTTGCTGTTGATGCTGGAACCGCGCTGGCGGCCCACGGCGTCGATTTCGTCGATGAAGATGATACTCGGCGCGGCTTTCTTGGCCTGGTCAAAGAGGTCGCGCACGCGGCTCGCGCCCACGCCCACCAGCACCTCGACAAACTCAGAACCGCTCATGGAGAAGAACGGCACGCTCGCTTCACCCGCTACGGCACGCGCCAGCAGCGTTTTGCCGGTTCCCGGAAGGCCTACCAGCAGCACGCCGCGCGGAATCTTGCCGCCCAGGCGTTGATACTTCCCCGGCGTCTTCAAGAACTCCACCACTTCCTCTAAATCGAACTTGGCCTCGTCAACGCCGGCCACGTCCGCGAAGGTGGTACTGGGACGATCTTCGAGAATCAATTTGGCGCGGCTCTTGCCAAAGCTGAAAATGCCCTGCTGTCCCTGTGAGGCGCGGCGGCTGATAAACACAAAGATCAGGATCAAGAATATCCAGGGCAGGAAAGTAATCAGAATATTCAACCAGAAACTATTATCCGCCGGCAGCTGCGTAATAACGGTGATGCTGTCCGCGCAGGTCGGTTTCGTATAATTCGGATCTTTGGGATTGGTGAGCACTGATAGGAGATTGGGGTCGCTAAAGGGAAGCTGCAATACATGATACTGATTATCGGCCCCTTCGGCTGTGCAGAAATACCCCGTGATATCGGTCGAACCAATAAGGGTTGCTGTCTTGATATTACCTGCTTTGATCTCGTTATAGAAATCGCTGTAGCTCAACTGCTTGATCGTTGATTGGCTGCTATTTGTGTTGTTCGCACTTAAAAACTGGTACAGGTAAATGCCCAGCATGACGAGCACGATAATCAGTAGCCAGCGGTTCAGCGAAGACATCCCCCGCTGTGGTGGCTGCCCATTGGGGCGACCACCAGGGCCAGGACGCAGCTGGTTCTGCTGGCGCGGCGGCGTATTATTATTATTTTGTAGCCAATAGCTATTGGCCGGTTCCTTTTCCATGTAAGATGCCCCTGACTTTCTCCCCACAAACATACGAGAACCCTGCAAGTTGCCCGTCTCGCCTAACATGCATGTAAGTGGGCGTATGGTAACGTTCTTATTATAGCGTATGGGCGTGTGAATTGCACGGCTACATATACATACGAACGAATGTTATTGTGGTTGGGCGCGCAATACTAATACGATACGACATGACTGGCCCGCTTCAATGCTGAGACGATCAGCCGGGCGATTAAGGGCATCCTCGCTGCCAACGGTTGGCTCAAAACACACGAACTCGTGATCTGGTCTGGTGGGCGGCTCCGACCATACTTGCATAGTATGCAGCGAGTACTGTCCATCCTGTGGCAACTCCGCGATGTCGGCGGACGCGATGAATCGCGTCCCTACCGGTGATTCCGCGATGGTCAATGTGCCGCTTTCTGGAATCTGGATGTTGGCTGTGTGGGGAAACGGGTAAGGGTTGTCCGGTATAATTGTTACCCAGTCGAAATCCTGTACCGCGAAACCCGGCGGCCCGTCAGTCACCAGAGCGGATTTTTTCTCCTGAGCAACGCTAAAATAGGGATGGAAACCGGGAGCGATGGGCATGTTCTCCTGGCTGCGATTCTGCATGGTGAGTGTATAGGTCAGCGTCCCAGCGGCAGCTTCGATAGTTGCCGTAAAGGTAAACTCATACGGATAGTGGGGCCGTGTGGCGTCGCTGCTGCTCAACTGCATGCTCAAAGCTGCTTCGCTCAACGCAGTGACTGTCCAGGGAAGATTGCGCCCAAAGCCATGAATGGGCAATGAAGTGCCTTTCTCCAGAAAAATGCCGTTCTTGAGGCGCGAGAAGTTGGGGATCATCAATGGCAACCCCCAGCGTTTCACGTTGCCTGTCTCATCCGGTCGATACAGTACCCGCCACGCTCCCACCTGAAAGTGTGAGACGAGGCATATCTCTGGAATGACGCCAATAGTAGTATCGCCGCTGGTCAGTACTCGCTCGCGCGATGTTGGAAATTTCATGAAATCGGCCATAGCATTTCTTACCCTATCATTGTTTTGAGGCTATTGTATGCCGTATCGAGAGCGATGCGCAAGGGAGAAGAATATCCTGGCGAGACGTGCTGATAATAAACTGGAGAAAGGCAGATTGGCTCCAATGGTCATAGCATTGTGAAAATTGAACGAGGTGAAACGTTCTTATATATTGATGTATGCCTATTCGCTGTTACAATGGGGGGTTATATTCCGTCTGCTCACCCTGAGCAGGAGTTTTATATATCATATCCTCGTATGTTGTGAAGGAATTTGTTTTTATGAAGCGTTTGTCTGGAATCAAATTAACAGGTTTGGTGCTTATTATTGTAATTAGCGCGGGTATCCTCTCTATCCAGCCGCTTACTTCCTTTATCATACACAGTAGTAACTCGTTAAATTCAGCGCACGCGGCCTCGTCTAATTCCCTGACTTTCCATCAATATACTGATGGACCTTATAATGTGGTGGGCAACCAGATTATTGGCAGCGACAACCAGCCCTATATTTTTCATGGCATAGGACGTGATGGCCTGGAATTTGCCTGTACCGGCGGCGGCAATATAGATGCTCAGCACCTGGCATATATGGGGCCTGGAACTACTACGCCGGGCAACACCTACTGGTTCGCCAATACAGTACGCCTTCCCCTGTCCCAGTACTTGTGGTTCAATGGACTCGCAGGCCAGTGTTCAAGCGCGCAATACCAGGCCACCGTGAAATCGGTGGTTGACGCGTTGACCGCCCTGAAACTCAATGTCATCATTGATCTACAATGGTCTGATGCCAATGGGCAGGCTCCCGGCGGTGCTGGATTTCAAATGGCAGATAATGAGAGCATAACATTCTGGCAGCAGGTCGCCCCCCTCTTCTCTAGCTATAGCAATGTTCTCTTCGAGGCGTTCAACGAACCACACCCTGCCACGTGGTCATGCTGGCTCAATGGTTGTCAGATAGTCAATGATATTATCACAGTCAGCGCGTGCCAGTGCAGCACACCGTATACATACCAGGGTGTTGGCATGCAAACCCTTGTCAATACCATACGCGCAACAGGCGCGAACAACCTCATCCTGATCGCGGGCATGAACTGGGGCTTTGATCTGAGCCAGGTGCTGAGCAATCAAATTAGCGGTTCGGATATCGTTTACGACACGCATCCCTATCCCTATGCCGAAAAGCAACCCGCCAATTGGAATGCCGCGTTCGGCTATTTGACATCGACCTACCCCGTTATGTCGGCTGAAAGCGGCGAGTACGACTGCCAGACATCCTATATGAGCCAGTTGATTGCCTATTTTGACGCGCATTCAATGGGCTGGGTGGCCTGGTCCTGGTACGCCGTGGGTACTCAAAATGTGGGCAACGAATGCGGCTTTCCACAGCTTGTCTCTGACTACCAGGGAACGCCCTTACCCAGTATGGGATCCTATATCTACCTGCATTTTCTGAATTACGCGGGCCAGTCGATACCCGGCCCGGTCAGCCCCACCTGGTACTTCGCTGAAGGGCGCGTCGGCGGTGGCTTCAAAGAATACCTGACGCTTGAAAATCCCAATACCAATCTTTGCGCGGTTACCATACAGTACCTGGCTCAGCCAGATGGCAGAAGCACCTACTCCAAGTCGGTGTCTGTCAACGTACCCGCCACGTCGCGTGTAACCGAGTGGGTAGACGGCGATCTGGGTACATCGCCCACCGGGCCGGGTATCTCCGACTCCGCCATCGTCAGCGTCAACAGCGCGGCTACGCCCAATTGTACAGGCATTGTCGCGGAACGTCCCATGTACTTCAACGCTTTGGGAACCACTAGCGGCAGCGACGTAATCGGTATGACCCAGTTGAGTACAACCTTCTACTTCGGCGATATGGCCCAGGGTGGTCAGCCCGGCGGCGGCAGCTACTCGTCGTTTATCTCTATCCTGAACCCGTCCAGTTCCCAGACGGCGACCGTGACGGCGGATTATTATGCAGGCGGGAACAAGGTATCCTCGCAGCAGGTCGCTGTCCCGGCGGGGACGCGTGGCACCATCTTCCCAAATCAGGCCAATCCCGGTCTGCCGTCGCGTGTCGCGGTGGTTGTGACTTCGACGCTGCCCGTGGCCGTCGAGCGTCCCACCTACTTCAGCAATATTCATGGCGGCAACGCTGGCATTGTCTCCGGCGCGGCTGATGTGATCGGAGTGCAGAACCTGTCCAGCGACTGGCTCTTCGCCGAGGGCTATACCGGCGGTTCATTCCAGGAGAATTTCGTGATTGCCAACGTCGATCCCTCCAACCAGGCTGCCAGCGTAAACATCAACCTGGAGTCCACAACCGGCGTTACGCAGTCCTATCCCATCACCATTAACCCTGACAGCCAGACGGTCTGGAGCGTCAACGCCGCCGAGCCGGGCCAGTCACTCTCCGCGGAGATCACCTCGACGGGGGCAAAAATCGTAGTTGAGCGCGAGATGTTTTTCCGCTACAGCCATAATGCCAACGGACGCAGCCTTTCGAGTATGGGCGGCACTGATGTGCTGGGCCAGTCTGGGCCAGCCGCGGCCAGTAGCTATAGTTTTGCCGAAGGGTATACCAATACCGGCTATGATCAGTGGCTGACCATCCAGAATCCGACCGGCAACACGGAAAACATCTTCATCTCCCTTGTCAATGAGGCTGGCGGTCACTACGCTACTTTGATCTCTGTAGGGGCGTATACCCGCGCAACGATTGACATCACCAGCATGATCATCAACAACCTCTACCATGCCGGTAATGGCTTTCAGGGTTACGAGGATTCAATGGTGGTCCAATCATTCGATGGTGCCTTCGTCGCCGAGCGTCCCATGTACTGGAACACCTCCGGCACACAGGGCGGCACCGATGTAATTGGCTACACCGGCGGCTAATGGACGCAAGCGTTCCCAGCGTCCTGTAGGGACAAGGGGCGGGGTTGGGCGGATGCGGAGGCCTGGTGCTTGTCCTCGTCGGAGTGCGATGATCCAACGGGGCATCAGGAAGCGCCACCCCACCCCGGACAGGCACCAGGCCCCCACATCCACCCTGCACCGCCCACTGTCCCTACAGGACGAAAGACGAGGCCACGCCATTACCCCATTTGGTTGGCAAAATTCATCAGGTGGTTTAATGCCCCAGCTTCTCCAGTATATACTCGACGAAACCGCGGATGTGGTGTTCGTCGGGGGCGTAGTTGCCGCCATTGCGGTAGGCGCGCGAGGCCATGCTCTTTTGCGTCAACTCACAAACGACCCAGTCCTGCCTGTTAACGAGGTCGAGGAGATCGACGGCATCTGACGCGTCAAAGTCTGGCCGCGCCATCACATCAGCATCGAAGAGCCAGTCGGATGTTACCAGCGTGCGCTCAGGTCCCAGGGGCTGGAGGGTATCGACCACGACATGGTCACTCAGCAGGTTGATGAACATATTGGGCAGGATCAGGAGACCGTAATAGCGGCGCGTATCTTCTGGCAATAAGGCAGGGAGCGGCGGACGGCTGGCTTTACCGTTGATGTTGAACGCTTCAACCTGCTCACCCAGCATTACGCCGGCGGAGAAATCTTCATCGGCGAAGACCTTGCCAGTGCGATACAGGGGGATCAACTCGCACAATTCGGGATGCATGGGGCCACAGTGATAGCATTCCAGGGTATTCTCGATAATGAGTTTCCAGTTGGCCTGCACCTCATACGTGATGGATCTGCCGAGCTTGAGCCTGCCTATTTGATAGCGTTCGTAGGGCGAAATATCGCCAAACTGCTGCACTTTGGGATCGTTCAACTGGTCTTCAAAGGGCAAAGGGTGCTCATCAAGATTGAGAAAGACCAGGCCCTCCCAGATATGCAACGCAACTGGCAGCAAGCCATAGGCCAGGCGGTCGAACTGCTCATCACTCATTACGTTAGGCGCGCCGATCAAGCGTCCATCCAGAGCATACGTCCAGGCATGGTATTTACACTGGATCGAGCCTTTGAGCTGCCCGCTTTCTTGATTGCATAAACGCGCGCCGCGGTGGCGGCACACGTTGAGAAATGCATGCAATCGCGTATCTTTATCGCGCACGATGACGATACTTTCATTTGCGACGGTCACTACCCGATATGACCCCGGCTGCGGAAGGGAGTCAGCGCGGCCCACATAGAACCACATTTTGCCAAAAATGCGCTCCTGTTCTTCCTGATAAATAGATGGATCATAATAGTAACGGCCTGGAAAAGTGGACAAAAAGGGGCTACTGGAACGAACCGTTGTGGTCATACATTACCTCGATGATGCTAGAAAAACGCCTGTGAGAAGCATAAACTCCCCCATACTTCTCCAAGTATACCTGACGAGCAGCCAGGTGTACAAGTCGTGGTGGTAGACATTTCTGAATAGAAAGAGGAAGATTTCACCTGATTTTATCCTTTTTCTGCCTCAAACCAACACAGTGACAGCATATGCTAATATGTGGGAGAGTCGAAAAGTCTCGGCATGAAAACAGCAAAGGAGCTAACCGATTTATGCATATCCCTCTTAATGACTTGCAAGCGCAATTTCAGAGCATCAAGTCGGAGGTGATGGCCTCTCTTGAGCGCGTTTTGGATAGCATGCAACTATTTCTCGGTCCGCAAAGTCTACAATTTGAGCAAAGTTTTGCCAGCTATTGTAGCTGCGATTATGGCATAGGTGTCTCCAACGGAACCGATGCCATCGCACTGGCGCTGCTCGCCTGCCATATCGGCCCTGGCGATGAAGTAATTACCGTCTCTCACTCATTTATTGCCACCGTCGAGGCCATTGCACAGGTGGGAGCAACGCCCGTTTTTGTCGATATTGAGCCGGATACCTATACCATGGACTGGCGACAACTGGAAGGCGCGTTGAGCGAACACACGCGCGCCATAATTCCCGTCCACCTGTACGGCCACCCGGCTGACATGCAGCCCATCATGGAATTCGCGCAGGCGCACGGATTGCGCGTCATCGAGGACGCTTCCCAGGCGCACGGTGCCATCTACCAGGGGAAGCGCGTGGGTAGTTTTGGCGATATCGGCTGCTTCAGCCTGTATTGCAGCAAAAACCTGGGAGCATATGGCGAGGCAGGCGTCTGTGTTACCAATAATGAGGAACTGGCGGAGACGCTGCGTATGTTGCGCGACCATGGTTCGCGCGTGCGTTATCAACACGAACTACTGGGAATGAATGGTCGACTGGACGAGATGCAGGCCGCGATTTTGAATGTGAAGATGCCTCGCCTGCAAGGTTGGAATGCGCAACGCCAGGCGCATGCCCAGGCGTATAGCGCGCAGTTACAGGATGTTGTCGAACAGATTCCAACGGTTCGCCCGCAGGCATCGCACGTTTTTTATGTCTACGTGGTGCAGGTAAGCGAGCGCGAGCAGGTACGCAAACACCTGGAACAAAGGGGGATAGCAAGCGGCATTCATTATCCGGTGCCGATCCACTTGCAGCTTGCCTGCCAGCAGTACGGTTATACACGCGGCATGTTCCCCGTGACCGAGGCTGTGTGCGAGCGCATCATCTCGCTGCCCATGTATCCCGAATTGACCCCGCAACAGGTACAGGCAGTCATTGATGGGGTAAAGCAAAGCGTGCTGACTAGCGTCGTGTCATGAACCCCACTCCTGATTCACGCGGACGGGACGGTGAAATAGACTTCCAACGCCGTTGTTGGAAAGCGCTATTGAAGAAGAGGATCAGGCTACGTACTCAAAAACGGGAACGACTGGCGCGCACATGATTTGAGCGACCAGCCGTGTCTCGCGCACGATAGCGCGTAACTGCTCAGGTGTGATGGATTGACGACCATCGCACAAAGCATTGTTGGGGTCTGTATGTGTTTCCAGGATCAGCCCATCCGCTCCGGCGGCAATCGAGGCACGTGACATGGTGGGAACGAGTTCGCGGCGACCTGTGGCATGGCTGGGATCAACGATGACGGGAAGGTGTGTCAATTCATGCAACAGGGGAACGCAGGTGAGGTCAAGCAAGTTGCGTGTGTGCGGGTCGAAGCTGCGAATACCGCGCTCGCACAAAATCACGTTGGGATTCCCGGCAGCTACGATGTATTCAGCCGCCAGCAGCCACTCGTCGATGGTAGAGGCCAGGCCGCGTTTGAGCATCACAGGGCGACGCGACGGGTGGCTACCAGCCGCCCGCAACAGGGGGAAGTTCTGCATGTTACGGCTGCCGATCTGCAAGATATCCGCGTATCGCGCCACTACGTCAACCATCTCAGGCTCCATGACCTCGGTTATGACCGGCAAGCCCGTCTCTTCACGCGCCTCCGCCAGCAAATGCAGCCCTTCGACGCCCAGACCCTGGAACTGGTAGGGTGAGGTGCGCGGTTTGAACGCGCCGCCGCGCAGCACCTGCGCCCCGGCAGCTTTCACAGCGCGCGCGATCTCCAGCAACTGCTCGCGGCTCTCGACCGCGCACGGTCCAGCGATGACAACGGGCGCGGCAGTATCGCCAATAGTGACAGGCAGCCCTCCGAGCAGATCACCCACTACGACGCGGCTATTCTCGCTCTGAAACGCGCGGCTCACCAACTGGTAGGGCGTATGCATGGGAACAATGCGCTCGACCGCGCTGTGCTGGTTGAGGGCGGCGTGCGCCTGCGCGTCCAGGCTGTTGCCGTCGATGGTGATGACCTGGCGCTGCTGCATGGTAATGGCGCTGATCGGTCGCTGACCGCCAAGCAGTTGTTGTAACAGGTCTACAACCTGCTGGTGTTCTTCGCTTGTGGTCTGGCTACGTGTGACGATAATCATGAAACTACTTCCTTCCTTTTTACCAAATAAAAAAGCAGAGGTTTTATTTCCTCTGCTTCCAGCATGTTGGTGGTCAATTTTTGCTCAGCCCAAAGGGCCCACCATCATGCTGGAGGGCTAAACCAGTAATAAAAGCTAAATTGTTGGTTTGATTGCTTGCTGAGCATCATTATGTTTCCTGGTAGAGAACAAGCCTCTACAATTTTCTCTTCTGTTCAGATTATAGAAGCGTTTAGTCGTCTTGTCAAGTGCTGATTCTTGAGACCGGGCAAGCTAATAGTCAGGAAATATTGCGAACAGGTGTATTAAATGATAGCATACTCCCATACTACTCAGTTCTAAAAGATTCGAGGATATCATGGATAAAATTCAGGATGCACTACGTATTTTGCAAGAACTGAGCTTGTCGCCGGGCAAACATAACGAGCTACAGATCGCAGTTGTAGAATCCTTTGGCCCTCGTTTTGTTCCTGGTGCCACAATCCTCTATTTAGGCGATGCCGCCAACAAGTTTGTAATCTACGAGAAAGAGAAACTGGAAGAACTTGGTGTGCCAATTACTATGCATGACAAATTGCCAGATATCATTCTCCATGATAAAGCTAAAAACCTGCTCTACCTTATTGAAGCGGTAACATCGCACGGACCAGTTTCACACAAACGCCTGTTTGAGTTGGAAAAGTTGCTCAAGAACTGCATACCCAGACGAGTTTATATATCAGCTTTTCTTGATTTCGCTGAGTATGGACGTCATAAATCGAAAATTGCCTGGGAAACAGAAGTCTGGATAGCTGAAATACCTGAGCATATGATTCACTATAACGGCGACAGGTATATAGGCACTCATGGGTAATTGAATGAAACAGGCACGTCCTCGCGTTATAGACCGCTTAGCTAACTGGCTGACGCTGCTCTTCGCGCTCGAACGCATCGTTAAATTCGCGGCAGTTACGCGCTTTTTCCGGCGCGCTCAGCCGGAGCAGCCACAATCCTGGCCCGGCGTCACCTTGCTCCAACCTCTCACACGCGGCGCGAGCAACCTGCCTCTTGCTTTGCGTTCGCGCGCACTGTTGGATTATCCCGCTGGCGTGCAACACCTGCTGATCTGTGATGCCGGGGATGACGCGACTCAGCGCATGGTTTCCGACCACCTGGCAGAGTTTCCAGGCATGCAGGCCGAGATGATGCTGGTTGAGCCTGATAAGGCAACGGCGGCAGTGGCATCCAAGATGAAAAAGTTGCAGGCCGCGCTTCCACGCGCCACAGGCGAGGTATATTGCTTTATTGATGACGATGTGACGCTGCGTCCAGATGCGCTGCGAGTGTTGCTGCCACATCTTTACCGGGAGCAAGCGGGCGTAGTATTTGGGCTGCCCTGCTTCACCAACTGGCAAACGCCATGGTCAAGCCTGGTTGGTATGCTGGTAAACGCGCATATGCTCTTGAATTTTGTGACCCTGACCTACTTCACGACGCCCATACGCATCAACGGGCATGTCTTCGCCTTTCGCCGCGCAACCTTTGAGCGCGTTGGCGGACTGGATGGGCTGGAGACACAGATCGATGACGAGTATGAGATTGCCCGGCGAGTCAAGCAGTACGGGTACAAGGCCATGCAAACGCCGCTTATCTATGACATCGACAACGCGCTGGACTCGGCGCGAGCCTATGCCCGGCAGTGCAAGCGCTGGTTTGTGATGCCGCGCCAGTCCATGATGCCCGCGCTTAGCCTGCGCGAAAAGCTGGTTTTCAGCCTCTTTAGCTTCACGCTGCCCATGCCGGGTATCATCGCTCTGCTGGCGTTATTGAGTTTTCGCGGGTCTGCATGGCGCGGCGCTGCCCTCTGTCTGGCCGTTTTTGGAACGGTCTACGCGTTATGCGAGCGGGTGTATTTGCGACGATCAATGCCGCTGCAGCGCTGGCTGCTGTTGCCCGTGGTGGCTTTTTTCGTGCCGTTGCAGATTCTGTGGACGCTTTTGCTGAATAACGAGGTCGAATGGCGCGGTCAACGCCTGCGCCTGCGCCGCGATGGCAGCGTTGAGATTGTCGCATAGCATGATTGTGACTCGTTAGAGCAGCCTCATAAGAAAAGAATGGGAGAGTGCCGGACACGATGCACTATACCCTGATTGCTTTTGGTTCGCGCGGAGACGTACAGCCACATATTGCCCTGGGCGCGGGATTGCAAGCCGCCGGGCATAGCGTGCGCGTGGTCACGCACGCGCTGTTTGAGCCGCTCATTCGCCGCCTCGGTCTGGAGTTCTCGCCTGTCGAGATCGACCCACGCGGCGTTGTAGACGCTGAGACCGGACAGGACTGGCTGGGCAGCGGCACCAACTTCTTGCACTTTTTCCAACGCTTTTCGCGCATCGCCGAACCCCTGATCCAGCAAACCATGCGCGATTGCTGGCAAGCCTGCCAGGGGTCAGACATATGCATATTTTCCCCGCTCGCTATCGTCATTGGCTCTTCCATTGCCGAAAAATTGGACGTGCCCTACTGGATCGGCGCGGGCCAACCGCTTACACCTACGCGCGCCTGCGCCATCCCATTCTTCCCACAGGCTCCTACCTGGCTACCAGCAGGTCGTGGACTTTATCACCGCGCAACCTATCTCTGGTCGGCGCGGCTCTTCTGGCGCTTGCTACTGAAACCCATCAACAAAGCGCGCCGTGAAACGCTAGACCTGCCACCATATGCCGCGAACTGGCTGTATACCCAGTTGCGCAGGCAGGCAATCCCCATGCTTTATTACTTCAGCTCCGCCGTTTTACCTCGCCCGGCGGATTGGAACGAATGCAGCCAGTTGACCGGCTACTGGTACCTGCACGATACGCGAGGCGTGCAATCCGACTGGCAACCCTCGCCCGAACTGGCGCAGTTTCTGG
>Ga0307372_10010131_pt1 | contig 12828 bp, 12 predicted proteins | sample OX1MG_FD_202533 | JGI IMG/M metagenome (GOLD analysis project Ga0307372, IMG submission 202533) | Soil microbial communities from Risofladan, Vaasa, Finland - OX-1 | ecosystem: Environmental > Terrestrial > Soil > Coastal area > Acid sulfate soil | place: Finland: Risofladan, Vaasa | collected...
TCGAACGCATCAACCGCACCGGTACGACGGTCGTCATGGCCACGCACGACAAGGCGCTCGTGGACCGAATGCGGCGTCGAGTGATCGAACTCGACAAGGGAGAGATGATTCGCGACCAGGTTCGTGGGGTCTACGGCATCGATGAAGGCGTGACAATCTAATGCGCGTGTACTTCCGCTACGCCGTCAAAGAGACCTTGTCGAATCTCTGGCGCAACCGAATGATGACAATCGCGGCGGTCCTGACGGTCGCGGTGTCGCTGTCGTTGGTCGGCGCGGCGCTCCTTTTGAAACAAAGCGCCGCACAAGCGACGTCGCAGTGGCAACAAGGCACCCGGGTGACCATCTGGATGCAGCCCACCGCATCGACGGGCGAAATCAGCAATATTCAGACGCAACTCAACAGTCTGCCCATCGTAAAGAGTTGTCAATACCGAAATCAGGCGCAGGATTACGCCGAAATGGTGAAGGACTTGCCGCCTTCAGAGTCGACCATCCTGAAGCCCAGCGAGATGCCCACCAAATTCAGTTGTATCCCCACGGTGCCATCGGACGCGTTGACCGTTGTCTCCACGTTTTTGCACCAACCGGGAATCCTCACGGTGACGGCGCCGGAACAACAGATTCGCCAGATGAATCGCGCGATTCGCATTCTGCAGATTGTGTGCCTCGCTCTGGCAGTCGTACTCCTGCTTTCGGCCACGGTCTTGATTCTGAACACTATTCGCATGGCGATCTTTGCTCGCCGCAGAGAAGTCTCAGTCATGAAGCTCGTGGGCGCGACGAACTGGTTCATTCGAATTCCCTATATCACCGAGGGCTTCATACAGGGCCTGCTCGGTTCGGCGGTCGCCATCGGAGCGGTCACGGCGATTCACATTTGGTATCCATTCCACAACGAGTATCAATTGAACACGAGTGCGCTGATCGGCACGAATATCGTCGTGCTCGTCGTCGGGGTGGTGATCGGCTCGGTCGGATCGGCCATTGCCATCCGTCGATTCCTCGACGTCTAGGGCGTTACCTCGTTGAAGTCAACGGCGAGGGAGTTCACACAGTAGCGAAGACCGGTTGAAGTCGGACCATCGTTGAAGACGTGACCCAGATGACCACCGCACTTCGAGCACAAGATCTCGGTTCGCTTACGCTCGCCCAGTGAGTCGTCGGGGCGCTCGATGATCGTGCCCGGCTCGCATGAGTCGAAACTGGGCCAACCGCAAGCGGAATCGAACTTCTGCTCGCTGGTGAAGAGGTGTTGGCCGCATCCACCACAGGAGAAGATACCGTTGCCATCGACGCGCAGGAGCGACCCGGTCCAAGGAATCTCGGTGGACGCGTGGCGCAGTACCGCGTAGCGATCCTCGGAGAGCAGGGCGCGCCATTCTTCGTCCGGTTTATCGACTTCGAAACTCACCGCTTCAATGTATCGGGGCGACCGCTGGTCGATGACTTATTGAAAGTTGGGCCGAGGCGCTTCGGGCAGGACCGGCGCGAACTCGGGCTCGTCGGCGAGCAACCTTCGAAACGCGGCCGCCAGCCCCTCAGGGTCCAGGCCCAACTCCGACAAGAGGTCGTCCGGTCGGTGTTGTTCGAGATAGGCGCGCGGCGTGCCAAGAATTCGAGTGGTGGGAAACGGACGGCCGAGGTCCTGGGCTCGACTTCGCAACGACGACACCATGAGGGTCCCGGCGCCGCCGTGTCGCGTGCCGTCTTCGACGCTCACCACTCGTTCGTGGTTGAGCGCGTCGTCGATCATCGACTTGTCCGGAGGCAACACTCGCACGTCATAAAGCGTGACCTGGCTCGCTTCGTCACCCATCAGTTCCAGCGCCTTGTAGGCCGTGGGCGCCATCTTGCCGACGGCCAGAACACAGAGCGAACCGTCGCCGCGACGGACTTCACGAGCTTCGAGCCCGTCGCCGACCTTGCCGTCAAAGGGTTTGGGCAGAGTCTTGGGGAATCGCAGGGCGGTCGGTGACGTCATCGACATTGCGGTGGCGAGCATGCCCCGCACCTCTTCGGCGCTCGAGGGAGCGAAGACGGTCATGTTGGGAATCGCCAAACAAAGCGCGATATCAAGTACTCCGTGGTGACTCGGACCGTCGTCGCCGGTGATGCCGGCTCGATCGAAGACGAAGACCACGGGCAGGTTCAATAGTCCGACGTCGAGATGGGCCTGATCAAAGGCGCGCGAGAAGAAGGTCGAGTAGACCGCGACGACGGGCTTCAACCCGCCCATCGCCATGCCGGCGGCAGCCGTGACGGCGTGTTGCTCGGCGATGCCCACGTCGAAGAACCGGTCAGGGAATCGGGCCTCGAAGTTGCGCAGGCCCGTTGGACCGGCCATTGCCGCGGTGATGGCGACGATGCGATCGTCGGCGCTGGCGAGCGCGACGAGTGCGTCGGAGAACGCCTGCGAGAACGACTGCGGAGGGACCTCTTCGTCGTCGTGTCGGGGCGGCAACTTGTAGTCGTGCATCTTTAAGTCGTCGTCGATGGCCGGCTCGTAGCCGAGACCTTTGGTGGTGAGCACGTGCACGAGGATCGGCCCGTCCCACTCTGACGCGCTCTTCAACGTGTTTTCAATCGACTCGATGTCGTGACCGTCGATCGGGCCGATGTAACGCACGCCCAGGTTCTCGAAAAACGTGTGCGGGGTCACCATTTCGCGCACGACGGACGTCAAACCGTCGATGCCGAGGTAGGCCGCTTTCCCCACTCGTGGGAGATGTGGAATCGTGTCGCGGATGCGACCTCGCATCGTCAGGTAGGTCTTATTCAGCCGAAGTGCGGTCAGTGACTCCGAGAGCTTCGAGATCGTCGGGGCGTAACTTCGCCCGTTGTCGTTGAGGACGATCACGACGCGCTGGTTCGAATGGCCCAGGTTGTTAAGCGCCTCGTAGGCCATGCCGCCGGTGAGTGACCCGTCACCCACGATCGCGACGACGTGACGCGTGCCGCCGTGGCCGATGAGCTCCTTGCGCCGTTGCAAGGCGACCGAAAGTCCGTGCGCGTAGGAGAGCGCGGTCGACGCGTGGCTCGACTCGATCCAGTCGTGCTCGCTCTCTGAGCGGTTCGGGTAGCCCGAAAGGCCCCCGCGTTGGCGCAGTTTCTTGAAGCCGTAGCGCCGACCGGTCAAGAGCTTGTGGACGTAGGCCTGGTGGCCGGTGTCCCACAGCAGGATGTCTTTGGGTGATTCGAAGACCCGGTGGAGCGCCAACGTCAGTTCGACCACACCGAGGTTCGAGCCCAGATGACCGCCCGTGGGATTGGTCGTCACCGCTTCGATAATGAACTGTCTAATTTCCTCGCTCAATTCGTCGAGCTCCTCGTAGGAGAGTCCTAGGAGGTCGGCTGGCGTTTCGATCGATGGGAGAATCACCAGAACATCATACTTATGCAAAGTGACGTTTTGACTTACGTGGACCCAACTACGCTCGCCGGAATGACTACGAATTTGGTTGAACACGACGTTCTCGAGCACACTCTCAACGAAGCGATGGCTCGCGGCGGCGAGTTCGCCGAGGTTTTCGTCGAAGACCGGACGACCTCTTCAGCCATGTTGGACCAGCGACGCGTGGAACAACTGAGCTCGGGGCACGAGCGCGGCGCCGGCATTCGCGTCGTGGTCGGTGACACCACCGGATTCGCGCACACCGCGGATCTCACCGAAAGCGGTTTATTGGCGGCGGCGCGCGCCGCGGCCTCGGTCGCGCGCGAAGGCGGAGGAGGTGTTCGCGAGATTGCACTTGGACCGCTGCGCGATCATCCGAGTCTTGCGACGGTTCGACCCGACGAGGTCGACAAGCGACGCAAGATCGAACTCATGAATCACGCTGACGACGCGGCGCGTTCCGAAGGTTCGTCGATCACCCAGGTGCAGGTCGCTCTGGGTGACTCCACTCGTCACTTCCTGGTGGCGAACTCCGACGGCCTCTTCACCGGCGACCACCAGGTGCGAACCCGATTCAACGTGTCGTGCATTGCGACCGGCGACACCGGGATGCAGACGGGCTACCGGCCGATCGCAGGAACCCGCGGCTTCGAACTTCTTAGCCCCGAAGCGGTGTCCGAGGCTGCGCGCGGCGCCGCGCGACAGGCGATCACTAAGTTGGACGCGCGTCCGGCACCATCGGGCGACCTACCGGTGGTCCTCGCGGGGGGCTCGGGCGGCATCTTGTTCCACGAAGCGTGCGGTCACGGACTCGAAGCCGACGCCATTCTCAAACAGGCCTCGGTCTACGCCGGCAAGGTCGGACAACTCGTCGCGAGTCCTCTGGTGACATTGGTCGATGACGGCACGGTCGAGGGTGAATGGGGTTACCTGGCGATCGACGACGAAGGACGCCCCGGCGCTCGTAACGTCCTCATCGAGAATGGTGTGCTCACCGACTACATGTGGGATTACCTACGTTCTCGAAAGGAAGGCCGACTCTCCTCGGGTAACGGTCGGCGCCAGAGCTATCAGCACCTACCGATGGTGCGCATGACCAATACGTACCTGCTCGAGGGTGATTCGGACGCCGACGAAATCGTGGCTCAGACGCCCTACGGCGTCTACGTCGCCCAACTCGGTGGCGGTCAAGTCAATACGGCGACCGGTGACTTCGTCTTTGGCATGACCGCGGCCTTCATGATCGAAGACGGAAAGATCACCGCGCCGCTTCGCGACTGCAACCTCATCGGGAATGGTCCGGACGTGTTGCAGCGCGTCGACGCCGTGGCGTCGGACTTCTCGATGACGCCCGGCACGTGCGGCAAAAACGGTCAGAGTGTGCCCGTCGGCACCGGTCAGGCGACCATGCGCCTTACCGGTGTCACTATCGGAGGGGCGGCCGCGTGAGTGAACTGCTGGAGCGCGCGGAACGAATCCTCGAATTTGTGCAGGGCGGTGAAGAGATCGAGGTGTACGTCGCCAGCGGCGTCGACACCGAGGTCCAGTCGTATCAGGGCGAGATCGAAGAACTCACGACGGCTGCGTCCAGTGGTTTCGGCATTCGGATATTGAACGAGACCGCCGGCGGCGCCCGAGTGGGAACGGCGTGGGCCGGATCGCTCGACGACGAAGCCATCGAGAAGGCGCTGCGCGAAGCCCGCGACAACGCGACCTTCGCGACGGAAGACGAGTTCGTCGCCTTCGCCCGACCCGATGGGGTCGATCCGGTGACCCTCACGCTGACCGACGACGCCGTCGCGAGCACACCACTGGACGAGAAGATCGCAATGGCGATTGAGCTCGAGCGCCTGGTACGAAGTGGTGACACGCGCATACGTCAGGTCGATTCGGCGAACTACTCGGACTATGTCGCTGAAGCGGCCATCGCCTCCACGACCGGTATTCGAGCGTCATACGCCCGCACCGGCGCCTACGTATCGGTCGAAGCAATCGCCAATGACGGCGGCGACGACCAGACGGGCTGGGGACTCTCGGCTGGACGCGCGCCCGGTGAGCTGGACATCGAAAAGGCGGCGGGTGACGCCATCCGTCGCGCGACGAGGATGCTGGGCGCCGTGAAACCTAAGTCGTTCAAGTGCACCGCGGTATTCGATCCTCGTACCGCGGCGACCCTCTTCGCCATCATCGGCGGAGCTCTGAGTGGCGAAGCCGTCGTACGGGGTCGCTCGTTCTTTGCGAACCGACTGGGAGAGATGGTCGCGGCATCCAGTTTCACCCTCCTCGACGACCCCACCGACCCTCGTCACTTCTCAGCGAGTGTGTATGACGGCGAAGGGTTGGCCTGTCGAAGGAACGTGCTGATCGAACAGGGCGAGTTGAAAGCCTTCGTCTACGACACGGTTTCGGCGCGACGGGCCGGCACCGCCTCAACGGGCAGCGCGGTTCGCGGAGGAATCGCCGGATCGCCATCGGCGGGATGTCGAGCGCTGCAATTGGCACCGGGCGAGATCGATCAGGCTGAAATCCTTCGACGCGTCGACAATGGCATTTACGTCGAATCCTTGATCGGGGTGCATTCGGGGGTCAATCCCGTCTCGGGCGACTTCTCGGTCGGTGTCACGGGACTCATGATTCGCGACGGCCAGCTGGCCGAACCGGTTCGTGAGATAACCGTCGCGTCGACGCTGCAGCGCATGCTGCTCGACGTCGTTCACGTCGGTGACGACGTGGAATGGCTCCCGGGAAGTGCTGCCGGTCAGAGCGTGGCGATTGACAACATCGCGGTCTCGGGGACTTAGTCCGACGTCGTTGTCGAAGCGGTTGCGGACGTCGAAGCGGTCGTCGCGGCCGGTGTCGAACTCGACTCGGTTGTGGTCGCCGCCGGGGCGGTAGTCGCCGTCGCGGGGGTCGAAGCTTTCTCGGCGCCACGACTGTCGGTCTTGTAGAAACCGCTGCCCTTAAATACGACCCCAACGGCCGAAAAGACCTTGCGGAGCGTCCCGCCGCAGTGCTCGCAGGTCGTGAGAGCGGAGTCCGAGAAGCGCTGGACGGCCTCGACGCGTCGGTGACAGGCCTGGCATTCGTATTCGTAAGTCGGCATTGCATCTCCCGTAGTGCCTATGAACCTTGGCAGTTTACTTGTCACGATTCTGTGTTCATCCGGGCCGTCGTATCATTTGGCGGTGGACGACTTCCAACAACTGCGTCGGGCGACGGGTGGGGGAGCGTTTCCCCGCGATATCGGCGCCTCCGAAGTAACGGCTCGTCGCGCGCTCGCGCGTTGCCGCATCAATATGGCCGCGTCGACTACGGCTCTGGTCGCGGCCAACGCCATGAACAAAGGTGACGTCCTCGCGACGGCCCGGGTGGCCGGTATTCAAGCGGCGAAGTTCGCGGCGACGCTGCTCCCGATGTCCCATCCGGTACTCGTGGGCAACGTACACGTCAACTTCACCATCGCGGATTCCCACATTGACGTCGAAGCGAGCGTCGACACCGTGGACCGCACCGGCGTCGAGATGGAAGCCCTGATGGCGGTGACGGTGGCCGCTCTTACGGTCTACGACATGTGTAAGTCGGCGGACCGAACTATGACCATCGAGGACATCGCGATTTGGGAAAAATCGGGAGGACGTTCGGGAACGTGGCGACGCGAAGACGCCATTGCCAACTCGCCGTCGCTCGAGTCAGAGACCTGATTCCTCGCGACGTGGACCGGTTCGCCTCACGTCCTGAGCCGGAGACACTTGTCTGATGGCCGATAGGAATGTCCTTGGCGGCACTTTGGAATTGTGCGGTACCGATCCCGTCACCGGCTTCTACCGCGACGGGTGTTGTACGTCGGGTCCGGAGGATATCGGGAGCCACACGATTTGCGCGGTGGTCACCGCTGAGTTCTTAGAACACCAAAGGAGCATCGGTAATGATTTGACCACGCCGATGCCCCAATACGGTTTCCCCGGATTGGTTCCCGGCGACCGATGGTGCGTGACCGCGGTGAATTGGCTTCGAGCACATCGCGACGGGGCGGCCGCCTTCGTGGTGCTCGCCTCAACGAACGAGCGCTCACTCGAGATCGTTCCCCTTGAAGCCCTTCAAGAACACGCGGTAGACGTTCCTTTGGGTCCGGGCGACCTCCAAGCATGATTTGAGATGTTGACCGTGAAGGCGAGAGCGTTCCACGGAATCCTTGCCGTTAACTGTGAATCGTGACCGGAACGCGACGATCACGGTCGTCCATGAACACTGGATTCGTGGTTATGGCAATATGGCTTCATGATCGATCATGTCTCCATTCAGTGTTCTGACGTCGCCAAAAGCGCGGCTTTTTACGACGCCGTACTCGCTCCTCTCGGTGGCTCGCGCGTAATGGATTTTGGCCAGGTCATCGGCTTCGGCACGCCACCGATGCCCGACTTCTGGATTGGTGAGAAGACGACCGGCGAAGGCTTTCGCGAGTCACACTTAGCCTTTACGGCACCGAACCGCGACGCGGTTCGTGCCTTCTATGACGCGGCCAGGGCCGAAGGTGCCGAGGTATTGCACGAGCCGCGCTTATGGCCCGAATACCACGAGGATTATTTTGGCGTGTTCGTGCGCGATCCCGACGGCAACAACGTTGAGGCGGTCTGCCACTCTCCGGAGTGAGTTTGCGATTCTGACTCGTGGTTCCTCGAGCGGTATTGGACTCGAAGCTTCCCAGTTCAGAGTCGCTTCCTTTGCCGCTACCGTGTAAGTGAATTTGTGACGGGAGATCGATGAGCAGCATTCGTGGAGGAGTCGAGCAGTCCCGGGAACGCTTGATCGCCCTCGTTTTGTTGTTGCAGAGAGCGTGGCAGTACGGCTCGCTCACCCAAGAAGAGATCGTGCGCGAATTGAAGATCGACGAGTTCCCCGTGTCGGCCAAGGGACCGCGAAAAATTCCTGCCTACGAAGGAAACGAGGGCGCCGTGCGCCAGAAGTTCGAGCGCGACAAAGCCCGCATTCGTGAGTTGGGCTTCGAGATCGAAACCGAAACCAAGGGCGACGGCGCCGTCGGATATCGGATCGACCCTTCGAGTGGCTACGCGCCGTTGATCTACTTCACTCCCGACGAGGAGCGAGTTGTCCGTTTGGCGTTGCGCTTTTGCGGGTTCGGCGCTTCGGGCGCTTTCAGTGTCTTTAATGAGGTACCGGCCGGCGATGGCGGTCTCGAATCCTCGATGTACTACACACCCGTCATGCGAGCGCTCAAACTGCACCGGGCGCTCACCTTTGACTACCAGTCCGGTGCGAACAAACCTCGAATGGTCGAGCCGCTGCTCATCGACGTGTTCAACGGCGTGACCTATCTGATCGCTCGGGTGAAGGGCACTGAGGAAATAAAGGGTTATCGGTTCAGCCGAATCACCTCGATGCCCGTCGTCTTACCCGATACGTTCGATCACGACGAGAATGCCGTCGAGGTCGCACGGGCGTGGCGCCCGGAGTTTTCGAGGTCACCGACCCCGATTGACGTGGTGGTCACGACCAACGAAAACTACGCCGACCTCTTGGTACGCCAATATCGGGGATCGCTCGCCGCCAATAAGAAGGACGGCAAGGTCGAGGTCGGACTGAGTTTCGACAGTCCTCGAGAAGCGCTTCGCTTCGTCGTGGAAGGTGCCGACCGTCTTCGATTGCAGTCGCCCAAGTCACTGAAGGCTGACCTCGCCGATTGGTTGAAGCGTGTGAATCGCGGTAAGGCACCTTCACCCGACGACATGAAGTTCACGGGTCCGGCCACGAATGACGTCCTCGGTCAAACATTGCAGCTCCTTCACGCCGTCTACCTCGCCGAGGACGGGCTTCGCATCAGTGAACTTGCCAAGCGCTTCTCCCTGGATGAGGACCACGTGCGTTTGATCATGGACCGGTTGGTGGCGCTCGAGCCCATGGCGGGCTCGACCGACGGTACGGGTGCGTTTCCCGCCCATGTCCTCAAAGAATGCGACGACTGGGACGCCGAGGCCCATGATGATTCTACCTACCGGGCCGACTTCAGTGACCTACCGGAAGGGGCCGAGGAACCCTCCCCGTTCATGTGGCGCGACCTCTTCGAACTCAATATCGCCCTGCGAGAGGCTTCGCGCGTCTATCACGACCCGGCAATCCTGTCGGCGATCGAGAAGATCGAAGGCGCGACGAGCTCTTACGTCCAGGTGGAGATGGCGACCAACGAGACGATGCTCGCCGACGTCTCGGCGGCCGTCGAGGATCACCAACAGATCAAGATTCTCTATACCGCCGCCACGGCCGACGAGGCGCGGACTCGTTCCATCGAACCGCGCGAGATAAAGGTCCTCAATGGTCACACCTACGTCCGGGCGTACTGCCTGACACGTGAATCGTGGCGCACGTTCCGCGTCGACCGGATCAATGCCGTGGTCGCCGCCTCCGACGTCACCGAAGAACGAGCGCCCGACACCGTCGTCAACTGGCTGACGCAGGTCGGAGAAGAGGGCGACGAGGTCGTCGTGGTCATCGAGCCGGGGTTGCGCTGGCTCTTCGAACCTCTTCCGAACGCCCAGTGGCTGTCGCTCGAGGATGGTCGACACGCCGTCAAGTTCCGAGTCAGCCACGAGCTGTTCCTGGATCAGCTGATGCTCCGGGCCGGTGAGGGCGCCGTGGTGGCGACACCCAAGTTCGCCCGGGCCGGACACGATCTGGCCAAGAGGATCGCCGCCTCGTTGTAGCGACCGTTGGGCACTGAGGTGTCCAGTGATTCGAGTGTTACCACGTCGTTCCAATGACGTCAGTTACTTCACCAACGATCGGGCTTTGGAGATCGACGGCTTACGCGACGGAGAAGCCGGTTGGTGGCTCCGAGGAAGCGGCGACTCCAGCGATCCGCGCTCCGTCGGCGAGGTGCTGCGCACATCGCAACGATCGTCGGTCCTCGGCTACGACATCATCGTCGCCGCTCCGCGACCCACGTCCATTTTGTTGGCGGTCGATGCCGAACACGGGCCGGGCGTAGTCGCGGCACACCGCGCGTCGGTGGCCTCGGCTCTTGACTATCTCGAGCAGCACGCGCTGGTCGTGCGCGACCGGCGTGGCGGCGAGGACCGCGACCACTCGGGACGATGGACGGGCATCGTGGGATTCACGCACGGCGTGAATCGACACGGTGAACCGCATCTGCACGATCACGTGTTGGTCGGTGCGCTGCCCGAAGGATCGCGCACGGTGCTCGATAGCCGTGGCCTCTTCGCGCACCTCGTGGCCGCCGACGCTCTCTATCGAACGTCGCTGCGTCACGAACTCAGCGAGCGAACACCGTGGACGGCGTGGCGTTCCTTCGAAGGAGTGGAGCACGTCGTCGGTCTCGACGAGGGCTATCGAGCTCTCTGGGGCGGCCATCATTTCGATCGGGGTGAGAAGTTGCAGTGGCGGCGTCGTGACGCGCTGGACCGGTGGAGCGAGGACCGCTCTCGATTCGATGCTCTCGGCGTGATCGATCCGCCTGCGCGCGACCGTTCGACACTCGACGAACACACTTTTGCCGGAGCGTTCGAGGGCCGACCGGACGTCGCACGACGACATGTCATCACGGCTTGGTCCAACGCGGCGCAATTCGGTCAGAGTTCTACTTCCGTGACGCACGCCGTTGATTCGCTCTATCCGCAGCTGAACGGGGCGAGAGGAGTGCGTGAACCGTCGATCAGTGTCCGAGAGGCGAGGATGATTGCCCGGGTCCGCGAACGCGGCGCGCGACCACTCGCTAGCGCGGACCTGGAGCGATGGCGTCAGCGTTCGCGTGACGAGTCACGCTCGCGCACGGAACGCTCCAGGTAGCCGCGAAAACGATCGTGCGAGTGCGCTGGGGTCAACTCGATCCACTTCATCTGTTTGTTCGGGTCGAGGCCCATTGCGAAGCCGGACCGTCCGTGGGCGAGGTCGCTCATCGACGCGCGGTCGCGCTCGACCCAGCTGGAGGAGCGACCGGCGCGTTTACCCTTGCGGCTGAACTGGAGAGTGGGGGTTTCATAGAGCGAACGACCGGCGAGGCTGCGCAGCATCTCGAGCGTGGGTCGATCAGCAATCCCGGGCAGCACGACGGTGGTGGGGAAGAGCGATAGGAATCCCTCGGCGGATGTACCCCAACGACTCCGGGCCTGGGAGAGGTCCTGGAGGCACGCCAGGGTGAGTACTCCCTGGCCACCGCCCTCCGAGACGATGCTGGCGAGTCGAGGTAGTGGGGCCACGTTGGCCAGTTCATCCAGCGCCAAGAGGAGTCGGGCGCCTTGTTCGTGGCGGTCGTAGGTGGCGTGGACGAGCTCTTCGATGAGGCCGACGACCAACGGGATCGTGACGGCCTGGTGTCGGCTGGGCGCCACGATGTGGAGCTGGTGGGGACCACTCAGAAACGCATCGAGGTCGAGTGGGGCCTCGCGCGACGAGGTTCTCGCGGCGTCGGTGCGAACGCCGGCGAAGAGGCCCGACGTGGTGGACCAGATACTCGAGCGTTCGCGGTCTTCGGTGGCCAGCACTCCTCGAAGAAGTGAGACCGATGGGTGATGTTCGCCGTATCGTTCGGTGAGATCGCGCGCGATGTCGTCGCAACGTCGTTCGTCGACTCGTGACGCGAGTTGTCCCAGCGACTCGTTGCGAAGTGCGGTTGCGTGCAACAACGGTGCGACGAGTGCACCCGCACGTTCGGTCCAGTGATCGTCACTTCGATCGCCGCGACCGCGTCTGGCGATGTCGATAAGGCTGCGCGAAGCAAGAATTGCGCCGTCCCAAGAAAAACTTTGTCGAATCGGTGAGTAACCAATTCGATGCACTCCCGGTGGTGTGCGCACTGTTCCCGACGGATCGAACAGCAACGTCGCACCTTCGCGACGACTATTCGACATCAACGACACGACATCATTCTTCGTTGAAGTCACTACGCAAGAACGACCGGTGATCAGGAGATTCGGAACGACTATCGATGATGTTTTTCCGCTGCGACTCGGACCGAGCACGAGTGTCGAACGTTCGTCACCACTCGACGCATCACCGCGATCACCTCGACCTAAATAGATACCGACGTCGTTGTGCACAAAAAACATCTGTCGCAGAAAAACTTCGAAATGCTTGACATTGGTGTGTAAAGCGAGTGAACTTTTAGTTGTCCTTCTGCGGAGGAGGTGAAAGTTGAGTGAAACGTCCGTGTGACGGTTTTACGAAACGCTTTTCCGCGCTGGACCGTGCACTGCGATCAGTCGCCGTACAGCTGTGAAGTTGGGTGGTACATGAGCGAGTACACGTTTATCAATGCGGTACCGATTTCGAGAACACCACGGTGGTGGACTCGAGGTCCCAAATTGATTCAACGTTGAGTCCCAAGGAGGGAAAGTGGCACCAGCCGCGAAGAAGAAGGCTGTAGCCAAAAAGGCTCCAGCGAAGAAGGCCGCGAAGCGACCTGCA
>Ga0307372_10010132_pt1 | contig 12827 bp, 12 predicted proteins | sample OX1MG_FD_202533 | JGI IMG/M metagenome (GOLD analysis project Ga0307372, IMG submission 202533) | Soil microbial communities from Risofladan, Vaasa, Finland - OX-1 | ecosystem: Environmental > Terrestrial > Soil > Coastal area > Acid sulfate soil | place: Finland: Risofladan, Vaasa | collected...
CTGCTGCCCCGGTCCCTGCTGCCCCGGTCCCTGCTGCCATCAGAGCCTCTTTCCGTCAGCCGCGGCGAAGGCCGCGGCTAGCTGACGTCCTGGTTCGCCGAAACGGCCGAGCACCGCGGGCACCGCGCCGAGCGGCAGGCCGCCCAGCGCGCGCTGGGCGGCCTTCGTGCTGCCGTTCAGGCCGGGCGCGCTCAGCCACGCCCGGTCGACCGTTCCGTGCACCACGCTGGCCACCACCCGGGCGCCGGCGTCGCCGTCGGCGGCAAAGGTCCACACCCCGGCCCGCACCTTGACCTGCCGGACCCGCCGTACCCGGGCGGCCGCCGGCCTGACCGGGCCGGCCAGCCATTCCGCGCTGGTGAATTCCTCGTCCAGCTCACGCAGGCTGTCCAGTTCGGCAGGGCCGAGCTGGCCTGGCGTCGCGGTCAGGCCGAGTTCACCGGCGTACGCGTCCGTCATCGCGGTCGCGAACGCGGCCGGATCGACCGGCGTGGCCGCGACGAACCGGCGCATCAGCGCGAGCGTCTGCGCCTGGTGCTCCGGGTCGTCGAACGCGAGCACCCGGGCGGCCCGCACGTGGTCGAAGCGCTCGATCAGGTTGCCGCAGACCACGACGGCACCGTCGATCTGCCCGGCGCCGTGCCCGCAGATCTTCGCCTGGCCGGCGCAGATCTCGGTGTTCTCGTCCAGCCTCGCGGGCACGCCGACCGCACCGAACGCCGCCACCGCCGGGGCCAGCAAGGTGCGCAGCGCATCGACCCGGGACGGGGACACCCGCGCCGCGGGCAGGCAGATCTGGAAGAAGAGCTGGCCGGCGTCCAGGTAGACCGGGCCGCCGCCGACCATCCTGCGGTAGACGGGAAGGTCATGCGCCCGGCAGTAGCCCGCGTCCACCTCGTCCAGGCCCCGGTGATACCCCAGGCACACGTACGGCGCGGCCGGCCGGGCGAAGGACAACGTGGGCGGCGCGCCGGCACTGACCCCGCGGGCGACCGCGTGCCACAGGGTCTGCGAGCGCAGCGGCGAGACGCGCCCGAAGTCGATCAGCCGGAGCACGTCAGCCATCGGCTGGCCGCAGGCCCATGGCCTCGTCGATCAGCTCGATGATGTCGAGTACCCGCAGGTGGTCGTTGCCGGTCGACTTGGCGGCGTCCTCGAACCGCGACACCTCGTACGGGCAGCACACCACCAGTACCTCGGCACCGGTCTGCGCCGCCTCGCGCACCCGGCGCTCGGACAGCCGCTCCGAGGCGTAGTCACGGCTGAACCCGTCCAGCCACATGCCGCCGCCGCCACCGCCGCAGCAGTAGCCGTTCTCCCTGCACCGGCCCATCTCCACCAGTTCCACGCCGGGGATCGCCTCGATCAGGGTGCGCGGAGCGTCGTACTCGCCGTTGTGCCTGCCGAGATAGCAGGGGTCGTGGAAGGTGACCTTGAGGTTCAGCGTCTTCGCCCAGGTGATCTGGCCGGCCAGCGGCGCGAGCAGCTGGGTGTAATGCAGCGCGTCGAACTCGTGCCCGCGCTTGGGGTACTCCTTGACGAGCGCGTTGAACGCGTGCGGGTCGGGGGTGACGATCCGCTGGAAGGAGTACTTGGCCAAGGTGGCAGCGGCGTCCTCGACCAGGGAATCGAACAGGCCCTTTTCGCCGGCCAGCCGCTGGGAGTCGCCCAGCGTCTTCTCCTCCGGGCCGAGTATCGCCCAGTCCACGCCGAGCGCCGTGGCCACCCGGGCGAAGGCCTTCGCGGCTTCCTGGCCGCGCGGGTGGTAGCTCCAGTAGTCCTCGACATAGAACAGGACGTCTACCGGGGCGGGGTCCTTGGCCAGGATCCGGACCGGGACGCCCGCGCTGGCGGCCCACTGCGCCCGCCGCCTCGGGTTCGCGCCGAGCGCGTTACCGTACCTGAACGTCTTCTCGAACACGTCCTGCAGTTCGGCGGGCACCTGGCCGCCGTCGGTGATCGCCGACTCCCGCACCGCCGGCATGATCTGGATCATGTCGACTTCCTTGGGGCAGACCCGAAGGCAGTTCCCGCAGGTAGTGCAGAGCCACAGGTCAGGATCGCCGAACAGGTCCGTACCGGTCTGCACCTTACGGTGCAGCTTGCGCGGGCCGTACTCGCCGACCACGTCGACCGGGCAGACCGGGATGCACTTCCCGCAGCCGTAACACCACTCCAGTGACTCACCGCCCGGCAGCGCGCCGATCTTCGCGAACCCGTCGGGGCCGTAGTCGGACAGGACCCGGGATTCGAACATCCGGTTCCACATCGCGGGAAGCTCGACCTCGCGGCCGGAGATCGGGGAGGCGACGGTCGCCTGCTCCTTCTCGATCGCGTGCGGCGGGACCTTCCGTCCTGAGACAGGCATCCTCAGACCTCCAGGTGGTAGACGCCGAGCAAGCGGCGGACAAGGTCCGGCAGGGCCGGAACGACCCGGTTGAACTCCTGCGTCATCCGCATCCGCAGGACGGTGTACATGTAGATCCCGTAGACAGCGGCGAGGAAGACGTCGGTGCCGAGCAGCCCCGGGCCGGCCGCGGTGAATCCGGCGGCCTTGCCGGTCTGCTCCACGAACGCGGTGGCCTGGCCGACCGTGAGGTAGACCGCTCCCCTGCTGGCGCCCTCGGTCAGGTCGACGTCGTCGGTGGTCACCAGGGCGAGCGCGCCGGTCTCGGTGCGCGGGTCCCACATCCACCTGGTCCACAGCCAGTACTGGTCGGGATAACTGAAGTGGAGCAGCTCACCAGGCAGGTCGAAGGCCAGGTCACCCAGGCCGGCGAAGACGGCGTCGAACTCGTCGATCCGGACGGCGGGTGCCTCGTCCGGGGACAGCAGGGCGGCGATCGCGGCACCGACTCGCTGCGGCCCGATCTCGTCGAGTATCCGGTCGGCCTTGCGCCGGGTGGCGAACACCCAGCGCAGCACCTGGCGCAGCGCCGCACGGTCCAGCCGCTGCGCGCCGCCGCCGAGCAGCTCGCGCAGCGCGGCGGACTTCCTGGCGAGGTCGGCCGCGATCGACTCGAGATCCTCGCGACGCATCAGCTGCAGGACCTCGCGCTGGAACTCCTGCGCGCTCGCGGTGTCGACGACGGGCCCGGACATCATCGTCGTGATCGCCTAGCTCGCGGCCGCGACGGAGCGGGAGCGCAGGAAGGCGAACGCCTTCATCGCCGCGTCGGAGGCCGAGGAGACGGTGTCCTCCAGGTCGGCCGGGCCGAGCGCGGCGCCGCAGGCGTAGATTCCCTCGCGGCTCGTCGATACCGGGTCGAGCGGGCCGGCCACCGCGTCGACGAAGCCGTACTTGTTCTGCCGCACGCCGAGCAGCCTGGCCATCTTCCTGGTGCCAGGCGACGGCTCCATTCCCACCGACAGGACCACCAGGTCCATCGGCACCTCCATCGGGCGGCCCATGGTGGTGTCCTCGCCGCGGACCAGCAGCCTGCCGTCCTTCGGCAGCACCTCGGTGATGATGCCCTTGACGTACTGGACGTGGTACTTCTCCTGGGCCGGCCAGTAGATCTCGTTCTCCCAGAAGCCATACATCCGCATGTCGATGTAGAAGATGAAGACCTTGGAGTCCGGGAGGAGCTGACGGACCTCGATCGCCTCCTTCGAGGCGACGCCGCAGCAGACCTTGGAGCAGTACTCGTTGCCGATGTGCCGGTCCCGGCTGCCCACGCACTGGATGAAGCAGACCCGCTCCGGCGGCTGGCCGTTGGACGGCCGCACCACGTTGTGATCGGACAGCATGGCCTCCAGGTCCTGCAGCGCGATCACGTCGGGGAACTCGTAGTACCCGTACATCTGGGTCTCACGGCCCGGGTCGAAGTGGCCGAACCCGGTCGCGATGATGATCGCCCCGCAGTCCAGCGATTCCTCGCCCCCTGGCCCGCGCAGGGTCAGGGTGAACGCGCCCGCGTCACCGGCGACGGCCCGCACCTGCGTGCTCAGCCTGATGTCGGCGCCGGGCTGAGCGGTCACCGCGTCGATCATCCGCTGCATCGCGGGCTTGGCCGGCTCGTTCAGCGGGGTCAGGCCCGCGTAGTTCTCCGCGATCGGCGTGCCGCCGAGAAAGTCGCGCTGCTCGATCAGCACGACCTTGCCGCCGATTTCCGCGATGCCGCGGGCCGCCCGGAGACCGCCCGGCCCACCGCCTATGACGACAATCGTGTCGCTGGACATCCATCACCTCGTGTCTGATCGCGCGGATGCTGCTCCGCGTGAGTGCTGGTCTGTAGCCCGGTCTCAGCCCACGTCATCCCAGTCGAGATAGCGCTTCTCGCCGTTTTCCAGCCGCTTGAGGTCGGCCTGGAATTCGGCCCATGCCCGCTCGTGGTCGATGCCCATCTTTTCCAGCACCGGCCGGTAGTCGGCCGAATGCCAGTGCAGCTGGCAGACCTTGTACGGGTGCGCGCCCATGGCCAGCGCGGCGAACTGGGCCTCGCTCATCACCGCGACCCCCACGTTGCGATCGTGGGCCTGGGCCGCGAACTGGCTCTTGTCCAGCGTGGTCACGCACCCGGTGTCGTGGGTGAGCACGACGTCGGGATCGGCCTCTTCCTTCATCACCTCGATCTTGCGCAAGGTGGCGAACGACCTGGTGAAGTCCCGTTGCACCAGGATGTGCCGGAAACCGAAGCCGCAGCAGTCGAACCAGGTCGAGTAGGTGCGGACGTCCGCGCCGAGCTCTTGCGCCAGGCCGGTCACCACGGCGGTCCGCTGCCCGCCGTAGATGTCCGGGTCGTAGATCGCGTCGCCTTCGACCAGCTTGTAGTAGTGGCAGGCCGGGTGCACGGTGACCTTGATCCCGGAGACGTCCCTGACCTGCTTGGCCTTGATCTCGTGCCGCAGCGCGTGGAACCACTCCGAGTAGTGCACGATCTCCTCGGGCAGGACGAGCGGCTTGCCGATCTTGGCCATGATGTCCCGCACCTGGGCGCGCAGGTCGGGATGGCGGATGAGTTCTTCCCGCACGTCCTTGTAGTGGCCGTACGAGGTACCGCAGTGGATCAGCGGGAAGTAGCCGGTCTCGTTCGCGGCCGCGAAGTTCCGCACCGCCACCGCCGCCTGCGCGGCCGAATTGGACGTGGCACTGGCGTAGTAGTTCCAGGCGGTGCAAGAGGTCTGGTCCTGCGGGTCGTTGTAGTCGTAGCCGAGCTTGCGCATCACCCAGAAGATCGAGGTGGAGTAGCCGGGGATGTGACCGCACTGACCGCACGACTTGTGGTGCCACAGATGCGCCTTCTGTATCCGCTTCTCGCGGCCGTACTTGGTGCTTACCGAGATCGTCTCGCGGTCGATCTTCTGCACCACGAGCTCGCCCTGTTCCTCCAGGTGCAGCAGCTCGGCGCGCGGGTCTTCCAGCGCCCGGCGGTCCTCGCCGCGCTCGAAATGCTCCTTCTTGCGCTTCAGCGCCTCGATCGGAATGGTCATATCTCGATCCCTTCTTCTTCGAGGCGCTCCTCCATGACCTCGGCGAGGATCGCGTGCAGACCCGGGTCCACTTCGGCGATCATGTCGAGCGCGCCGGTGTGGAACCAGATGAGGTAGAGCTCGATCAGCGTCTTGTCGGCGACGGCCCAGCCGGTGGACGTGGTGTGCAGGGTCTCGGGCGGCAGCGCCCGCCGCCACAGGTCGAGATTGACCGAGACATCGCTGGTCTCGGGTCCCCAGTCCGGGAAGGCATCCGGCTGGAGCATGTCCGGTGATACCTGGGTGCCGGTGGACATGATCTTGTAGATGATCCGGGAGTAGCCCATCAGGGCTTCCTTGGCCGAGGCCAGGCCGTTGTTCACCGCGACCTCGCGCATGATCGTGATGATGCCGCCGGGGTTGTTACCGCGCGGGCAGCGCAGGCAGGAGAAACACTGCGAGCACTCCCAGATGTCTTCCTGCATCTGCTGGTAGATCAGCTCGGCGTCCTCGCGCGCCGCCGCCTGGGCGATCCGGCGCGGGCTGAAGTCGTAGAACCTGGCCGACGGGCAGGCAGCCACGCAGATGCCGCACTCGTAGCACCCGTACAGGTAGTCGCCGAACCTGATGTCGCTCTTGACCTGCTCGAAGAGCCGCTCTTTCTCCGCCAGCGGCACGTCGGCGTAACCGGCGACCTGCGGCCTCTTGTAATGCGCGTCCGTCTGCGTCATGGCCGTCCTAGAAACTGATGACCGCGTCGGCGGTGAGGGCCAGATCATTGAAGGCGGCGCCGCCGATCATGTCGACGCCGTCGATGAGCTCGTCCAGGCGCAGGTCGTTCAGGTCGAGCGACGGCTGGCAGACCAGCAGCCGCACGCCGAGGCCGGTGGCCTGCTCGATGAAGTAGCGCAGCGGCTGGCCCTGCTCACCCTTCGGGCCGATCTTGTCGATGACGTCCTTGCGCAGCAGCGTCGGCCCGTACATCGTGAAATAGATCATGACCTCGCACTCCATCGCGGCGGCCGAGGCCGCGAGGAAGAACGGCGTCGCGCACCGTCCCGGATCAGTGATCCCGTGCGTCTGAACGTAAAGGACCTTGCCCTCACTGTCACCAGCCCACATCAGCGGCGCCCCTCACCTGGCACGACGGATGAGCACGTGAAAGACCTCACCCTGCCTGGTAATGCCGAGCAGATCGTTGCCGGTGCGCCCGCTCCATGCCCGCATATCCGGCTCGACTCCCGGGTCGGTGGCGAGGAGCTCGAGCACCTGGCCGACCTCGATCGCCTTGACCGCCTGAGCGGTCTTGATCACTGGCAGCGGGCACTGCAAGCCCGTGCAGTCGAGTACCTGGTCCGCGGCTGGACCGGGGGATTCCGCCACCACACACTCCTGGAGTCCGAGGCGATGTGTCGCAGGACACATTCGTATGTGCAGATATGCTGATGTCTGCGAGTGGTGGTTGTCTAGTGCCTGGGCACATTCTTTTTCACGGATCGGTCGGCAAGCCATGACGATCAACGACCTGTGCTGCGACTTCTGCGGCCAGATGCTGGCAGGACCGCTGGACGGAGTGCGCTTCGTCTACCATCCGGGCAAGCCGGAATTCCGCGACGACTCCGGGCTCGCGTGCCAGCCGTGCTGGGCTGACGCCGTCCGCCGCATGGGCGACACGGCGGATCAGCGCCGCTGCGCGAGCTGCGGGACGCCGACCAGCAGGCTGGGCAGCCTGCACGTGCGCCGGTTCGACGATCCCGCCTCGTGGCGGCTGTGCGCGCCGGACGCCGCGGTGTTCCTCAACTCGCTCCGCACGGTGCGGCCGAAGTTCGACCCGGCCACGTTCAGGTTCCCCGTCGGCTGACTGCCCTGCGCCCGCTGCCCTGCGCCCGCTGCCCTGCGCCCGCTGCCCTGCGCCCGCTGCCCTGCGCCCGCTGCCCTGCTGGCCCGCTGCCCTGCTGGCCCGCTACCCCTGCTGGCCCGCTACCCCTGCGTGGGCGTGCCGGGCGACGCGCTGGCCGGATGACGGCCGAGTTCCTCGGCCATGAACTCGCGGAGCAGGTCGACCGCGCGCACGATCTTCTGGCTCGTCAGCGCGTAGTAGACGTTGCTGCCCGCGCGCTGGGTGGTGACGAGTCCCCGGTCCCGCAGCAGCGCCAGGTGCCTGCTGCAATTCGGCTGGGAGATCTCCAGTGCCTCGGCGATCTCCCCGACCGGCCGCGGCCCGTCGCGCAGTTCGTTGATGATGAGCAAGCGCGTCGGGTCCGCAAGCGCCTTGCACACGCGCGCGTGCAATTCGTAGATCTCGGCTGCGTACTGGCGCGGCACGCGTACTCCTCCCCGGGGAACCCCCTCATGCCTGCTGCGGGCTCCCTCGACCTGCATTGCCTCGATAGTACGAGGTGATCGGGCAACCGCCAGCCCCGAGTCGCCCGCTCGACCTCGCCGGCCCACGTCCGGCCGGACCGATGGTTACAAACGCTCCTTGTAACCGGTACAAGAAATGACCGGCTATCCGGTGCCGTCACCGGCGCATACGGTCACGGCATGGCAGCTGCCGATGACACTCTGACGCGCTGGGTGAAGGTACTCGACCAGTCCAAGTGCATCGGATGTCACGCCTGCACCACGGCCTGCAAGAGCGAGAACGAGGTCCCGGTCGGAGTCACCCGCACCTACGTGAAGTCCGTGGACGTCGGTGAATTCCCGCAGGTACGCCGGGCGTTCCAGGTCACCAGGTGCAACCAGTGCACCGATGCGCCGTGCGTCGCGGCATGTCCCACCCAGGCGATGTACCGGCGCGCGGACGGGATCGTCGACTTCGACAAGTCCGCCTGCATCGGCTGCAAGGCCTGCATGGCCGCCTGCCCTTATGACGCGATCTTCATCAACCCGGACGACCACAGCGCCGAGAAGTGCAACCTGTGCGCGCACCGGCTCGACATCGGCCTGGAACCTGCCTGCGTCACCGTCTGCCCGACCGAGGCGATCCTGGTGGGCGATCTGAACGACCCAGACTCCACGGTGGCCCGGCTGATCAACCGCCAGCCGGTGCAGGTGCGCAAGCCGGAGAAGGAGACCGGGCCTGGGGTTTTCTACTCCGGCGCCCATCAGGCCACCCTCGATCCGCTGGCCGCGCGCAGGCCGGACGGCGGGCTCTTCGCCTGGGCCACCCAGGGCGCACCCGGCCCCCAGCTGGTCACCTCCGGGCACCCGGGCACGCCGACGTCCTCCGCCGCGGCGTTGCTCTCCTACGACGTGCCGCACTCCGCGCCGTGGGGCTGGCGGGTCAGCCTGTACACGTGGACCAAGTCCGTCGCGGCCGGGGCCTTCGCCGTGCCCGTGCTGCTCGCCCTGCTCGGCCACCTGAGCTGGGGTGACCCGGCGCTTCGCTGGGCGGCACCGGTCCTCGCGCTGGTCTTCCTGGCGATCACCGGTGCGCTGCTGATCGCCGACCTCAAGCACCCCACGCGGTTCTACCTGATCTTTACCAGGCACCACTGGCGGAGCTGGCTGGTACGCGGCGCGTTCATCGTCGGCGGCTACGGCGGCGTGCTCGCGCTGTACTTCCTGGCCGCCCTGGCCGGCCCGACGGTGACCAGGCAGGTGCTCGGCGCGGCCGGACTGCCGCTCGCGGCGGGCACCGCCGTCTACACGGCGTACCTGTTCGCCCAGGCAAAGGCCCGTGACCTGTGGCAGAGCCCGCTGCTCCCGCCGCACCTCGCGGTGCAGGCGGTCCTGGCCGGGGCCGCCGCGATGCTGCCGGTCCTGACCTGGCTGTCCCCCGGCCGGGCGGCCCGCGCCGACGCGGTCGCACTCGCCGTGGCGGCCGCCGTGCACGTGGCGATGGCCTGCGGCGAGATCACGCTGCCGCACGTGAGCGCGCACGCGCACCTGGCCGTGCGGGAGATGACCAAGGGGAAGTTCGCCAGGTTCTTCTGGCCCGGCCTGGCACTGGTCGCGATCGCGATCGCCGCGCCGTGGATCGGGGTCGCCGCGGCGCCGCTGGCGCTGGCCGGGCTGCTCGGCCACGAGCACGCATACGTCCAGGCCGGCCAGTCGGTGCCGCTGGCCTAGCAGAGGAGGGACCGATGACCAGTAATGGCGCCGCGAACGGCGGCACCGCGAACGGCGGCACCGTGAACGGCGGCGCGGCTGACGACAGCGCCCTCGACGCGCTCTCGGCACGGGTATCGGCGGCCAGGGCCGCGGTGCAAGCCCGCGGCGAGACCTTCTATGCCGGGCCGAGCGGGACCCATCTCGCGTCGTTCCCGCCGAAGGAACGCTGGGACGACTGGGTGGAACTCGACTCGCGCGCCTGGCCGAAGCGGATCGAGAACCATTACCTGCTGGTACCCACGACCTGCTTCAACTGTGAATCCGCCTGCGGGCTGCTCGCGTACGTGAACCGCGAGACCGGGCAGGTACGCAAGTTCGAGGGCAACCCGGAGCACCCTGGCTCGCGTGGCCGGAACTGCGCCAAGGGTCCGGCGACCATCAACCAGGTCACCGACCCGGACCGGATCTTGTACCCGATGCGCCGGTCAGGCCCGCGCGGCAGCGGGCAGTGGGAGCGCATCGGCTGGGACGAGGCACTCGACGCGCTGGCGGCCAGGATCAGGGCGGCCATCACCGAAGAGCGCCGGAACGAGATCATGATCCACATCGGCCGTCCCGGCGAGGACGGGTTCACCGAGCGGGTGCTGGCGAGCTGGGGCGTCGACGGCCACAACTCCCACACCAACGTCTGCTCCAGCGGCGGCCGCACCGGCTATCAGTTCTGGATGGGCGCCGACCGGCCCAGCCCGGACCACGCCAACGCCAAGGTCATCTACCTGATCAGCGCGCACCTGGAGGCGGGCCACTACTTCAACCCGCACGCGCAGCGGATCACCCAGGCGCGGGCTAACGGCGCGAAGGTGATCGTGCTCGATACCCGGCTGTCCAACACCGCCACCCATGCCGACCACTGGCTGTCGCCCCAGCCGGGCAGCGAGGCCGCGATCAACCTGGCGATCGCGCAGCACCTGATCGCCACCAGGACCTACGACCGCGAGTTCGTCCGCACCTGGTGGAACTGGGCGGAGTACCTGCGGGCCTGCCACCCGGACACCCCGGTCACGTTCGAGGCGTTCGAGGAGATCCTGGCGGGGCTGTACGCCGAGTTCACCTTCGACTACGCCGCGGCCGAGTCGGGGATCGACGCGGCGGTGCTCGCCGAGGTAGCCGAGATCGTGGCCGGAGCGGGCACCCGGTTCTCGGCGCACGTCTGGCGGTCCGCGGCCGCAGCCAACCTCGGCGGCTGGCAGGTCGCGCGCACGCTGTTCCTGATCTCGGCGCTGCTCGGCGCGGTCGCCACGCAGGGCGGGGTCTTCCCGAACGGGCTGAACAAGTTCGTGCCCAAGCCGATCCACACCCCGCCGCACCCTGGCGTCTGGCAGGACCTGTCCTGGCCGCTCGAATATCCGCTGGCGCAGAATGAGATGTCCTTCCTGCTGCCGCACTTCCTGACCGAGGGCCGCGGCAAGCTCGATACCTACTTCATCCGCGTCTACAACCCGGTCTGGACCAACCCGGACGGCGCGAGCTGGCTGGAAGCACTCACCGACGAGAGCAAGGTCGGCTGCTTCGTCGCGCTGACGCCGACCTGGAACGAGTCCGCTTACTTCGCCGACTACGTGCTGCCGATGGGCCACAGCTCGGAGCGGCACGACACGCACTCCTATGAACAGTACGACGGCCAGTGGATCGGGTTCCGCCAGCCGGTGCTGCGCGCCGCGCGGGAACGGCTCGGCGAGGTGATCACCGATACCCGGCAGGTCAGCCCCGGCGAGGTGTGGGAGGAGAACGAGTTCTGGATCGAGCTGTCCTGGCGGATCGACCCGGATGGCTCGCTCGGCATCCGCCGGTACCACGAGTCCCGCGCCAACCCCGGCACCAAGCTCACCGTGGACGAGTACTACGGCTGGATGTTCGCCAACTCGGTGCCCGGCCTGCCGGAGCGGGCCGCCAGCGAGGGACTCACCCCGCTGGAATGGATGCGCAGGTACGGCGCGTTCGAGATCACCTCGGGCCAGGGCGCCGTGTATGCCCAGCCGGTACCTGGGGAGGAACTCGCCGACGTCTCGATCACGCCGACCGGACGGGTCTACACCGGCGCCGCGAAGCCGTTCAGCCCGAATATCGTGCCGACGGGCGCGCCGGAACCTGACGAGCAGGGCCGGCGGGCGGTGGGCGTTCAGGTCGACGGAGCCGTGCTGCGCGGTTTCCCTACCCCGTCCGGGCGGCTGGAGTTCTGGTCGTCGACGCTGGCCGCCTGGGGGTGGCCGGAGCACGCGCTGCCCGGTTACATCAAGAGCCACGTGCATCCGGACCGGCTGGCACCCGACCAGCTGGTGCTGCTGTCCACGTTCCGGCTGCCCACCCAGATCCACACCAGGTCGGCCAACGCCAAGTGGCTCGACGAGCTCGCGCACACCAACCCGGTCTGGATCCATCCGAGTGACGCCGCACGCCTGCGGGTTGCCAAGACCGGCGACCTGGTACGGGTGCAGACCGACATCGGCCACTTCGTGGCCAAGGCCTGGATCACGGAGGGAATCAGGCCAGGGGTGGTGGCGTGCAGCCACCACATGGGCCGGTGGCGCCTGGACGGCCAGCCGCGCGGGATTGGCGGCATGATGGCCACGGTCGACCTGCGCCGGGGCGAAGACGGCTGGAGCATGGAGCGGCGCGCCGAGGTCGCGCCGTATGCCTCGGCCGACCCCGATACCCGGCGGATCTGGTGGGGCGACACCGGCGTGCACCAGAACATCACGTTCCCGGTGCATCCGGACCCGATCTCCGGCATGCACTGCTGGCACCAGGCGGTACGGGTGAGCCCGGCCCGGCCGGGCGACCGGCATGGCGACATCGCGGTGGACACGGGCAAGTCCAGGGAGACCTACCGGGAGTGGCTGGAGCTTGCCCGCCCGGCCGGGGCTCACTCGCCCGGCTCGCTGCGCCGTCCCACCTGGCTGATGCGGCCGCTGAAGCCGGCCAGGGAGGTCTTCGCGGTGCCAGACCGCGTGCGGGCCGCGCCATGACCGGCGCGCCGCCTGGTACTCCCAGCCTTGCCGGACCGGCCAGGCTCCCCGGACCGGCTGGCCTTCCGGACCCGGCTGACCTTCCGGACCCGGCTGACCAACGGGACTCGCCGGGCCTGGCGTCCGAACTGCTGCGAGCGCTCGGCGCGGTAGCGAGCAGCCCGCCGCCGCTCTGCGCCGCGCCGGCCGCCGCGCTCAGCCTGCCAGTACCGTCGGCCGCCGAGCATACGGCCGTATTCGTGCTCGCAGCGCCGCCGCACGCCGCCATCCACCTGGGTGCCGACGGCAAGCTCGGCGGCGAGGGGCTGGACCGGGTCGCCGGGTTCTGGCGGG
>Ga0307372_10010133_pt1 | contig 12826 bp, 17 predicted proteins | sample OX1MG_FD_202533 | JGI IMG/M metagenome (GOLD analysis project Ga0307372, IMG submission 202533) | Soil microbial communities from Risofladan, Vaasa, Finland - OX-1 | ecosystem: Environmental > Terrestrial > Soil > Coastal area > Acid sulfate soil | place: Finland: Risofladan, Vaasa | collected...
CTGGGCCCACATACGCAGTATCTGCAACGCGTGCGGTGTCTTCAACCCAACCACCACCATTGGGGTGTTTGTGAAATCCTGTCAAGTCCTGCTTTGCAAGTGTCTTTTCCAGTTTCGTTTTCGTCATTCCATCCTCCTTCACTACTCAACTAGGATACCGCTCATAACGGGCGGCACCTATAGTACTTTAGTACCTTTCTGGGGGTACTCCTGACCCGTTGTTAGCTATCGCTACTTAGAGACCAATGATGAGCACCCAAATCGCTGCATAGAAAAAGGGCAATTTGTTAGTTCCTCCTTCCAAGTTCTGGCAATCCACCATGAAATGGTCTGCCATGGACCAGAGGTGAGTTGTAAAATCTATTGCCATGCTTTCTTGTGCCCCTAAACTGCGTTGGGAACTTTGCACCAATACGCTGTTTAGGAGGCTTAATGGCTACACGGTATCTTCGCAAACTCTTTCTTAATTTTGATAGGAGTTTTGAGGAATGCCGTTTCTTTTGAAAATCTTTGAGGGCCAATTCCAAATTCCTCCGAAGTTGCCTTTTCCTTTGTCTTAGGACTTTTTCTTCTCTGCCCATCCAGAAACCTACTTTCTTAAAATTTTTGCTGCATGGAAAAGCAACAAGAACAAGATTTCCTAGCGTGCAGCCTGTGGTCTCCACGGGAAAGAGTTCCTAGCATGTTGCCTGCGGTTTCTGACTTTCGTCAGTCCTGATTTCCCGTGGTCCTAATTGACCCTGTCACTTTTCCAATTGCAGCTGGTTGTTCAAACTTTTTGTTGGTCATAGTTGCTTGCTGCGCTTGTACTAATTTTACGTGGTTCTGTCCACGACGGTTCCTTATTTTGCGTGAACCGAAAATTTCGCTTTTGACGCTCTGATTGGCTTAGGTTGTCTTCCCTTCCGGGGGAAGCAAGGTTGGTTAGCCGAGAGCATCGCACACCGAATCCTGTCCACTCTTATCTCCCTCCTCCAGTTTTCGACTGGTTGGGTTTTGGATAGGAGAGCTTCTTGTGGGAGCACGTCGGTGAGTTATTACACCCTGAGGAGTTGACCTGTCACGACTGAGAATCTTTTCATTCCAGCCCTTAACACATTCAGTTGCCAGCCTTTCGGCCACCCATTGGGCGTCGCAACCTAGCTCCCTTAACAGCCGTCGCATTGGAGCAAGTGCTATTGACCTTCCTTACCTTCAATTCTCAGTAAGCAGAATTTCCTGCGGGGGAAACTTCTCCCCGCCCAACTATGCCGCCAGGCTGTTAACCAGCTTGACAACAATCAGCCTCAATGCAGGAGCCGGAATATATCGTCTTCCAGACTTGCGAACCTTACGCAAGCCACGGATGACTGCTCCAACTCGAACGCCGTCTTTGCGGCTGACCTTTTTTCTGTTCTTGGTAGACATGGTAGTTCTCCCTGGGCAAAATTTCACCCGTAGGAGACTCTGCTTATCTTCCTCGCGTTAGGCCCTCACTTTGCTACCCTCGCGGGTCTGGCTGCTGTCCCATCCAATTAAGCCTTGCGGGGTTGCCCCCGTTTTTACGAGTCCCTTACGCGCCTTCTCAGGCTCGGCTCGCGTGCGGCAGTGGAAATGTGGGATGCAGTCCAGCGGAACGTCTCCGCCTTCCCGCTACTCTCGCTTACACCCTTGTGTCCTTCAGTCCGGCCGTACCACCCGCCTTACTTGCTACCCTGGTTTTCTCTCCAGGCCTACTAGGGTGGCCCTTGCCAGCCTATCGCCACTTGGGTTCCTAAGTGAGAACCTTTTATTTGTCAAAGAGCAAAGCCTAAGTTTCAGGCTACCCGTAGTATATTACGGTATCAAATCAAAGTAAAGCAAAATCTTTTCCAAGCGCTCAGAAGGTAGTATCGTAGTAGTAACCCTCATAATTGCCCAGTAAACCCTTATTCTACCCCCGCACTTTCCTAGATTTCCAAAGCTCCAAAAGTCTTCTTACCCGACGTTGCTCAAATACAAGGTATGGCTCCAAATCCGAAAGCAAAGCCTCTGCCCTTTTTCCTTGAACCCGAATCCAACCACGCCGTCCTCTTGCAACAGTTTGATACAAAAATGTCCCACCGTATATAGTGTGCAAGATTTTGGGAATTGGAATTCTACCGTCCATTCTCAGAGAGACTGTAAGATAGCCTATCTTGCCCCTCCCCTCAATCACTCCAGCCAGATACCGAAGTGTGGATTTTGTTACATGATTTTTTCCCTCAACCAATTGGGCCAGGCTTCGCAGGGCAATTGCTCTTTTCAAGTCCACACTCTTCATGCTCTCACCCCAGCCAAAAGCTCCATTCTTGAAGTTGGTTTGTATAGTGGCGCAGAATAGATTAGCTTCCAAGACCTTTCCCGGCCCAGGGAATTGATATCTTCTCCTACTGGGATTTCCGCAATGTGGGTTGGAACAATCCCACTAAGTTGGTCCGCCATTCCAACTGCTTCACGCCTGGCATCCCCATCCAAAGCCACCACAATCTCCTTCAACCATTTCTCATGAGACAGAACTCTGTCCAACTGACTTGAGGACATAGATTTCCCAAGCAATCCTAGAATGAGATTCCGGGTGGGTGAGGAGTTAGAGGGACTCTCCAGAGTCAACACATTGATAATGGATTCAACCAAAATTATAGACCTTGGTCGCTTTGCAATTCCAATCCTGTAAATCAATTCCGATTTTCGGCTTGACTTTGGGTTATGGAACTTAGGAGTCCTATTTTTGTACCGGCGTGCCTGCCAATACACAACTTCTCCATCCTCATTGAATACCGGAAAGACGATATAGCCCCAAAGTTTTCCTTTGTTACAGTAGCCCACCTTGGCTCGTTCCAAGATGCGTTTCCCAAGTCCTCGGGAACCTAAGTAGTCTTGTATCTCAGAGCACTGCCGTTTGGGAAGTTCACCAAGCAACTGAAATTCTTTTGGAAGGCTCAAATCTGCTTCCTCTGCTTCCCGTATTTCCCGGGGCGGATGGAAGGATATTCCAAAATGGGATGGGAAATAGGCGCGCAATCTTCGCTCAGTCACTCCTCCTCTGTCTTTGAACCAGGGGCAGTCAACATGAAAGCAACATCCAACGTTCTTGGCTTCATTCCAATAGAGTTTCTTCTCACTGTCCTCACAGCGTGGGCAGTCTGCATGAAAGCCTTCCGCTGTGTCTATGACTAGCGGGAACAGCTTTCTCACTTCACTTGGTTGTTCTGCCATCCCACTTCTCCTTCTCTTTGATTACAAACGTATCTCGAATGATTTTCACAGGGATGATTCCCCCTCGTCCAACATCACGAGCAGAGGTAAGGAAAAGTCTGGCGTCCTCTGGGATTCCTTTCTTTCGACTTTTCTCAGTACCATGTTCCTGCTCTGTTTGACAAAAGGCAATCAGAAAGTCTAGTGTCCAAAACTGTGAAATGTCCTCGGCCAAGTCTTCTGGGCCTAGCCGCTCTTTTCTCAAAGCAGCCCTGTTACTCTGTGAAGCCGTCCATACAGGAATTTCCCTTTCTGTGGCTATCCCTCGAAGCTCAACAGCAACTTGCCCAATGCGCTCCCTCTGCGAATCAAACCTTTCACTGGGGCGAAACACTCGAACATAGTCTACAAACAGCACATCAATGTGAGCTCCTTGCTCCTCCAACTGCTCCAGCCACCCTTCAATATCATTGACTTTTCCCTTTCCTGTAGGGTATTGCTTAATCCAGAGATTTCCCTTCATCAGCGCCCGAGCTTGCTCCATGCGGTCCTTGGCCTCAACCAGACGTGGGGGGTTTCCCCCTGCCTCAGCAGTAAGGGCCAGGCGCGTAAGTTCCCCAGAAGGAATTCCAGTTATCATTGCATCAATCCGCTTGCGGTATTTTGCTGCGGAAAGTTCCCCCGTGGCAATCGCCACATTTTTGTTTTGCCAAAGTGCCCCTGCTGCTATTCTGCCCAGAAGTGTTGTTTTTCCTGTCTTGCCCCCCGCCAAAATAATTGCCAATTCTCCTGCGCCCAGTCCTCCCCCCATCAGCCAATCGAGTTTTGGAAAGTAGAATGTTCCAACCACCCCATGGCGGTCTTCGTGCCAACGGCTGGGGCTGGAAGCATCTTTCCAGTATTCCAACCCCAGATTGTATTCTTGCCCAAAACCCTTCAGCTCCTCGAAGCGACGTATTGCAGAATCGAACTGCTGATTGTTTACATCTCGCTCGGCGGAAACCAAAGCCTGCCGGAACTTTTGACTTTTGGAAAAGCTCAACGCTTGGGCAAATATAATGGGGCGGTCTTTCAACTGGTCGGCAAAGACAGCTTTTATGGTTTTGTGGTAACTGGGCCAAAGGTCTCTGCGTTTCTTTCCAAGTGATCCCTGAACAATACTGTAGAGTGTGCTTTTGGAAAGCCGAACTTCCCGGTAGTTGTGTTGGTCGTAGACTTCCTTGGTTAACCGTGCTATGTCTCGAAAGATGGGATTGGTAAAGTAGGATGGCTCCATAATGACATAGCAGTTTTGCGGTTCCCGTATGTATAGCGCCAGCAGCTTTTCCTGAAAGGCTTCTCCCCATTCGTAGTTCTCCGGCACTTGTCACGTTCTCCCCTCACTCATAGTAAACCCCGAAGTCACCTAAAAAGACTAAAATAAATTTTTTGCCCCTTCTGCCGTAGCCTGTCTTCGCCCTGCAAAAATCCCCAGCAGCGCTTGGCTGAATGCTCAACAGGGCACTTCTTGCTGCCTACTGCTAGGAACCAGGGACTCAGTTCATGCTCCAACAGTCCAATGGCTTCTCTAGCAGACAACCCGAAAGATTTCTGAATTGCTGTTACGGAAGCTGCGGAGTCTCTCACAGCCTGAAGAATATCTCCAGACTGATTTGCACGCATCGCCAATTTCCAATCCGAGTGGTTTTCATACTTGCGGCGCTCAGATTTCAGCTTCCATTGAAAAACCCCCAGCGCTTTCTCTGAGCCTAGCCATGTTGGGTGGGGCATGAATCCTCTACGGTGTGTTGGCCCATAGTTCCACATGACCTTCATAAACAGTGCTGGGTCTATTTTGTAATGGTTGAGTCTGTACGAGAGAATTAGGAATTTTGCTCTTGCCGCTTTCCCCCGCACCGTCTCATACAAATCATATTTTGGATTCACATACCTAGAGGAATTCATCAGAGTAGACTTAGCAAGCTCATTGTACGTGTGATGTAGAATTTTCTCACCCAGTGAAATTGCTGCTGTCATTTCAATCCTGGGAAATCGTTGCACTCGTTTCATTCTCTCTGCCCTCCAGAATTCCTCACGGCAAATCAGCACCCTTAGCAATTGCTGCAATTGCAGCATATACATCAATCTCATCATAAGTATCAATTGCTGCTAGGGAGCGTAAGCGACCGTAAGCAGCAATTGCGAGCGTAGCGAGCATAAACTACAGGGGAGCTCCCCTTTGCATGAATAGCAATTTGCTACAATTTGCTACTTAGTGCTCCCCGTGCGTATACGCGTGTAAGGGAAAATTCAATTTCTTTTCTCTAGGGAATCTTAGAACTGTATACCCATCTCCTATTTTCAGTTTTTTAATGTTTTCAGAAACAGCAGGGCAACAAGCACTTCTTCTACCCCACTTTCTACGAAACATTTCTCGGGCTATGGCTTTTACCTCTTTTTTTGCTTCTTTATGCCAAATGTAAATTTCCCTATCTTTCCACCAAAACTTTGGGCCAAACATTTCTTCTTCTTGTTGTTGTTCTTTCAATTTCTTTACCCCCCTATTTATTGAAAGTTAGCAATGCTCTTGTGTGCTTCGCACACAGCCAAGCAAACACCGCTTGGCTGCCATTTTTACATTCCTTCTGGATGGATTCTGAGAGTCTGCAAATCTCCTTCCAGCTTCTGCAGGTCATCAAAGTGCTGGAAGTCTTTTTCCAGCCTTCGGAATTCCCTAAAGATTGGAGAGATTCTACGAATGACTTCCAGTTCATGAAGCTCTCCAATGATTGTCTTGGAAATGTGCTTTACAACTTCATCTCTGTTCACAATTACAGCAATTTCATCCCTTTCTGCAGTGATTTGTTTTTGAATGTACTCTGACTTTACACATTCCTCAAAGCAGCGCTCAATGATGTTCTCCAAATCGTAGACTGTTTTCCTTGGTTCTTGGGTCATGTTTTTCTCCCATCATGGATTGAAATGTCAGCAATTTCTTCCCTCTGATAATACTGAAAGCGCTTCAGAGAATGCTCTAGCAGATATTTGTTCTGCAGGTCAATGAAATCAGTGATGTAAACCCTGTTTTCTCCTTCTTTTCTACGCAGCACTCTACCCAGTCTTTGCAGGACTAATTCCCAACCTCTGCCCCCTGCTGCATTGACCCAGGATTCTATAGCAGGTACATCCATTCCTGTGTCAAAAATTGGACTGGCAATCAGTACAGCAATCCTTCCCTTTTCAAACTGTTGAATCACCTTCTTTCGTACATCCAACGGAGTGCTTCCTGACAGGAATTCACAGGGCAAATCCATCTGCTTTTCTAGCATCCGCTTCAAAAGTATTCCGTGGGCTATTCTTGCTACAGTGAGCAGGGTTTTCTTCTCTCGCTTCACATAGCGCAGGGTTTCCTGCACAACAAGCTGGTTTCGGATTTCATTTTCTACAACTCCAAACCTGTAGCTTGCCCCAAACTTTTCTCCTGCTATCTTTGGTGAGTGTACTTCTACAAATCGAATAGATGGCCTTGCAGAACGACCCAGCTCAACCAGTTCCTTGTTACGGATTTCAGCAATGATTGGCCCAGTCATTCCCATGTAATGCATCATCTTCACTTTGTTCTTTTCCTGTATGGTTCCAGACAGACCAAAGCGAAGAGGGGCAGAGCAAAAATCAAGCAGCTTTGTTACTTGCCACGCCTTGTTGATGTGAAACTCATCGACAAATACCATATCACAGCTAGACATGAACTTCTCAAATTTCTGACTGTGCTCCTCTCTAAGGATTTCTGCTGTCTGTCTTGTAGCTACTATAACACCTGTGGTTGGAACATCTTTCTTCCCTGCCCCAAGCATTGTTACTGGAATTCCAGTGAGGTGTTTTTGAAACCGCTCCATCGTTTGCATAGCAAGGGCTGCACGATGAACCAAAAACAGCACTTTCGGAACTGTTTTCGTTTGAGATAGATATTCCGCTATGATTGCTGCAGCAATCTCGGACTTTCCTGCGTTGGTTGCGTAATGTAGAATTCCTCTTCCACATCGCAAGGCTTCTTTCACAGCGAGGCTTTGCTCAGCCCGTTTTTCAATTCCCTGAAACTGGATTTCCTTGAAGTTCTTATCACTGAGTGGATTTCTTCTGCGGTGGTCCTGGGTTTCATAGGGGATTTTCTTACGCCGCAAATAGCTTTCTACTCTAGGCAAAAGTCCAGAAGCAAAACTACAAGAACGCAGCTCATAGAATCGAATCCACTTGCTTTGTTCCTGAATTTGTTCAATTTTGCTACTACGCTCTGCCCTGGAAAGCCAAAACATGCCAGTGAATTTACGTATAAGAAACCGTGTGCGCCATTCTGCATTTTTGTCAGGAACACGTAGGCAATGATACATTTGCCGCAATTCTTTCCTCTTACCTGTAAAGAACGTCCGTGCTTCTCTGACTTCCAGCTGAATCACCTTTGCTCCTCCCTTGGAAACCGCTTGTATCTAGGAAATCGTTTCGGATTCCTTGAAAAACGTTGCGGCATTGCCAAGGGAAATACAGGAGTTTCCGTGGAGATGTGTTGCACACGAAGACTTGGTTCCAGAATTGCTGCTGCATTCCCGCTGCTCTTGTAAACCAGTTTTCCCTTCTTGAGGCTGTTATTGTACCCAATGTAAAGATAGAACTCCTGACCTAGTTGCAGTGTGTGTATAGGAACTTCCACTCTTGGAAACCTTTTGGCGCTCAATTCCCAGTATCCCCCTACACTAAGTAAACCCCGAAAGAAGCTAAAAAGGTAAAAATTCTGGTTTAGGGGGAGTTAGGTTGCCCCGTAGAGTACATGCAGAACCCAATACAAAGGCTGCAGCGCGTTTTTACGGGGTGGGGGGCGGAATACTACCTTTCCACTTTGGTTCTGAGGATTCAGGGGCATTTTCCTCGACTACTTCTGCCTCAGAAATGAAGGAGTCTTCTGAGGCAATTGGGCCTGTTTTGACTGAGGACATTGTTGTTACAACTCTTGTGTCAGGGTCAGCCAGAATATCAGTAGTTCTGGATTGCCCATCTGAACCAGTCATCGTCTTAAGCATTGCCCCAAATGCGCCACCAAATGCAGAAGTAGTGCAAAACTGAAGGGCCATCAGCGCAACAGCATTCTGAGTATCCAGCTGCTTTGCAGCCATCAACGCAATGGTGTGGTAGAACAGCCGCATAGAAACATTGAAGAAGTACCAGCCAAAAGCAGCAAGAAGCAAGATGTTCCCTCCGCGGGTGTTAATCAGGTTTACAAAATCCCGCATCGACTGCATCTTTGGCCCCTTTCCGGTAAGCTGTAAAAGAAGCCATACCAATACAAATACAACCAATACCACTGCTTCTCTGGTACTGAATGAAAAGTAGGCTTCATAGTCATGGAGACCAGCTGGATTCATCGTTTTTCTCCTAAGTGTGACCCATAGTGACTAAATTCAAAAAGCCATTGATATTGATGTCTGTTGAGAGTTCCCGAATTGCAGAGGGGTCAGACTGTCCGGGGGAAATGTTTGGGACTGTTTGCAGGAGATTCACAACTAGAACTCCGCTTTTCAAGGTGAGTGTTCTAACATCGTAGTTTTTATCGAATACGTCCCCCGCGATAGAAGATGTGAAGATGCCGTTCTTTTGAACCTGAATCCCCAACGTGTCAGGACCACTAGGAACTAGGAGCGAGGAATTATTTTTGCTATCTAAAATCGCATATCCAAGACCATAAGCGGGTAACGGCGCTCCTGTGACAGTGACTTCTACCGTAATTACGACCGCTCCACTGGTTTGGCATAGCATCGCAAGGCCGGTCAGGAAACTTTGGTTCGGAAATTTAGAGGAAAAGAATATAGTCGCTGCGCCATTGGTCATGTCTATGAAATCAATTGTCTTGGCACTAGACTGCCCGATGAACTTATAAGACACAGATTTGTCGGGATTGGTTTTGATTCCAGCAATTCTAAACGACCCTTGAAGACCTATGGCATCATAATTAGTACCTATAGAACTTGGGATTGTCGTCACAAGAACTGGCACAGGGGGATTTCCGGATAATTGGTATAGATTGAAAACTCGCTGCATCGCGGGAGCAACTCCCAAGTTTACTTCTATGAAGCCTGTAGTTCCTGGGCCGAAAGCATCAGCCACTTGAATGTTTCCGCAATATAGCCCAGTGCCTGGAGCAGTGATAGTCAAGATGCTCTGGTAGGGCACAGGGCTAGAAAACCCCGGAAGACTGATGGTGCCCGACTGAGAAGTGATAGTCATCCAAGGAGCACTAGGAGTTAGTCGACTCGCATCTATATTCAAATGAAAAGTTTGAAAGATCTGACCTGGAGTTCCGCTTAGAGCGAGAAAATTGCCTAAAATTAAAGCACCCGTTACTAGTATCGTATCGAGAATTCCCTGACCAGATTGATACATATTTTCTGGAGTAGCAGAATACTGTTGTTCAGTACCTATGGGACAAGTCCCTAAGATAACGACTATGTCCTGCTGCTCCAGAAAGTACAAGATCCCTGTGTCATCGTAAAAAGAATCAATTACCTCCCTAGTGATTCCAGCAGTAGTAGAGTAGCCAATGGAACGCAATAAATGAGTTATCGGCGGAGAAATGCTGAAGATCTGCTGTGTCGCGTCTATAGTTCCTGAGGATACGAGTTTCTTCCCTAGCTTTATCCCAACGATGTCAAAGAAAGGGATGTTGGTGACAGGGTCTGTATACTCTATCAGGAAGGAAAGGTTGGAACCGCTTTTTGATAGAGAGTAGTTGAGATTCAAAATGGAACTCCCATTCGTGAATTGCGATAAAATCAAGCGATACAACTTGCTGCTTCCAGCATCCTGGAATCTCAGTACAGGATTCAGATTTGCGAAATTGTCAAAGATTCCAGTTTCATCTACAACGAAACGTAGAACTCCACCAGTGAAGAATGGCGGGTGGATATTTTCTACCAGTGGCGTTGCTGGGCTTGTAGGAATGGCAGAAAAAGACCCGTCATCCGCAAAAACTAAAACAGCCTTCTGCCCTGCCACTACAGGATAGGTAGGCATCGCGTTGTAGACTTTTCCATCCATTAGAATTGCTGCAGTCCCATCTTGGTTCAGCTTGGTGACGTAGCCAAGGCGATATTTGGATGGGTTGGATTGAACTCCCCCAAGAGTTTCCCGTGTGATTCGTTTTATCTGCTCTCCGAAATTGCTCATCGAGGTGTTGCCACCCGTACTCCATCGGCAGCAATCACCACAACTTGTTGCCCTTGAACCAGAATCACAGGAGTCCCCACATTGGTGTACAGAGCTGTAGTCGTCTGCACATTTACAGTTCCATCACTGTTGACAGATGTAACCACTCCAGATTCTGGGTCAGGACTTTGCGTCTGCTGTTGCGCCTCTGCGATAGTTCTCAGCACTAAGGCGCGAACAGCTTGATATAGCTTTGAACTCTCTGGCACAGCTTACCCTCCCCCTGGGAAGGAAAGACTTCCTGAGCCACCTGTAGAATTGTAGGCAGTTGCTGTTACACTCAGTACAATCCCACCTCTACCAAAATTCAAGGAAACAGATTCAATCCTCCCACAGTTATTTACAGGAACTCCAGCTACAACAAACAATTCATCCCCAACTTGTGGCAACACATTCCTGTAAAGCACACTTATGGTAGTGGTGAGCCTGGGAGAATTGATTAAACGATGATTCTGAAGGTATTTGTTGTAATATGTTTGTAACCCCACTGAATCTAGTGCAGTAACGTTTGAGGATGGTGTAACAACCACCACATTTGCAGGAATATTGAAAGGGTTTGTCGGGTCCGGCCCACCACTGGGAAAACTTTGTGGGTTCACTCTTGGAAATGTCCAAAGCTCCATCTGGATTGTATAGAACTGTGCATTTGGAATTCCAGCAAATCCTGTAGAGGGAACCAGGGTGATTGCATTTGGTATTGTTACAAACTGCCCGCTCAGTACATCGAAAAGTGAAATATCAAGTGCGTCAAATCCAAACATCCCACCCTGTGTTCCAGGACTTTGGAATTGAAGAGCCAATCCAGCAACGGAAGCCTGCAAACTTGCCTGCTGAGTGATTGGAGAAGCCACAAAACTAGAAACGTTGCCTGGTATTGTAATGGGCTTCACTATTCGGCTGAATCCTGTAATCCCACGCATCATCCCAGGGTTTACAGGGGAGGGTATCACCTTCCAATATCGCCCATTGGGAACACTGGGACTAGGATTTGTCAAATCTGTAGAACTTGTGGGAGTCCATTCTTCAAATGTCCCATCAATCATCCACCCATCCGGTATGGGGATGAAGTCTGAAGAACCAGTAGCTCCAGGAGCACCTGCTTGCACGGTAAACTGCGGTTGCTTTTGAGCATGGGCGGAATCATATACAAAGTCCCCTTCTGAATCTAGCTGGGCTGATGTTATAGCAGGATTCAGAACAGAAGCAATGTCTCTGGAGTAGTCCACTGCTTGAGCTACACTGACAATGTCAGACTTCTGCACACTGAAGATAGTTCCAATGATTGCTCCAGGGTCTACAATGTAAACACCGTCTGCCCGTACAAAAATATCAGCCAGTACAAGACGAGCAAGCTGCTGCAGGCCAGCTAGAGTTATTCCTCTAAAGATGAAATTCTTGACAAGCACATTCAGAGTGCGCCAGTTGATTCCAATCCCTTGTGCAAGTTGGGTAGCCACTGACGCAGCGTCCCGAATCACATTCCCAGGAACGCCTAGAAAAATCTGTTGCGTAAGGCCAAGTGGCTGAATGGGTCCTGTGATGATATCTAGCAAGCCTCCTGTAGAAAATCCCTTCCGCGTTCCTTTTACTACACCCAGCCTCCCAAAAGGCAAAGCAATGATAAAATCTTCCCCTGGAGTTCCTACTGCATTCTGTATAACGCTAATAGAGAAATTTCCTCCGGTGGGAGTGAAGGTAAGGCTGAGAGCTTCTATGTTTGTTTCATCAGCAAACGTCTGCCCTGGCAGAAGCACCTTGATGGGATTGATGATGATGTCTTTGGAAAGGTTCTGAACAGGGACAAGCCCACCTGTAACCCAGGCGTCTACAGAGTGGGAATGACTGGCAGTTACAATAACACAAGCGTCAACAGAATGTACTGCACTACGGGTGGTTGAGGGTGTTTGGTTTGGCCATTCCTGGTTCGGCCATATTTGGTTTGGCCACGGCATCTTCTCTTATGACTACTCTCCTGAATTTTCCCTTTGACCTGCTTCTATGCTCACTACGGGAGATGCTTTTGGAGTTCCTTGGTCCTGAAATGTGGCAAGTTTCTTTTCCAGCATTGAGATTTGAACCATTTTGCTTCGGAGTTCTGCTTGGGTCTGCTGGAGTGCTTTTCTCAGCAGATTTGCCTCCAGTGTAATCCTACCAAGCACTTCAAACAACTGACTATCATCAATTTGCATTGGTTGCTGAGATTGCTGCTTTCCAGTTTGCTCTTCTGTTGACATCTCTGTTCTCCTTTTCTATTCAAAACATCTCTCTCACACAATCGTTACATTATACGTAGAGGCTGTTGGTGTTCCAGCCACGTCAGCAAAGACTTGAACAGTCACTGTATCAGTGGCTGAGATGTATGCTCTGTTCCATGAAAAAGATGCTCCTGGAAAGGTATTGG
>Ga0307372_10010135_pt1 | contig 12823 bp, 11 predicted proteins | sample OX1MG_FD_202533 | JGI IMG/M metagenome (GOLD analysis project Ga0307372, IMG submission 202533) | Soil microbial communities from Risofladan, Vaasa, Finland - OX-1 | ecosystem: Environmental > Terrestrial > Soil > Coastal area > Acid sulfate soil | place: Finland: Risofladan, Vaasa | collected...
TATTTGTCTCTCTTCTGTTCCTCAGCTTCGCCCTTGTCGCAATAAGCCTGATAGTCAAGTCCACAAGGACGCACGTGAAGACGGGACGAGGGGTGCTCAAGGGCATAGAAAGATACACTGCAAAGGTCTTCGTCTTGCTTCTCGCCTTCCAGTTCCTCTTGATAGTCGTGAACGTGATCGGCTACTACCTTGGGATCTCCGGGATTCTGACTGCAGTGATCGGATTCATAGGTTTCATGCTCATCTTCTATGCGCCTGCCGCTATGGTGATTGACAACAAGCACATGATCCGCGCGATAAAGGACAGCGCAAAGCTGGTCGTCCATGAGCCCCAGTACTTCCTGTTTGGAATATTCATCCTGCTTGTTTCGCTCTCGCTAATCGACTTCCTTGCAATTGGCATAAGCGGCACCCAGGCAAGCCGCTATATCGTGCTGCTTATCAGCTCGCTGATAATACTTCCTTATTTTGTGATCTTCCAGGCAGAGGCGTACATGAAGCGGTTCTCTATCATCAAGAACGCCTGATGAAAGGAATTTAAATAATCGCTGTCATAGCTTATTGGTTTGATGGGAGGGCGACTTTCTAGGGCAGCGGCTCCATTGCTACTCTTCCTTTTTCTATTTGGGATCGCAAATGCGCAAAGCATCTGCAGTGCCACTCCCCATGCAAGCATAACGATAAACCAGATTCCTTTGATTGGCATTGCGCTGATTGCACTGAGCATCTCCTTTGATGTTATCGCGATAGGCTACATTATCGGAAAGCTCGTGCCGGGAACCCAGCTAAGCAACTGGGTGAAGAAAGAGTACTGGGAGGTCGCTAAGTCTGCGATGCTCATCGCAGGGATATACTCTGTGCTGGTGCTTATGGGAAGCATCGCGGTTGGGCTTGCCGGCTCATCTGTGCCTGCTTCTTCAGGCAGCTCGCTGAGCACATCGCTTTCGGCTCTCACCACAGCAACGCAGACCTACCTTCAGGGAGTCTTCTGCGGTACGCCCCAGGGAAATCCGAATATAGCCTACCTGCTCGGGCTTAGCCTTGGACTGGGATCTTTAAGCAGCCTTCAGGTGGGGTATTACATACCAATACCGCTGGTTCTTCCGGTCTTACCGACATTCACGCTTGGCACCAGCTTCTCGGGGTACAAGAATCCCATGCTCTCTGGAGCGGTGGATGCGGGAGGCTACGAATCAATGGTGAATGATGCCTTCAGCATAGTGCTTCTGCCTGTTTACACAGTGATAGGGATGGAGTACTACCTTATGCCAATGCTCGTATTCGTGGGGCTTGCGTTCATGATCCCCATGGGGATAATATTTAGGTCGATGCCCTTTGTAAGGGGAATCGGAGGGACCCTCATCGGGATAGGGATAGGGATAGCCATAGTCTTCCCGTCGATAATTCTGATTGTCAACCAACCGATAAGCACAATAGTGAGCACATACATATGCAGTCCGGGAACAGCCCAATATCCCGCCTGCCTAACGCAACAGGGAACCGCATCTGCGATTCCGTGGTGGCTCTCCAGCATAAACACGTATTTCCCTTCGGGGCAGGGGGCCCTAGATGCTGGCGCAAGCCTCTTCTCGATATATCCAGGCCTAAATGGGGTTTTCTTAAACACGATACCGGCCGTAGTGCAGTTCCTTCTCCTAATACTCGACCTTGCGATAGCCTTCCCGGTTATTGATGCGATAGCAAAGTCGCTGGGGGGGACGATAAATATAGAATTCGGAAAGCTCAAGATAAAGTGATCAAATGCAAAACCTCCTATTTCAAACCGCCTCCGTCGTATCGAACAGCTGCACTTTCGGGGGGCTCAACACCAACGACTGGGTGGGTATAAGCGCGCTTGTCATACTGCTCAGCCTAACTATCTCCGGACTAGTTTACCTGATCGCAAACTTCATGGCTGGAAGGGAGGGTGCGAAGATGAAGGGATACGTAAAATACGAATTTGGCCAGGCAATCATAAGCATGGTCATAATAGTGATAATCCTTGGGATAGCATCGACAGCATGCAGCGTGAGCCTGCAATTCACAAACCCGAGTCAGGACTCCTTCTCGTTTGCGCAGCACTATGTGGGCGGCCTGCTCTTTGTAAGCGGGATCGGGCTGATGAACAACATCTACTCGACAAGCATCGCATTTACCATATATTCCGGGGTGCTTACCGGGCTTGCGACTGCGCTCCCAGATTTGCCGCTCAACCCAATTTTAAAACTGGGCAAGGACTCGCCATTCCAAGCTTCGGTGGGCGCACCCGACTTAAGCTCGGTCTACAAAAACTACGCGACGGTGTTAACCGATGTCTACATACCGCTGATAATACTGAGCTTCTCGATGCTCTTCTTGCAGTTCCTCACGCTACCTCTTATCCAGGCCACTGCGCTAACCGTAGTCTTGCCCATCGCGCTGATAATGCGCAGCCTCTCTTTCACAGGCCCAAGGCTCAAGCAGGCGGCAAACGAGTTCCTTGCGATAGCGATAGCATTTTACTTCATCTTCCCGATGACTTTCATCATGGACGCGCAGATAATAAACTGGATGTACTGCACACCGGCGCAAACCACAACCTGCTCAAACCCATACCCGCAGTATTCGGGAAGCTATGTGGTGCCGGGACTTACGCAGTCCTCGCTCTTTGGCTCAACTCCAGACAAAGGCTTTGGGATTTTTGGGACGCAGCTACCCTCGCAATTCTATGGTAGTGCTGGCAGCCAGTTCATAAACACGGTGCTAAGCGCAAAAGACCCCCTCACGTCAATATTTGCTGCGCCTGCAATTGTTGTTGAGGTCGGAATGCAGGTCGCAGGATACATGTTCCAGACGACGGTGCTTATCGCCCTTAACCTTGCCATAACAATCGGACTTGCGGCAGGGCTCTCAAAGGGAATCGGGCAGGCGCTCAACTTCCTTGGCTCGGAGAGTATATTCAGCTGATAATAATGAGGCACGAAAGGTTTAGTTTCGCGTTTGCGCTCGCTTTGATAGCAACGGTGCTGCTCTTTGGGAGCTTGGCGGCCCAGACACCTCCGCCGCAGGTGCTTGATCCTCTCGGATCGCTCACCTCATGGCTGCCCATAGTATCAATAGCTATCTTTATCTCGATTTCGATAGGTTTCGCGCTCTATATCATAGGAAAGCTGCTTAACGACGGGCAGATTAGCTCCCGTGGGATTACCGAGCTCGGGCAATCGATAGGCACGGCGGTTTACATGGTGCTGATAATAAGCGTCCTGCTCCTTTTCGGAAACTTTGTCTCACACTCAAACCTTGTTGGCACCTCAAGCGGGGATTTCGGAAGCCAGGTTAACGGCATGTGCGTAGACCTTGCGGGATCGCAGGTGACCCTGCTCTCAGGCAACCCGACGTACGTTGTCTGTTCGCTCGTAAAGAATACCCAGACTTCAAATGGCGGCGCGACATCATACATCAATTACGGTCTGGCCTCGAGCTATGTGATGATAGCGAATCTTACAAACCAGGCTGCGGCGAACCTCAACGGGCTCTACATCTATGAGGGTTTTGTGGGATTCCTCTCCACCCTCTCTGCAAATCCTGGCCTCTGCCTTCCGGGGGACTCATGCGCGGTGCCGCTTACCACGCGCATACTCTCTATAAGCATCAGCTCCACGCCCCTCGCGGGATACTCGCTCATAACTTTCATGACCAAGCCGCTTGAGACGCAGGGAATATTCATAATGTACATGTTCCTCACGCAGCTTGTGATAATGTTCATACTTTTGATGGTCTGGCCATTTTTGCTAGCTGCAGGAATAATACTCAGGGCAATCTCATTCACCAGAAGCGCGGGAGGACTTCTGATGGGAATCACACTGGTCATAGTGATAATTTTGCCGATGGTTATGATAATCGAGTATAACATGCTGGGCAGTGGGGTTACCACCAGCCAGCTTGTGGGTGCGCCGCAGCCTCCGGAGGTGACATGGAACTGGAATGACGGAAGCGGGATAGTGGATAGTGGGATGAGCGCTACGCACACTTTCATTCCGGGCAGCTACACAATAACTGCTGTTGTGAAGAGCAACGGGGAATCCGGCAGTGCAAGCGCAAACCTAAATATCATCTCAGGCGCTGCAACTTCACAAACGGCCAGCTCTGCGAGCGGAGCGACTCTCCCTATAAGTTTCACTGTACAGGTAGATCAGTACGGAGTTGCGACAACGCAAATAACCATGATTGGAAACGAGCAGCAGCTGCCTGGGATTTACCTGCACGGACTCTCTACAAGCAGCCTGATAGCCACAGCGCAGGGAAGCGTTGTGGATTCTGCGCAGGGCGCGCCGAAGACGACTCTGCAGTGGGACTGGGGGGATGGAAATTCGGATACCACATCCGGAGCGGCCCAGTGGCCTACCCACCAGTATGCAAGTGACAAGGCCTGTTCAGGATCTAATATGTGTACGATAACACTAACTGTCAGCGACAGCAGCGGCAACATGAACTCGGTTTCGCAGCAGATCTCAATAGGCGGGCTCTCCTCAATTAGCCCGACCCAGAGCTCCGATGCTGACAACATAAAGATCGACGTTGCATTCGCGACGGGAGGAGTCTGGGGCCCTGAGAAAAGCCCTTGCGACCCTTCGGTTTCGGGATGCAGGGACATCTTATACAACTCTCTCACCCCTAACTTCTACGTCTTCCCAAGCACATCTGCGATAGCAAACTACAACGGCTGCTGGCCTCTTGCAGGCAACCTTGTGGCTGAGGAGGCAAAGGATTCGGCGCTGATGGCGGTCTCAGCGGGGCTTAGCTCGGTATTCACATTCGGCGGGTTCGTCTCAGCATTGCCAAGCCTCAGCGGACTGCTCAGCACCGCATGCAACCCTTCCGCTGCTGTAAACACATCAATGGAATTCATGAATGTCTACGGGCTCATGTCGGTAGCGGGATTTGTGATACCCTTCCTTAACATACTGATAATAATATCGGCGATGAAAAACGTCTCATTCCTCTTTGGCGGAGACACGGACATTGCCGGACTTGGAAAATTGGTTTAGATGAATAAGGCTTTTGTACTAATCGCGTTTGCGCTCTTCGTGGCACTCTTTAGCTCAGTCCACGCGCAAGCTCCTACCCCCCCAATAAATTTCGCAAACACATGCAGCTACTTCTTCGGGCAGGGAATCGCAACATCATTCCCATGGCTCGGGCCAAACTTTAACAACTACGACTTCTCGCTTGAAATTGCGCTGCTCATAGTTACGATGGTCTTTGCGGTTCTCGCAATCCTCTATGCGATAGGATACGCTTTCGGGGTGACAAGGCTGCTGGTCTTTGTCAAGACAGAATATCTCGAAAGCTTCCTAAACATACTGATAATTGTGGCGCTCTTTGGCGGTGCTGCAATTCTAACCGGGGGGATGATCTTCATCTCAAATTTGGGCAACGCGGTAATCTCTGCAGCAGGGGCTGCGGGGCCTGCTCAGCAGATTGCGCTGGGCACGAGCACTGCAAGCGGATACCAAGACATAAACGGAATCTACAACTCGGTGTGCACCACTTACATGGGCGATGCGATCAGCCACCTCGGGGGGCTTACTGGGCTCAATGCGATATCGTACGGATACACAATAGCTGCTGGATTCAAAATCCAGCTGATGCCAAATGGGATGGGAATAATTCTTGCCCCCCTTTCGGGAATCACGCCTTACTTGCTCTTGATAGGATTCCTGACCCCACTGATATCGGGCGTCATCGGGATTGAGATAGGCGTCATCTTCTTCATGGTTATTGTCTACTACCTCTTCCCGCTGCTGCTCTTCGTGGGAGTGCTCATGCGCTCCTTCCCGTGGACGCGCGCCGCAGGAGGAACATTGATTGCCCTCTTCATCGGGTTCTACGTCTTCTTCCCTGCGCTGATTTACCCGTTCACTGCGATAAACTACAAATGCCTGCAGAGCACATCATGCATTCCTGCGCTCTACAGCCCGAGCGCATCCGCAATAACATGGAACTGGGGCGACGGAACGACAACTTCGGGCCTTTCCTCAACCCACCTGTACACGACCCCAGGACCATTCTCCGTTAAGATGAACGTTAATGACCCAACCGCTGGAAGCGGAAGCGATACCTACAAGGGCACGCTGAGCGCCACAGGAACCTCAACGATCCCAGACACGACAGCGCAGCTCCCTTCAGGGTCAAGTTTTGGATTCACAGGCACCGTTAGCGGACTGACCGTCGGGGTTCAGGCTGATGCCGGACTTAGCTCAATAGTCACGTCGAGCGACCCATTCGCGCAGCTACAGAGCTTAGCAGGCCAAATCTCGCAGGCAAGCACGCAAGGAGAGTTCCTTGACATCTTCGACTTCTACATATTCTCAATAATAAACGCGACGTTCCAGATATTTGGAATAATAATCTCCTTTGTGATATCATACAGCCTGCTTGAGGGATTCGCCGACCTGCTCGGAGCCCCTTCGCTGCAGGCAAGGGACATGCTAAAGAAGGTGATATGATGATTTTCGATCCGATACTAATGTTTGCAGCCACCTGCTCCGCAGGAGTCGGCGGTCTGCTCTGCTCCCCTATCACCGGATGGTTCCCGTTCGCATTCCTTGGGGCGCTTGCGATAATGCTCATAGTGGGGCTGATATACGGCCTTGCCCCGATGCTTGGAAGGAGCGAGATGAGGACATGGGCCAGGCTCAAGATATACGAGACTGCCTTCTCGTTTTTGCTCATTATCATCTTCAGCTCTTTTGCCCTGATGATCTACACGGTGAACCCCGTCCCACTCTTCTCGGGACTAAACCTGGTGCCCGGTGCAGGAAATGTTGCATCTGGAATTCCCGGAGCGTGGGGAGTCGCAAGCGACTGCACGCAGGTAACAGATATCTACGGACTCTCGGAGTGCGACCTCTTCAATTTCAACAACAACATAGTATACTATCTAAACAATGTTGTAGGCGGGGCGACGATACTCTTTAGCTCAATCCCAACCTTCACGCTAGGGGACCAGTTCACTCCTGGTGTGTCTACATTCGGCCTGAACTTGCAGCTTGACATAGAGCCGCTGCCCATCGTTGAGTTCCTTGAGGGTTCGACACTTGCGATAGGCTCTTTGATAATACTCTCGCAGGTGCAGCTTCTGCTGCTGGATGCATCGATGCTCATATTTGCTATACTCCTTCCACTCGGGCTTTTGGCAAGGATCTTCGGGGTCACAAGGACATTCGGTGGTGCGATGATAGCATTTGCTATAGGCATAGGACTGGTCTTCCCGATAATGGTTGCGATAATGTACGGATTCCTTGTCCAGGTTCTGGGGGCACTTGCGATACAGCCTGCGCTCAATACAATAAGCGGAGTGGCGCTTCTCACCGATCCGACAGGCTCGATAATAGGATTTCTAAGCTCGATTTTCGAGTGGCTCGGGCTTGCCCTTGCCGGAACGCTTGTGCTTCCGCTTATAACTTTCACGATTGTTAACACATTCATAATTGACTTCTCGCAGGCGGTCGGGGAGAGGATGGACTTCCTCTCGCTGCTAACGAGCGTCGCATAGGTGCAAAGATGAAACAAACATTGGTGATCATTTTCACGCTGCTCATGGCACTGGGAACAGGCCTTGCAAACGCCCAGAGCGCTGCGGGCCCTTGCGCGACAAACCAGCTGGACATAAACAACCTAGCCCCATGGTACTGCAGCAGCGTCAACCAGGCGGTCTATAGTGTTTGGCAGCAGTGGCTTCCGGTGGGATTTGCCGTAATAACAGTGGCCTTCTCGATAGCCGCAATCCTCTTTGCCCTTGGTATTGCACTAAGGAACCAGAGGCTAAGGGATTTCGGGGTCGGGGAGATATATGAGGCGACTGCTACTGCGCTCATAGTCATACTCTTCATGTTCATAGCGGCAGTGATGATAGGGGTTCTGCCATCGCTCTTCACAGGCCCTCAGAATCCGTATGTCACGTCACTCACATACATCACAAGCACCATAACGCAAACGACAGGACTCATAACAGGCCTCTTTGGCGTATATAGCACAGCTGCATACTATTCGAGCTTCAGCCTCAACATAGTTCTAGGCCCGAGTGGCGCAGGGGCTGTCGGCGGCAACTTGGGAAACATTGTCGGTTCAAAAATAACCAGCATTGTGACTAATTATATAATTCCTGGGTTCAAGGGAGCTTTGGATCTCTTTTTCCTGCTTCCGGCGCAGATAGTTGCATACCTTCTAATGGAGGGGCTGCTTGTGCTCAACGTCGAGTACTACCTAATAATATTCGCAATGTACGCAGCGGTTCCTGTCTTCCTTCTTCCAGGAGTGATCCTGCGGGCTTTCATACCGACAAGAGCATTGGGCGGAATGTTCATGGCAATAGCTATAGGATTCTTCTTCATAATGCCGCTGCTCTTCGCGGTTGCATTTTACTTCACGCAGGGAGGAGTGGCGACATCTCTCACGCAGGCGCAGCAGCAGCTCAACCAGTTCGGGCAGGGAACAGGCGCAGAGCAGAACGCGATATCTGCATCAAGCCCGCTCGTCAGCACGCTTAACGATATACAAAGCTCAATGGGAGCGTACTGGCTCTCCATCCTCTTCTATCCTGCGCTGATAATGGCGATAACTTACTTTGCCGTGGTGACTATAGCCGACTTCATAGGCGGGTTTGCGCACAGCTCAGGAACATTTATAGGAAAGCTCTGAAGAGGTGCTGTTGTTATTTATAGATTTTTGCAGGATATGTATCGTAGGGATTTGATTGCCTAGCCTTAAGTCACTGCTCTTTGTAGCGTTCGTGGGAATCTCATTAGTCATAATGATTATAACCTCGACCCTGCAGATACCGAGCTATATCAAGATAATCTTCCTTGCAATCGCGCTCTTCATCGACATACTTGCGATGTCGACAAGGTTCTACAGCTACCTCTTCATACCTCTCTACAAGATGAAGGACAAAACGATAGTTCTGAGCAACGAGGAGCCATTTTACATAGCGCCTTCAGGCAACGCTATAATAACAAGGGAGGGAAGCGACGTCTACGCGACTGCCTTTGTGAAGATACCGATCTACAAGTCCGCGACCGAGATGAACGAGGAGGAGAAGATCGACTTCGCCAGGCTCTTTAGCAGGATTGTCAGCATAAGCAAGACTCCTTACAAGATCACCACGCAGATGTATCTGATCAACAAGGACGATTACATAAACAAGATACGCGACAAGCTCAACGAAGTAGAGGAACGATACCAAAAGTCGATGAGCGAGAAGGAGACGAATCCGAGCATAGTCGAGAGGGAAAAGGGGGAAGTCACGATGTGGCATAACCTGCTTGAGAGCATCGGAAGGATTCAGTCGCATGCGCTGCTAAACTACGTCACCGTGACGGCGACGGGAAGCACAGAGGAGGAGGCAACCGCGCTTGCAACGCAGCAGGCGGACGAGCTCTCATCCGGAATCGGGGCAACACTTGGGATAACAACTACGATGATGACCGGTGAGGAGATACTGCTTGTGACGCAGGCTGACTACACAATACCATTCTCGACTGTCAGCGAGGAGATAAGGCAGAAGACTGTTTCAGAGGGACTGTAATGGACGAGGAGACGATAATTTACCTGGGTTTCACAGGGCTTGTGGCACTAATTGCAATCTTCTTCGCGGCAAACTACGGGGCGCTCTCGATAGTTGCAATCATACTCTCTATTGTGACACTCATCATAATTGCAATCATAAACTACGCTGACTTCATCCTCTTCCCGATAGTCACAATAGTGCTTGGTATCAAGACTGTGCCGGCAAAGAACTATATGATACCAAAGAACCAGAACTGCATAATAAAGAACGTCAACGGGCTCTACTACGCGACGGGATATCTGACCGCGAACGTCTACAACTATGTGTTCGCAGCCGAGAGGGTTGATATAAGCGAGGAGCAAAAGCTCGCATCAGGGCCTGAGAAGTGGGAGAGGATTGTGATGAACGTGAAGTTCCCATTCAAGTTCCACCTCATAACATACGCCAACGAGATCCAGGCCTACAGGGAGGACCTTGAGGGTAAGAGGGGATTCCTCGAGTTCCAGCTCTCAAAGGAGATGCAGGCTGCGAGCCCCAACCAGCTCACTATCGACGACTTCCAGAGGAGGATAAACGTGATCCAGTCAAGAATAGAGAGACTCTCCTCAGGTGAGAGGCCGGTGGGCAGCGTAATGTACATCGAGAGCATCGCGGTCGGAGTGAGCGAGAAGGCGGCATCTGACGCCCTCACAAACCAGATAAACCAGCTTCAGACAGTGTTCAACTCGATGGACCTTAGCATAAACAGGGTGGTCGGAAGGGAGCTAAACATCCTTTTCAGATTCGGATACTTCATTCCGACCAGCACGGCGGAGCTTGAGGGATTGTTCAATGTGCAGAAGTGAGGTATTTTTAACTTGTAGTAGAGGATTGATATTATGACATTGGTAAGGGCGCAAAACCTGATGAGCAACGAACTCGCAAAGCGAGTCTTCCTTAGCAGGCCGCCAGAGCCGCCTCATGAGTACCTTCTCAACGACCCGACCAACTCGATCTTCGTCGGGATAACCAAGATCTTCAATGCGCCGTTCTCATGGAGCTTCCAGAACCTTACAAACCCGCACCTTGCGGTGGTGGGAATCACAGGAGCAGGTAAGAGTTTCTTTGTCAAGACATTTTTGATAAGAGCTAGCTATGTCTGGAACACGAACGCAATAATAATTGACTGGGCCGGAGAATACCGTGCCTGGGTAAAGCAGAGCGGAGGAACGGTCATCTCCCTTGCAAAGGGGGACTACCTAAACATCATGGACCTCTCTGGTATGAAGCCTCTTGACAGGGCAAAGCAGATCATCAGCTCATTTGAGATTCTAACCGACATCTCGCAGTATCCGGAGCAGAAGAGGCTCACAATGGAGGCAATTGAACAGACATACGTCAACGCGGGATTCAGCCTTGCCGCGGTTCCCGACCCGAAGAGAGATGCGCCGACGCTAAAGGGGGTCATCTCGATACTCGAGGAAAAGCTGCAGGACGGGACCTACGAGTACCCTGCAGAGCTGGAGAACGCAATCTACAGGCTGCGCCAGTTCGCAAGGGAAGGAGAGGACTACTTTGCGAGAAAAAGCACGCTTGACCTGGGAAAGCTTGTCTCATCCGGACTTGTGGACCTCGACATCTCTGGGCTTCCTGACGAGAGCTTCAGGGCGCTTGCCGCACTGTTCATACTTCAGTCACTAAAGGAGAAGATGCGAAGCGAGGGATGGAGCGCATCAAAGGGGCTTCGCGCAATAATAGTGCTGGACGAGGCATGGAAAGTGGCAAGCGACGAGAGGAGCGATGCTGTCATGATAGTGAGAGAGGGAAGAAAGTACCAGTTTGGTCTCATTGTGGCATCTCAGAACCCGACAGACATCAACGAGGCGATCTTCTCAAACGTCGGCACGACAATCATGCTTAGAATAAAGTTTGAGAAGTTCATGAACTACCTTCAGGGCTCGCTAAACTTCTCAGATTTCATAAGAAAAGAGATCAGCAAGTTCGGGGTCGGGCAGGCTGCGGTTGACATGTCTTTCCAGACCTCAGTGCAGTTCCCGGAGATATTCGTTATAGACAAGGTTGTCGGGGAGATACCACTTGACGTCTACACAATCTCCACAGGAGACATACTCAACCAGGACGAGCTCGAAAACCCTGACATACAAAAGGAGTACTACTTCGAGAAGATCGACCTGCGAAGCAAGCTCATTGAGAGCAACATAGGAATCGAGGTGATAGAGAGCATCTTCAAGAGGCTTGATGAGCGAAACAGGCAGCTCGACATCCGCGGATTTGTCGAGGTGCTCAACGAGTTCAAGGTCGACAAGCAGAACGTAATACTTTTGATGAGGAGCATCGGGCTGCAGGACATGATAATAACTAGAATATTCACATATATCGCTACGTGATGAATTGGCAGGATCAACATTTGTAGTAAACAGGCTTGACCTAAAGAAGATGCTGGCCATGCTCAAGGTGAACGACAAGAGCATCGATGAGCTTGAGGCGAACCTAAACAGGCTGCACCGCCACGTCAACGCCGTCTCCTTCGCTGGAATGCTACAGAAGGTAGGGCTAAAGCAGGGGGACATAACAAACGTGTTTAGGCGGATGGGGATTGACGACATCAGCATAACGGAGATATTCAACGCTCTTGACGAGGAGAAGATAAACGAGACCTTCGGCAAGATCGTCGTGCTTAGCATAGAGTGATGATTATGGCGAAAAAGAGCTTTTGCGTGTGCTGCGGAAACCAGACAAACGGGCTTGATGTCGAGACAGACAGCGTGATACGCGGGATCCGCTTTGTCAAGGAGAAGTTGCACATTAAAGTGATGAACAACAGGCTTGTTTGGTGCAAGGAGTGCTACCCACGGCACATACACGCAGCGAAAGGAGCGGCAATCAACCCGAAGTTCGAGAACGAGCCGGTTGTTGTGCTCGAGGATGGCGGAAGGCACTCGCAGAGCAGCGTCGAGCGCCTCGGTTACGAGCAGAGCCGAAAGACATACGAGACAAGGCAGGCGGTGTACGTCGGAATAGGGGTGGTCTTCGCGGTGCTTGGCATAATAGTATCGCCGAGCCTCACCTCGGTTGTGGTCTCGGTTGCGCTTGTGGTCTTCCTCTATCTGCTCTCACTACTAAACTACACCCCAAAGATCGCAGCGAAGGGGGCAAAGTAAGCAATAAATATATTTAATAGGTAGTATACGCTATATCTAGAGAGTGATCTGTTGCCTGACGAGGAGATTGTGCCAAGAGTTGAGGAGATAGATTTCCCCGGCAAGCTCACCG
>Ga0307372_10010139_pt1 | contig 12820 bp, 1 predicted proteins | sample OX1MG_FD_202533 | JGI IMG/M metagenome (GOLD analysis project Ga0307372, IMG submission 202533) | Soil microbial communities from Risofladan, Vaasa, Finland - OX-1 | ecosystem: Environmental > Terrestrial > Soil > Coastal area > Acid sulfate soil | place: Finland: Risofladan, Vaasa | collected...
GCGGACGGCGGCGGCCGACGGCGTCCGCTGCACCTGCGCCTCGAACATGGCCTGCAGCGAGGCGGTCGGCGGAAACGAGCGATCGGTCCGGTTCCAGTCTTCGACGACCCGCCGCCGCTCGCCCGGTGTCATCAGCGCCAGGGCCGGGACGGTCCGGTCCGGCTCGTCCAGCGCGCTGCGCACGAGGATGACGTAGTGCTCGAGCATGCGGGCGGCCGTCTCGCGCTCGAACAGATCGGTGCTGTACTGGAGCGAAGCCCTCAGTTCGTGGTCCGCATCGACGACCGTCAGGCTCACGTCGAACTTGGCGGTGCGGTTCTCGATGTCCAGCGGACGCAGCCGGAGGCCGGCAAATGCCCTGTCCGGGACGGCAGGGCGCTCCAGTGAGAACATCGACTGGAACAGCGGATGGCGCGAGAGATCGCGGCCCGGGTGCAGGTCCTCGACGACCAGATCGAACGGCACGTCCTGGCGGGCGTGCGCGTCGAGCACGACCGATCGGACGCGCGCGAGCAGCTCGCGGAACGACAGGTGGCGGTCGACCGCCGTTCTCAGCACCAGCGTGTTGACGAACAGTCCGAGGCACGGTTCGAGCTCGCGGCGTCGCCGGCCGGCGATCGGCGACCCGCAGGCGATGTCGGTCTGTCCCGTGTACCGCGACAGGAAGGCCTGGAAGGCGGCGAGCAGCGTCATGTACAACGTGACGCCTTCGCGGCGGCTGAAGCGCCGCAGCGCGTCGGTGAGCGGCGCAGGGAGCGTGACGGTCACCGTGCCGCCGTTCGTGCTGCGCTCCGCCGGCCGGGGCCGATCGGTCGGCAGTTCCAGCGGCTCGAGACCGCTCAGCTGCCGCTTCCAGTACTCGCGCTGCGCTTCGGGGCCGGCTCCCTCCAGCCACTTCCGCTGCCACACGGCGAAATCGGCGTAGGGCACGGGCAACGGCGGCATCGCCGGATCCGCGCCTTCGACCGCCGCGCCGTACGCGAGGGCGAGATCCTGCAGGAGCCGCTCGAGCGACCACTCGTCCGCGACGAGGTGATGCAGCGTCAGCAGGAGCAGGCCGCCGTCGGGGCGCGTGCGCACGACCGTCAGCCGTGCGAGCGGATCCCGCTCCAGGTCGAACGGTGTCAGCGCCTCGACGCCGGCCAGACGCCGTGCTTCTGCGGCCGCCTCCGTCGCCGGCGCGCCGGTCAGGTCCACGAGACGCATCTCCGGCGATCGGGCGGCGTCCGCGTCGGCCTGAGGCCGGCCGTCGACCGTCACGATCTTCGTCCGCAGCACGTCGTGCCGGGCGGCCACGGCTTCGAGCGCCGTCCGGAGCGCCGTCACGTTCAGCGGACCGTCGAACTCCAGGGCCACGGGAATGTTGTACGCCGCGCTCGCGGGATCGAGCTGCTGCAGGAACCACAGCCGCTGCTGCGAGTACGACAGCGGCGCCGGACCGCCGCCGGTCCGCGGTGGAATGCGGTCCGCGGCATCGCCAGCGGCCGTGCCCGACGCCGCCGCGTCGTCGAGCGCCGCCGCCAGCTCGGCGATGGTCGGCGCATCGAACACCAGCCGCAGCGGCAGCTCCACCTTCAGCGTCTCGCGGATGCGCGCCGTCAGACGGGTGGCGAGCAGGGAGTGGCCGCCCAGGTCGAAGAAGTTGTCCGTGATGCCGACGCGATCGAGACCGAGCACGCCCTGCCACAGGTCGACGAGGGTCCGTTCGGTCGGGGTGCGCGGGGCGACCTGCCCCGATCGTTCGCGGCCGTCCGGATCCGGCAATGCCGCCCGATCGAGCTTGCCGTTCGGCGTCCGCGGCAGCGTCTCGAGGCGGCAGAACGCGGCCGGCAGCATGTACGCCGGCATCCGTCCCGCCAGATACCCGCGCAGGTCCGCGGCCGCCGGAGCGCCGGCACCGGCCGCGGTGTAGTAGGCGACGATGTGCGGCTCGCCGGTGTCGTCCCGGCGGACGACGACTGCGGCGTCGGCGACGGCGGGATGCTCTTCGAGACGCGCCTGAATCTCACCGGGCTCGATCCGGAAGCCGCGGACTTTCACCTGCTGGTCGCCGCGGCCCAGGAACTCCACGCACCCGTCGGCCCGGAACCGGCCGAGGTCGCCGGTGCGGTACAGGCGCGCGCCGGGCCGGCCGCTGAACGGATCGGGAATGAACCGCTCCGCCGTCAGATCGGGCCTGGCGAAGTAGCCGCGCGCCAGCCCTTCGCCGCCGAGCATCAGCTCGCCGACGACGCCGACCGGCACCGGCTCGAGACGGCCGTCGAGCAGGTACAGCTCCGTGTTGGCAATGGGGCGGCCGATCGTCGCCGGACCGCCGGACACACGCAGCGCGCACGTCGAGTAGGTCGTGTCCTCGGACGGGCCGTACAGGTCGTAGACCCGCTCGATGCCCGGCAGGGCGTAGAGGCGATCGGCCAGGGCGGCGGTCAGCGGCTCGCCCGCGAGGCAGATCGTCCGGACGGAAGGGGGGATGGCCTCCTGGCGCACCAGTTCGGCGATCGCCGACGGCACGGTGTTGACGAGCGTCACCTCCCGGGCGGCGTCGAGCGCCGGCAGTTCCAGCGCATGATCGGCGAGCACGATGGTGCCGCCGGACGCGAGCGTCAGGAAGATCTCGAACACCGACAGGTCGAAGCAGATGGAGGTCGACGCCAGCACGCCGGCCAGTTCGGCGGGGCCGAACACCCTCTGCGCCCAGGCGATGAGCGCGACCGCGCTGCGATGCTCGATCGCCGTCCCCTTCGGCCGGCCGGTCGAGCCGGACGTATAGATGATGTACGCAAGGTCGCCCGCGCCGGCTCTCGCGCCCCCGTCCGTGGCGTCCGTCGCGGTGTCGTCTTCGCCGCCCGGCGCATCGAGCCGCACCGCCGTCATGCCGTCGAAGCGGGCGGCGAGATCGTGTTCGGTCACGAGCCGCTCGACCCCGGCGTCCTCCACCATGAAGGCGAGCCGCTCGTCCGGATAGGCCGGGTCCAGCGGCACGTAGGCGCCGCCGGCCTTCAGGATGCCGAGCATGCCGGCAATCAGCGCCGGGGTGCGGCGCGCGCACAGGCCGACCGGCACCCCGGGCCCCGCGCCGAGCGCGACCAGGCGGCGGGCGATCCGGTTCGCCTGGTCGTTCAGCCCGGCGTACGTGACGCGCGTTCCCTGGCGGACGATCGCCGTGCGATCGGGCGTGGCGGCCGCCTGGGCCTCGAACAGCTCATGCAGGCAGGCCGTGCGGTCGAAGTCGAGATGGTTCGCGTTCCAGTCGCGCAGCACCAGCCGGCGCTCGCGGGCGTCGAGCGGGGACAGCAGGCCGAGCGGCGACTCGAGCCGCGCCGTCAGCTCCAGCAGGATCGTGCGGAAGTAGCCGATCCAGCGGGCGATCGCCTCCTCGTCGAACCGCCCGGTGTCGTAGATCCAGCGCAGCTCGAGCTCCGGACCGGGGGACACGATCAGCGTGAGCGGATAATTCGTCCGCTCGTACGTCTCGGCGGCCGTGACCGCCAGGCCGGCGGCGCCGGCGTCGCGCGCGTCGGCCGGATAGTTTTCGAAGACGACCAGGCTGTCGAACAGCGGCGTGTGCCGCGGGACCTCGCTCCAGCCGTGCAGGTCGACGAGCGAGCAGTAGTCGTAGCGGCGGGCGGCCGTCTGCGCATCCTGCAGCGAGCGCAGCCAGGCGCCGGCCGTCTGCGCGTCCGGCAGCGCCACGCGGACCGGCAGCGTATTGATGAACAGACCGATCATCGCATCGGCGTTCGGGAGGTCGGCGGGGCGGCCGGCGACGGTCTCGCCGAAGAGCACGTCGGCGTCGCCGCTGAGACGGCCGAGCAGCAGCGCCCAGGCTCCCTGCACGAGCGTGTTCAGCGTGACCCGCGCGCCGCGGGCGGCCGCGGCAATCCGCTCCGTGTCCGCGGCGGACACCCGGACGATCCGCTCGGCATCGCTCGCGCCGCCGGGGCCGTGCGGTGCGGCCGGCCGTGTCAGGCCGAGCGCGGTGGGCGCCGCGAAGCCGGCGAGCGTCCGCCTCCAGAACGCCTCGGCCTGCGCGCGGTCCTGCCGCTGCAGCCAGTCGATGAACTCGCGATACGGCGGCGCCGGCCGGAGGGGCGTGGCCTGCCGGCCGGTCGTCGTGCCGGTCAGGGCCGCGTAGCGGTCGAGCAGCTCGCGCAGCAGCAGCGACACGCTCCAGCCGTCCAGCAGCAGGTGATGCCGGCTCCACACCATCACCCGCTCATCGTCCGTCCGGCGGAGCAGCGCGACCCGGCACAGGGGCGGACGCGAGAGCTCGAAGCCCTGCCGCCGGTCGGCCTCGAGGAACGCGTCGAGGCGGGACGGCGCCTGGGCGTCCGGCGTTCCCCGCCAGTCGTGCCGCGCGATCTCCAGCCGGACCGTGCGCGCGACCGCCTGCAGCGGACGCCGGCCGCTCTTCCAGGCGAACCCCGTCCGCAGGACGGGATGCCGATCGACGAGCTGCTGCCAGGCGCGGCCGAACGCCTCCTCGTCCAGCGGCCCGCGCAGCGTCACGGCGAGCTGGTCGAAATAGACGGACGACTCCGGCTCGTAGAGGCTGTGAAAGAGCAGCCCTTCCTGGAGCGGCGAGAGCGGGTAGACGTCTTCGAGGTTCTTCGCCATCCGGTCCGTTCTACAGATCCATCTCGTCGAGCGCGGCGTCCAGTTCCCGCTGGCTCACGTCCGACAGCGCGAAGTCCTCGGGCGCCGGACCGGCCGGCGCGGCGGCCACCGCGGCGTCGATCAGCCGCTCGAGCGCCCGCACGTACCCGGACGCCAGCGCCTCGATCGTCTCACGCCGATGCACGTGCCGGCCGTAATGGAAGTCGACGTGCAGCCGCCCGTCGATGACGACGCTGTTCACGTCGAGCAGGTGCGCCCGCCGGTTGTGCGGGCCGTACGGCGCGCCGCCCGGTTCGTGCGCCGGCGCGAACGGGCTCTCTCCTCCCAGCGCCTGATCGAACTGGCCGAGGTAGTTGAAGCTGATCGCCGGTGCCGGTGCGGCCGCCAGGCGGCGCCGCAGCGGTTCGTCTCGACCCAGGTAGCGCAGGATGCCGTAACCGAGACCGTGCGCCGGCAGGGCGCGCAGCTGCGTCCTGATCGCCCCGAGCGCGGCCAGCGGATCGTCGGTCTCCGGCAGCGACAGTCGCAGCGGAAACAGCGACGTGAACCAGCCGACCGTGCGCGACACGTCGAGCGTCTCGTCGATCGGCTCCCGCCCGTGCCCCTCGAGGTGAATGAGGTGGTCGCGGGTGCCGGTCCAGGCGGACAACGTCTGCCCGAAGGCCGCCAGCAGCAGGTCGTTGATCCGGGCGCGCTGCCGCGCCGGCGCGTCGTGCAGGAGGCGGTCGGTCGACCGGCGGCTCAGCGTCACCTGGACGCGATCGGCCGCGCCGGCGAGGTTGACCGCCGGATCGGCCGGACCGTCGGTCGGTATCGGCCGGGCCGGCGCGTCCGCCAGCGCCAGCCAGTACGCCTGCTCGGCGTTCAGCGTTTCCTCGTCCGCGACCCGCTGGAGCGCAGAGGCCCACGCCGCCACCGACGCGGTCCGTGCGGGCAGGCGGCCGGCGTCCGCTCCCTGGTCGTAGAGCGTCACGAGGTCCTCGAGCAGGATCCTCCACGACACGCCGTCCACCGCGAGGTGGTGCACGACGAGAAACAGGCGGCCCGGGCGGTCCGGGCCGAGGTCGATGCCGGTGACACGGACGAGCGGGCCGCGCGACACATCGAGCGACGCCTGTTCCCGGAGGCATGCCGCTTCGATGGCACCGGGCACGTCGGCCGTCGCCACGCCGCTGAGGTCGAGCGCCCGCACCTCGCAGTCGTGCTCGTCCGGCGGACCGATGCGGGCACTCCAGCCGGCGGCCGTTCGCTCGAACCGCAGGCGCAGGGCGTCGTGGTGGGACGTCAGTGCGCGCACGGCCGACGTGAGCGCCGGGAGGTCCAGCCGCCGTCGCGTTTCGAGCAGCAGCGACTGGTTCCAGTGGTGCGGCTCCGCCAGCTCCTGCTCGAAGAACCAGCGCTGGATGGGCGTCAGCGCCACCGGACCGTGGGCCGGCGCGCCGGCGCCGCGGGGGGCGGCGTCCACCTGCACGAAACCGGCCAGACGGGCGACGGTCTGCGCGCGGAGCACCTGCTGCGCCGAGCAGCGCAGCCCTTCGGCCCGCGCCCGGGCGAGGATCTGCAGCAGCAGAATCGAATCGCCCCCCAGGAAGAAGAAGTTGTCGTCGCGCCCGACGCGGGGCAGGTGCAGCACCTCGGCCCAGATGCGCGCGAGCGTCGCTTCGACGCCGGGCCTCGGCTCGACGTACGGCGACGCGTCCGTGCGACCTTCGAGGTCGGGAGCCGGCAGCGCCGCGCGATCGAGCTTGCCGTTCGGCGTGCGCGGCAGCGCCGCGAGCGTGACCCAGGCGGCCGGCATCATGTAGTCGGGCAGCCGCGCCGAAAGCTCCTCGCGCAGCGCCGCGAGGTCGAGCGTCGCCCCGGGGTTCTCCGCCACGTACGCCACGAGCCGGCGGCGACCCGGTTCGTCCTCCCGCGCGAGGACGGCCGCCTCGGCGACGGCCGGGTTCTGCTCGATCGCCGCGACGATCTCTCCCGGCTCGATCCGGAAGCCGCGGATCTTCACCTGCTGGTCGACGCGTCCCAGGAAGACGAGGCGGCCGTCAGCCGTCCACCGCGCCAGATCGCCGGTGCAGTACATGCGCGAGCCGGGCATCGCCGCGAACGGGTCGGGGACGAAGCGCTCCGCCGTCAGCCCGGGCCGATCCCAGTACCCGCGCGCCACCCCTTCTCCGCCGATATAGATGACGCCGGCGGCGCCGAGCGGCACCGGACGGAGCCACCCGTCCAGCAGGTAGACGCACGTGTTCGCCACCGGCCGGCCGATGGTTTCCAGCCCGCCCGGGTCACGACGGCCGAACGTCGAGTACGTCGTGTCTTCGGACGGCCCGTAGAGGTCGTACACGTCCGCGACGTGCCCCAGCGCGTACAGCGCATCGGCCAGGCCGGCCGGCAGGGGTTCGCCGGCGAGGAGCACCGTCCGGACGGACGGCGGAACGGCGCGCTGGCGCAGCAGTTCGGCCATCGCCGACGGCACGGTGTTGACGAGCGTCACGTCGCCGGCTGCGGAAAGATCCGGCAGCGCGAGCGCATGCTCGGCCAGCACGATCGTGCCGCCTCTCGCGAGGGTGACGAAGATCTCGAACACCGACAGGTCGAAGCTGATGGAGGTGGAGGCGAGGACGCCGGCAAAGGCGGTCGACTCGAACGCCGCCGCCGCCCAGTCGGCGAGCGCCACGGCATTCCGGTGCTGGATGGCCGCCGCCTTCGGCCGTCCGGTCGATCCCGATGTGTAGATCAGGTACGCGACGCTGTCGGGCAGGGCGCAGGCCGGCGGCGCGGCCTCGTCCGCCGCAGAGGCGGGCAGCGCGGCCAGATCCTCCAGGAGGACGGCCGGGACGCCGGTCTGCCGGACCCGTTCTTCCAGCGCCCGGCTGGTGACGATGAGCAGCGGGCCGGCGTCGGCGCACATCCCGGCGAGGCGTCCGGCCGGGTAGGCCGGGTCGAGCGGCACGTAGGCGCCGCCCGCCTTCAGAATCGCGAGCAGCACCGCGATCATGTCGGCCGACCGCTCCAGGCTGACGCCGACGCGCATTTCGGCGGCGACGCCGCGGCGCGCCAGCTCGCGCGCCCATCGGTTCGCCCGCCGGTTCAGGTCGCCGTACGACACGCGCCGGAGGCGGTCGACGATGGCCGTGGAGTCGGGCACGCGCGCGGCCGTCTCCGCGAACAGCCCGTGCAGGCACCGGCGGCCGTCGTGCGCGACGGCGGTGTCGTTGAACCCGGCCAGCAGCCGCGTCCGCTCGACGGACGACAGCAGCGTGAGCGATTCGTGACGCGCGTCGGGATCGGCCGCCAGCGCATCGAGCGCCCGCTGGTAGTACCCCGTGATCTCGTCGGCCTGCGCGTCGGAGAACACGCCGAGATCGTACGTGATGCCGAGATCCAGGCCGCCCGTGGCCGCGTCGACGGCGAACTGCGCGAACAGGCGGAAATTCGTTTCCTCGTGGTACCGCGTCTCCAGCAGCTGGAAGTCGTCGCGGGCGACGAGCGGGGCGAACACGTGGAAGTGCACGAAGTTGAACGCCGTTTCGATCAGCTCCCGTCGTCCCCACCGGCGCTGAATCTGCGCGAGCGGATACCGCCGGTGCGGCAGCAGCGCCCGCTCCGCCTCGAACGCCGAGCGGATGAGCGATCGCCAGGAACCGCCGGCCACGCTGACGCGCAGGGGCGCCGTGTTCAGGAAGAGACCGAGCACCTCGTCCGCGCCCGGCTCCTCGGGCCGTCCGTTGCTGATGAGGCCCGTCACGAGATCCGATTGCGCGGCCAGCGACGCCAGCACGTGGAGGTGCACGGCGAGCAGCGCGCTCTTCAGCGACGCGCCCGCCTCCGCGGCGATCTGCTGCAGCCGCGTCACCGTGTCCCGGCTCCAGGCGAGCCGCCTGATCGCCGTTCGGCGCGGTGCGTCCGGCGGCGCGAGCGGTTCCCGCCGCTGCGGCAGGTTCGGCGCCTGTGCCCCGGCGAGCTGTTCCTGCCAGAACCGCTGCGTCCCGGGATCGGCGCCCGCCGCCCGTTCGAGCGCGATGAACTCGCGGTACGACCCGGCGGGGGGCGCGACCGGCGCGACCGGCCGGCCGGCCATCCGATCCAGGTAGCGTCCGAACAGCTCCGTCAGGAGCGACGAGAGGCTCCAGCCGTCGAGAATCGTGTGGTGCACGCTCAGCGTGAACTGGAACGTGTCGTCCGTCCGCCGCTGCACGTGCAGGCGGAGCAGCGGCGCCCGGGTCCAGGCGAACGGCCGCTGCCGCTCGGCCGCCATCCGGCGGTCGATGCGGCCCTGCTGTTCCTCCTCGGGCAGGCCGCGCAGGTCCTCGAACTCGAGCGGCACCTGCACCTGGCGATGGACGAGCTGAAGCGGTTCGGCGTAGCCCCCCTTGTGGAGCGACGTCCGCAGGATGGTGTGACGGGCCACGACATCGGCCACCGCCTGTTCCAGCGCCGGCCGGCTCCATCCGGCGCGCACGTGGAAGCTGAAGATGTCGTGGTACGCCGCCGACTCCGGGTCGAGCTCGGCATGGAACAGCATGCCGGCCTGCAGCGCGGCGACCGGATAGGCGTCTTCGACGTCGGCCGGCAGCGCCGCGCGGTCCGCGCCGGTGATCAGCGAGAAGGCGCCCGGCACCGGCACGTCGGCCGCCGGGCCGGCGGTGCGCCGGATGACGCGCGCCAGCTCGCGCACGGTCTGGTGCTGGAAGAGGTCGGGCAGCGCGAGATCGTAGCCGCGCGCGCGGGCGAGCGCACGGACGCGGATGCTGCGGATCGAATCGCCGCCGAGCGCAAAGAAGTTGTCGGTCACGCCGACGCGCGGGAGCCCCAGCCCCTGCGCCCAGACGTCGGCGAGGTCGCGCTCGACGCCGCTGGCGGGCGGTTCGTCCCCGGTCGACACCGCCTGCTCGAGGTCGGGCGCGGGCAGCGCCCGCCGGTCGATCTTGCCGTGGGGCGTCAGCGGCAGGCGATCCAGCATGACGAAGGCGGCCGGCACCATGTACTCCGGCAGCGACGCCTGCAGGAGTGCGCGCAGGTCGGCCGCCCGCGGCCGGGCCTCTTCGCGCGGCACCACGTAGGCCACGAGCCGATCGCCCTCGTCGTCGTGCCGGCTCACGACGACCGCCTGGGCGACGGCCGGATTCCGGGTCAACGCCGACTCGATCTCGCCCAGTTCGATCCGGAAGCCGCGGATCTTCACCTGGTGATCGGCGCGCCCGAGGTACTCGAGGTCGCCGTCCGACCGGCGGCGGGCCAGATCGCCGGACCGATAGAGCACGGCGCCCGACGGCCCGAACGGGTCGGGCACGAACCGCTCGGCCGTCAGGTCCGCGCGGCCGAGGTAGCCGCGCGCGACCCCGGCCCCGCCCACGAAAATCTCGCCGGTCGCGCCGGTGGGCACCGGATTGAACCGCTCGTCCAGCAGCAGGATCCGCAAATCCGGGATCGGCCCGCCGATCACGCTGCCCGCGGCCGCCGCCACGTCCCGCTGCGACACGGGACGGTACGTCACATGCACGGTCGTCTCGGTGATGCCGTACATGTTCACCAGCCGCGGCCGCTCGTCGCCGTGGCGGTCGAACCAGGGGGCGAGCGTCTGCAGCTCCAGCGCTTCGCCGCCGAAGATCACGTACCGGAGCCGCAGGTCTGCCGGCGCCGCCAGCGATCCTTCGTGGCTCACGAGCTGGCGGAACGCGGACGGCGTCTGGTTCAGCACGGTCACCTGCTCGTCGGCCAGCAGCCGGTGGAACTGATCGACCGATCGGCTCACCCAGTACGGCACCACGACCAGCCGGCCGCCGAAGAGCAGCGCGCCCCAGATCTCCCAGACGGAAAAATCGAACGCGTAGGAATGGAACAGCGTCCAGACATCCGTGGCGCCGAACCTGAACCAGTCCTGCGTAGCGTCGAAGAGCCGGCACACGTTCGCGTGCGTGACGACGACTCCCTTGGGCCGCCCGGTGGAGCCGGACGTGTAGATGACGTAGGCCGCCTGCGCAGGATGCACGTGCACCGGCTGGAATCCGGTCTCCGGCGTCTCGTCCTGCTCGAGCCACTCGTCCAGGCAGTGCATCGCCGCGGAGGCGTCCGGCAGCCGGTCGAGCAGCGCCCGCTCGGTGAGCACGATCCGGGCCCCGCAGTCCCGCAGCACGAATGCGATCCGGTCCGGCGGATACGCCGGGTCGATCGGCACGTACGCGCCGCCGGCCTTCAGCACGCCGAGGATCGCCGCGATGAGCGCCGGCGAGCGATCGAGGAAGAGGGGCACCAGCGTCTCGGCGCCGACCCCGGCCGCCACCAGCCGGGCGGCCACGCGATCGGCCTGCGCGTTCAGCGCGGCGTACGTCAGGCGGGTGTCGCCGCACGTCAGCGCGACCGCGTCCGGCGTCCGCCGCGCCTGTGCCTCGAACCGCGCGTGCAGGCCGATCCCGGAAGACGAGGAGACCGGCCGTTCCGGCGCGCCCTGCAGGCGCTCGCGCTCCCACGGCGTGAGGATCGGCAGGTCGACGACGGGCCGGTCGGGTGCACGTGTCGCCTCCCGCAGCAGAATGGCGAACCGTTCCGTCATCCGATCGATGGTCGCCTCATCGAAGATCTCCGTCCGGTATTCGGCCGTGCCGTCGAAGCCGCCGTCGCGTTCCTCCAGCGCCACGGTCAGCTCGAACTTCGCGGCACGGGCGTCCGGCGGCTGCACGTCCAGCGAGACGCCTGGAATGTCCCAGCGGCCGGCCGGCGCGTTCTGCAGCGTCAGGGCGACCTGGAAGATCGGGTGGCGGCTCAGCGTCCGCTCGGGCTGGAGGCGATCGACGATCTGCTCGAACGGCGGCTCCTGGTGCTCGTAGGCATCCGATGCCGCGCGCCGCGTGCGGCGCAGGAGTTCGCGGAAGGTCGGCAGGCCGCGCAGATCGGCGCGGAGCGCCAGCATGTTGGCGAACAGCCCGATGGACGCCTCGAGTTCGGGGCGATCGCGGTTGGCAATCGGCGTCCCGACGGCGAACTCGCGCTGGCCGGTCTGGCGGAACAGCAGCGCCTGGAACGCCGCCATCAGCACCATGAACGGCGTCGCCTCCTCCTGTCGGGCGAGGTCGCGCACGCCGTCGAGGATCCCGGATTCAAGCCGGAACCGGCGCAACGCGCCCCTGGACGAGGGGGCGGCGGGGCGCGGCCGGTCGGCCGGCAGCTCGAGGACAGGGACGCCGGCGAGCTGCCGCGTCCAGTAGTCGAGGTCGCGCTGCCACACCCCCTGTTCCGCCCGGGCGCGCTGCCAGGCCGCGTAGTCTCCGTACCGGATCGGCACGGCCGGCAGCGGCGACGGCCGGCCGGCGGCATATGCCGCATACAGGGCGGTCAGCTCGTTCATGAAGAGGCCGAGCGACCAGCCGTCGAGCACGATGTGATGCGCGCAGAGCAGCAGCAGGTGATCGCCGGCGGCGAAGGTCAGAAGCCTCACGCGCCACAGCGGCGGCCTGGACAGGTCGAACGGCGTCTCGAAGGTCTCGCGCGTGAGCTCCTCCACGCGCGCCTCGCGATCCGCGGCCGGCAGGCCGGCCAGGTCGACGACCTCGAGCGCAGACGAGGGCGCGGGCTGTACGTCCACCGAGCCGTGGCCGTCCTGTTCGGGGAAGGCCATGCGCAGCGCGTCGTGACGCGCGGCGATGCCGGCCAGCGCCCGATCGAGGGCCTCCACGTCGAGCGGACCGCGCAGGCGGATGGCCTGCGTCAGGTGATAGGCGAGGCTGGCCGGCTCGAGGTGCTGGACGAACCACAGCCGCTGCTGCGCGAAGGAGAGCCGGGACGGCGCGCCGGGTGCCTGCCGTGGGATGGCGTCGCCGCCGGCGACGCGGATCCCCTTCTGCGCGAGGAGGCGCGCGAACAGTTCCTGTCGATCGGCAGGTGGCGGTGGCGAGGATGACATCGCGCCGGCTATCCGGGATCCTGCATGTCCGACAGGAGGGCGCCGGCCTGTTCGTCCGAGAGACCCTGGACCTGGAGGAACGTCTCGACGATCGTCTCCAGCACGTCCGCGCCCCCGCAGCGGGCCGCGAGCCCTCCGGTGAACCCTTCGATGGTCGGCTGCTCGAACGCCAGCCGCAGCGGCACGTCGATCTGCAGCGACTGGCGCACGCGCGACACCAGCCTCGTCGTCAGCAGCGAGTGGCCGCCGAGCTCGAAGAAGTTGTCGCGGACGCCGACGCGCGCGACGCCCAGCAGCTCCGCC
>Ga0307372_10010141_pt1 | contig 12813 bp, 10 predicted proteins | sample OX1MG_FD_202533 | JGI IMG/M metagenome (GOLD analysis project Ga0307372, IMG submission 202533) | Soil microbial communities from Risofladan, Vaasa, Finland - OX-1 | ecosystem: Environmental > Terrestrial > Soil > Coastal area > Acid sulfate soil | place: Finland: Risofladan, Vaasa | collected...
TGGTTTCCATCAGCAGCGCAGAAACCAGCCGCAAGCACGACTGCTCATGCGGAAACACCCGTACCACGCGCGTCCGGCGCTTCAACTCCTGGTTCTGCCGCTCCAGCATATTCGTCGTGCGCATCCGCTTTTGATGCGCCTCCGGCAACGCGTAGACACCCAGGATTTGCTCGCCGCATTCCTCCAGCAGCCGAGCCACCTTGGGAGCCTTTTTCTCCAACTCCGCGACGGCTACTGCGAGCGCCGCCTTGGCCGCTTCGCGCGTCGCCGACTCGGTCACTACCTTCATCAGCCGCAGCACTTGCGGGCGCTGCTGCCGGCCGCACAGCGCCAGCGCGTTGCGCACGAAATGCACCTGGCAGCGCTGCCACACCGCGCCCTGAAAGTGCCGCTCAATGGCCTTCACCATGCCCGCATGATCGTCGCTCACCACATAGCCCACGCCGCGCAGCCCGCGCTGCTTCAACTCCAAGAACACCGCGCCCCAACTGGCATCCGACTCTGACTCGGCAACCCACGAACCAAGCACCTCGCGATAGCCCGCGGCGCTGATGCCGATGGCCACCAGCACGCCCTGGCTCACCACCGAGCCGCCGCGCCGAACCTTCTCATAACGCGCGTCGAAGATCAGATATGGATAGGCTTCGCTCAGAGGCCGCATACGCCACTCGGCCACCTCCGCGTCCAGCTTCTGTGTCAGCGCCGATACCTGGCTCCTGGACACCTCAAGCCCGCAAAGAGCCTCTGTAATCGCGCTTACCTTGCGCGTCGACACGCCCTCGACATACATCTGCAACAGAGCCAGAACAAAGGCCTTCTCGCTGCGCTGATAGCGCTCGAAAAGCTCGGTCTGAAACTGCCCATCGCGATCCTTGGGGACCATCAACTCAAGTTCGCCCACCCGCGTCTTCAAGGTGCGCGGCTTGAAACCGTTACGCCAGCCGCGCCGAGCATCGTTGCGCTGGTAGCTCTCGGCGCCAAGAAAGCTGGTCATCTCCGCTTCCAAAACCTGCTGCACGGTGCGCTGAACCAGATCGCGGAGAAAATCCTCACCGCCCAAACCATCTTGCCATCCCGATACGATACCAATACCCTGTTCCCTGCGAGCCATCTCAGTTCCTCCTTCGAATGTCGTCTTGGTAAACAACATCCTAAGGAATCGAACAGGTGGCTCGCTGACCCTCGACATTCAGCAGCTTCTACAGAACTTTACGGACTTAATCGTGAAAATTATCGGTATTGTATCTCTGACCGATTGCAATTATTAACATCATGCCAAGTTGAGTTGCAAAGAACGCCGGTGGCTTTCTAGGTCTTCGACGGCTTCCATACGCGAACATAGTCTATAGTCATTTCAGTGGGAAAGCCGATACCGGTGGAGTTTTTCGCAACTGCTACGGGGGAGCCGTTCTCCACCCAACGTTCATAGGGCGGCCGAAGGCCAAGCGACAAAGTCACATTCATCGGCAGATGCCAGTATCTATTCTCGGCCGTGGCCACCTTTTGGCCGTCAATATACCAGGTGACGGTCTCTGGAGTGACTTCACCCGCATAGATATGAAAGTTATCGCGCGGATCCCAAGGGGCCATCCACACATGCTGACATAGGGCCGGATTCTGCTTGGGTCGTATCCAGACTACCTTGCCATCCTCATTCACAACCCGTGTATGCAGATTGCAATCCATGCGGTGAATGCCAGCGTTGAACTGGTTTTGTTCCATTTCCACGAAGTCCACTTCGCTGTATCGAATTGTTCCGGTCTCGGGGCCGTGACTGTATATCCAGAATGCTGGGCAGGCACCCGGAAACACTCTGCAGCCCTTGATTCTCGCTTCAAAGTATCCGTAAGTGATCGTTTCTTTGGAGCGGATAATGCCGGATTTATAAAAGAGTTGATTCGACCCTCTCATATGCGGCTCATAGATCATTCGTAGACGCAGTTGGCCGTTTCCTTGCAAAGCATTTCGAGAGTCCCATGACCAATCTGCCCAACTTGGCACGTCGGCATCCCATTTATTTGCATCCAGTATGGCGGCGTCGAATTCATCCGAAAACGCGCTAGCCAAATTCCACCGGCCAGGAACATTTCCAAACGGCTGCAGTTTTCCATCAGTGCCAGTTTCTTCCGCTCTCACTGCAGGCAAACAGCATGCCAGCCCCAAAGCCGCGCCAGCAGCGGTCTTCAGAAATCCACGCCGAGGCATGCAGCGGTCAGTCGTCCCTTTTGATAAGGGCGTTATGAACCTTTCAATTTGGTCTTTTGTATTATTCATGGCTCCGCTCCTAATAGTGCGTGATATGATTTAGCCGCTACCCTTATTGGGCTATCCAATAAGGATGGGTAAACAGTACACTTACGGAACTTGGAGTGTCAACAAAGCGTCTCTAGCGTTGAGATGGAACGGTGGTTTGTTCGTAAGGCAATTTGTATCGGTCACGTGGCATCGCCAACTCGACACATGGCAGGTGCGGTAGAGGCCAATCAGAATTATAGATTTGACCTTTGCGGAGGCGAATATGACTACGAAACATTGCGTGAGTGGTAGCAAGAGATGGCGAAGGAGATTGAAGAATTTATGAGTGGAATACAGCGACGCGACTTTATCAAATTATCTAGTGCGGTTGGTGCGGAGTTGATGACACGTCCGCTGGCGCGGGCGGCTACATCCAAGAGTGCCGGGAAGTCTTCGCGCCCGAACATCCTGGTTTTTCTGACGGACGACCACGGGCAATGGGCGCAACACGCCTATGGCAACTCAGAGTTGCAGACACCCAACATGGACCGGCTGGCAGTGCGAGGTACGCGTATGACGCAGGCATTCACTACCTGTCCGGTCTGTTCGCCGGCGCGGGCGTCGTTCTTCACCGGGCGAATGCCGTCGCAGCACGGCATTCATGACTGGCTGGAAGAAGAGACGTGTGCGATCATCCATCCGGGGCTGACCGGGCAGACGTTGATCTCTGAACTGATGAAGAACGCGGACTATCACACGGGACTGGTTGGAAAATGGCATTGCGCCCGGACGAGCGAGCCCCAGCCGGGCTTTGATCGCTGGTTCAGTTACTGGGTGCGCCAGTATCCGCACGACGGCGTTCAGCATTTCTCGGATCAGGGAAGACGAGTCACCGAAGAAGGCCAACAGTCGCCGCTGCTAACCAATCGTGCGGTTGATTTTCTGCAGAAGCACAAAAAGAAGGAAGGGGCAGAAGGCAAGCCGTTCTTCCTGTTCATCAGCTATACGGATACGCATCGACCGCATAACACTGCGCCGGAAGATCTCGTGAATGAATATGCCGACGCCACGTTCCGCGATATTGCTAATGAGAAGTTTGCTGCCTGCCACGGCATGACGCTGGCGCCAGTCGATCCCGATGCAGAAAAGGAGCGACGTACGCGTATGGAGTATTACGGCGCCGTCTCCAGTCTGGACAGGGAAGTGGGCAAAGTGCTGGACGCGCTTGAGGCAACGGGACAGCTGGAAAACACCCTGATCGTTTATACCGGCGATCATGGACTGAACGCTGGACAGCACGGCCTATGGGAAAAGGGTAACTCAACCATCCCCCAGAACTTTCTTGAAGAGTCCATCCGAATTGCCTGTACTGTGAGTTGGCCTGCGGGCGGTATTCAGCAGAACGCAACGTGCGACGACCTGGTAAGCCATCCCGACCTGTGGGCCACCTTGCTGGATATTGCCGACGCCAGGCCGGATGCAGCCACAGCAGCAAAAATAAATTCGCCGGGCATTTCCTATCTGCGGCAGTTGCGAGGCCAGAAGGTTATGGATTGGCGGCAGACCGTGATCAGCGAATACGGCAATGCACGGATGGCTCGCAATGACCGATATAAGCTCATCAAGCGTTATCCATTCGCCGGCGTAACCTTCCCGGATGAACTGTACGACCTGGAAGAAGATCCGCGAGAGACGACGAATCGCTACCATGATCCCGCACTGAAGCCTGTGATTGAGCAGCTCTCGGCTGAAGTGGATCAGTTCTTCGCCAAATACACGGTGCCCGGCCACAGCGGCCTGGAAATGGAGCATCAACCGCAATGCACCCCCGCGAGCCCCTGGATCGTTGCGGCAAAGGAACGTTGGAACGGGTATAAACCCCCGGTGGGTGCGGAATAAACCCGACCACGTGAAATAACGTCGGCGAGCGAGATCGGTAACTCGAAAAGGGAAAGATCTATACATGGATCGCAGAAGGTTTATTACATCCACGAGCGAAAGTATCCCGGTAGGCATTGTGTTGTCTCACTATCTTGGATTACTTCTGGCGCAAGACGCCGTGATGAATCGGGTCGTAGGCATGGAGTGCCCGGCGCGGAAACATGAAGATATAACGAGACCTGGAAGATGGAATTGCCCATATCTATTTGTGAGTTGTGTAATCGCGAGCTGGCAGACAACATCTATACACGCGATCAAGAGATATTTTCAGCAAACGCGATCAGTTGTTATCTATAAGCACTTGTTGATCTATAAAAATGTCATCCGTCGCACGGGGAGAGTATATGAGTGTTGCGCCGTTTCATGTCCTTGCAAAACCGATCGGACCGATCTGCAATCTGGATTGCAAGTATTGCTTTTATCTGGAAAAAGAGACGCTCTATCCCCAGGCTTCCAAATGGTCGATGCCTTCAGGTGTGCTGGAGTCGTATATTCGGCAATACATTGAGCAGCAGCAGACGAATGAAATTTTCTTTGCATGGCAGGGTGGCGAGCCGACGCTGCTGGGCGTTGAGTACTTTCAGCAGGTCGTCGCGCTCGAGGCGAAGTACGCAAACGGCAAGCGCATTCACAATGCTTTTCAAACCAACGGAGTGCTACTCGACGACATTTGGGGGCGCTTTTTTGCGGAAAACGATTTTCTGGTGGGTATCTCCATCGATGGTCCGCGCGAGCTGCATGATGCGTATCGCGTCGATAAAGGTGGCCGCTCCAGCTTCGATCGTGTGATGCGTGGCATTGAGACACTCCGGCAGAATCAGGTCGAGTTCAATACACTCACGACGGTGCACCGCGCCAATGCCAGTTCTCCGCTGGAGGTGTACCGCTTCCTGAAAGAAGTGGGCAGCGGTGTGATGCAATTCATCCCCATCGTTGAGCGCGCAACAAGGCAGGTGACGCGGGACGGACTGACACTGGTAACGCCCACCTTTGAGGGCAAGTCCCGCGTAACGGACTGGTCGGTCGAGCCGGCCCAGTTTGGAAATTTCCTTTGCACCATCTTTGATGAATGGGTACGGCAGGATGTGGGCCGCCAGTTTGTGCAGCTCTTCGATATATCGCTAGAGATGTGGAGCGGGATGCCGTCCAGCCTTTGCATCTTCAGGGAGACATGCGGTACTGCTTTGGCGGTCGAACATTCTGGCGACCTTTATTCTTGCGATCATTTTGTTTACCCGGAGAACCGCCTTGGAAACATCATGGAGCATCCGATGGAGGCGTTCGTCAGGTCGCCACAGCAGCAGAAGTTTGGCACAGATAAGCGAGACCTATTGCCGAAGCAATGCCGCGAATGTGATGTGCGGTTCGCCTGCAATGGAGAATGTCCGAAGCATCGCTTTGCGGTTACGGACGACGGAGAGCCAGGGCTGAATTATCTGTGCGCCGGATACAAGAAGTTCTTCCGGCATATTGATCCGTACATGAAGTTCATGGCCAATCAACTGGCTCACGAGCGAGCTCCGGCGAATATCATGCAATGGGTGCATGCCCAGGACGTAACCGTCGCGATGGCCAAAGCAGGAAGAAATGATCCGTGCCCATGCGGAAGCGGCAAGAAGTTCAAGCGTTGCTGCGCGGTGACTAATTGAAATACTAATCACGAAGGATTTGGAGAGAGTGACCTATGAATCGTCGAGAGTTTCTGAAGACTACCGGTGCTATTGGTGCCGTAACTTTGATGGAATCAGCTGCGGGAGCAGAGGCGAAGAGGCCGAAACAAATGGTCCTCATTTTGGGCGAGTCTGTTCGCGCAGATATGTTGAACTGCTACCGACATACCGGCCTGCGAACGCCCAATCTTGATCGCCTCGCATCCCAGGGAGTCCGATTTGACAAAGCTTATAATTGCCAACCGGTTTGTGCTCCTGCACGATCCAGTATCTGGACGGGCCTGTTTCCGCATACCAATGGCGTATGGGGAAATAGCATGCCGCTGGGGGACACAGTGCATACGCTGGGGCAGCATCTGCATGATCGTGGCGTTCACTGTGCCTTTGTAGGCAAGTGGCATCTGGATGGAGTTGATTACTTTGGAACGGGCCGCCCTGCGCCGGGATGGGATCCAAAGTACTGGTATGACATGCGTGATTACTTGACGGAGCTAAGCCCGGAAGATCGCGTACGGTCGCGGAAGGCGAGCACGGGGGAAGATCCAACCTGGACGGCTGAATATTGCTATGCGTACCGCTGCACCAATCGGGCATTGGATTTTATGCAAAAGCACAAGGGAGAAGACTACCTGCTGGTTCTCGCCTTTGACGAGCCGCATGGCCCCTCGCTCTGCCCAAAGGAGTACACCGACAGTTACAGGGATTTTGTTTTTCCAGGCAGCCCGAATGAGATGGATCCGCTCACAGATAAACCCGCGGAGCAGAGCATCTGGGCTGGGCCTAGACTGCATCGGAATCCTGGATCGATCAAAGCGCGCCAGTTCTTCGGCTCTCATACGTTTGTCGATCATGAAATTGGACGGGTACTGGATGAAATCGAGAAGAGTGCCCCTGATGCCGCGGTTTTCTTTACTGCCGACCATGGTGTGTTTCTTAATTCGCATCGGTTGGAGGATAAAGGGCCAGCCATGTATGACGAAATCACAAAAATTCCATTTATTGTGAAGTGGCCTGGGGTTGCGCCCCAAGGAGTCGTTTGCTCTCACCTGGTATCGCATATCGATGTCAGTGGAACCGTGATTGACTATTTCGGCCACAGTGTGCCAAAGACGATGGAAGGCACATCGATGCTGTCCACGTTCCGGGACCCGACGATCGCTCCACATACGGAAATTTTCATCGAGTGGGGACGATATGAAGTAGACCATGATGGCTTTGGCGCGTTTCAACCGATACGCTGTGTTCGCGATAGCCGTTATAAGCTCTCCATCCATCTGGAAACAACCGATGAGCTTTACGATATGGAAGCCGATCCGGGAGAGATGAATAATCTGATCAATTCGTCAGAGCATGCAGCCAAGCGAAATGAACTGCACGATAAGCTGCTGAACTGGATGAATGTCAGTCGCGATCCATTCCGAGGTTATTACTGGGGCCATCGTACATGGAGGCCGGAATTTGCAGAGACATGGACAAATGCCGGCATGACGCGTCAACGTGAAAATGATGGCTACCTGCCTCGTGAACTGGACTATGACACAGGACTAACTATGAAGACCGCAACACGTCCCAAATAGCCTCGCAGAGATTTCCATAAGAAACTTGCGCAGCGCATAAGTCGGCGCGTGCCGATGTAGCATTCCATGCTTCGCATTGGTACGTGCTGATTCTTTGTCAAGATAGGCTCAAGGGATATTCTCGCTACAATTCTAAAAATCAATATATTCAATTTATTGCGGGGGGCAGTATGAGGTCCTGGACCAGACGAGATCTGCTGAAAACCGGAGCTGTAGCATCGGCTGGAGCCGTTGCATCTGGTACAGCTTTTGCTTTACAAGGCCACAATAACTCGCCAACGTCCAGCGACACTGGTTCAATTCTTCAAGACGAATCCATGCCGCATCCTTCTTCCGATTTGCACCAAAGACAGCTGCTGGACTTTGGATGGCGCTTTCACTTCGGCCATGCGTGTGATCCAGACAAGGACTTTGGATTCGGCATGAGTACGCGACCCTATGGTCCGGGGACGTTTGCCAAGACAGGAATCATCGTCGCTGCGTCAGACCTCACCTATGACGACAGCGATTGGAGCACTGTTGACCTGCCACACGACTGGGCCGTTGCGCTTCCCTTCGTCGATCGCCCAGATACGATTAAGTTTGGTTGTAAGCCTCTGGGACGAGATTTTCCCGATACCAGTATTGGCTGGTATCGGCGTGTCTTTGATATTCCGGCATCGGATGCAGGCAAGCGCCTCGCCATTGAATTCGAAGGCGTCTTCCGCAATGCCACCGTTATCTTCAATGGCTATCTTCTCGGCGAGAACGCGAGTGGCTATACTCCGTTCCGCTTTGACATAACGGACTTCGCAATTCCCGGAGCCAAGAATGTTTTGACGGTTCGTGTCGATGCCACGATGCATGAAGGATGGTTCTATGAAGGCGCAGGCATCTATCGTCATGTCTGGTATTCACGAAAGGATCCGGTGCATCTCGGTCACGATGATACCGCTTTGTATTCCAAGGTGGAAGGCAATGCGGCGACGGTCTTCATTGAAGCCGTAATCGAAAATCAGTCAACATCAGCGGCGCAGGGCCGCATCCATGCGCAGATTTTTAGCCCGGATCATAAAGTGGTTGGGACCGCGATGTCCGTGCCTGAGGCGATTGCTGTCGGCGAATCAAAAAAATATAAATTGCAGATCAAAGTGCAGAACCCATCGCTTTGGTCTCCGGATACTCCTCATCTGTATCGACTGCAAACCACAGTGCTGGCAGATGAAAAGCCCGTGGATCAGGAAGAAACAACTTTTGGGATTCGCACGATTCGCTTCGATGCCAGAAATGGATTTTTCCTCAACGGCAAGAGTCTCAAGATCAAAGGTACCTGCAATCACCAAGATCACGCAGGCGTGGGCACAGCATTACCGGACCGGTTGCAGTACTACAGGCTCGAGCGTTTGAAAGCCATGGGGTCAAACGCTTGCCGCACTTCGCACAACCCGCCCACTCCAGCATTCCTCGAAGCTTGCGACCGGCTTGGAATGCTAGTGATGGATGAGACGAGAATGTTTTCGTCTACGCCGGAAGGGATGAGTCAACTGGAGCGGATGGTGAAGCGGGATCGCAATCATCCATCCATTATTCTGTGGTCGCTTGGCAACGAAGAGTTTCGGCTTCAAGGTACAAAAGCAGGAGAAGGATTTCGGGCTCAGGGCCCAAAGGTTGGCGCAAATATTGCCACGGAGATGAAGCGACTGGTCCGGCGGCTTGACCCGTTGCGCCCAATTACCGCTGCGATGAGTTTCGGATGGGGTAAAGGGATATCTGGTGTTGTCGATGTCCAGGGATGTAATTATCACCTGCCGGATATTGACGCATTCCATCAACAGTTTCCTGGGCAGCCCATGATTGGCACAGAGACTGCAAGTACTGTGGCAACACGAGGCATCTACGAAAACGATTCGGCCAAAGGCTATGTAAGCGCCTACGATCTGAGCGTTCCTCACATTGGTGAAACGGCGGAGACGTGGTGGAAGTTTTATGCGGAACGCGAATTTCTGTCGGGGGGCTTTGTCTGGACAGGCTTCGATTACCGGGGTGAACCAACGCCATACAAATGGCCCTGCATCAGTTCTCACTTCGGGGTCCTCGATACCTGCGGATTTCCCAAGGACGATTATTTCTATTACAAGGCATGGTGGGGCTCCGAACCAGTGCTGCATCTCTTTCCGCATTGGAACTGGGCCGCCACAACGAGTCAGCAAATCAGCGTCTGGTGCCATACAAATATGGACAGCGTTGAGTTGTTTCACAATGGAAGCAGCCTCGGCTCTAAATCTGTGGAACGCAACGGCCATGTGGAGTGGAAGGTGAAGTATGTTCCGGGGAGTATCGAAGCCCGAGGCACAAAGGATGGCAAGGTTGTACTAGTGCAGAAACGTGAAACCACGGGTTCACCGGCTGCGATTGTCCTTCGTGCTGACCGCTCGACCATTACGGCGGATGGACAAGATGTTTCTGCTATAGCTGTCGAAGTTGTCGATGCGCAAGGCCGCGTTGTTCCTACAGCCGACAACATGATCCAGTTCCAGGTGACAGGAACTGGCAAGGTGATCGGCGTTGGCAATGGTGACCCGAGCTGTCACGAACCGGACAAGGCCAGCCAGCGCAGTGTCTTTAACGGTTATTGCATGGCGATTGTGCAGTCAGATAGGCAGGCAGGAACGATTGCGGTGGAAGCGTCTTCTCCGGGACTGAATAGTGCTCATGTGAATATTACCGCTGCTGAGCCACTGTCATCGTAGACGTAAATTCAGCGGTATTATTCGCAAATCATGCGATCGCTCAGGCTGGGATAATTGCGATGGATTGATCCCTGAATTGTGGATGGAAGGGGGGAATTCCCTTCCATCCACAGCAGACAGTCGGTGATGATCTTAACTATACATCTCGGCATAAAGCGAAATTCAACTTAATCGTCCCCATTGATGTTGCCCACGTAAAACGTACTCCATATCGCTCAGGCATAATAGTGCAAGGAAGATAAAAAATAGAGCGTTTACCATGGAAGATCTATACCTACAAGTTCGAGATGGAGGTGGCATGGTCAATCGTTGTAGTCGAGAAGATGTAATCTAACTGGATAGAGGCGCAAAGGCTTGCGAATTGGGAGCGACGGGCGCGCCATAGATACCGAGTTCCATGGAGCCTCCGTTTGGCCGCGGAAGCGACGAGAATTACGTCGCGATGTGCGAGTGCACAAGGATCGGGTATGCCGGGTGATGCGACAGCATTGCATTCAGGCACATGGCAAGCGAAAATTCCGTGTTACGACCACGGCCAGCAAGAAGTTATTGCCCATTGCACCGAACCTGCTGGATCGCAGCTTCACATTCGACAAGCCGAACATGGCGTGGACGAGAGATACCACCTGCACCGCTACTTAAGCAGGCAAGCAATATCTGACCGTTGTCATCGATCTGTTCATCTGCCGCATTGTTGGCTGGTCGATAAACTCGAACGCAGACGATGGGAACGGCAGCACAAACGCCCACTCCTCGTCTGTTACATCGCTCGGATAGCCACGCCGTATAACCTTCGCCATCCTCCCATCCTCCACAAAAAATACAGCTCCGCAAAGAATCTAGCTCGGTTACAACTCCATAACAGCCTCTAAAGCGTGTCATAAAACTAACCAAATGAGGACTGAGGCGAAGTAGATTGCTTCGAGGAGGTTTCTTGCTGTTTTGTCGTATCTTGTGGCGATAGCTCTCAACTTTTTGAGTTTAGCGAAGAAGTTCTCGATCAGATGCCTCGCCTTGTAGAACTCCTTGTCGTACTCTCGCTGTTGTTTTCGGTTTGCCTTGGGCGGGATGACCGCGGTTTTGCCCGTCTGCTCCAGCCTGGTCAGGACTCGTTCGTCGGCGTCATAGCCCTTGTCGGCGATCGCGATGTCGGCCGGCAGCGATCCCAGCAGCGTATCTGCCCCTTCCAGATCGCTCGCCTGGCCTGCCGTCAGGTGCAGGCTGGTCGGGTTGCCGAGCGCATCCACGGTCAGATGGATCTTGGTACTGCGACCGCCTCGGCTAAGCCCAATGGCCTGGTCGCCCCTTTTTTGAGCGCACCAGGACTGTGCTGATGCGCCCGCACGATGGTCGAGTCGATCATCGCGAATTCGTTATCGGCTTCGGCGGCCATACGCTCGAAGACAAGCCTCCAGACACCACGCTTGGCCCAGCGGCTGAAACGCGTATGCACAACACGGAAGTCGCCGAAACGTTCGGGAAGATCGCGCCAAGGAATATCCGCGCGGTAGCGGTAGAGCACGGCCTCCACGAACAACCTGTTGTCCGTTTCTGAAGGATGGAATCTGCTGTTGCGGTCCATGCGAATGGCCGACAGCTGCGGTTAGAGTGCTGGACGAAGTGATTGATTCTCGAGATCAGGTCTTTGATGCTTCGGAAGCTACCTCTTCGGATGGTCTGCTGCGTGATGAGACCAAACCAACGTTCTACGTAATTGAGCCAGGAGGAGTAGGCTGGCGTGTCGTGCCCATGGAAGCGTTTTCGATGTGCCAGCCAGATTCGTACCTTGGCATGCTGATGGGTGGCGTAATGATCGACGATCCGATGGACGTCGAGATCCGCGGGCACGGCCTGATCGATGCGCTGGAGGAACTCAAGAAACTCCTGGTGAGGATGGCGTGCCTTGCATTGAGTAAGGGATAGTCCCGGAGGCGATGTCGAGTGCGGCAGAGAGGGTGGTGGTTGCATGGCGAACGTAGTCGTGGGTCACTCCTTCCACGTAGCCCAGGCCCATCGGCAAGACTGGCTGAGTGCGATCAAGGGCTTGCATTTGAGACTTCTCGTCGACCGAGAGCACGATCGCGTGATCAAGAGGGTTCAGATAAAGCCCCACCACATCGCGCACCTTTTCCACGAAGAAGGGATCGCTGGATCGCATGAAGCTCTTGGTGCGGTGGGCCTCGACGGCAAACGCTCGAAAGACTCGATGCATTGTGGATTTCGAGAGTCCGTTGGAATCGGCTGCCTGGCGAACGCTCCAGTGGCTTCCTGCCGGTAGCTTGTTCTTCAAGGTGCGCAGGAGCAGAAGTGCCACCTTCTCATCGGAACCCGACCGAGGCCGACCAGGTCGAAGCTCATCATAAAGACCACTCAAACGTCGCTCGACAAGCGCTGACGCCATTTACCCACTGTTGCATGAGGCAAACTGCGCGAAGACGAAAAGCTGCGTAACTCACCTCTTACTCCGCACTCAATTCCAGAGCTGTCTTCGGTCGACCAGTCAGCATAACCGAGGTTAACGCTTTACGAAGAAATCTTGACAATGGATATACCAATAACGTAGGGTCCGAATAACGTCAAAACTTCTATGTAACATTTTCACCACTTCGAGGAGATGCCATGAACGAACATGAATTTGATTTCTGTGTGTGGAGGGCTGCG
>Ga0307372_10010142_pt1 | contig 12812 bp, 9 predicted proteins | sample OX1MG_FD_202533 | JGI IMG/M metagenome (GOLD analysis project Ga0307372, IMG submission 202533) | Soil microbial communities from Risofladan, Vaasa, Finland - OX-1 | ecosystem: Environmental > Terrestrial > Soil > Coastal area > Acid sulfate soil | place: Finland: Risofladan, Vaasa | collected...
GCGCATCCTGAGCCTGCAGATGCGCACGCTCTATCGCCCAGCGCACCTGCTCCACCGAGGGCGTCTTGCGAGTGGCCATGAGCAAGTCCAGATCATAGACATCACGCGCCGTCTCGCGGCCGAGCAACGCCGAGATTTTGGTGGCAATCAGTGTCGGCAGGTCGTAGATATCCACCCAGAAACGCGGGATGCCGGCCGCCGCCTGTGGCACGAACGGCTGCTGCACCACGCTGCCGGGAGGCACGCGGTGCGCATCCCGCGAGACCTCCAGTTCCACGTGGTAGCGATGGCCGGCGGCGTCGGTGAAATTGATCTTCCATTTGGGACTCGACTCCGCCTTGCCCGGTTCCGATACGGCAAGCCCACGCAGCGGCAGGCCGCGCGCCGCCGAGTCGATGGCATGCTGCACCGTGTGGTGCAGGGAGTCGGCGCTGCGCCTGGGATTGGTGAAATCCAGGTCGATGTCCTTGGTGAGGCGCTCGGCACCGAACAGCGCGCGTAAGGCGCCGCCGCCCTTGAGCACGAAGCCCTCGCCCTTCTTGTGGAACAGCGCCCGGGTCAGGCGCTCCAGGAATTGTTCGCGGAGGTTGTTCATAGATCCGCTCTATTAAGTAAGTTATGCCAATAATATTAGCATAATCAACTAAATAGAAAGCGGGGGTTCCCAGGTCCGAGAGTCTCAGACCTAAGCGTGGCAAGGCTTATTAGAAGATAACCCAAGTAGGACATCCAAGCCTGATAGGATCCCAAGCGGGTGCCCGCAGGCCACGATCCGCAGCTGGAGAAAGCCGTACAGGTGCTGATGCAGAAATTGAAAATGCATCCGGCGCCGGTGTATCCACGCCCGCCGTACACCAACCACCATCCGCACCTGCCGCCGCTGAACTGAATCGGGTCTCCGAAAAGATAAAGGCCGCTTTCTTGCGGGTGCGGTCTTTTTTTGCTTGCGGTCAATGTGGCCTGTGCTAATCACGGAATCAATGGTGTGATTTAAGCGGCTGATGTCACTGCTGATGGACAAATGCGGTTTGTCTACCAATCAAGTCAGCCATGTCACCCGATATTTTGTTAATCACCTGCCCGGTGGATATACGTAGGGTGGAATGGCCGACATCCGTTGAGTTGGGTGACAGACCTGCAACATCCAATACAAATGTTTGCTTGCTGTTTACCCGCTCGTCACTAACTAAGGTACCGATGGTGGATTTGTAAACTACTTTATCTGTCTGCACATCAGTGAGCTGGACATGCACGCGCAAACGGGCATCACCGCTCGCTATCTGTTGATCCCTCGGTACATATTGGAAATCGAGAACGGTAACTATCATCTCCAAACCTTGGGATACATGTGCAATTGGATGACCATAAATCACATCCGTTCCGGGAACAGTCTGCTGGATTTTATCTTTAAGTACGGTTTTGAACTTATACATGCTGCCGAGGTAGCCGGGGTCAGCACTGGTCACGGGGTCCGCAGCAATCACAAGATAAATGTTCATGCCGGGTTTCGCCTGCAAACCGGCTGTGGCTGTGCGCTGAGACGACGATGCGCAACCGGCGAGCATGAAAGCCGACATCAACACGAGGATGTTGCTTGATCTCTTCATCATGGAAGCCTCCATGACAAGACACTATAATTATAGATCTGATCTGCTGGATATCAAAAGCCGGGACTTAAGCCGGGTGCATGCGGCAACCTGCACTTCCGCGACCGGCATGCGCTTTAGAATACAGTGGCGTTATTCGTAGAATAACACCACTGCCGGAAAATATTACACGCCCAGGAAATCGCCCTTGCCGATGTCCACGCCGTTATGCCGCAGGATGGCGTAGGCGGTGGTGATGTGGAAATAGAAATTTGGGTAAACACGGTTCAGCAGGTATTCCTGGCCCTTGAACACCACAGTCGTGTCGTGCTGTTTCAATTCCACGCGGCGTTCCTCGGAGCCATCGATCTGCGCCGGCTTGAAGGTCTTAAGGAAGGCCACAGTCTTGTCGATGCGCGCATACAAGTCCGCAAAGCTCTGCTCCTTGTCGTCATACGCAGGCGGCTCCATGCCCGCAAGCCGCGCAGCGCAGCCCTTGACCTGATCGGTAGCGATCTGCACCTGGCGTACCAGTGGGAACATGTCGGGCGCGAGGCGCGCGCCGGTGAATACCGCCGGATCAATCTTCTTACTCTGGGCGTGGGCTTCGCTCTTCTTGAGCACCGCCAACAGGTTGGTGAGCATGCGGATGAATACCGGCACCGAAGCCTGGTACATGGACAGAGACATAGACAACCCTCCTTAAGCTTGGATACGCCGGGATGGCGTGGGGGTGCAAGTTTACGCTTTTTTGTAAAAACGAGTTGTCGTACTACTCAGGATATGACCGAATGCGAATCGTTAACCTAGGCCGCTCCCTGGCGTTTCAGAGTCGTCTGCCAGTCTTTCATCCACGCGGCCAGCTCTTTGGCTTTCATGGGCATGCTGATATACATGCCCTGCATGGCGTCGCAGCCGAGCGCCCGCAGCCGCTCGAAGTTCTCACCGCTTTCCACACCTTCCGCCGTCACCGTGAGCCCCAGGTTATGGGCAAGCTGGATGATGGCGTTGACGATGATGGCGTCTTTCTTGACGGTTTGCATGCCGATGACGAAAGTCTGGTCGATCTTGATCTCCTTGACCGACACCTTGGTCAGGTAGGCCAGGGAAGAATAGCCGGTGCCGAAATCATCGATCGAGAGATGGATGCCCATCTCCGCAAGCTGGCTGATGATACTCATGACGCGATCCTGGTCGCCCATCAGGGCGCTCTCGGTGATCTCAAGGGCGAGCGCGCCGCGGGTGGATTCGCGCGTGGCCATCATCCCGGCCACCGCGTTGGGGAATTCCGGATCCAGCAGGCTATGGGCCGTGATGTTTATGGCCACGCTCATTCCCGGAAATTCCGCATCCCACGAGTCCATGTCCTTGAGCGCATTGCGCATCACCCAATTGGTCAGTTCCTTGATGATGCCGGTACGTTCGGCCATGGGGATGAATTCGTCAGGTAGCAGCAAGCCGTAGCGTGCATGATTCCAGCGCACCAGCGCTTCGGCGCCCAGCACCCGCCGATCCACGCCGCTGACTTTTGGCTGGTAATACAACTGCAGGTCATTGTTCTGTATGGCCTGGCGCAGTTCGCCGATGAGCGTCAGCCGCTGCGGGCTATGTGCATCCAGATCAGTGGAATACAGCATGTAGCCGCGCTTCTCATCCTTGGCCACATACATGGCCACATCCGCTCGTTGCATCAGGGTATCGGCGTCGCGGCCATGTCGCGGTGCCAGCGCTGCACCCATGCTGGCCGCCAAGTGAAGGGTGACGCCCTCGAGGACCGCCTGGGGTTCCAGCGCCTTCTGGATGTTATGCACCACCTTCTCCAGATCTTTTGGCCCGGATAGATCAGTCAGTATCAGGCCAAATTCGTCGCCACCCAGGCGCGCCAGCGTGGTGGTGCCGCTGACCACGTTCTGCATGCGTGTGGCCGCGCTCTTGAGCACGCGATCGCCGTTGTAATGTCCCAGGGTATCGTTGATCTCCTTGAAACCGTCCAGATCCATGATCAACACGCCCAGCTGCTCATGCTCCGAGCGCACCATCTGCAGGGCCTGTTCCAGCCGATCGGTAAATAAGGTGCGATTGGGCAGACCGGTGAGCGAATCGTGGGTGGACTGATGTGCGATCTGCTGTTCGAGGGTGGCCGCCTGGGTGCGCAGTTCGCTGGTCTGATCCAGCACCATGGCGCCGCCTTCGTAAGCCATCATCGAACTGGTGTACTGGCCCCAGAAGGCAAAGAAGAACGGCAGCAGATCCAGCACCCACAACACCGGGTTGCTGGACTGCGCGCTGATCACGGCCTCAAGGCTCAGTGAATTACCATTACTGAAATAGGCACTGATCACGGTGGCTAAGATCACCGCAAGCGCCGCAATCAGCACGCCAAGTATCGAGTACTTGGAAGCCTTCTGTTTCAGAAGCCGGGCATTTTCCGAGAGAATCTGAGTGGCTACAGCCATTCCTGTCCCTTGGTGTCTGAAATAGTTCAAGATTAACCGTAATGTAGGTTAAACCAAAAAGCCGCTACAGAACGGCGCCAAGCAGAAATATCATGGTTATTAAGGGCTTGCGCAGCCGGTTTGACGCACTTCAGCGCTCGCCAGCACCGCTCAGGCTTTAAGCAGGGTGGAAAGATTCGCTGTAGCTCCCAGTCCATCGGGAAATACCTGGGCGAGTCCGGTATCCGGCAGGCGTAGGTGGCGGCTCAGCAGCGCGCCGATCACCTGGCGAAAATCCGTGGTCACCGCCAGGTCGCGGTTCTGGTACAACTGCTGGTCGGACAGGCCCGGCCATTCACCCTGCACCTTGCCGCCGTTCACCTGACCACCCAGCAGCCACATGACATTGCCGTGACCATGGTCAGTGCCGGCATTGCCGTTCTCATGGAAGGTGCGGCCGAATTCCGACATCACCAGGATGACGCTGTCCTGATAAAGATCACCGAGTCCCTGTGCCAGGGTCGCGAGTCCCTGAGCAAGCGCCTGCAGATGATTGGCGAGCTGACCTTTAGCCGCGCCCTCGCCCACATGTGTATCCCAACCGCCCACCGACAGAAATGCCAGCCGGATGCTGGCGTCGCGTTGCATGAGATTGGCTAACCTCTGTGTGTCGTTGGAAAAACCGATGACGCTGGGCGCACCGTTGTAGGAATTGGCCATGTCCTGCTGCAGATCGCTCATCAATTCGCCGCGTGCCTGTTGGCCCTGGTGAAACGCTTGGTCGAGTGCGCTGTTGCCTTGATAGAGCGCGGCGAAGGCATCCGCGATTTGCGGCCGGTCGATAGGCATGGGATGGCCGGCATTGCGCCCCAGCGGCAGGCTCGAGACCGGGTTCTGTCCCGTGAGGATGCGCGGCAGTGCAGAGCCGAAACTTAGGGCCTCGGTGGGTGCATGCGCGCCCGGCAGCGCGCCCACCAAGCGGTTCATCCAGCCACTGCTGACCGCACTGTCGCCAGGCGTACCGGTTTCCATATAGGCCTGGGCTTCGAAATGCGAGCGGTTGGGATCCGGCGAGCCGCTGGCCTGCACGAACGCCATGCTGTGGTTTTGCCACAGGGGCAGCACCGTTGCCAGCGCCGGATGCAGGCCAAAATAACCATCCAGGTCGAGGGCGCCGTTGTCCTGCCCGGCTTTGGGAATGGCGATAGTGGGCCGGGCTTCGTAATAGCGGTCGTCGGCGTACGGCACCACTACATTGAGCCCATCCACCGCGCCGCGCAGGAACACCACGATCAACCGGCGGTTGCCGGCCAGTGTGTCCGCGACGCGCGCAGCCCAGCCGCGGGTGCCGAGAGAAAAGAGTGTGGCGCCTGAAACCAGCGCGGCATGACGAAGAAATTCACGACGGTTCATATATCACCTCAAAAAAAACACGAAGTTGGTCACCCTCACCCGCCAGCGCGATACGCCAGCTCCCTCTCCCGGAGGGAGAGCGACATTGAATCCCTTCTCCCTACGGGAAAGGGGTCGGGGATGAGGGCCAAGAAAGTGCCGCGTTGTGATTTATTGCGCGCAACACCACGATCATCTAACGGTATTGAAACTGCGGGCTGCCGAGGATTAGGCCGACGCGCAATGGCAGCGGTTGTGAATCGATGGTGGCGATCTGCGCCGGCGTGAACAAGCCCGGCAGAGTGTCAAATAATTGCGACGCGCGTGTTTGCGGATCCTGCGGATCTGCACCGCTGGGATCCAGGCGCGCATTGCCGCTCCCCACAAAGGTGGCGAAACTCAGGCGCATCATCATGGCATCGGGGTTGAGCCAGACATCTTGGGTGTTCTTGTAGCCATCGGGGGTGAGATAGCCGTAAAGCGGCATGCCGAGGCGCGCCATCATTCCCAGCAAGGGCTGCACGTTGGTGACCGGTTCGCCGGTGGCACGCACCATGGAAATCACGTATTCATAAGGTGTCTTGAATTTATTGCCGGTGTAGTGCGCCGACCAGAATTCTGGACTGTGAAACAGCGTATCCAGGACCGCGGCGATGTCGCCGTCGCTCTGCATCCAGGTGTGGGTGAGCCGCTCCACCAGTGACGCCGGCGGATCATCGGCCACGAAATACTGCGCCAGCTCATAACTCAGATGCCGGGCGGTGACTGGACTGTCCGCCAGCATCTCCAGCGCCTGTTGTGTTTCCTGCTGACCGCCGCCGGCAATGCTGCTGCCCAGAAAAATTTGGCTGCTGAAATCATGGCGCTGTGGATCAAAACAGAAACCGCCGGGTGTCGAAAAGAATCCGTGGGGCGGACACAAGCCCCAGCCAGTCAAGATGTGTGCCAAGGTGGTGACATCGGTCTGGGTGTAGCCACCGTTCACTCCCAGGGTGTGCAGTTCCATGATTTCGCGGGCGTAATTCTCATTGATGCCCTGGAAGCGGCCTTTTGCATGCGGTGTACCGGGTTGGGTATCCAGCCAGTTGTCCAGATAGAACAGCATGGCCGGGCTTTTGGCGGTAGCGAACAAGAGATCCCGGAAATGGCCGAGGGCGTAGGGACGGATGGCGGTCTCCTCGTAGCTGCCGATCCACAAATAGTCGAGACCCTTGCCGGCGAACACGTTGAAGTGGTTGAACCAGAACGCCGTCATGACTTCCTGCAACTGGCACGGACTGTCGATGGCGCGCAGCAAGCGCGCCTCAGTGGCCTGCTGCAAAATCACCTTGGCGTGTTGGCGCAGCGCCTTGCGTTCTGCAGGTGTGGATTTCTCGCCGCGAGCATGCGGCTGCGGGCCATACTGCTCGAAGAGTTGCGTGGGCGAAAGTCGCAACGTGTCGAGCGCCGCGAGTTGTTGCTGCAATTCATCCGGCAACGGCATGGAATCCGGATGCAGTTGCTGCTGGATATATTGGTCCACGCCCATGGAGGCAACCCGCTGCACGTCGCCGGGTGCCGGACCAAAGGCCAGACGATTGAGGACATGCAATGCCTGGGCATCGGTGGATGCCAGCGCGCCGGCGGACAGCGCAAATAAAACCGCCGCCACCACAAGCGGCAGCCATACGCCACGCTTGCCCGGGGTGATGACGGCGGTCATGGCCTTACCCATCAGATTCAGCCGCGGTCATGATGGTTCTGATGATGGCGCACGCGGCGCAGATGCCGGCGAGTCTTCTTGTCGTGATGGATGTCGCGCTTGTCCCTGCGCATGTCGCGTTCCTGCACCCGGGCCTTATGGAACTTGCCCTGGGCCACATCCTTGTTCACCTGGTGCTGGTCCTGGCGCACATCGCGCCTGTCTTTATGGATGTCACGGGTATCCTTGCGGATATGGCGGGTTTCCTGCTGCTGCGGGGTGGCGCCCGTGGCCGGCGTCTGCTGGGCATACACCAGCGAAGTTCCGGACAGGGCCAACAGGGCGCCCGCAACCAAGGCGGTGGTCAGTTTCATGGTCTGTATCTCCGTAAGGGGTTGAAAATCGGCGGGTTGTCCCTGCTTTAAGCTCAACAACGGGGCTGCCGGAGTGGCGTTGACCGGGTGGGAATAGGAAAGAAATGTAACCCATGCGTCAACGCCTTAAACCCCCCCCCTCACCTCCCCTCGTCAGGGCGTATATCCCAGGTTCGGCGCCAGCCAGCGCTCGGCTGTTTGGAGGTCCATGCCCTTGCGTTGTGCATAGTCGCGCACTTGATCGCGGTTGAGCTTGCCGACCGCGAAGTAACGGGATTGTGGATGCGAGAAGTAGAAGCCGCTGACCGCCGCCGCCGGCCACATGGCGTAGTGTTCCGTGAGCTGGATGCCGGTGCGGCGTTCCACATCCAGCAGCTGCCAAATGCCGCCCTTCTCCGTATGCTCGGGGCAGGCCGGGTAACCGGGTGCCGGGCGGATGCCTTTGTATTGCTCCTGAATGAGCGCATCGTTGTCGAGTCGTTCGTCCGCCGCGTAGCCCCAGAATTCCCGTCGCACGCGCACGTGCAGCAGTTCCGCAAAGGCTTCCGCCAGCCGGTCGGCCAGGGATTTCAGCAGGATGGCGTTGTAGTCGTCGTGGTCGGCCTCGAAGCGCTGCACATGCGCCTCGATGCCGAGCCCCGAGGTCACCGCGAACGCGCCGAAATAATCGGCGATGCCACTGGCCTGGGGCGCGATGAAATCCGCCAGTGACTGGTTGGGTTTGCCCGGCGGCCTTTGCTGCTGCTGGCGCAGGAAATGGAAAGTGATGAGTTTCTCGTCGCGATCGCTGTTGCGAAATACGCTGAGGTCGTCGCCTTGCACCGCATTCGCGGGAAATAATCCGTATATACCACTGGCCCGCAGCCATTTCTCTTCAACCATACGATCCAGCATGTGGTTGGCTTCGGCGAACAGCTTGCGCGCGGTCTCACCCTTTTCCGCATCCTCGAGGATGCGCGGATAACTGGCCTTCAACTGCCAGGTATGGAAGAACGGCGTCCAGTCGATATAGCTGCGGATGGCTTCGAGGTCGTAATCGGTGAACACCTCTATACCCATGGCGCGCGGTTTGGGTGGCGTGTAGCCCTGCCACTCGATAGGTGTGCGGTTGGTGCGCGCTGCCGCCAGCGTCAGCCATTGGCTGTGATCCTCGCGACTGCTGTGCTGCGCGCGCACTTGCGCATATTCCTGCTTGATGCTTTTCTCAAACGCCTGGCGGCCATCACCCAGCAGGCTGCTGGCCACACCTACAGCCCGCGAAGCATCCTTCACATAGGTCACTGACCCGGAATAATTAGGCGCTATCTTCACCGCCGTGTGGGTGCGCGAGGTAGTGGCGCCGCCGATCAGCAGCGGCAGACAGAAATTCAGGCGCTGCATTTCTTTGGCCACATGCGTCATCTCGTCCAGTGAGGGCGTGATCAGACCCGACAAGCCGATGATGTCCACCTTCTCAGCGCGCGCGGTCTCGAGGATCCTGGCGGCCGGCACCATTACCCCCATATCCAGTACCTCGTAGTTGTTGCACTGCAGCACCACGCCCACGATGTTCTTGCCGATGTCGTGCACGTCGCCCTTGACGGTGGCCATAAGGATCTTGCCCTTGGCGCGGCTTTTGATGTCCTTCTCCGCATCTATGTAAGGGATCAGATAGGCCACGGCCTTCTTCATGACGCGCGCCGACTTCACCACCTGCGGCAGGAACATCTTGCCGGCGCCGAACAGGTCGCCGACCACGTTCATGCCGTCCATGAGCGGACCTTCGATCACGTCCAGCGGGCGCTTGGCCTGTTGGCGCGCTTCTTCGGTGTCCGCTTCGATATGCTCGGTGATGCCTTGCACCAGGGCGTGGGTCAGGCGTGCATTCACCGGCTGCTGCCGCCAAGCCAGATCTTCCACTATCTTTATCCCGCCCCGCTCCAGGGTCGCGGCGAATGCCACTAGACGTTCAGCAGCGTCCGGTCGGCGGTTGAGCAGCACATCCTCCACCTGCTCCAGCAGGTCTTTGGGTATATCTGCATACACCGCCAGCTGGCCGGCGTTGACGATACCCATATCCATGCCAGCATCGATAGCGTGATACAGGAACGCCGCATGCATGGCCTCGCGCACAGTATTGTTGCCGCGGAATGAGAACGATACATTGCTGACGCCGCCACTGATCAGCGTCTGCGGCAGTTTTTGCTTGATGCGCTCTACGGCATGAATGTAATCCACGGCGTAATTGGAGTGGGCTTCGATGCCAGTGCCCACGGCGAAGATGTTGGGATCAAAGATGATGTCTTCGGCGAGGAAACCGGCGGTCTCGGTGAGTAATTTATACGCGCGTTCACACACCGCCACCCGCTTTGCCAATGTATCGGCCTGGCCGTTCTCGTCGAAGGCCATGACCACCACCGCGGCGCCGTAGCGGCGCGCGAGACTCGCCTGCTGCAGGAATTTTCCCTCGCCTTCCTTGAGGCTGATGGAATTGATGACGCACTTGCCCTGCAGACATCGCAGTCCCGCCTCGATGATCTCCCAGCGAGAGGAATCGATCATCACCGGCACCCGGCAGATATCCGGTTCCGAGGCTGCGAGCTTGAGGAAACGCGTCATGGCAGCCACCCCGTCCAGCAGGCCCTCGTCCATGTTCACGTCGAGCATCTGCGCGCCGTTCTGCACCTGTTCGCGAGCCACGTCCAGGGCGGTTTCGTAATCGCCCGTCAGGATGAGTTTCTTGAACTTGGCGGACCCGGTGACGTTGGTACGCTCGCCCACATTCACGAACAGGCTCTGGGGACCGATGTTGAGGGCTTCCAGGCCGCTCAGCCGGCATTGCGGCTCAATCACCGGGATGGCGCGCGGCGCCTGCCCCGCCACTGCGGCAGATAACGCACGAATGTGCGCCGGGGTGGTGCCGCAGCAGCCGCCGACGATGTTGAGGAAACCACTCTGCGCCCATTCGCCGATATGCGCGGCCATGTGTTGCGGGGTCTCGTCATAGCCGCCGAAAGCGTTGGGCAGTCCGGCGTTGGGGTGGGCACTCACATAGCAGTCGGCGATGCGGGCCAGTTCTTCCACGTAGGGCCGCAACTGTTCGGCGCCCAGGGCGCAATTCAGTCCCACGCTGAAGGGCCGCACGTGGCGCACCGAATTCCAGAACGCTTCCGGCATCTGGCCGGAGAGCGTGCGTCCCGAAAGATCGGTGATGGTGGCGGAGATCATCACCGGCACGCGCGCTCCGCGCTGTTCGAACTGCTCCTCGATGGCGAACAACGCGGCTTTGCAGTTGAGGGTGTCGAATACGGTCTCCACCATCAGCAGATCGGCGCCGCCATCCAGCAGGCCGCGGATGGCATCGGTATAGGTGTGGCGCAGTTCCTCGAAGCTCACGTTGCGGAAACCGGGATCGTTCACATCCGGGGAGATGGAGGCGGTGCGGCTGGTGGGCCCGAGGATGCCGGCTACGAAACGCGGCTTGTCGGGCGTGGCGCGGTTCATCTTCTCGGTGAGCCGCTGCGCCACACGTGCGGCTTCACGGTTCAGTTCGTATACCAGACCCTGGGTGCCGTAGTCCGCCTGGGAGATGGCGGTGGAATTGAAGGTGTTGGTCTCAAGGATGTCGGCGCCGGCATCCAGATAGGCTTGATGGATCTCCTCGATCACGTGCGGCCGGCTCAGCACCAGCAGGTCGTTATCGCCCTGCAGATCGCGGTTATGATCCTTGAAACGCTGCCCGCGAAAATCTTGTTCGGAAAACTTGTAGCTCTGGATCATGGTGCCCATGGCGCCATCCAGCAGCAGGATGCGGCGCTTGAGGATTTCTTCGAGTTGCGGCTGGCAGGACACGCGCGGCCTCAGCTACCGGCCGGTTTGTCACCGGATTGTGTAGCGTTATCGGTCTGCGTGTTGGCGGCGCGGATGCCCAACAGGTGACAGATGGCGCGCGTGAGTTCCGCACGGTTGAGGGTGTAGAAATGGAATTCGTGCACGCCTTCGGCCTGCAGCTGCCGGCACAGTTCGCCGGCCACATGCGCCGCCACCAGCTTGCGGGTCTCCGGGTCTTGGTCGAGGCCGTCGAAATGGCGCGCCAGTGACGCGGGCACTCTGGCGCCGCAGCGTGCGCTGAACTTTTGCACCTGCTGGAAATTGGTCACCGGCAGGATGCCGGGCACCAGCGGCATGCTGACGCCGGCCTTGACGGCAGCATCGCGGAAACGCAGGAACACCTGCACGTCGAAAAAGAACTGGGTGATGCCGCGGGCCGCGCCCGCATCCTGCTTGCGCTTGAGATTCTCCAGATCCGCCTGCGGCGAGCGCGCATCGGGATGCACTTCCGGGTGGGCCGCGACGCTGATCTCGAAGTCCGAAACACGTTTCAAGCCGGCCACCAGATCGGCTGCGCAGCTGTAGCCGCCTGGATGCGGCGTAAAACGGCCCGCGCCTTCCGGCGGATCGCCACGCAGCGCCACCACATGCCGGATGCCGGCCTGCCAGTAGCGTTGCGCCACGGCTTCGACTGCGGGTTTGCTGGCGCCCACGCAGGTTAGATGCGCTGCCGGGCGCAGACCCAGCTGCTGTTCGATTGCCACTACGGTCTCATGGGTGCGCTCGCGGGTGGTACCGCCCGCGCCGTAAGTCACCGACACGAAACGCGGCGCCAGCGGCGCCAGGCGTTCGAGCGCCTGCCACAGATTGCGCTGCAGCTGCGGCGTGCTGGGTGGGAAGAATTCGAAGGACACCACCGGATGCACCGGAAATGCCTGCTGATCCCACGGCGTGGATAGCTGAGTCATGTTGTGCCTGCCGCTCTATTCGAGAGATAGGCGCTTCTAATAATTAGAGATTTTGATTTCTGGCTAGGCAAAAATGACCGAACAACCGGTGTGTACACGGTAGAACATGAGGATTGTGAGGTCATTTTTAACTCCGCCGGAAAGAAAAAGATCACAATTAGATCGCCCATAAAAAACCCGCTCAGCGTTTTTCCCCATAGGGCGCTAGAGCAGGTTCTTTCGGACCCCCGCTTTAGCCGTATTTTTAGAGCGCCCGCAAGCTGAGTATCAAATCGGCGCGATTGAAATTATTGACTGATACTGAGTGAGTGTCAACCGGAGGCCGGCGGGCGGCGCAGATGCCGGATATGGCGCCACACATACCAGCCGAAGACCAGCAACGCCAGCATCACGATCAGCGTATCGAAACGATGGAACCAGGGCTCGAGTGTATTCCAGCCTTCACCCAGCCGCATACCGATCCACGCCAGCGCCCAGCACCAGATGAAAGAACCGATGAAGGTATACAGGATGAACTTGAACATCGGCATGCGCGCCACCCCCGCGGGAAATGCGATGAAGGTGCG
>Ga0307372_10010144_pt1 | contig 12812 bp, 15 predicted proteins | sample OX1MG_FD_202533 | JGI IMG/M metagenome (GOLD analysis project Ga0307372, IMG submission 202533) | Soil microbial communities from Risofladan, Vaasa, Finland - OX-1 | ecosystem: Environmental > Terrestrial > Soil > Coastal area > Acid sulfate soil | place: Finland: Risofladan, Vaasa | collected...
CGCGGCCGCCCCCGTCAGCCCGATGCCTGCGTTCCGGAGGAACTCTCGCCGGCTCAACATGGTCCTACCTCCTTGGTCGTGTCGTTCTCTCGGTATGCCGCGCGCCGTCGCCGCCGGGTCACGTGCGGGTACCGACCGGCGACGCGAGCGGCGCTCGCGCGCCTTTGGGAGCGGCATTGCGGTCGAGCGCGGGCACGAGCAGGTCGACGACCTCCTCGCGCAGAAGCGTGAGGCTGCGGCGCGCAGCTCGCCGCTCCATGCCCGGGGTGTGGACGAGGACGTTCAGCGCGTCGACCCCGGTCGCCTCGATGTACTCGGAGAGCCCGTCGACGACGGTGGCCGGGGAGCCGACGATGTACTCGAGCCGGCGGAACGCCTCTGCGTCGTCGGCCGCCTCGGTCTCGGGCAGCAGGCCGAGCCGGACCGCGTCGGCGTGGTAGACGCCCTGGCGGAAGCGGTCGTAGAGCACGCGGCCGGGTGCCGATGCCGCCGCCATCGCCTCCTCGTCGGTCTCGGCGACGCAGACGAGTCGTGCGCCACGCGCCTCGCCCGTCCCGCCCGCGTCCCGGAAGGCTTGGACGAGCGCGGATTGTCGCCGCCCGACCTCGGCTTCGCCGACGATGAAGTTCATCCCGAGGGACGCCGTCAGCGCGATGGACTCCACGTCCCGAACGCCGACCCACATCGTCTCGAGTGGCCGGAGGTCGGCGTCCGGCGTGAGGTTCCGCCCGCCCGCGCCGGTTCCGCTCGTGAGCAGAGCCGCGAGGTCGATGAGCCGCGCCCGGAAGCCCGCGCGCCGTTCCTCGGGCGCCACGCCTGTCACGGCGAGCTCGTCCGGGCTCCCCTGACCTACTCCGAGGAGCACCCGGTGCCCGGAGAGCAGGTCGAGGAGACGGAGTCGCTCGATCGTGCGGGACGGGTCATCGAGCACGAGGATCTTGATTCCCGTGGCGAGACGGATCCGGGATGTCTCCGGGATGAGCCGGGCGATGAGGATCTCGGGGTCCGGAAGGCGCGAGTAGAAGGAGTCGGGCCGGACGTAGTGGTGCTCGGCGAGCCAGATCGAGTGGAAGCCGAGCTCGTCCGCGAGCTGGACGTCCTCCACGGTGTCGCGTAGGAAGTCCGCGTCGCTCTGGCCGGCGAGTGCCCACATCTGGTGCATGATCCCGACCGGCGAGGTGGCGACGGGATCGGAACCGTTCATATCGATATCACGCACGAAGGACCTCGTTCCCCAGGTGGTTTCCAAGTGAGCGCGCGAGCGCGCGATTTGGAGTGTGAGAGGAGCCTTCTGGGCCGAAGTGATGCTCTCCGCCTCCGCGGTTGGGCGCAGCGTAGGGAGACCGTGTTTCCGCGGGGTTTCCCGGCTGTGTACGTCCGATGAAGCGGCTCGCACGACTCATGGCATCGAGGTGAACGAGAACTCGCGGATCTCGGCGAGCGCCGCGGCGAGGTCGGTGACGATAGCGTCGAAGAGCTCCTTCCCGAGCTCCGGCGTCGCACCGCGCGGGTCGCCGATGATGCCAGTCGGTCCAAAGTCGCGAGACGTCCACCCGAACGCGACCGGGCCGTCGAAGCGGACGTAGAGGTTGGTGGCGAGGGCTTCAGGCAGGCAGGCAGCGGCCGCTTCCATGTCGACAAGCTCGGGACGCAGATGCAACATCAAGGAGGTCTCGTGCAGGCCGGCGTGGATACCGAGCCCGTGTTCGCGCGCGTCGCCGGACCCACCGGCGTCGACCGGGAGCGAGGGGTGGACGAGGAAGGTCTCGAGGCCGGTCGCGACGCGGATCTCCCGGCACGCGACCTGGAGCAGGGGCGTGTTCCCGCCGTGCCCGTTGAGGAGAACGAGCTTGCGCGACGCCAGTCGACCGAGGCTTCGCCCGAGATCCTGGAGCACGGCGAGGAGTGTCGTCGCGCGCAGTGAGACCGTCCCGGGGCACCACTCGTGCTCGCTCGACGTGCCATAGGCGAGAGGCGGAAGGACGAGGCAGCCGAGCGCCTCTCCGTGCTCGGCGGCGAAGGCGTCCGCGGCCTCGGCCGCAATGATGAGGTCGGTCGCGAGGGGGAGATGGGGGCCGTGCTGCTCGACGGCGGAGATCGGCTGGACGATGACGGTGCTCGCCGTGACCCGTGTCGCGAGCTCGCTCGCCCGGAGCTCGTGGAGGCCAGGAAAGCGCGGCATGAGACCGAGTGTCCTCGGTCAACATGTCAGACAAGTATCCGATCTGTGAACGCCAGATTAACGGGGGAGACCGAGAATGCGCTCTGAGCCTGTCAGAGTGACGTGAATATCCAAAGGATTTGGAATCCGGGCGACAATTCCGTGCGGAGAAGATGTCAGGCAAGTATGGTCCGGAGCAGCGTTAGGAAGGAGGACGGCAATGCGAGATGCGGCCTTCCAGGCGGCAGTCGACGAGGCACGCGACGGTTTCGCCGAAGGTGGTCTGCCCATCGGATCGACGATCGAGCTCGACGGCGAGGTGATTGGGCGGGGACGCAACCTGCGCGTCCAGAAGGGGAGCGCGGTCTTCCACGCCGAGATCTCGGCGCTCGAGAGCGCTGGCCGGCGGACCCACGAGGAGTACGGCCGCGCCGTGCTCTACACGACCCTCTCGCCGTGCTCGATGTGCGCGGGCGCCATCCTGCGTTCCGGGTTTCGGCGGGTCGTCGTCGGCGAGAACCGGACGGTCATGGGGTTCGAGGACTTCCTCATCGAGCACGGCGTCGAGGTCGTCGTGCTCGACGACGAGGAGTGCACCGCCTTGATGGCAGAGTTCATCGCGCGCGATCCGGGGACCTGGGCGGAAGATCGGTCGTGAACCTCGGCCCGGCGATCGGTGGGGGGCCACCTCCGGGCAGCGGCGAGAGCGTCGACGACCGGCTCCGGCGTATCTGGCAGCGCGCGGTCGACTGCCGGCAGGCACTTCCAGGCGAGCATGCGCTCGCCGCGGCGCTGGGCGTGAGCCGCCCGATCGTTCGCGAGCACCTCGCCCGGCTCGAGCACGAGGGGCTCATCAGCCGGCGCCGCGGTGCGGGCACGGTGGTAAACGTCGCTGCCGGGGACATCGACGTTCGTTTCGACATGCAGATCGACTACGCGAAGCTCCTTCGAAAGCTCGGCCATCGCGTGAAGGTCGAGGTCCTCTCCGCCGCGATCGGGCCCATGGCCTCGTGCGACCACGAGTTCTTCGAGGTGCCCGGCGAGTGGAGCCGGCTCGAGGTCGTGAAGCGGTGGCGGGCGGACGAGGACGTCCTCGTGCTCGCCGACGACGTCCTCGCGGTCCCTCCGGACGTCCATCTCGAGAACCTCGACCTGTCGCTGGAAGTTGCCGCGCTCGTCGAGCAGATCCGCGGCACCGCGACCGAGTGGACGATCGCGGAGCCCGGCGCGGCGGTCGTCGAGGGGGTCGTCGCGGAGCAGTTCGAGCGCCCCGTCGGGTCGGTGGCACTGACGATCGAGGTGACCGGGGTGGGCCTCGACGGCACGCGCCTATTTCGTGCCCGTGAGCTGCACGTGCCCGGAGGTGTGCGCTTCGGCTTCATCCGGAGTCGCCAGGCTGACGAGTAGCGCCGAGGACGTTGCGTCCCGCTGCACCGTCGTAGCCCGCGCCGCTCCGGTGAATGGCGGACCCACGAGTGTCACGGACCACGCGACGGCGCCGCGACGACGAAGAGGCGAGACAGTCACGGACGCTAACTCAGCGTGCGCCCATCACTCCCGGGTGTTCCTGTCGTGCCGCAAGGCATTCGCTATCCGGCACGCCGCATCAAGTCACGGTACGGCGCGAGGTATGCGTCCACGACCTCACTTGCGATACGCCCTCGCGACGCGACCGGCAACCCCTTCTGCTTTGCCCACTCGCGCACTGCCGCAGGTCGCGCGAGGTAGGACTCGAGCAGGTGCGCGGGAAGCGGTCCGCGGTCGCCGATCGGGAATCCGTGATGAATCGCCCAACTGCGGATGATCGCGGGCCTGGCACGGTAGAGGTCGTAGATCGCGGAAGGAATCCGCCCACGATCTGCGACCTCGAATCCCCTCGCGCGGGCCCATTGGCGGACATCGGCCGAACTCGGTAGCACATCTGTACTGTTCACGGTGCCCATTATAACCGCAGTTCCGGTACTCACCCGACCGGATCGCGTCCGGCTGCACGAGAATGACGCGAGAAAAGTCGAATGGCACGAGCACTCGGTCGGCGCTCGTCGTGCAATTGCCTTCGCGGACCATGCGCGCCGAGCCGAGTTGCTTCGACGATCGCTCGATTGTCCGGCGCTTGGCTAGGATCGCCATCGGCACTTCGACGAGCCGTTGCTCACGGCGCGACCGGTATTCGTGAGATGTCCGTCGAGCGCGGCGTAGACCTGATCGCGGGTGGGTTGGGGAGGGATTCATTGTGGAACTGTCCGAGGTCATGCGCACGAGCGGCGCCGTGCGGGCGTTCACGGGCGCGCCAGTGCCCGCCGGGGTGCTCTATCGGGTGCTCGACAACGCACGTTTTGCCCCGAGCGGCGGCAACCTCCAGGGTTGGCACGTGGTCGTCGTGCGCGACCGCGCGCGACGACGCCGGCTCGCGGACCTGAGCTCAGCCGGCTGGCGGCAGTACCGGGTGGAGCAGGCTGCCGGCTACCGTGGCTTCAGCGTCACGTCGCCCGCGCCGCCAGATCTCGAGGCCACCGCTGACATCCCGCATCATCCGATGCTCGAGGCGATCGAGGAGGTGCCGGAGCTTCTCGTGATCACGGTCGACCTTCGGGTGCTCGCGGTGTTCGATCGCGACCTCGATCGACCGTCGGTCGTCGGGGGCGGGTCGATCTATCCGTTCGTGCAGAACGTCCTCCTCGCGGCCCGAGACGAGGGTCTCGGCGGGGTTCTTACGACGTTCCTCGCCGCGCGGGAACCTGCGGCCGCAGAGATCCTCGGCCTGCCGAGCCACCACGCGATCGCCGCGATGGTGGGTCTTGGGACGCCGCAGCGCCAGGTCACCCGGCTGAGCCGACATCCGGTCGAGTCCTTCGCCACGATCGATACCTTCGACGGGGAGATGCTCCCAGCAGACGATTGACCTCCGCGGGCGCGGGCGTCTCCTTGCGAGACGCGTGCACGCCGGGAACGCGGAGGGCGCACGGTCGCTCCCGCGGCTCTGGCACCGACGCTCGCTCCCGTGGCCAGCGCGCCTGTCGCGGACATCAAGGAGGCGACGCGCGGTCGCGAGGAGGTCATCGGGCCGCTCGTCCGACACTAGGTGTCGAGCTCGGCCGTCTCTCGTGTGCGCGGCGCGCGCGTGGACCTCCTCCGGACCGACGCCGTCGCTGTTCGGCGCAGCGCACGCGGTTGGCGCGTCGCGAGATCGCGCGCCGCCCCGCTGCGCGTGACGGCTCAGACCGTGATCGTCTCGCCGACCGGGACGATCGTGAGGGCGACGTCGGTGAGCATCGCCGGGCTGAGGAATCGCGCCATCGACCTCTGGCCGATCTCGCTCAGCATGATCTCGTGAATCTGCACGAGCCGCTCGGGACTCACCGCTCTCACGTACTCCACGGCCTCGCCGACCTTGGTCCACGGACCGCTCGTCGGGAGCAGGAGTGTGGTCACCGCGACCGGTGGGACGTGGTAGGCGTCGCCCGGATGGTAGAGGCTCTCGTCGACGAGGAAGCCGACGTTTGCGACGCGTGGGACGTCGTCGTGCACGCAGGCGTGCTCGCTTCCGAAGACGGCGACGTCGAACCCCCCGACGGAGAGCTGGTCCCCGTCTGCGACCGCGACGACCTGGCCCGCGCGGGCGGCCCACCGGTCGACGACTGCCGAAGGGCCGTAGACGACGAGGTCCGGGCGGGCGCTAAGCGCCGCTGCGATGACCGCGTCGTCGACGTGGTCGACGTGCTCGTGCGTGACGAGCACCGCCGCGGCGCCTTCGACGAGATCGGCGGCGTGCTCGTCGAACGTCCCCGGGTCGATGACGATCCGCACGCCGTCCTTCTCGAGAGTCACGCACGCGTGGACACGCTTCGTCAACTCCACCGAGGTGCTCCTCTCGATCGTGGCGCGCGACGACGCCGCTCGGACTGTACAGCGACACGAGCGGGCCCACGCCCGCCGCGCGCACCCAACCCGTGGCTACCGGTCGCGCAACGGACCCATGGCCCGCCAGCGCTGGCGTGGGGGCTCCTCGGCTGGACCTCGCGGCCGGCCCGCTGCCCGGCGCCGGGAGCGACGTCCCGGTCACGCTGCGCAAGTGTCACTGGATACCCACTATGGGTATGCTCCGAGTGACGACGGGGAGGTGTGGATGGCGGGCTACGCGGACGACCAGGAGGCGATCCAGCGCCGGCTGCGCCGGATAGAGGGGCAGATCCGGGGCGTGCAGAGGATGGTCGCCGAGGGCGCCTACTGCATCGACGTGCTCACACAGATCTCGGCCGCGACGAGGGCGCTCGAGTCGGTCGCTCTTCTGCTCCTCGAGGACCACCTGAACCACTGCGTGCGCGAGGCGCTCGCGGTCGGCGGTCCGGACGCCGACGGCAAGGTGTCAGAGGCCGCCGCGGCGATCGCGCGCCTCGTGCGCTCGTGACGGGCCGGCCGACTGCGTGCGGCGGCGTCGGCGAGGAGCTCCCCTCGTGCGCCGGCGGTCCGCTCGCTGCGGCGATCTGGACGCTGCGCGAGTGCGGTCGCGTCCTCCGGCGCGAGGGCTCTCGAGCGTGGGCTCGCCGGCGGCGGCCGTGACGGTCGCTGCTCTGCTCCCCGACATCGGGCGTAGCCTCCGGGAGGCGTTCTTCATGTTCTGGGAGACGCTCTGGCCTCTCGTGCTCGGCTTCGGTCTCTCGGGCGCGGTTCAGGCGTTCGTCTCGCGCGAGCAGATGGAGCACAGCCTCGGCAACCACCGGCCGGCAGCGGTGGCCCGGGCGAGCGCGTTCGGGATGGTCTCGTCCTCGTGCTCCTACGCGGCCTCGGCGATGGCGAAATCACTGTTCCAGAAGGGCGCGGACTTCGTCGCGGCGATGGTCTTCATGTTCGCCTCGACGAACCTCGTACTCGAGCTCGGCATCGTGCTCGTCATCTTGATGGGCTGGCAGTTCATGGCCGCGGAGTTCGTCGGCGGACCGATCATGATCATCCTGCTCGCGAGCGCCGGCGCGCTCGTCCTGTCCCCCCGGCTCGTCGAGGCGTCGCGGGCTCGCCTTCGCGAGCGGGCGGGCGACGCGCACGTCCACGAGTCGATGTCCGGGGTGAGCGCGGAGCGTCAGCTCGAGCTCGAGCGGGAGCCGTGGCGCAAGAAGCTCGCGTCGCGCGGGGCGTGGTCGGATGCTGCGAGCTACACGATCGCCGACCTGAAGATGCTCCGGCGCGAGATGCTCGCCGGCTACCTCGTCGCGGGCTTCCTCTCGGTCCTCGTCCCGGCCTCGGTCTGGAACGCGGTGTTCGTCCGTGGCCACGGCGGTTGGACGATCCTCGAGAACGCGGTCGTCGGCCCCGTGATCGCGTTCGTCAGCTTCGTCTGCTCGATCGGCAACGTCCCGATGGCCGCGGCGCTGTGGAGGGGCGGGATCAGCTTCGGAGGGGTGGTCAGCTTCATCTTCGCCGATCTCGTCGCGGCGCCCCTCGTCCTCATCTACCTCCGCTACTACGGCCGGCGCCTCACACTTCGCCTCGTCGCGGTGTTCTGGGCGGTCATGGCGGGCGCGGGGCTCGCCGTCGAGGGGATCTTCTCCGGCGGGGGAATCGTGCCGACGCGCCGCACGACCGAGATCGCCGCGACGGCATTCCACTGGAACTACACGTCCTATTTGAACATCGCGTTCGTCGCGGTCTTCGCCTACCTCTACTGGCTCTACCGCAACCGCGAGCGTCTCGGCGGGGGAGCCGGTTACGCGCTCGATCCGGTGTGCGGCATGCAGGTGCGCACGTCGAGCGCTCCGGCGAGCGCCGTCCACGACGGCAAGCGGATCTGGTTCTGCTCGGACCACTGCGCGGGGCGCTTCGCCGATGCCCCCGAGCGCTACCTCCGCAGAGGCGCCACCGACGAGGAGATGCACGACCGTGTGGAGATGCACGACAGTGAGGAGACAGTGATGGCCATCGACCCGATCTGCGGCATGAGCGTCGACCCGGCGACTGCGGCTGCGGTGCGAAGCTACGGCGGGCGCAACTACTTCTTCTGCGCGCCGGGGTGCGCCGAGACCTTCGACGCCGACCCCGCACGCTACGCGAACGCAGGTGGAGCGTCGCGCTGAGCACGCCAGCTACCTCGATGGCGAATGCCGATCGTCGGACGTGAGCCTCTACCGTGACCAGGTCCTCACGAAGATCGTGGATGCGGCGCTCTCGGGCACGGAGCTCGCGCGTCTGCGCGGGCGGCGCTTGGCGCCTTGCTGCACGTCGTGATGGCGCGAGCCCGGTGCCCGTCGAGTACGTGGACCTCGATGGCACGGACCTGCTGCTCCCGCCGTCGAGCGTCGACCACGGGCTGATGACGTGGACGATGTGGACGATCCCCGACGTCGGTGGTGCCCGTCGCGAGATCCGTCGCGTGCTCCGCGCCGGTGGCGGCCGCGGGCTTCTAGGTTGTCGCGATGACAAGGTACGCGATGAGCGGTCGAGGACATTCAGCTGCATGGTCGAAGGGCGCGCGGCGAATACGTGACCGGCGTCAGGCAGCGGGAGCCGCCCGGCGGAACCGCCGGAGCGCTACGACCGTCCAGACCGCCTCGACGGCGCCGAAGGGCCACGTGCCGGCAAGGAAGCCGTAGCTGCTCGAAAGCGCGCAGCCGAGCGCAAATAGAGCGACGAAGTGCCGTCCCCGGGACTCGAGCGAGTACATGACCATCATGAAGCTCACGGCGCACACCCCGTAGAGGGTGGTCGCGAGCCCGTGCATCGCACCACCCTACGGCCAGATGCCCCGGCCGAGGTGTCGACGGCCGCGCCAGCCGAGCCGCGACCTGCGCACGACCATCGCGACGAGGAGCGCGATCACAAAGACCGGGGGATGTGGGCGCCAGCCCCACGCGCCGCCACCCCACGGCCCCCACGCCCACGAGCTGGTCCAGAGCAGGAAGAGCGCGACCACGGCGAGAGCGGGGACACGCCGCGAGCCGCGCGTAGGGTGGCTCGCGGCGAGGTCGGAGCCTGCGGGTGCCGCAGACCGGAGCGGAGGAAGGTCACGTAGCAGGCCCGCGAGATCGCCGCGGGTCTTCGCCGCCATCGCGCGACCCATCCTCTCGTCGAACTCCGTCTGATCTAGCCGACCCTCGGAGTAGTGAGTCGACAGTGCATCGGCGATCTCGTGCCGCTCGGCGTCGGAGACGCGCATGTCGGAGTGCGGGGCCGATTCGGTGTCGCGGCGCCACCCGGAGCCGGGTGACCATGGGGGAACGCTATCGCTGCTCATCGTGTCACTCCCTGCTCGTCGATCGTCCTGCCGTGCGCTGCGCGGACTCAGGCGACCGCGTAGCGATGGAGGAGCTCCGCTGCGATCGAGCCGTCCGCACCCTCGTCAGGGATGAGCAGCCACGCTGCGAGGTAGAGAGGGATCCCAGCTCCGCCGAGAAGCGTGAATGCCACGGCGGCCATCCTCACGACGGTGACGTCGACGTCGAGGTGCTCGGCGATGCCGCTCGTGACGCCGGCGAGGATCCGCCCGTGGTGAGTCCGCCGGAGCGGGTGGTCGTGCTCGGTGGTGGCGCTGTGCTCGGTCATGGACGCATACTCGGCGACCGCGAGGCGGCCGTGAATCGGGAGTGTCCCTCATCGATCCCTGACGCCCGGTGACCCGCGTCGGGGTCCTCCCTGATGCCGGCCGTCCAGAAGGGCGCGATCATCGTGTCATCGACACGCCGCCCGGATCCGCGCCGCAATGGGCCTGCTCTACCGATCGTGGTCGCCGCCCCACGCGCCTAGGCACCGCGGCGGACGGGCGCGGCGACCCGTCGCGCGTCTCCCGGTGGTGGAGCGCGCCCCGGCACCCGGGTCCGCTCCGTCGAACGCTCCACGACCGGGTCATCGGCGGCGTCGCTGCGGGCGTCTCGGCCCGTGTCGGTGTCGACAAGGGCCTCGTCCGCACGGTGCTCGTGCTGAGCACGTTCACGGGCGGAGTCGGCGTCGCGGCGTACGTGATCGCATGGCTCGTCATTCCTGCCGAGGGTGACGAGGCGAGCGCGGCGTCGCGGGCGGTGACGGACCGGCGGGGGATTGCGCTCGCGCTCGGTCTCGTCCCGCTCCTCGTGCTCACGGTCGTCGCAGCGTCACTCGTCGGCGCGCCGTGGCTGACGACCGTGGCGTGGCCGCTCGTCATCGCAGCAGGTGGATTCGTTCTCGTCTGGCGAAACGTCGGACCCGAGGAGCGCGCGATCCTCGACGAGCGCCTCGGCTCACTGGGACCTATCGCCGCCGGCGGGCGCAGGAATCGGCGCGTCCTCGCGCTTCGCCTAGCGCTCGGGGTCCTCGTCGCCGGCTACGGGGTCGGCCTGCTCACACACGACCGCAGGGCGAGCGGCCTCGTCACGCCGCTCGCCGGTCTCGTCCTTGTCGCCGCGGGTGTGCTCGCGCTGTTCGGTCCGTGGTGGCTGCGCATCGCCCGCGACCTCGTGGAGGAGCGCCAGGCGAGGGTGCGCGCGGAGGAGCGGGCGGACATGGCGGCACGCGTCCACGACTCAGTGCTCCAGACGCTCGCCCTCATCCAGCGGCGCGCGGCCGACCCGCACGAGGTCGTGAAGCTCGCGCGCTCCCAGGAGCGGGAGCTTCGCAACTGGCTCTTCGAGGGACGCGTCCCCGGCCAGCGCTCGGACGGCGACGACACCATGTCGGGCGCGGTCGAGCGCATCCAGCGCGACGTCGAAGAGATGCACGGCACGCCCGTCGAGGCCGTGGTAGTCGGCGACTGTCCCCTCGACGACGCCCTGCGCTCCCTCGTCGAGGCCGGACGAGAGGCGACCGTCAACGCGGCGAAGTGGTCGGGCGCTCCCGAGGTGTCGCTGTTCGTCGAGGTCGAGCCCGGCTCGGTCGCCATGTACGTCCGCGACCGCGGCACCGGCTTCGACGAGTCCGCGGTCGCGCCCGATCGGCGCGGGCTCTCGGAGTCGATCCGGGGCCGGATGGCCCGTCACGGCGGGAGCGCGGTCGTTCGGAGCAGGATCGGCGACGGGACCGAAGTCGCCCTCACGATGGCGCGGCGGTAGCCGGCGGTGGCCGAGCGACCGCGCGTGTTCCTCGTCGACGACCACGCGCTGTTTCTCGCCGGGGTGCGCGCAGAGCTCGGCGAGTCGGTCGAGATCGTCGGGGTGGCCGACGACGTCGAGCCTGCGATCGAGCTGATCACCGAGCGCCTTCCCGACGTCGTGCTCGTCGACGTGCACCTCCCCGGCGGGAGCGGGGCGGCGGTCGTCGCCGCTCTGCGTGTGGAGCACCCCGAAGTGCGCTTCCTCGCGCTGTCGGTGTCGGACGCTCCCGAGGACGTCATCGCGGTGATACGCGCGGGGGCGCGCGGCTATGTCACGAAGACGATCGCGGGGCCCGAGCTCGTCGACGCGGTGCGTCGGATAGCGGGCGGCGACGCGGTGTTCTCTCCGCGTCTCGCGGGGTTCGTCCTCGACGCGTTCTCCGCTCTCCCGGGGGAGGTGAGCCGCAGCTTCGATCCGGAGCTCGACCTGCTGACGCCGCGCGAGCGCGAGGTGCTCCGGCTCATCGCCCGCGGGTACGCGTACAAGGAGATCGCGCGCGAGCTCTCGATATCCGCCAAGACGGTGGAGAGCCATGTGTCGGCCGTGCTGCGCAAGCTCCAGCTCTCGAGTCGCCACCAGCTCACCCGGTGGGCGACCGAGCGGCGCCTCGTCTAACGGCGGCGACGACGGTGCCGATGGTCGTGCGCTGTCACCGCGCGAGGCGCCCCGGATCGGCCGTTTCCCGGACACCCCTGCGCGACGAGCGCATCGAGATCGTCCGGACGACCGGAGCGACGACGAGCGTCGTCGTGATCGCCGCACCGACGATGACGGTGTAGGCGCTCGGGCTGAGCACCGATCGGCGAAGGGCGACGCTCGCGATGATCACCTGCATCGCGCCCCTGCCGTTCAACACCGCGGCGACCATCCCCTTCTCCTCCCCGAGCCGACCGAGGCGCGCACCCGCGACGGCGCCGACGGTCTTGCCGAGCGCGCCGACTGCGACCACCGCGACAAGAGCGACTGCGACGTCTCGGTGCTCGAGGAGATGGAGCTGCAGGTCGAGGCCTGCCGTGGCGAAGTAGATGGGAGCGAACACCGCGGTCGTGAGCGTGTCGATGACTCTCGCGGCGTCGACGCGGTGGTACGTCGAGCGCCCGAACAGGACGCCGCCGAGGAACGCGCCGAACGCACCGTCGAGATGGACGACCTGGGTGACGGCTGCGATCGCCAGCATCGCGGCGACCATGACCGCGAGGCTCGGGCTCGTCGCTTCCGGGCCTGCGTCGGCGCGTCGTAGCACGCCGTCCGTGACGCGCTGCCCCACGGTGAGAGCGAGCGTCGTGATGACGACGAGCCCGACCGTGACCTCGATGAGCCGGGCGCGGCTTCCGCTTCCCGTAAGGGCGATGCCGATGGCGAGCAGCACGAAGCCGAGCCCGTCCTGGATCGTCGAGACCCCGAGCGCCAGTTGGCCGCCGGGGGTGCTCAGCATGTCCATCTCGCGCAGCATCCAGGCGACCACCGGGAGCGAGGAGACCCCGACCGCGGCGCCGAGGAGGACGACGAGAGAGGCACGGCTCCCCGCGGCACCCATGAAGTCGGCAGGTACGAATGCGCCGAGCGCAGCACCTGCTGCTAAGGGGACGAGGAAGCTC
>Ga0307372_10010145_pt1 | contig 12811 bp, 12 predicted proteins | sample OX1MG_FD_202533 | JGI IMG/M metagenome (GOLD analysis project Ga0307372, IMG submission 202533) | Soil microbial communities from Risofladan, Vaasa, Finland - OX-1 | ecosystem: Environmental > Terrestrial > Soil > Coastal area > Acid sulfate soil | place: Finland: Risofladan, Vaasa | collected...
CCAGCCGACCCTGCGAAGGGATTGAAAGTGCTCAAAGGCCGGGTAGGGGGGCAAGGGCATACGCGCGCCACAAAGCCAGCCGACCCTGCGAAGGGATTGAAAGACGACCGTCTTGCTCCCATGCGGAACGCTCGTGAAGCCACAAAGCCAGCCGACCCTGCGAAGGGATTGAAAGGGACCAGCAGTCACCCACCACTCCCACCGCAACGGAGCCACAAAGCCAGCCGACCCTGCGAAGGGATTGAAAGAGCGAAACGTTGGTTGAAGCCGGTCTGTTCCGCCTGGCCACAAAGCCAGCCGACCCTGCGAAGGGATTGAAAGTGGCGAGCGGGCCGGGGGCGTCACTCCCGACGGGGCCACAAAGCCAGCCGACCCTGCGAAGGGATTGAAAGGTGCCAGCGGGCACCGTGCCACCCGTGGTGGCCGTGCCACAAAGCCAGCCGACCCTGCGAAGGGATTGAAAGATTCATCACACCCACTCACACCCACTGCGCCTTGTAGGGCCACAAAGCCAGCCGACCCTGCGAAGGGATTGAAAGGCGTGGGCCGCGCTCGTGCAGGCCCGCATGCGCTCGCCACAAAGCCAGCCGACCCTGCGAAGGGATTGAAAGACCGATGGCGCGACGCCGCAAGGCATTATGACGAGGCCACAAAGCCAGCCGACCCTGCGAAGGGATTGAAAGGAGGCGCGTCCCTGGTTGAAGGAAGTGCGGCCCAGCGCCACAAAGCCAGCCGACCCTGCGAAGGGATTGAAAGGGCGGTCCCTGCCGACGATGATAACGGTATCTCGTGCCACAAAGCCAGCCGACCCTGCGAAGGGATTGAAAGGGATGAATTGACGCATTTTACCCAAGAGCAATTCTGGGCCACAAAGCCAGCCGACCCTGCGAAGGGATTGAAAGGTCTGGTTGCCCGCGCTGAAGATCAGCCCCAGGATGGCCACAAAGCCAGCCGACCCTGCGAAGGGATTGAAAGGCGCCAAACGCGACCCAGGCGGGCGCGGGCATATGCGCCACAAAGCCAGCCGACCCTGCGAAGGGATTGAAAGGTGGGGCGTGATGGGTATATGTGCCTGGCGCGCATCGCCACAAAGCCAGCCGACCCTGCGAAGGGATTGAAAGATCCGAAGATGCGTGGCTTCTCACCTTCCAAGAGCGCCACAAAGCCAGCCGACCCTGCGAAGGGATTGAAAGGGGATGGCCGCTTGCTGTTCGTCGAGGTGAAAACGCCACAAAGCCAGCCGACCCTGCGAAGGGATTGAAAGGTTGCCAGGAAGGCGTAGACCTGATCGGTGGTGGCGCCACAAAGCCAGCCGACCCTGCGAAGGGATTGAAAGGACCACACGCGCGGTCAGGTTGCCCAGATTGCCCGGCCACAAAGCCAGCCGACCCTGCGAAGGGATTGAAAGGGTGGTCCCAGAGCCTCCCGACGGCGGCGATGATGGCCACAAAGCCAGCCGACCCTGCGAAGGGATTGAAAGGCGCTCAGTCCACGCGCCCATGCGGAGCGGCAACGCCACAAAGCCAGCCGACCCTGCGAAGGGATTGAAAGAACAACTGGCTGGATAACCAGGAATGGCAACTGAGCGCCACAAAGCCAGCCGACCCTGCGAAGGGATTGAAAGACGTCCACCGGGGCCGTCCTCTCGCCACCCCCAGCCGCCACAAAGCCAGCCGACCCTGCGAAGGGATTGAAAGCAGGGAGACTTCCGCATAGTCGTAGTCGGTGTAGCACGGCCACAAAGCCAGCCGACCCTGCGAAGGGATTGAAAGGTGGCCACCCATCCTGAGACGCTCGATACCGTGGCGCCACAAAGCCAGCCGACCCTGCGAAGGGATTGAAAGCAGACGCGCGAGACCATGCCCGCCGTGGAGCCGCGCCACAAAGCCAGCCGACCCTGCGAAGGGATTGAAAGTGATCGAGCGCCAGGGTCGCGCCACCCGCCGACACCGCGCCACAAAGCCAGCCGACCCTGCGAAGGGATTGAAAGATGCCAGCCGTCAGTTGTGACGTGCTGGTCCCCGTGGCCACAAAGCCAGCCGACCCTGCGAAGGGATTGAAAGGGGTTCTTCGGATGGTGGTTCTATGGGCGTTGGTGTGCCACAAAGCCAGCCGACCCTGCGAAGGGATTGAAAGACAAGTCACGCGAAAGCGAGTGAACATAGAATGACGCCACAAAGCCAGCCAACCCTGCGAAGGGATTGAAAGGACGGCTGTGTGCCACGCTGGAGCCAGGACAGCAGCGCCACAAAGCCAGCCGACCCTGCGAAGGGATTGAAAGGAGTTTGGCGTCGTTCTTCGCGTTCAGCGACCCGGGCCACAAAGCCAGCCGACCCTGCGAAGGGATTGAAAGCAACTGGCGGTGAGCGGTGGCGCGGGCGGCGGGACGGCCACAAAGCCAGCCGACCCTGCGAAGGGATTGAAAGTGGCCGATGACGTAGACGAGCGCATCAGACGACAGCGCCACAAAGCCAGCCGACCCTGCGAAGGGATTGAAAGATCATGGCCGAGGCGCAACACGCGACGGGCGTGCGCCACAAAGCCAGCCGACCCTGCGAAGGGATTGAAAGCTACGCGTTTGGGGGTCTGCGTCTATATGCGCGGAAGGCGTCGCGCCGGGGGAGCCGCTGGGGCCGAGGGGAAGTGGCGGCGTGGCGGACGGGGTGGCCATCGGCGAGTGACCGCGCTCGACAGACGCTGACACGTCGGCGGCAGACGCGGTGAGCGGCGCGACGCCGAGCGCGCTTGCCCCCAGGGGTGTCAGTTGGATCCACGCTGGCGCCGTCGCCTCGATGGGAACCTCGTCCGCATCCTGCGCCCACCCCAACGCGATGACGCCGAGTGCATGGAGTGTCGTGGTGAGCAGCGCCGTGAACCCCAGCCCGTTGTGCTGTCGCCACTGGAGCCAGCGCGCCTGCAGCGTGGGACGCGCTGGCGACGAAGCGCCCGGTCCTGTCTGGCCGGGGTCTACACCCCAGACAGCGGGCAGGGACGAGCGGATCAGGGGAGCAGGCGCGGTGAAGAGTCGCAGGGGCTGCTGCTTCCACAGCGCAAAGAGGATCGCATCGAGGCGATACCAGCGCCCCGGCAGGCACTGCGCCAGCACAGCCAGCAGCGCCTCACGGGTGGCGACCCCAGAGGCGCCGAAGAGCGTCACGCGGGAGGGCGGCGTGTCGTCTGCCTCCCCCTGGTCTCCCTGCGGGTCTTCCTGACGCAGTGAGGCGCTTGGGGCGTTGCTGCGCGCGATCCCCGCACTCCTCGCCAGCGCCCAGGTATCCGTCCACTCCGTACTCGCCCGCCACCAACTGAGGAAGCGCTGGGCCTGCGCTTCGATGCTCAGCTGGCTCCACGCCGCCAGCCCCGAACCGGGCTGATACTGGGGATAGTCGCCCGGCGCTGGCGCGCCCAGCCGCAGCACCCCCAGTTCGCGTAGGGCCGTGAAGCGCTGGGTGAGGGCGCGGTCGTCATCGGGAGCGTCGTCTTCCGTTGGGTCGGGGGTGCGGCGGGGAGCGTCCCACCCCGGTGGGCGCTGGTCACGCTCGTCCTCGTCGCCGAGGGCATCGGCACGTCGCCAGGTCTGCGGTCCTCCCTGGGGTTCTTGCAACGCTTGACGCCCATGAGCGCCGTACAGACCAGCGTGCAACGTCGCCACAAGGCGTTTGGGGATCGCGCCGTCTTTGGTGGGAGCAATCGCCTGCTGGAAGGTCGCGCCGGTAAGGAAGGCCAGGTCGTACAGGATGGTCGGCGCGCCCAGTCGGGTGACGGGTGGCTCCTCCGCGACCGGCGCGAACGCGTGGTGGCGTTCATCAGCGGCGCGCTGGAGCGCCTCTGGGCGGATGGCTATCAGGAGATCCACCGGAAGGAAAAGGCGTCGAATCGCCTCACCGCCCTGACGCAGAGAGGTCGGAGACGTCAGGGGCATCGTCGGGGGCGCGGGTGCTGGCAAGGGCACGGAGGTAGCTACTGACGAGGGTGCGGGGAGCGGCGCGGGCGCGGCGGGCGCGCAGAGCGTGTCGAAGGCCAGGGCCAATCCCGTCAGCGCTTGCACCGTGGCGTCGAACAGGTACGGCTCCCACCCCTGATGGGCGGCGTAGGCGCGCGCCTCGTCCAGGGTCACCTGCCCACCCCGCTCGACCAGCCACAGGAAGAGCTGCTGCGCCGGGAGGCCCTGCGCCACGGGCAGGTCCTGCAGTCCGGCAAAGACCACCACGGGATCGTGCAGCCGTTCGCTGATGCGCGCCCGCAGATCGGGCGGGCGCGCCGACGATCCCGTGGCTGATCCGGCGCGAGTGGGCGACGCCGCCCGATGAAGGTGGAGCAGCTGATCGTACAGGTCGAGCGATGAGGACCCCGACGCAGGCGTCGACGAGGCGCCGCCCGCAGGCAGCAGCGGGAAGCGCAGGGCGAGGTGCGGATGCTGCGCCAGCCGCTCCACCGCATCCCACGACCACTGATCCAGCAGACGCGCCAGGGGCGCCTCCTGGATCAGGCGGAAGGGCGTGCGCAAGTCTCGCCCGGTGGTGGCCAGGCTGTCATAGCACTCCCGATAGGGAAACACCAGCGCGGTCGCGACCAACTCGCCGACGTCGGCCAGGGGCGCCATGCGCCCACCCACGCGCCGTCGCTGCCGACCTAACGGGAGCGGATGAGCCGTGACCTCCTCTTCGTCGAGCAGGAACCAGTGCTGGGCGAGGCGGGTCAGGGCCGCCGCACAGCGATCGGCTGGAAGCTTCGTCTGCTGTTGCACGGTCTCCCGGCGGACGCCCGCCGCCGGGTTGCGCGTTTGGAGCACCGCCAGCAGACAGCGCCGTTCATCCTCAGCGAGGTGTTCCCAGACGGACCGGGCGGCGGCGTGATCCCACACTCGCGCCACGACCTGACTGCGCGTGGGGGCTGACCCGTCGGGCGCGGGTGGTACATCCCACACGGCGGCGACGCGCGCGATGGCGTCGTCATCTTCGGCGATCCGTTGCCGCAGCGAACGCATCGACTGATCGCTCAGCATGTCCGCTCCCGCCTTCCAGGGACCGTGCGCTCCCGACGCCACGCTCCCGACGCCACGCTCCCGACGGGTCGGTGCGTTCACGGTTTCGGAGCGTTTCGTGGTCGTTCGCCGCGCGAGCGTCTGTCGCTGCGGACTCGCTACAGACCAGACAGACCAGGCGGTGCACACCTACTGCTTCTACAACGATCCGGTCAGGCGCAGGGACTCGCTCCGCTCGATGACCCGCCGGACCCACCGAAGGAGTCGGCGCCCATCCTGACCCAGTCCTGACCCAGTCCTGACCCGACGACCTCCCGTCGCAATCGGCCGCTCAGCGTCCCCTCAACGCCCACCACGTTGCAAGCGCGTCGCCAGGCCAGTGTACCGTCGGCCCGCGCTGACCGTGCGCACCGCCTTCCATAACGCCCGCCGGCTGCCCACCAACACGACGAGGCGCTTGGCGCGAGTGACGGCCGTGTAGAGGAGATTGCGTTGCAACATTTGCCAGGCGCTGGTGGTGAGCGGGATCACCACACAGGGATACTCACTGCCCTGGCTGCGATGAATGCTGATCGCGTACGCATTTATATAAGGTTCTCCCGTTTTGTCAATCTTGCCCACAAAGTTTCTTTGGTTGCAAACTATTTCAGCCCAGTTTGCAACCAATCAGCGGATCACTGCTTGATTTATGCCGGTTCACCTTTGAGTTGCGCACAGCCAATACGTATGACGGGTGATTACGAGCGCATAACTCAGTCCCTACTTGATGCGACACTTACACGCTACTATCAAGCGCTCAATGCCTTCGACTTTCTGCTCCAACGCCTTTATTCGCACGCTGTGTTTCGAAGCTGATGTCCGCTCGGCTTTCAGCCGCGTGAGCGTCGCTTCGAGCAGCGTTTCCAAGAGTGTGAGTGCTTCATAGGTACCCTGATCAGCCAACCGCTCGCAGTCCTTCAGACTGAGTCCTTCGACATTGAAGATAACGCTTGTGCTGGGTGCTTCTGGAGCAGGAATCTGGGCAAGTTTTTCCTTTTCGGTGGTGTACCCCGCTACATCGTTGCGCACGAAACACAATTCGAGTGGTGTCATGGGAACTTGTGACTCAATAGGGAGCGTGTCCTCACCTGAATGCAATTGGCGAGCTTTCTCACCACCAATAAACATCCCGCATTTGGCGCACGTCATACGATGCGGGCAAGTGAAATACGCCTGATTACCGCAATAGGTAGGACTTCCATCTGCATCATATCCAATCAGCCAGCGTATCGCAGGGAGACCTTGCGCTGCGGCGCCGAGATCGAGGACCCCGCGCACGATGCGGCTCAGATCATCGGCAACCTCGATCTTGGTGTGGAGATGGATAGGATCGACTGCGGCATAGCGCCGAATGGTTCGGGTATCCGTATGTCCCAGATACTCCGCCAGATCCTCCAGACTGACCCCCAGACGGTACAGGAAGGTAGCTCGTGAACTACGTCCACGATGTCCGACGATTTTCCCCTTTGCATCGCGTTCGGGGACTCCAGCCTTCCTACAGAGGGTGGGGATGAGGTGGTTGTTGATAAAGCTCGCATGGATCCGTCGCCCGCGCGTGCAGAAGAGAAAATCAACGTATTCCTCGTCTTTGTCATCCCACAGTCGAGACTGTTGTTCCGGGCGGCTTTGTTTCCAGGCATCGACCGCATCAGCCACGTAGTCTGGGATCCAAATCCAGAACGCCCCCTTGCTTTTCCCTGAGGGAACCTGCAAATAGCAAATTTGCTTGCCGTGGGTGACACCAGCGTCGTTGTCTGATCTGTCCGAAGACGTGGCGCGCCAAGAAGGAACGGGGAGCGCTCGTCCTTGCTCATCGTGCATGTCAGCAGTCCACTCGCGACGGAGGCACTCTTTTCTGAGGCGCAAGAGTTCATTCGGTCTGCGAGCGGTTGACGTCCAGAGGAGCGCCAAGGCGCGCCAGGCACTCAGCGGGTACCGCGAGGTCGCCGCAATATCTGCTTCTGAGAGCACTGCCGCCGTCAAGACGAGCTTCGCCCACCACTCCATAGCGACATCGCGCGGTTGCCAGTCGCGCAACTTGCGTTGCAGGCGGCGCGGCAATCGGAAGATCTGCTGGGGGGTAAAGCGCGATGCGATACGACGAGGTGATCCCGTTGGCGGCTGGTGTCGAAAGTTTTGCAGGTCGCTGAAGAAACGGCGTGCGTAGTACAGCATGCGGTTGACATAGTCAAGAGACACTGGCGCACTCTTCTCGCGATAACGCCAATCTCGCCCTTTGAGCTGCTCTGCGGCATATTGACCAGGAACCCACGTCCTGAGATCGCGGGCGAACTCGAAAGCGAGCGGCTCATCCCATTGCTCAGGAGTAGTAATATCCGCGTGGTTTGCTCGGAGCCATCGACCAATCACCAGGAGCTGTGTAAAGATAACCCTGCGGCTCCGCATATCACTGCGCTCCATCCAGGCAAGGCACCAATCATGCCATTCCTGTCCCACCTCGCTGATGCTTACCTCCCGGCGCGCATGCTTCGCCAACCACCGCGCAGAATGCTGTGGCCTATAGTCCGCTGACAAGACGCCTAACCGATGAAGCGCTACAGCAATTTGCCGCACAGCATAGGCGCGAGTCGATCCGTCCAGCGCCTCATCTAAGAGGACAGGGGTAAGCTGTTCGAGGGACGGACTACGATTCAGAAGAAACAGGACACATAAGCGATTTCGGACATAAACTTCTTGCGTATGCCCTCGGTAGCCCATCTTCCCACGACCCACCAGTTGGTCTTGCACACGCCTGACCGCCGCATCAATGACCGCACGACCGAAGATCAATCGCGCCATGTCGACAGCGGAGTTCGTGATTCCAACCGATCGTAAATCTGTCACATCACAGAGGAGGTAGGCAAATGTCGTCAGGGTGGGGTAGGCGGCGCCCGAGTGGTGTGCGAGGGGATTGTCTTTCCGCAAGAAGCCTAACCACTCATCCTTGGTCCACTGCCAGCACGCCGCATCATAGTGGAGCATACCATGAAGGAGGTCATTCCGTGGTCCCCAAAAGTCACGCTGAAAGGCGTCAGCTTGAGGATACCGCAGCCGAAAGACATCTTCCAGCGGTTGGAGCAATCGTGATAAGGTGGCAAGCCCTTCACGGCAGATACGCCTGCGCGAAAGCGCACCAGGGCTCATTGTGAGCAACTGGGTAGCAGCCTTTTCTGTCGCAGTCCAGGGTGATCGATCATACTGTTGCGGGACGAGTGGCATTGTCCAACAGCTCACTACCTGCTCTAGGGCGTTCACGCCCATAGGCTCAACTTCGAGATCGCTTGACATGCCCATCCGCTCGCTTCCTGTCACTTCCTGATGAGGCGGGAACCCTCAACCACGCATGTACTCTTCGACTGCCTGACCGATGACCCTATCATAGGGAGCAGTTCTTCGCTCGATCTCTTTGCCCAGTTCTACTGGCGTGATGCGGGTATAGAGACGCGTCGTCTCAGTACTCGCATGGCCCGCAATGAGGGCGATATCCTCAAGAGAAACGCCAGCTCGCTTCATGGTGGTGAAGCGCATATGTCGTAACGTATGCGGTGTCATAAGAGGCAGATGCACCTTGTCGCGGATCTTCTGGATGATGGCGTTGAAAGCAGGGACGGACAGCGGCTGGCCCGGATTCTGATAAGACTCCGAAAGCCAGAGCTGGCCATGCGCATCAGCGTCATAGGCCTCGGCAACATCCTGCCGTACCCCGTTGATGTACTGTTGCACTAGCCATTCGACGGCTCCAGAGATGGGGATGTGACGCTCTCGTCTATTCTTCGTGGTGTCGGCACGAAGCAAGACCAGGCCACGATTCCAGTCGAGATCGCTGATGCGCAGCGCCATCAATTCTTCTCGCCGCAAGCCTGCATAATAGGCGAGCACAATCATCGCTCTGTCGCGCGAACTGGCGTGCTGGAGGACGTAAAGCAGAAACCGATTCCACGCGCTGGTGTCTGGTACCCAGGGCAGACGCTTGGCGCCACTTACGATCGGCTTTCGACCAGACGACACATGCGGGCTGGTATACTGGCGACCTGGCAAGCAGGGATGTGGATCTGAACGCAGGCCAGCATGAATCAGAAAAGCATAAAACTGTCGAATGCCCACGAGGTGTTGAGCGATAGTTGCTGCTGAGAGAAAATGGCGTGGGGAACCCCGACCTGCGGACCCATCGTCCTCCTGATTGGGAAGTAATCCCCCACGCCCGCGCCGCTTCGGTCGCCGCCTCCTCAGCGAACTGACATAGGCGCGAATCTCGCCTTCATCCGCTTCAATCAACTGGTGGTCGTCGGCATCCTTGAAGGCTGCTACAAAACTATTGACGGCACGGGCATAGGCGTCAAGGGTCTTTGGGCTGATGGCAGGGTCTTTCGAAAGTTGACGAGTGGGTGTAGACTGAGGGGCATGAAGACATCAGAGTTGGGGGCGAGCCTGCTGCACACGCTCGCCCAAGTGCCGGACCCGCGCGCGGCGCGTGGGCGTCGGCATCCGTTAGCCGCCATCTTGGCGCTCGCGGTCGCCGCGATGCTGGCCGATGCCCGCAGCCTCTACGCAATCGCGCAGTGGGGGCGGCTCCAATCCGCCGAGACAGTGCGGGCGCTGGGGTTTACCCGCGCCAAGACGCCGACGGTCTCGACGCTGCACGAGGTGTTCAAGGCGCTCGATGTAGCGGCGTTTGAAGCGGCGTTGGCGCGCTGGGCGCAAGCGGCCCTGGCGCCCAGTAGCCGGGCGATCGCGCTGGATGGCAAGGCGTTACGCGGCATCCACGGCGAAGAACTGCCCGGCGTGCGGTTGGTGGCGGCATACGATGTAGAGACCGGCCTCGTGCTGGTGCAACAGGGGGGTCAGGACCACGAGCGGGACCACGAGCGGGACCACGAGCGGCGCCACGAGCGGCGCCACGAGCGGCGCCACGAGCGGCGCCACGAGCGGGACGAGCGGGACCAGCGCCCTGCCCTCCGTAGGCCAGCCGACGTGCAGTGAGCCGGGTGAGCCGGGCGCGCCGGGCGTGCCCGACACGCCCGTGGTAGAAGCGGATGCCGCACACCAAGCCGAACTGACCCTCGCGCCCGCTGTGCTGGCGGCCCTCCCCTTGGCGGGACGGGTGGTGACGGGCGATGCCTTGTATTGCCAGCGGGCGCTGTGTGCACAGATTCGCGCCGCCCACGGCGACTACCTCTTCGTGGTCAAAGCCAATCAGCCCACCCTGCTCGCCGAGGTGGCGTTGCTGTTTGACCAGCCACCGCCAGAGGAGGTGTTCGCCTACGCCTACACGCACGGGGTGCACGGCAGCCGGTACGAGGAGCGACGGCTCTGGGCCTCCCCTGTGCTCAACGCCTATCTGGCGGACCTGCTCGAGTGGCCCGACATTCACCAGGTGATCCGTATGGAACGCCTCTGCACTGAGCGGGGCGTCACCACCCGCCAGGTCCGCCATCTCATTACCAGTTTGTCCGTTGAGGTCCCGGCTCGCCATCTGCTGCGCCTGGCGCGGGGCCACTGGGCGATTGAGAACCGGTTGCATTATGTGCGCGACGTGACCTGTGACGAGGACGCCAGCGCGATTCGCAGTGGCTCTGCCCCCGAAGTGATGGCCGCCCTGCGCAACGCGCATCTCGCGCTGCTACGCACGGCAGGCTGGCGCAACATCGCCCAGGCGCACCGCCACTATGCCTGGTCTCCAGGACAATCCCTTCGCTTACTTGGCCTCACGGCTCCTTGACTATCGAAAGACCCTGGCAAGGGCATGGCGCGACATTGACATACTGAGGCAGATGAAGTATCTTGTTAGCATAACTGAACACTCTAGCTATGCAGCAAAAGGCGGTAGGTCATGCCATCAGAACAGCAGGCGAATGGCAATTCAGGTCAAGGCAACCCTCCACCATCTCTATCGCAAGCTCTATCGCAAGCTCTATCGCAAACTCCGCCCCCTGGGCCAGATCGGGTGATCATCAAACTCGGCCCCCCGCCCTCTGGGCCAGATCGGCCTATCCGCAAAGGCGCTGACGAAGGCGCCTTGACGCGACAACCCTAAAACGCCCATCATTTGACTACAAGCGTGATCGCACCTGCAATCACGAGCAACGCCGCCTCTACAGGGAAAGCAATCAGTGCGTTGCGGAGAAACAGCGCCTTGCGGATGATCAACGGCGTGTTATCATCAAGCGACGTAAGGCATTCATCCGCTACCCACTTCTGCATTTGTTGCTCTTCGTAGTTCGCGCAGTTCGCTTTAAGCGTCGGAAGATCAGGGCGAAAATGCCACTGATCAGTTTTATACGCGCGATACAAGAAGTACAACAACGCCACGTAAATCGCTGACGCTAACCCCAGCACCACTAGCACGACAATCTTGATCGCAAGATTGGCGGGTAGCGCAGCCAGAGACAGCAAACCAGCAAAAATGGCAAGAATGCCTGAAGCCGACACAAACACAGTAGCCGTTTTTGCGTCTAACTGATCAATCTGCTGCATCTGCGCATCAAGGCGCTTCGTTGCAATGTCGTAATACACTTCTGGCGCCGCCATATGATCCCCCTCTTTCTCACACAACCTCAGCAACTCCGCTACTCGGACACTGTGACATCAATTGGTTCCTCAGCGCGCGCTTGAAGTCGCGCTAGTGCTTCAAGCGTCGGATCAATTGGTGGGTCATCCTCCGCAAACGTGACTCGCACAGGCCAATCCGCAAACTCGCCGGTGTCGGGATGGATAGCGTATGATCTGACGCGCCAACCCATCGCTTCCAGTTCGCTTGTGCTGGTAGCCCGCCATACCCCTATGTAGTCATCTTGATACACCTTGCGCAACAGAGGTGGGAGGCGCTGTTGCTTCCCGCTCTGTGTTGGCCCATCTGACATGCTAACCTCCGATACGTCTATGATCTTTGTTGTGCGACCCTGTGAAGGTTCACGAGGGCATGTGTTGAACAACCTGTAATCCCATATGGCGTGTGATCGTCGCCACTTCAATTGGCCCCCCACAATTGCGAAGGCCAACACTGAAACGCTGTGCGTCAATCGTTGTGCGAATGAGAAACACGGCAAAATCCACACAGGCTTGGAGCGGCATTGACTCAAAAGGAACAATCAGATCGTTGTTGTCTTCTAGAAGTCCTGGAAGAGTTGTGCGTTGATCCTCAGAAAATGGCCCCATCCCTGTGACGACACTCAGCAGCGTTTCATCATATCCTCTCAGAAGGCGATCTACGATCCGGCCATACCCACCGTGTATCATCCCAACTGCTTCGGGTTCTGAAAACTGTTCGGTGGGCGTAGGCTTACTGGGAATCAGGAATGTGTACAGGCGCCCGTATGCTTCGCCCTCGTTGTATCCTGCTACAGCGAATCCCATGTCTGGTTCACGCAAGTTTGCCTGCCGCTTGGCTGGCCAGAGGTTCAGAAGGAAACTACTCAGGCGGTTCGCCAGCGCCTCAACACTCAATCGTTCGGGGGGCAGTTGTGCCTCAAAATCTGGTAGGAGGTGGTAGGCGGTTCGCCTGTTCACGGTGCCTACGCCATACGCCAATGCGCCAGCAAACGTATTCGGTGATCGAAAAGGAAGCAGTTTATGCGTGCTATCGTAATAGCCAAACTTGGCATTGTCGAACAGATGGCGTCTCACATCAACTGTTGCTCTACTCTCCGACGCGAGTACGATTCCTTCTGCTGACTTGATCGCAATGGTAAGCGTCATGGCCACACCTCACTGTCTACGCGGACGCCAAAGGGTATATCCCTCTGCCATCCTACAGTAAGGCGTCGTACAATACAAGGGAAGTCAAGGCGG
>Ga0307372_10010146_pt1 | contig 12811 bp, 10 predicted proteins | sample OX1MG_FD_202533 | JGI IMG/M metagenome (GOLD analysis project Ga0307372, IMG submission 202533) | Soil microbial communities from Risofladan, Vaasa, Finland - OX-1 | ecosystem: Environmental > Terrestrial > Soil > Coastal area > Acid sulfate soil | place: Finland: Risofladan, Vaasa | collected...
GCGGCGATGGTGTGTGCGCCGGCGGCATCGATCGGCACGTTGAGCACCGAGGCCGAGCGCGTGACGATCCGCTCCAATTCTTCCACTGCGTAGTAATCGAGATGGTGCACGATGCCGAAGCGCTCGCGTAACGGCGCGGTTAACATCCCCGCGCGCGTGGTTGCTCCGACCAGCGTGAATTGTTTGAGCGGTAATTTGAGCGTCTTGGCGTAAGCGCCGCGATCGACGACGAAATCGATCTGATAATCCTCCATCGCGGGATAGAGAAATTCTTCCACGACGCGTCCCAGGCGATGAATCTCGTCGATGAACAGCACGTCGCCATCTTCGAGCGAGGTGAGGATGCCGACGAGGTCCTTCGGTTTCTCGAGCGTAGGCCCGCTGGTGGGGCGAAAATTCGCGCCCATCTCCCTGGCAATCAAACCGGCCAGCGTCGTCTTGCCTAAGCCCGGCGGCCCAAAGAATAAGATGTGATCGAGCGGTTCTCCACGCTTGGATGCAGCGGCGATCGCAATTCGCAGATTCTCTACGACCCGCTCCTGCCCGACGTAGTCGGCAAACGACCGCGGCCGAAGGGATGCGCCGTAGACTTCATCCTCGAGCGTGTCGGTCGGATCGACGATTCGTTCGGGTCCCTGCGCGTCGTCCGGACCGATCAGACGCTTGCGGGCCGTATCCTCATGCATCGCGTGCCGTCATTCGCTCTTGCGCTGGGCTTTCTGGCGATAGATCTCGGCGAGGAGCGTCTCGGAGTCGCGGATCGCCGGCGCGCTCTCCAACGTTTCTCGAATCATCGATTCGGCTTCGCCACGCTTGTACTCGAGTTGGAGCAGCACCGCGAGCGCCTCGTCGGCGAAACCGGGTATCGTTGCGGTCGGGGCGCTGGGCGCATCTTGGATCAGCAGAAATTTCGCGACCTTGCCCTGCAATTTCGCGACGATGTCGCGCGCCTTCTGCTGCCCGATGCCCGGGAGCGTTTTGAGGGCCGCGTGATCGCCTCGGTCGATGGCGCTCGCAATCGACGACATCGGCTGCGAAAAGGCGCGCGCGGCGGAGCGGGGGCCGATCGAGGCCACGCTCAACAACGCTTCGAAAAACTCGCGTTCGATCGCATTGGTGAATCCGTAGTAGGTGAAGCGGCCGCTGTTTCCATCCATATTCAGGACGGAAAAGATTTCCAGCGCGACGCGCTCTCCCGGAGCTTGGGCGACCTTTTCGGCGACGCATGGCGGGAGGACGATTTCGTAACCCAGCCCATGTACGTCGAGAACGACGGTTTCGTGGGCTCGCTCGACCAGCGATCCGCTAATGCGAGAGAACATCCTTGCGGCCTTCGACGGATCAGCCGATAAATCCGCGTCTGCGGCGTGGCACGGGCGGGATGCGCAATACGGCCGGCAACTCGCTGCTGTTGAGATATGCGAGCGCGATCGCCAGGGCGTCGGAGACGTCGTTCGGCTTCGGCGCGACGCGCAACCGCAGCAAACGCGTGACCATCGCGTTGACTTGCTCTTTACGCGCGCTGCCGGAGCCGATCAGCGCGCGCTTGACGTAGGAGTGACCCAACGTGAACACCGGCAGGCGCGCTTGCGCACCTGCCAGGCACATGACGCCTCGCGCGTGCCCCATCAGGATCGCGGTGGTGGGATTTTTGTAGGTGCTGTAGAGCTCTTCGATTACGATCACGTCGGGTCGCGTTTGCGCGATGATGTCGGCGATACCGGCGTGCAGCTCCCGCAGGCGCTCTTCCAACGGACGATCGACGTTCGGAGCGACGATACCGGCCTCGATGAGTGCGATTCGCTCGCCGACGCGCTCGATCGCGCCGTAGCCGGTGACGCGCAAGGCCGGATCGATCCCGAGGACCCGCAGCGGCTTGGTAGGCACCTACGGCCCGTTGACGATCAGCGTCACGGACGATCCCGGTGCCAAGTTCGTGCCGACCTCGGGCTCGGTACGCACGACGTGCCCGTTGGCCCCCTCGATCGACGTATAGGTCATGGTCCCGATGCTGTATCCGGCCGCGGCCAACGCGTCGTGCGCTTGATCGATGGTCATCCCTTCGGTATCCGGGACTTCACCCGGAACCGATAGCGTGACGCTCACGGTCGAGCCTTGCATCGCCTGGCTTTGAGGATCGGGCGATTGTGCGACGATCGTTCCGTTCGCAGCGCTCTGTATGGTGAATTGCACGGCGACGCGAAAACCGTCGCCGGTTAACGTACGGATGGCGAGTTTGTACGGCGATCCCTGGACGCTCGGGACGGCTACTTGCGCCGTCTGCGTCGTGTTCGGGTCTCCGGTGCTGACGAGAGCGTGCACGACCGCCGTTCGATCGACCCGTTGACCGGCGGCGATATCCTGGGACGCAACGGTGTCGGGTGCCACGCCCGCGACCGGCGCGCGTTGCGATAGATCGATCGTGATGCCGAGCTTCTGAGCCAATGCCTGTGCGTCGTCAACGTTCATACCCACGAAACTAGGCATCGCAACCGGCTTGGGGCCGTTCGATACGACCAGCGTGATGACCGACGATCGGCGAACCTGCGATCCGGGCGCGGGATGCTGATCGATCACGCTGTCCTTCGGCGCGTTGTCGAACCTTCGAAGGACTTTGACCTTGAACCGATCGTCCTGCAAGATGCGTTGCGCGTCGCTGGCCGAGAAACTCCGCACGTCGCGCAACCCGACCAATGGCAACCCGTTGCTGATAACCAGCTCGACGACGCTGTTTTTGTCAACCTTGGTACCGGGCGCGGGGTTTTGGCGAATGACGTGATTGGCGGGCACGCTATCGCTCGGACTCTTCAAAAAACGTGCGACGAGGCCGAGATTGACGACGGCTTGTTGGGCCTGCACGTCGCTCATCGCGCTGTAATCCGCTACCGTGACGTTCGCCGCGAGATTCGGTAACGGACGCCCGAAGAGAAAGTAGCCGGCAGCGGTGGCTACGGCGAGGGCGACGATCAGCCATAGCGCGAATCCGGAACCGCGATTCGAGCGGCGCTCTTCTTCTTCGCTAATCGACGTGTACATGCGATCCGGCATCGGCGAGCGTCGGGGCGGCGGCTTTTGCGTTTCGAAGAGTTGCGTCGGAGCATCGTTTTGCAGCGTGTAAGCGGCGACGCTCGGGCGCTCGCGAGCCTCTCGTAGAGCCGACGCGACGTCGCTCGCCGACTGGAAGCGATTCTCCGGCCGTTTCTGCAGCAGCTTGTTCACGATTGCGGCGAGCGCCGGACTAATGCCCAGCGCTTTCGTATCCAGGGTCGGTACCGGGTCGCCGATGTGTTTGAGCGCGACGGTGACGGGCGATTCTCCGGTAAAGGGCAGCTTGCCCGTGAGCATTTGATAGAGCACGACGCCCACGCTGTAGAGGTCGGAGGTCTCGTGGAGCTCGTGTCCCTGCGCCTGCTCGGGAGAGATGTAAAAGACGCTGCCCATCACCAAGCCCGGCTTGGTCAGCGTCATCGTATGTTGCGAGACCGCGCGTGCGATGCCGAAATCGGAGAGCTTGCACACGTCGTCTTTCGTCACTAAGATATTCGCGGGCTTGACGTCGCGGTGGAGCAGGCCTTGACGGTGGGCGTACGCCAGGCCGTTGCAGATCTGCGCCGCGTAATCGATCGCTACCGGTTCGGGGAGCTTTCCGTCCGAGGTGATGATCTCGGCGAGCGTCGATCCGTCGACGAGTTCCATGACGATGTAGTACGTGTCGCCTTCGCGGCCGACGTCGTACGTGTTGACGATATTCGGATGCGAGAGCTTCGCGGCCGATTCGGCCTCCTGATAGAAGCGGCGGACGAACTCGGCGTCGGAGGCGTATTGAGGACGCAGCACCTTCACGGCGACGCGCCGGCGCAGCAGCGTATCGGTCCCACAATAGACCGTCGCCATGCCGCCTTCGCCCAGTCTCCCGTCGAGCCGGTAGCGATTGTTGAAGGTCTGTTGCTCGATCAACGTTCTATGTCTTCATGCTTCCAAGAGCGGTACGCAGGACTTCACGGGCGATCGGCGCGGCCACCGCCGCCCCGTACCCGCCGTTTTCAACGACGATGGCCACCGCCACACGCGGATGGTCGGCCGGAGCGAAGCAGACGAACCACGAGTGCGCGCGGCCGAACGGGTTGGTGGCGGTACCGGTCTTGCCGGCCACCGTGACACCCGGCAGCGCCGCGCTGGTACCGGTTCCCCGTTGCACCACGGCAATCATCATCTTCTTCACTTCGGCGGCGGTATCCGCCGATATCGGTGAAGCAAGCGTACCGGTACTATAGACGCTCGCGACGGTCCCATTGCGAACGATTTGACGCACGATATACGGACGCGGCTCGTTGCCGCCGTTGGCAATCGTCGAGGCGATGAGCGCCATCTGCAACGGCGTCATCAGGAGCGCGCCCTGGCCGAACCCCATCTGGGCGAGTTCGCCGGGCACGACCGAGTCCTTGGGGGGCACGCGATCGCGCTGAGCCGGCAGTTGAAAGTCCAGCGAATCGCCGATGCCCCATTTGGAGAGGTATTCGTAAAACGTATCGAGGCCCATCTTCAACGTGATCTGCGCGAAATCGACATTGCTCGATAGCGCAAAGGCCGTGGTGACGTCGGCGTACCCGGTCGCTTCGCTTTCGTCGTTATGCAGCTTGAAGTTCCCGATGTACAGGTAACCAGGGTCTTCGAAACGCGTCTGCGGCGTAACGGTTCCGGAATCGAGTGCCGCACCCGCCGTGAACATCTTGAACGTCGAGCCGGGCGGGTAGAGGCCGTCGATCGCCCGATCGAGCAGCGGGCTGCTCGTGTCGGTAGTCAATTGCGGAAAAATCGCATTGAGGTGGTTGGGATCGAACGTCGGCATGCTGGCGATCGCGAGCACGGCGCCCGTGCGCGGATCGAGAACCACGCCGGCATCGCGCGCATGTTGCGACAGCAAATCGTACAGCTTGCGCTGGATGGCGGGAACGATCGTCGTCACCACATCCGCTCCGCCGGTTCTGGCCGGTTTGCCTCGAACGGCGTCCAGGATCTCCTGGAATTGAGCGACCGGATCGCCGGTGCTGCCGGTCGGCGAAAGCGCGCGATCGTACGCGTCCTCGAGGCCGCTCGTGCCGTATCGCGCCGAAACGTAGCCGAGCGTTTGTGCGAGGGCGGGCCCGAGCGCGTAGACACGCTTGTTGCCGACGGTCTGGGCCAGCACCGTACCATCCGTTGCGAGGATGCGCCCGCGCCCGGCGTCGAGCAGCGCGTGACGCGGGTTGTACGGTTTTGCGGCGATCGACGGCCCTTCGATCAGTTGCACGTAGAATTGCCGCACGGCCAACGCGAGGAAGAGCAGCACGAAGAGGAACGACAAACGCGCGATCGCGCGATTGGTCATGCGCTCTCGCGCAGCACGGTGAACCCGCCCTCGGTGCGAACCGCCATGTGCGAATGGGTCGCGTCGGCGCCGAGAACCACCTCGACGATGCGACGGGCGACGTCTTCATCGATGGCGTTCGTAAGGACGACCACTTCGATATTCATTTCCGCGAGGATCGGGCCGGCGACGTAGGCGCAGGTTGGGAGCGTTTCAAAATGGTGTGGTTCGTATGGCCCGTTGCGCCAAGGCCCGCGCTTACCGAACACGGTGGAGTGGAAATCCCACGCGCAGAGTTGTTTCTCTTTCCACACAAAATCGTCGCGCACGCATAACCGCCGGCACGCCGCACACTGCACGACGGCGACCGGCGGATGGGTCAGGCCCTCGGAGACTTCATCCGGGACGTCCTCGATATTGAGCACGTTGCGATCGGTCAGCGACTCCGGCAATTCGCTATGCCATTCGACGCGCGTCAAGAGTTCGATATCGCGCACCGGCGCGATGAACGAGCGCTCGTCTTCGGGAAAGAACGTGCGATCGACCCAGTCGATCAGGCCGTCTTTGGCGATGCCGACGTTTTGCCATCCTTCGCCGACGGCGACGCCGACGGGCGTCCACGCAAGCGGGACCAATCGTGCGGTGATCGTGCTCCCGTCCGGGCGAAAGCTGTTGACGAACGCGAGCGTGCTGGCGTTCCCTCCAAGCACGTACACTTGTGATTCATCCATGCAACTCTCCCGTCGATAGCGCTCCGTTACGATACTCTTGCAGGCTCCGCGGCGCGCCCGGCACGGTTTCGAGCGCGGTGACCAAGGCTTTCGCGGTGTCGAGCGACGTCAGGCAGGCGATCCCCGCTTCGACCGCGGCTCGCCGAATGCGGTAATTATCGGTGAGCTCTCGTTGACCGAGCGCGTCATTGATCACCAGATCGACCTTGCGCTGATGGATCAGTTCGAGAACGTGCGGCGAACCGTCCGCGATCTTGTTGATCGCCTCGCTCGCGATGCCGGCCGCTTCGAGCACGTCGCGGGTACCGGCCGTCGCAACGAGCGTATGCCCGAGGTCCGCGTATCGGCGAAGCACGGGAACCGCCGCATGTTTTTCTTCGTCGGCGATCGATACCAAGATGCGCCCACCCGTGCCCGGGAGCCGGATCCCGGCGCCGATAAAACCTTTGCGCAAGGCGCCGGCAAAGCTGTCGTCGATGCCCAGCACCTCGCCGGTCGATTTCATCTCGGGCCCCAAAACCGTTTCGACGCCGCGCATCTTCGAGAACGAGAACACCGGGACTTTCACGACGACGTACGGCGTGCGTGGGCGTAGCCCGATCCCGTACGGCATATCGCGCAGCTTCTCTCCTAGCGCGATCCGGGTTGCCGCCGCGACCAGGTTGACGCCGGTAGCTTTTTGGATGATCGGCACCGTGCGGCTCGCGCGTGGATTGGCTTCGATGATGTAGAGCTGCCCTTCGTGAATGACGAACTGAATGTTGATCAGCCCGCGAATGCGCAGCTCCTTGGCGATTGCGGTGGTGACGCCGAGGATCCGTTGCTCCATCGCCGCATCGATCGTTTGGGTCGGATAGACGCTGATCGAGTCTCCCGAATGGATGCCCGCGCGCTCGAGATGCTCGAAGATGCCGGGAATCAGGATGTCCTCGCCGTCGAAGACCGCATCGACTTCCACTTCCAAACCGCGCAGATATTTGTCGACGAGCAGCGGCGCGTCGGGAAGAATCGGCGGGGCGGACTCGGCATACGACGCGAGTTGCCCTTCGTTATAGACGATCTCCATGCCGCGGCCGCCGAGTACGAACGACGGTCGCACCAAGACCGGGAACCCGAGTTCGCGCGCGTGCGCACGCGCCTCGCGGAAGCTGCGCGCGGCCTTGCCTTCCGGCCGCGCGACGCCCAGGCGTTGCAGCGCGGCGTCGAATTGTTCTCGGTCCTCGGCCATATCGAGGCTGGCGCGATCGCTGCCGATGATGCGCACGCCGCGACGGCTCAGTTCCCCGGCGAGATTGATCGCCGTCTGTCCGCCGAAGGCGAGCATCACGCCGAGCGCGTTCGTCGCGCGATATGCATCTTCGACTTCATCGGCGCCGGGCGGCTCGAAGACGAGCGCGTCGCTGACGTCGAAATCGGTCGAAACGGTCTCGGGGTTGTTGTTGACGACGACCGGTGAGAAACCGGCATCCTTGAGCGCCCAGGCCGCGTGGACGCAACTGTAATCGAATTCGATGCCTTGCCCGATGCGAATCGGCCCGCTGCCGACGACGACGACCGCGCGATCCGGCGTTGGGCGCATCTCGTCGGTCTCGCCGCGCGAGAGATAATAGTAGGGCGAGCGCGCGGGAAACTCTGCGGCCGCCGTGTCGACCATCCGAAAGGCGCCGTCCGTACGGCGAGCGGCAACGGCGTTGCCGTCGCGACAGAGCTGCTCGATGGCCTGAGCCGAATATCCGCACACGAACGCCTCGTCGATATCCGCATCGCTCGCGCCGGCGCGCAATCGCTCTTCGAGCGCGACGAGCGCGGCGAACTCATAGAGCCAAAATGCATCGATGTCGCACAGGTCGTGAACGTGCGCGATGCAGGCCGCGAGCGTCTCATCCGAATCGCCGCCCTGCAACGCGCGGCGGAGTAGCTCGCAGACGGCGAACAGCCGGTCGTGCGTCGGTTTGACGACGATCGCCTCGAGCTCCGATGCGCTCCACGCCTCGAATCCCGCGCCGGTGAGCGTATCGCGTTTGAGATCCAAGCCGCGCAGCGCCTTGAGCATCGCGGCGCGAAACGTCCGCCCGATTCCCATCGCTTCGCCCGTCGATTTCATCTGCGTTCCGAGATGCGTATCCGCCAGCGGGAATTTGTCGAACGGCCAGCGTGGAATCTTGACCACCACGTAATCGAGCGTCGGCTCGTAGGCCGCCGTCGTAACGCCCGTTACCGGGTTCGGGATCGTGTCCAGCGTTTGCCCGAGCGCGATCCGGGTGGAGATCTTGGCGATCGGATACCCGGTTGCTTTCGATGCTAGTGCGGAACTGCGGGAGACGCGCGGATTGACTTCGATGATCGCGTACTCGCTACGATCGGGATGCAACGCGAATTGAATGTTGCAGCCGCCCTGCACGTTGAGCGCGCGGATGACGTTCAAGCTCGAAGTCCGCAGCATTTGGTACTCGACGTCGGAGAGCGTCTGCGACGGCGCGACCACGATCGAGTCGCCGGTATGCACGCCGACCGGATCGATGTTCTCCATATTGCAGACGATGATGCAATTGTTTGCCGAGTCGCGCAGCACTTCGTACTCGATCTCTTTCCAGCCCAGGAGCGAGACTTCGAGTAATACTTGGTGGATGAGGCTCGCGTTGAGCCCTGCATCGAGACGTTCGCGGAGCTCTTCTTCCGAATAGACGACCCCGCCGCCGGTTCCACCCAGCGTGTACGCGGGACGAACCACGAGCGGGTAGCCGATCTCCTGCGCGAACGCGAGCCCTTCGTCGATGGTCGTCACGATCGCGCTTTGCGCTACGGGCTCTCCGATTTCGATCATCTTCTCTTTGAAGCGCTCGCGGTCTTCGGCGAGTTCGATCGTGTCGAGGGGCGTGCCGAGTAATTCGACGTTATACCGCTCGAGAACGCCGGCCCGGGCGAGTTCGACGGCTAAATTCAAACCGGTCTGGCCGCCGAGGGTGGGAAGCAGTGCATCCGGCCGCTCGCGCTCGATGATCTGTTCGACGGATCGAACCGTCAGCGGCTCGAGGTAGACCGCGTCGGCCACCTCGGGATCGGTCATGATCGTGGCCGGATTGCTGTTGACGAGAACGACGCGGTGGCCTTCTTCGCGGAGGGCCCGGCACGCTTGCACGCCCGCATAATCGAATTCGGCGGCCTGACCGATAACGATCGGCCCAGACCCGATGACCATAATGTTGCGGCGCGCCATGCTGGGGCCTACGGATTGGCCCGAACGCGGCCGGAGTCCTGGACGAGAAACGTCGCAGAACCGCCGCGTTCGGCCATTCCGCTAATCAGCGTTGCCGGCGCCCGGCTTCGCTCCCGGGAATCTGCCCCGCATAATCGACCGAAGCGTCCAGCTCGCCGGTGCGCGCATCGCGCAGCCGCTCGCTCCCGAACGCCGATCGGATCTCGGCTTTGTCGTGGTGGGCTTTGGGCTTGATGGCGATAAGGATGCCGCCGTCGCGCAGACCCTTCTCGTACTCTCTGGCGCGGTGCTCGCCAACTCCGAGGCCGACCAGTCCGCCGATGACGCCGCCGGCTGCCCCGCCGGCTCCAAGGCCGACCAGCGCTGCGGCAAGCGGCCCGGCAACCAGCGGGGTTGCAAGCCCACCCGTCCCGACGATCGCGGCGATGCTTCCGGTTGCAGTCATCCCGGCGACGATGGCGCCGAGCACGCCGCCGACGGCCGCGCCGGTCGCGGCGCCTTCGCTGCCCTTGCTGTTGGTTAGCGCGGCGAACGCGCGCTCGCGGGTTTTGTCGTCGATCATGACACTGATGTCTTCTCGCGCGTAACCGAGTGCGTGCAAGCGTTCCACTGCGGATTCCGCAGCGAGCGGATCGTGGTACAACTCGGTCTCAAAACTACTCTCGAACGTCATTATCAGGTGTTCCTTTCGTGCCACAACCGTTCCCGAACCGACATCCGTATCAAACACGCTTGCACGCTCGTCACGGTTGGAGGCGGTGCAGGCTCCAAGCGCGCCCGTCGCGCCGATACTGCAGGCGATCGTGCATGCGATTGCGACGACCCTGCCAAAACTCGAGCGCATCGGGAACGATCAGGTATCCGCCCCAGGAATGCGGACGCGGTACCTCTTCGCCTTCGAAACGCGCGTCAAAATGCGCCATGCGCTCCTCCAGCGTCTCGCGGCGGTCGATGGTCTCGCTCTGTTCGGAGGCCCACGCCGAGAGGCGGTGACCGCGCGGACGGGTTGCGAAGTAGGCATCGGATTCGTCCTCGGGAAGCGCGGCGATCGCACCTTCTACCCGCACTTGCCGTTCGAGCTGCGCCCAGAAGAACGTCGCGGCCGCATAGGGGTTCGCATCGATCTCGCGCGCCTTGCGACTCAGATATGAGGTGTAGAAAACGAGCCCCCGTTCGTCGAGCCCGCGCAGGAGCACCATGCGGTTCGACGGACGTCCGGTCGCCGCAACGGTAGCGACGCACATCGCGTTCGGTTCGTCGAGACCGGCTTTCGCGTATGCTTCATCGAGCCAGCGTTGCAATTGGACGATCGGATCGGACGCGAGCGTCTCTTCGAGGAGCGCCTCGCGCTCGTACGTGTGGCGACTGGATTCGATATCCGTCATGGGAGCCTCCCGAGACCGATGAATGCAAGCAGAACCAGAACGATCGTGGCTCCTCCAAGAAGTGCAACCGGGATCGCTACGTCGAGCGGCTTGTTCTCCAACGACACGACTCGCCCGAGCCGTGCCAACACGCGTTCGAGCTGCGCGGCTCCCTCGGCCCGAGCGTACGCACCGCCGCTTTCGTTCGCATACGCGCGCAACGCGCCTTCGTCGATGGTGGCGGGCTGCATGGTGCCGGGGATCAGGCTCCCGCTGTTGGTTCCGATGCCCACCGTGTACACGGGAATGTGGTGCGCGCCGAGCCATTGCGCCATCGCGGCCGGATCGGTGCCGGTGTTATTGACGCCGTCGGTGATCAGGACGATCGCTCGGTGGCCGGCGGCGGGCATCGCTTGCGCGGCCAAGCGCAGCGCGTCGCCGATCGCGGTCGCCCCGTTGGGTTCGGGGACATCCGCGAGAGCGCGAATTGCTTGCGTATGGTCGGTCGTTAACGGTTGCACGATGCTCGCGGCGGTAGAGAACGCGATGACGCCGACATGTGTGCCCGCCGCGGCTTGCTGGATGAAGGCGCGCGCGGCGGCCTTGGCGGCCTGAGCCCGATTGGGGATCACGTCGGTCGATTGCATGGATCCGGACGTATCGATGCAGATGAATGCGTATCCGTCGTGCACGGGGACGGGTAAAACCACGCGTGGTCCCGCGGCGGCAATCGCCAACAACAGCAAGCCTGCGATCGTGGCCGCACGCATCGCCCGGGGAATCCATGCCCGTGGTTGTAACGCCACGGTGAGAAACTCGATATTGCTATAGGCGAGCGCGTTCGCATGCTCGCGTCGCTGCGCGCGCTGCAACAACCACAGCACCGCCGCAGCCAGGAGCAGCGCGGGAAGCAGACGCCACGGATGATCGAAGCTCATCCCACACGCTCCCGGCGGAGGTGAGGAATGCCGAACGCGCCGGCGAGCGCCGCGGCGCCGTCCGATTCGTGCAAGATGCCCACGCGCCAGCGCGCTTCGTCGAGGCTGCGAACGATGCGCGCCTCGCGCTCTTGCACTGCGCGGACGTAGCGCACTCGCTCGCGTGCGCCCACAAAGACGGCTAGACTCCCGCCTTCGGTCCCGCGAAACGTCGTGAACCCTCGCGGCGGGAAGTCGTCGTACCACGGATCGCGCGCGACCAGCGCCGTGCAATCGAAGCGGCGCCCGAGTTCGGCCAGAAGACGCGCGACCTCCGGACGTTCGGCATCGTGCCAATCGGAGATCGCGAGCAAGGCGCTTCCGCGCGGGAGCGCCGCGTGCGCCGTTTCGAGGCAGGAGCGCAGATCGAAGGCGACATCGAGCGGGGCTTTCGCGATGCGCGCGGCTTGCCGCCCGCGCAGTCCCTGCCTCGGCACGACCACATCGGGGCCGACGCGCATCACACGGTCGTCGGAAAGCGCGCTCTCCAGCCACAGCTCGAGGGCGTCCTCCGCTGCGTCGATCAGACGGCGCTGCCGCCCGACCTGCATCGAACCGGAGTCGTCGACGATCGCTGCAAGCGTGAGCGCGACGTCTTCGAGAATGACGCGGGTCTGCAATGCGCCGGCTCGCGCGGTCGCCGCCCAATCGATGCGCCGAACGTCGTCGCCGGGAACGTACGAGCGTAGCTCGACGAACTCGTACCCATCGCCACGATAGGTGGTGGGCGACCCGGAACCCCAGGCACGGGGCCTGCGCCGGCCGCGCAACAGCGCCTCGCGCAGCGTCATGGGCGAGGCTCGCGGGGCGGCTCGGACGAGGCAATCAGATCGGCCATGCAATGCGACTGCGGGTTTCCGAGGGCATGCAATCCCGCGACGACGCCTGCGATATCGTCGTGCGAACGATTTTGACTCAGTTTGAAGCTTCCGACGATCTGCGAAACCTGTAGCTCCACGCCGACGATCGCCCGTAGTTGTGAGGAGAGGAAATCCTGTGCGAGCGTCCGAGGCGACCACACGCCGCCGATGCGCGCTTCTTCTTGCGCAGTCAACGCGCTCACGAACGCGAGCAACGTCGGTTCGTCGTGCACGAATCGTACGCTGCCCCGCGCCTCGACCGCGATGTAATCGAACGTCGGGACGGCTCGGCCATGTTCGCGCGCCGAGGCGTAC
>Ga0307372_10010147_pt1 | contig 12810 bp, 6 predicted proteins | sample OX1MG_FD_202533 | JGI IMG/M metagenome (GOLD analysis project Ga0307372, IMG submission 202533) | Soil microbial communities from Risofladan, Vaasa, Finland - OX-1 | ecosystem: Environmental > Terrestrial > Soil > Coastal area > Acid sulfate soil | place: Finland: Risofladan, Vaasa | collected...
GTACGACCGCCACGTCGCTGATCCAGGCGATGCAGGCGTAGTGCTCGAAATAATCGTGCGAGATGGTCGTCAGGATCGCGACGGCCACGCTTTCGGAGCAGACGAACTCGATCCGCACGTTGATTCCGGAGACGGAGTCATGGCGCGATTCACGTGGGCCGAAGCCGTTGCATTCACCGGACGTGTAGCCCGTCGCGCCCAGTTCCCGCGCCTTTTGTATGATCTGGTCCTTGAGGACCTCTTCCGCCACGATCGTGATCAGCTTCAGGGGATAAAGTTGCACTTGAAGGCTCCGCTAGATCGCTTTTTTCAGGTCGCGCCCACGAATTTGGCCATTTGAAAATAGATCGGAATCCCAAAGGCGATATTGAATGGAAATGTGATCGCCAGCGCCGCCGTGATGGAGAAGGTTGGGTTGGCTTCCGGCAGCGTGAGCCGTACGGCGGGCGGGGCGGCGATGTATGAGGCGCTGGAGACGATCGCTCCGAACACCGTGCAGCCGCCCAGGTTCAGGCCCGCCTGACGGCCCAGCCAGACCGCGGCGAAGCCGTGCAAGAGGGGTATCAGCACGCCGAAAGCGATCAGGAATGGCCCTACCTTGGCCAGGTCGCGCAAACGTTCTCCGGCCACCAGGCCCATTTCCAACAAGAAGATGCAAAGCGCGCCGCGGAAGATCATTTCCTTGCTGTAGAAGAAGTGATGGAACGGATCGAAGCCTTTTTCCGACATGAAGTTGGTCGCGACGAATCCGATCACCAGCAAGCCGGCCATGAGCATGATCGACTGCCCCGTGATCACTTCGTAAAGCGCCTCCCACAGTCGCCCCTCCGGCTGCTTGTCGGCATTGACTTCGAATTTCTCACCATTCGCCTTGGGCTTCGCCGACAACACGGCCCCCAAAGCCAGAGCGACCGCGATCCCTGGGCATTCCAGGATCGTCACCAGGGTCGGCAAGTACGCGTTCGGATCGGCCCCATTCTGCTTTGCAAATACGTCCGCGACGACGTACGTCACCGCCGACGTCGAGCCGTAGTGGGCGGCGATGCCGGCGGAATCGGCCACCGACAATCGCCCGACGAACCGCAGCACGCCGAAGGCGCTGATCGGAGTGAGAATTCCCAAGACCAGCGTGACCGCGGAGGGCAGCAGCACGCCCGAAATACCATGATCCCTGACTTCCTTCGCCAGCTCGTGTCCTCCGATGAAACCGATCGACATCAGTAAATAGATGGCAATCGAGTAGTAGAGCTCCTTGGGGATCTTGATGCCGCCGTGAATGACCTTGCAGAAAATACCCAAGGCAAAGCACATGGGGATCGGCGTGAGAAGGTTCTCGCCGAGTGAGTGGAGAATCTTCGTGAAATCCATCGTGAATCAATCATCCTCAGGGGGGAAAGCTGTGAAGATCGCCTCGGTACATCCGATCGCGCCGGCCCGATGCTTAGATGCGAAAGTCGCCCCGATCCAAAGCACGCGCGCAACGTGAGCGTAAGCGGTGACGGTTCGCAAATACCGTGCCGCCTGATCCTGATATTCAACTCCGGAGTTGCGGCCGGCTCTGCAAGAAGCATGTTGACAAGGGTTTACGAATCGCCATCTTGATGGAGCGACGCTGGTGTCGTGTGTTGCGCCGGCCCTGACATTCGGCACCCGTCGCACACAAAATGGGCATTTCAGTGCGAACGACAAAAAGAAACAGGCGTCGTCCGGTTCACTTGGAACACGGACGACGCCTGCGTGGTAGTCCAAGGGCTATCGGGATCGTACGGTCTGTGGGCTAGAACGTCATGATCACGTCGGTGCCCAGGATCTGCTGGAAGTTCAACTTGCCGTTGTCAAAGGGGCGCAAGCCCGCGGCGTTCACGCTTCCATCGTACCAGTCGCAACGGAAGTTGGGCCGGACGGTGAGGTTCGGTAGCGGGGTCCAGCGAGGGCCCATGGTGCATTGGTAGAAGCTGCCCGCGAAGCCGCTTAGTGGATAACCCAGTGCTGAGGGCGACCCCGGCGACGGCACGGCCGCACCGACCCTGAAGCCTTCCTCGTCGCGGAACCATTCGAAGTTGAAGCCCCAGCTCCAGACGTCGTTCTTTTTCCAGTACAGGTACTGGTTGAAGCCGTACCAGCGCGCCACGTGGCCGGTCGACGTGGCTTGTCCTTGAACGCCGAAGTCGCTTTGGGCTACATAAGTCCACTTTTCTTTGAAGGGACGCGTATAGACCAAGGTCTGGAAATAGCGGTCGCTGAAGGTTTTCGCGGCGTTCATCGTTGGCTCGATGCTGTAGACCTGCACCCAAGCCAGCGAGTCCTTTTTGTCGCCGGTGATCGTCAAAGTTCCCAGGTAGCCGGCATGTTTGTTGAATGTGTTGTCGAAGTTGTCCCACCCATGGATGACGCCCGCGCCCCAGTTGACCTTCTCGGTAATCTGGTAATTGGCCAAGACGCCGGTATGGGTGAAAGGTTCGCCGTACTGATAGGTGTACGGGATGGTGTTGAAGAAGTTCAGGTACGTACCGACGGTGTAGTAACCGACGGGCGAAATGAAGTGGCCGACCTTGACTTTCAAGTCGTTGTAGGCGACTTCCCCGTAGAACTGCGTAATCGCCAGGCCGTAGGTATGTCCCTTATTGAACGTCGACTCGAGGCCTGCTTCGGTGTCCCACCGATAGCTCGAGCCGTAGAACGCGTCAATACGGCCACCCAGGTCCCAGCCGTCTCCGCCGGTGTCGGTGTTCTTGCCGCCGTACAAGTAGAGTTCGTTCAACTGGTATTGATTGGCCTGGTCGGTCCAGGTCACCGGGCCGTTGAATCCCGACTTGTTGTACGGGTTCCAGGTGTAGCTTTGGGCCAGCCAGCCCGAGGCGAACCATTTGGGATGCCTCTTGTAGAAGTTAAAATGGTCCGTGATCTTCTTGGCGGGACCCAAGGTCACGTTGTCGCCCAACGTGCGGAGCGTCGTCGGACAGTTGAGGCAGCACTTTTGTTCCTCTTCCTTCTCCTCGCTCGAATCGCAGTCGAAGGTCGCCGCCACGCTCTTGATTCCTTCGATCGGACCTTCCGGCTCGTCGCTGGGTGACGCCGGCCCGTCGGCCGCGCGCGCCTCGCCTGCCGGATCTTCGCCGTAATAGGACTCGTAACCCATTGACCGTGCCGTCGCGGCACGGCCCGGTGCGGGGTTCCTTCCGTAATCCGTGGGCTGCTGTGCCAAGACCTGCCCTGCCCTGAGCAGCCCGGCAATGGCGGCAGCCATGGCCCATTTCGAAACTCTCATGACGCGGTACTCCAGTCCGTGGAATTGGGTTATGCCGCGTGCCCGCCAGACAACGCGCGAAAAACCAAGCAACGTCCGTTTGCCTCGAAGGCGCAACACGCCTTCCACCGACTTTCGGTCGGCCAGACTTACAATCGGGAAAGGTGTCAATGGGAATTCACCCGAAACCGAGCTAAAAGCGGTTCGAGACAGGAGTTACGGCAATGGCGTGGAAAACCTTGCGGGTCGGGCAAGGTTTGCTGATTGCGCTCACTTCGTCCCGAACAATGACTGCCCTCGTGCTTCGGGCCTGGATCAGGGCTCACGAAACATGAGCTCCCTGGGTCTCGACGTAGAGGGCGTACAGCGACTGGCTGCCGGTCATGAACAACCGGTTGCGTTTCCGGCCGCCGAAGCAGACGTTCGAGCAGATTTCGGGGAGCAGGATCTGACCGATGCGGTCGCCGTCAGGGGCGAAAATGTGGACGCCGTCGTACCCGTCGCCCACCCAACCGGCGCTGGCCCAGACATTGCCGTCCACGTCGGCGCGGATGCCGTCGGCGAAGCCGGCCTTTTCGAAACCGTCGAGCGTCATCGACGCGAACTCACGCCCATTGGCCAGCTTGACGCGGTCGACGATGTCCCAGACCTTGATATGGCGCGGCGCGTCGGGATTGTGTGAAGCTCCCGTATCGGCAACGTACAGGCTCTTGTAATCGGGCGAAAAGCAGAGTCCGTTGGGCTTCACGATGTCGTCGGTCAGCTTGTCGAGCTTCAACGTCTTGGCGTCGATGCGGTAAACGGCCTCCTTGAGCTGCAGCTCGGCCTTGTGCCCCTCGTAGTTCAGCAGGATGCCATAGCCGGGATCGGTGAACCAGATCGAGCCGTCATCGGGATGGACGACGGCGTCGTTGGGGGCGTTGAGCGGCTTGCCCTGGAACTTGTCGGCCAGCACCGTCACCGCACCCGAGTGTTCGTACCGCACCACGCGGCGATTGGCGTGTTCGCACGCGATCTGCCGACCCTGCCAGTCGAACGTGTTGCCGTTGCTGTTGCCGGCGGGCTGCCGGAACGTGCTGACGTGCCCGTCCTCTTCGAGCCAGCGGAGTTGCACGTCGTTGGGGATATCGCTCCACACCAGGTAGCGCCCGACGCCGTTCCAGGCCGGACCTTCGGCCCAGAGCATGCCCGTGTGCAATCGTTGGATGGGCGTATTGCCGATCTTGTACTTCGCGAACCGCTTGTCCAATGCGACGACGTCCGGCTCAGGGTACCGCACAGGCGCGGCGCCGGGACCGTATTCGCGCCCCCAGGCCGCTTGCGCCGCCGAAGCGGCGGCCGCGCCCGCCACGGCCAGGAACGAGCGGCGGACAAGCTTGGGTTGGTGCTGGTCGGATGGGTAGTCGATCGAGAGCGTGGTCTGAGCGGCAACGGCGGATTCGAGGTTCATGGTGCGATCTCCAGGCGGGAAAACGAGGCAAAGTCAAGGTGTCGATTCTAATCGCCCGGAGTGGCGGGGCCAACTGGGACATTGCTGTGATTGCTTTGAAGCGTGGCGTGCGCCCCACGGCGGTTTGCCCGTGCGGTGAGTTGGACGTATGATGCCACGATGCGCGTCCTGGTCATCGATGACGAAAAGAACATCCGCGCCGCATTGACGGTGTGCCTGGAGGCGAGCGGCTGCCAGGTCACGGCCGTGGCGACGGGCGAAGCGGCGCTGGCGGCCATTTCGCAACTGTCGTTCGATCTGGCGTTTCTCGACATGCGGCTGGGCAACGAAAGCGGGATCGATCTCTTGCCACGGTTGCTGGCCGAAAGCCCGAACCTGTCTGTAGTGCTGATCACCGCCTACGCCACGGCGGCCAGCGCCGTCGAGGCGATCCAGCGCGGCGCGAAGGATTACTTGCAAAAGCCGTTCACGCCCGAGCAGATCCGGCACGTCGTGGCGAAGGTGGCCGAGCGCCGGGCGGCCGAGTGGCGCCTGGCGGAGCTAGGCAAGGAATTGCAAAACGCCGTGCCAGAGGTCGACCTCGATACCCACTCCGCCAGGATGCGCGCGACCCTTGACATCGTCGCTCGGGCGGCGGGGTCCGAGGCGGCCGTGCTGCTGCGGGGCGAAAACGGGACGGGCAAGGGGGTGCTGGCGCGGCTATTGCATACCCAGGGCCCGCGGCGCGAGCGTCCGCTGGTCGTCGTCAATTGTCCGACACTCTCCGAGGAGCTGCTCACCAGCGAGCTGTTCGGGCACGCCAAAGGGTCGTTCACCGGCGCCGTCCGCGATCAGCCCGGGCGCGTCGAGTCGGCCGAGGGGGGCACTCTCTTCCTGGACGAGATCGCCGAAATGGCGCCGGGCCTACAGGCGAAGCTGCTACGCTTCGCGCAGGAGAAGCAATTCGAGCGCGTCGGCGAATCGCGGACGCGGCGGGCCGACGTGCGGATCGTGGCCGCCACGAACCGCGACCTGGAGGCCGACGTCGCCGTCGGTCGGTTCCGCCGAGACCTGCTCTACCGGCTCAACGTCGTCGAGGACATCGTACCGATGGCCCGGCGGTTTTTGGCCTTTTTCGCCCGCGCCGCCTGCCGCTCGACGCAGGACCTTTCGCCCCGCGCCGAGAAACTGCTGGTCGAGTACCCCTGGCCTGGCAACGTCCGCGAACTGCGCAACACGATGGAACGGACGGTGATCCTCTGGCCGGCCCAGGTGGTCGAACCGGCCGCGTTTCCCGAGCGGATGCTGGCCGAGACCGTCGTCGGACCACGCTTGGGAGCGGATGCGACCTTGGACGAAATCGAGCGCGAACACGTGCTGCGGGTCGTGGCGCGGGCGACTTCGCTCGAAGAAGCCGCGCGGATTCTGGGGATCGACACTTCGACGCTTTACCGCAAGAGGCGGCAGTACGGCGGCGAAGAATCCCCGGGCTTGGGTGGACGACCGTAGCCGTAACTCTGTCCGTCGCCATTCGCGGGAGCGAACGGACGTTCTTTCGCGGAGCGAAAGGCGACATTACGGGCAACCGACCCACAACCAATGCTCACGGTGGAAACGTTGCGCAGGCCAAGAGCGGGCCGGCGCCGCCCGAAACCGGTGCGCCGGCCACCGCCGCGGCGTCGTCGCAGCCGCGGATGCAATGCAATTCGGTGGCCAACTCGCGGTCGAGTTCGTCTTGCGGGGGCAGTTCGAGATAGACCTCGTCGGCATCGACTTTGACGGCGAAGACGCGGATCGAATAATCGGCGTCGCTGAGACAGGTTCCGGTTTCCAGCGAGAAGGTCTTCTTGTGCAAGGGGCAGGCCACCTTGGGCACGCCGCCCTGGTCGCCGATGATGCCGCGCGAGAGCACGAAGGCCCGCTTGTGCGGACACATGTTCTGCGTCGCGTACCACTCGTCGCGGCTGCTGAAATGGAACACGGCGAGCTGGCACTTGCCGTACTTCACGGCCGCGCCTCCCTCCACGGGGAAGTCATGTACGTGGCCGACCTTCACCCACCTGGTCGCCGGCGGCCCGTCGCCCAGTGACGCGTCGCCCAGTGACGCGTCGCCCAGTGACGCGTCGCCCAGTGACCGGCAGTTGGAAAGCTTTATCTGCGTCAGCGGAACGAATTCCTTGGGCCAATCGGCGGGATGCAACTGTCCCCGTTCCGCGACGAGCTCGATACCCGGTTCCGTCTCATCGGTGTTGACGAACTGCTTGAACCACGCGCGACGCCGCGGGTCGTTGACCACTTCGGCCCATTCGCAGCGGTACGTATCGACCAGGAATTGTATACGCCGTTCCAATTCCTCGCAGATGCCCAGCTTATCGTGGATGATCACTTCGCGCAAGTAGTCGATTCCGCCTTCCATCTTGTCCAGCCAGACGGCGGTGCGCGTGAGCCGGTCAGCCGTCTGGATGTAATACATCAGGAATCGGTCGATGTACTTGATGGCCGTGTTCTCGTCGAGGTCGGCCGCGAGCAGGTCGGCGTGGCGCGGCTTGGCGCCGCCGTTGCCGCAGACGTAGAGGTTGTAGCCGTTTTCGGTGGCGATCAGGCCGAAATCCTTGCCCTGGGCCTCGGCGCACTCGCGCACACAACCCGATACGGCCCCTTTGAGCTTGTGCGGCGCGCGAATGCCGCGGTAACGTTCCTCGACGCGGATGGCGAAGCCCACCGAGTCCTGCACGCCGTACCGGCACCAGGTGGTGCCCACGCAACTCTTGACGGTGCGCAGGGCCTTGCCGTAGGCATGGCCGCTTTCAAACCCGGCGTTGACCAATTCCTCCCAGATGTCGGGCAACTGCTGGAGCTTGGCGCCGAAGAGATCGACCCGCTGCCCGCCGGTGATTTTGGAATACAAGCCGTACGTGCGCGCCACCCGTCCCAAGGCGATCAACTTCTCGGGTGTGATTTCACCCCCCGGCACGCGCGGGACGACGCTGTAGGTGCCGTCGCGCTGCACATTGGCCAGGAAACGGTCGTTGGTGTCTTGCAGCGTTTGGTGGGCCGGCTGTAAGACGTCCTCATTCCACAAGCTGGCCAGGATCGAGGCGACGGCGGGCTTGCAAATCTCGCAGCCATGACCCTTGCCATGACCGGCGATCAGCTCGGCGAACGTCCTCAGGCCGCGGATCTTGACGATCTGAAACATCTCCTGGCGCGTAAACGGGAAATGCTCGCAGAGATCCTTGTTCACCGTCTTGCCGGCGGCCTTCAACTCGGCACTCAGCAAGTCGCTCACGAGGGGCACGCATCCGCCGCAACCGGTGCCGGCCCTGGTACAGGCCTTCACGGCCCCCAGATCGGTCAGCCCTTGTTCGCGGATCGCCTGGCATATTTGCCCCTTGCTGACGTTGTTGCACGAGCAGACCTGGCAGGCGTCGTCGAGTCCGGCGGTGCCCGCGGATGCGCCGTCTTGCTTGCCGCTTCGTCCCAGAGGTACGATCAACTCGCCCGGCGGCACCAAGAGCGGTTGGCCGCTTTTGGCAAGGGCCAGTAGACGGCCATAATCGGCGGCGTCGCCCACCAGGACGCCGCCCAGCAACCGGGTGCCATCGTGGCTGAAGAGCAGCTTCTTGTATACGCCGCCGAATGGGTCGTCGTAGGTCAGCGCCCGGGCCTGGTCGGCGGGGGCCTCGTAATTGCCGAAACTCGCGACGTCAACGCCCATCAGCTTGAGCTTCGTCGACATGTCGGCGCCGGTGAACTCGCGATGCTCGCCGCAGAAATTAGCCGCCGCGATCTCGGCCATTTCGTAGCCGGGGGCCACCAGTCCGAAAATGGTGCCGCGGTGCAGCGCCACTTCGCCGATGGCGAACACCCGCGGGTCGCTGGTGGTGAGCGCGTCGTCGACCGCCACGCCCCCCCGCTCGCCCACCGTCAGGCCGCACTCGCGCGCCACGTCGTCGCGCGGCCGGATGCCCGCCGATACGACGATCATTTCCACGTCGAGCCGCCCGCCATCGTTGAACACTAGCCCATCGACGGCGCCGTTTCCGGTGACTTCCTTAGTGCTCTTGTTCAGATGGACATGCACCCCGAGCCGTTCGATCTTTTCGACCAGCAACTTCGAGCCGACGTCGTCGATTTGGCGGGGCATCAGCCGCGGCGCGAACTCGACCACGTTGGTTTCCAACCCCAGGTCGTAACATGCTTTGGCCGCTTCCAGGCCAAGCAATCCACCGCCGATCACCGCCGCGCGGCGGCACTTCTCGCCGTAGGCGATGATCCGCTCCAGGTCGTCGATGGTGCGATAAACGAACACACCCAGGTGCTTGATGCCGGGCACCTGGGGCACGAACGGGAACGACCCCGTCGCCAGCACGACGAAGTCGTAGAGGATCTCACGTCCCCGATCGCTGTAGACCTTGCGCCGCTTGCGGTCGATCTTGTGGGCCCGATCGCCGATGTTCAAGTCGATGTCGTGTTCGCGGTACCAGTCGAGCCGCGCGAGCATCAGCTTCTCGGCGTCGCGGTGGGCGAAAAACGACGTCAGGCCCACGCGGTCGTACGCGGCGCGCGGTTCCTCACAGAAGGTGACGATCTTGTATTCGCGGGCCTTGTCGAATTCGACCAGTTTTTCGCAGAACCGGTGGCCCACCATGCCGTTGCCGATCACGACGACGGTCTTGGTGGTGGGTCGGATCATCGACTTCGCCTGGGAGTTGCTCAATTAATGCCAGGTATTTTAACAACGGCCCGCTTAAAGGCTACGATCGTCGAATCCGGTTCTGTAGGGAACGCCCTCCGTGGCGTTCCGAGGCGCTGGTGCGACGTCATCTGGCAGGACACGCCAGCGCCACGGAGGGCGTTCCCTACAGAGACCGTTCCATCTTTGCGGCTCAGCGTAAGGGGCATAAAGGCAAATAGCGTGCCGCGGAACCGGCCCAGGATCGATGTGACGAGCGCTGTGTACCCTGACCGCGTTGCGGTCATACACCTATAAGTCGCTTCGATGGTTCAAGTTAAACAGCGAAAAGCCTCGCCGGCCGTAGGGGCTTCGAACGTCTTCGTGGCGAGCTCCACTCTTTTAATCATGAGGCAGGTGCCTCACGATTGAGCAGGAGAAGCTGAAGATATGCGCAGTCAGGCAGCGTTCTCATGAAAAAGTCGCAATTACGACGGTCTGGACACTTGATGCAAGTTCCTTGCCAATTCACGACTTGGGGCGGCTGTGTGGTCATGGCGCGGCCGCCCAACGGCACGGGGGTTGCTAAAGCCATTCTTGTGACGGAATTGCGCGACGCCTCCGGTTTGCCTGCGTCGTAGTGCATGCGTCCCGCGTCGCTTGGTTGCGGCCGAGCCAAGTGAGGCCGATTTAAGGAAGTAACGTAAAACGCATGTCGACCGCCGTTCAAGCCATTCCCGAACGTCGCGCCGTAGCCGCGCCTGCCAACCCGCCGTCGCTGGTCGAGTTGTTGTTGACCGAACAGAAGCACCTTACGGCCGTGGAGCGCTTCGCGCAATTCCACGAGAATGAGATCGAACCGTTGGCGGCACGCTACTACTCCGCGCTGCTGCCGACAGCCGCGCCGGTAGCGGGCGAACAGTACGCGTTCGAGGTCGATCTCGACCTCTGCTCGGGCTGCAAGGCGTGTGTGACCGCCTGCCACACGCTCAATGGGCTCGACGACGACGAATCGTGGCGCGACGTCGGCCTGCTGCACGGCGGCACGGCGGAGCTACCAATCGTGCAACATGCCACTACGGCTTGCCATCACTGCCTGGAGCCGGCCTGCTTGAGCGTCTGCCCGGTTCGGGCCTATGAAAAACACCCTCAGACAGGGATCGTCAAGCACCTCGACGACCAGTGCATCGGCTGCCAATATTGCGTTTTCGCATGTCCCTACGACGTGCCCAAGTACAACTCACGGCGGGGAATCGTCCGCAAGTGCGACATGTGCAGCGAGCGGTTGACCGTCGGCGAAGCCCCGGCCTGCGTACAAGCCTGCCCGCACCAGGCAATCCGGATCGCCGTCGTCAACCAGCGCGAGATCATCGCCAACTGCGAGACCAACCAGTTTCTGCCCGGCGCGCCCGAACCGGCGCTGACGCTTCCCACGACCAACTACAAGTCGAAGCGGCCGTTGGCCCGCAACTTGTTGCCGGCCGATTACTACACGGTGAAGCCCCAGCGCGCTCATTGGCCTTTGATCGTGATGCTGGTGCTGACGCAGCTTTCGGTGGGAGCGTTCCTGGTCGAGTTGGCCATGCGCTGGACGCGCGCTGAAGTCGCCGTCGCCGCGATCCGGCCCGTACACTCGATCCTCGCCTTGGCATTCGGCCTGACCGCCTTGGCGGCCAGCGTTTTTCACCTTGGCCGGCCGCGATACGCGTACCGGGTCGTGTTGGGCCTGGGCACGAGTTGGCTCAGCCGCGAAATCCTGGCATTTGGACTGTTCGCCGCGGCGGCCACGTTGTATGCGACCGCCAACGTATGTTCTGGCGGCGCCGCGAGCGCGGTGCAGAACGCGCTCGGGATGGGCGTCGTCGGCTTGGGACTGGCGGGCGTCCTCTGCTCGGCGATGGTCTATGCCTGCACTCGGCGCGCCTTCTGGAACGCCACCGACACGATCCTCAAGTTCGTGCTCACGATGCTGGTGCTGGGCGCGGCGTCGGCGCTTTTGACCTCGATGGCCACCGCGGCCTGGTTCGACACGATCGCCGCGCGCGACATCATCGCCTCCCAGGGCCGGCCGCTGTGCCGTGCCCTGATGGCCTCGATGGCACTCAAGCTGCTGTTCGAAATGATGGTGTTTCGCTTTCTGCGCCAAAAGCAGAATTCGCCGCTGCGGCGGTCGGCCGTGTTGATGAGCGGAGAATTGGCCGCCACGGTCAAATCGCGGTTCATTTGTGGTTTCGTGGGGGGCATCGCAATTCCCGGCATGCTGCTGACAGCCACTTCGTCGTCGAAGGGCGACTCCAGCGACCTGTTCGTCGGTGTGGCCGTGTGCGCGGCGTTTGTCGTTTGTCTGGGGGGCGAATTGCTGGAACGCTACTTGTTCTTCACCGCCGTTTCGCCTCCCAAAATGCCGGGGGGTTTGCAATGACGACGGCACTGTCCGATCTGCTTTTCGAGCGTGAAGGCAAGCTGACGCGCGAACTGTTGTTGGCGCCCGGGGGCTTCGGTCTTGGCAAAGTGCCTGCGCGCCAGGCGCCCGATGCGACGACCACCGCGGTCTGCGGTTTCTGCTCGACTGGCTGCGGTTTGAGCATCCACCTGCGCCAAGGCGAAGCCATCAGTCTTACGCCTGCCATCGACTACCCAGTGAACCTGGGCATGGCCTGCCCCAAGGGATGGGAAAGCCTGAACGTGCTACAGGCCAGGGACCGTGCCCTGACCCCCTTGCTCAAGAACGCCAATGGCAAGCTCGAACCGACGAATTGGGACACGGCGCTGCGAACGTTCGTCGCGCGTTTCAAGGCGATCCTGGGCGAGCATGGCCCCGAATCGGTGGCGTTCCTCAGCACCGGACAGATCCCGACCGAGGAAATGTTCTTTCTAGGGGCCTTGGCCAAGTTCGGCATGGGGCTGGTCCATGGCGACGGCAATACGCGGCAGTGCATGGCCAGCGCCGTGGTCGCCTACAAAGAGTCGTTCGGTTTCGACGCGCCCCCCTACACCTACCAGGATCTCGAGCAATCCGACGTCCTGGTGTTCGTCGGGGCCAATGTCTGCATCGCCCACCCCATCCTTTGGGAACGGGTGATGCGCAACATGAATCGTCCTGAAATCATCGTCGTCGATCCCCGGCGCACCGAAACGGCGATGTACGCCACGCAGCACCTGGCGCTATTGCCCAAGAGCGACCTGGAGCTCTTTTACGGCCTGGCCCAGGTCCTCATCGCCGAGGACTGGATCGACCGCGAATACGTCGACGCCCATACCAATGGTTTCGCCGAGTTCGCCGCCCATGTCGCGGGCTACACGCCCGAGCGGGTTTCGGCGGCCACCGGCCTTTCGGTGGAGGCGATCCATAAGGTTGCCCGCACGATCCATGAAGGAAAACGAGTTTCGTTCTGGTGGACGATGGGTGTGAACCAGAGCCACCAAGGCGTGCGGACGGCGCAAAGCCTGATCAACCTG
>Ga0307372_10010150_pt1 | contig 12809 bp, 13 predicted proteins | sample OX1MG_FD_202533 | JGI IMG/M metagenome (GOLD analysis project Ga0307372, IMG submission 202533) | Soil microbial communities from Risofladan, Vaasa, Finland - OX-1 | ecosystem: Environmental > Terrestrial > Soil > Coastal area > Acid sulfate soil | place: Finland: Risofladan, Vaasa | collected...
CACCACCACGAACACTGGAACGGCCGCGGCTACCCCGATGGCCTGGCCGGAGACACCATCCCCCTGCTGGCCCGCGTACTCCAAGTCGCCGATGCCTACGACGCCCTCACCACCTCCCGCCCCTATAAGCCCGCCTGGTCGCACAACCAGGCCAAGGAAGTGATGTTGTCGGAAGCGCGCGATCATTGGTGGGACGAGGACATCGTGCGCGTCTTCCTGCATCAAATCGAGTCCTCTCAGCGCCGCGCCAGTTGAGCGCACAACCCTGCCATGGCGTCCCGCCCCAACCCGCCGCCTGCCGCCGACCCGGTTGCCCTCAGCGTCGTCATCCCCGCCTACAACGAAGCCGCCCGCCTGCCCGCCACACTCGCCTCGCTCGTCGCCTATTTCGCCCCCTCGCCCCGCCCGGTGGAGGTGATTGTCGTGGACGACGGCTCCTCCGACGCCACCGCCGCCCTGCCCCTGCCCCCGCCCGGCTCCCCTCCTCATCTCCACTGGCGCCTGCTGCACAATCCCGGCAACCGCGGCAAGGGCTATAGCGTCCGCCACGGCATGCTCGCCGCCCAGGGCCAGCTCCTGCTGTTCACCGATGCCGACCTGTCCGCCCCCATCGCCGAGTTGGCCCGCCTGGAAGCCGCCCTGCGCGCCGGCGCCGACATCGCCATCGGCAGCCGCCGCCGCGACCTCATCCGTACCCATCAAAGCTGGTTCCGCGAAAACGCCGGCCGCCTCTTCAACCGCATCGTGCGCCTTGCCCTGGGCCTGCCTTTCGTGGATACCCAGTGCGGCTTCAAGCTCTTCACCCGCGCCAGCGCCCAGGCCATCTTCCCGCAACAGCAAATTGAAGGCTGGGGCTTCGACCCGGAATTGCTCTTCCTCGCCCGGCGCTTCGGTTTTGTGGTGCAGGAGGTGCCGGTGGTCTGGTCCCACGCCGAGGGCGCCAAGATCCATATGCTGCGCGACAGCCTGCGCATGTTCGCCGACGTCGTCGCCATCCGCCGCAACGCCTGGCGCGGCCTCTACCAGCCCCGCCGCCGCGCCGCCGCCCGCTAAAACCAAATCCAGATCTTCATCCGCCGCAGCGCCCGCAGGATGGTGTCTCCGCTCGCACCGACGCCCTGCCGCGCCGCTGCCCGCGCCCCGCCCTCGTCACCGAGTGCAACCCCGAGCCACCCCAGCAGGTTCTGGGCGCGGGCGCTGCGCCGGCCATACCGGGGCGCGGTCACCGCCAAACGCTCCGCGAACACGCCCTGCGGGCACTCTCGCCGGTCGCAACAAAAAGCCGGACGCTCAACTCCAGGGCCACCGGCACTCCCGACCAACTCAGATTCCGGAGCCGCCGCTGATATGGCTGATATCGGCTATGGACGCGGTCACAAGCCATTCCGCATCGAGGGCACCCCACCACCCCCCGGCAGCTTTTGATGCGGTCCAGCTGAACCCGGACGACCGGCGGGCCATCGCCGCCGTCGCCGCCGTCGCCGCCATGGACGCGCACGCGCTGTTCGCGCTCGACGTGGTGGGCACGGGCCCCTCTATAACGACACCCTCTCCTGTCAAGCGCATTTTTCCGACACGCCGCCGTCGTCGTCGCGGGTGTGGAAAAGTGGAGCCGCTGTTTGGATCCACTTTTCCATGCCCGGCTGCGATCGGAAAGTCCCCGTTGAGCACTGCGTGCGTAAAAATTCCAGCCCCGGAAACTGTTTGCGGTGGGCAAGCCACCATCCATCTATTCGACCCTAAACTGCAGGCCATGATCAGGAGTTCGAACTCCCCGCCCTTCCGCGCAGGGAGGCAGGCTGCTCATTCAAGCGCACGGCCATGGTTAGGCCAGGGGCCCGCTCGAGCCAGCCTGCGTGTTGCCACCCACCTCCAAAACGGAGTAGCCCACACTCCGGACCGACATCCAATACAATCGCACCGCCAGCTTGCGCGCCACCGCCACCTTGGCCCGCGGCCGCCCCTTGGCGGCCGCCAGCCGACGATACCAGCGCCCCAACTCCAGGTCGCCGCGCACCGCCGTCTGCGCCGCCTCCACCAGCAGGAAGCGAAGGAACGAGTTGCCCTGCTTGCTGATCGAGCCCAGATGCTGCCGCCCGCCGCTGCTGCTTCGCGGGGAATCAGCCCCAGATAGCTGCACAACCGGGCGCTGCCGGGGAAGCGGCCGGCATCGCCCACGAACGCCACCCAGGCCAGCGCCGTCACCGGCCCCACCCCGGGATGGGTCATCAGCCGCCCGGCCTCCGGCCAGGCCGGCAGTTGCTGCTGCAACTGCTGGTCCGCCGACTGCACCTTGCCGTTCAGCCCATCCAGCCACTCCAGCAGCTCCGCCCTCCGCCAGCCCTCGAAGGGCGCCATGGCCAGGGCCTCCAGCCGCTGCCGCCCGGCCACGCTGAACAGCGCGCGCTTGCGGCACAGCCCGTGGTTCATCGCCAGGGCATGGAGGTGGTTCTTCACCAGGGTCCGCGTGCGCACCAGCCGGTGCCGGTGCAGCAGCAGGTGCCGCAGGTCCCGCCGCGCCGGATCCGCCATCCCGATTGCCGGGAAGCGGCCACTGGCGAAAACACTCGCCAAGTGCAGGGCATCGCGGCGGTCGGTCTTCTGCCGCCGCGGCTCCATGGCCCGCAGCCGGGCCGCGTCGCCCGCCACCAACTGGTGGCCCAACTCCGCCAGCTGTTGGGCGAACCAGGTCGTGTAGCCGGTGGCCTCGATCGCCATCGTCACCGGCCCGCTCCATCGCTGGTAGAGGCTCCTCACTTGGTCGCCTTCGTGCTCCACTCGTTGTTCGCACAACACCTCCCCCGTTTCCAGGTCCATCACCGCCACCTGCTGAAAACGGGAGTGCAAATCGCAACCGACTACAATAGCCATCTCGGCCTCCTTCGTCCCGAGCGGCTGGATTTTTACGCAAACCCACTCTACTCGGGATGGGAGGCCGGGGGCGTTATCAGATCAAGCGCGCCTACGGCGCGCGTCCCGCTTGTGCTCACGCCGACTCGGGGCCCCCCCGTGCCCCAAGTCGGCGCTCCCAGGCGGGGCCAAATTCCCCAATCGCGCTGGGGCCAGACTTTGTTGACGAACGCACCCGTTCTTCGTGAGCGCTATGTGAAGCGCATCTTGCGGTGGGGCTGAAGGTTGGACAAGCTGGAGGGCATGCACCCACTGAGGAAGAAAGGGCAGGAGCATTGGCGACCGATTGTGGCGGCGCAAGCGCGGAGCGGGCAGAGCGCGGCGGCGTTTTGCCGGGAACGCGGCCTGTGGCCGTCGTCGTTTTTCCGGTGGAAGCGGATATTGGAAGGGGCGAAGCCGGTGCCTGGTTTTGTCGAAGTGGAACTGGGGGCGACGGCGGCGGGGGAGGCCGGTGCGGAGGCCAAGCCGGGCGGCGTCACGGTGGAAGTGCGGGGCGGGCGGCGGCTGCGGGTCGAGCGCGGCTTCGACGCCGAACTGCTGCGGCAGGTGCTGCGCGTGCTGGAGGCGGAGGCATGATCGGGCCGCCGAGCCTCGCGAGCCTGGATGCGGCGGCGAGCGCGCGGATCTGGCTGGCCACCGAGCCGGCCGACATGCGCTGCGGCTTTGACCGCTTGGCGGAGCGGGCGCGGACGGTGACGGAGCAGGACCCGCTGCGCGGCCATCTTTTCGTCTTCCGCTCCAAACGCGGCGACCGGTTGAAGATTCTGTTCTTTGACCGCGACGGTTTTGTTCTCTGGTACAAGCGGTTGGAGGCGGGAGTGTTCAAGCTGCCGCGGACCGAGCCCGGGCAGCGTTCGCTGGAGCTGCGCGCGAGCGAGCTGGCCATGCTGCTCGCGGGGATCGCGCCGCTTTGCCTGCCGGCAAAATCGGCGCGAAAGGCCGCGAAATTCCGAAGGGCGGCCCGCCCCCGGGGGACGAATTCGGCGCGGCCCCTGCGAGGCGCAGCGCCGGCTTGGGGCCTCGGGCCCCCAAGCCGGCGTGAGCACAAGCGGGAGGCGCGGCGCAGCCGCGCAGGGGCCCGCGCCAACCACTGGACGGCATTGATATGGGGAAGCTGCGGCGCCTGCCGCGCTACGCGCGCGCCGCCGGCCGGGAAAAAGTCACTGCCTAGGTAACGTATATCGCGGCGTGGGCGTCCTGGTTATGTGGGCACGATGAGCCAGCCGCTTCCCGAAGACATGGAGTCGCTGCAAGCGATGGTGCGCGCGCTGTGGCTCGACCGCGAGCGGGCCGGGCAGGAGCGCGCGGAGGAGCAAAAGCGCATGCGGGCGCTGGAACTCGACCTGCTGCGGCTCAGCCACCAGATCGACTGGTTCCGCAAGCGCTACTACGGCCCCCGCGCCGACCGGCTGGAGGGCGACGCCGCGCTGGGCCAGATGCTGCTGGAGTTCTCCGCCGAGCTGGAACAGAGGCCGGTGAACCGAGACGACGCGCCCGCCGGCCCTTCCGAATCCGACTCCCAGTTGCGCCGGGTGAAGAAGCGCCGGGGACGGCGCAACCTGGCGAAGTTCGAGGCGCTGCCGGAGCGCATCGTGGTGCACGAACTCAGCCCCGCCGAGCGCGCCTGCGTCGGCTGCGGCGCCGAGCGCCAGGAAATCGGACAGGAAGAGAGCTGGCAGTTGGAGTTCGTTCCCGGCCACTTCGAGCGGCTGCACCATCTGCGCAAGAAGTACGGCTGCGCCGGCTGCGAGCAGCGGGGCGAGGGCCCGAAGATCGAGGCCGCGGCCAAGCCCGCCGCCGCCATCGAACGCGGCCTGGCCGGGCCCGGGCTGCTGGCCTACATCGTCACCAGCAAGTTCGCCGATTATTTGCCCCTGTACCGGCTGGAAGACGTCTTCGAGCGCCTGGGCTGCGAGGTCTCGCGCGCGACCATGAGCGTCTGGTGCGGCGATTGCGCCGACCTGGTCGAGCCGCTCTACCAGCTCATGGCCGGGCGGGTGCGGCAGGCGCGGGTGATCGGCACCGACGACACGCCCATGCCGATGCAGGATCCGGGCGCGGGCCAGGCCCGGACAGCGCGCATGTGGATCTACCGCGGCGACGACAGCCAGCCCTACAACGTCTTCGACTTCACCCTCAGCCGCAAGCGCGACGGGCCCGCCCGGTTCTTGCAGGATTACCGCCAGACCATCGTCGCCGACGCCTACGGCGGCTACAATGGCGTGGTCGCCGGCAACCAGATCACCCGCGCCGGGTGCTGGGCCCACGCGCGCCGCAAGTTCCTCGATGCCGAAAAGCTGGCGCCCGATCTGGCGCGCGAGGCGGTGGCGCGGATCGGCAGCCTGTTCCGCATCGAGGCCCAGGCGGCCACCGCCGATGCCGCCACCCGCCTGCGCCTGCGCCAGGAGCAATCCGTGCCGGTGCTGGCCGCGCTCGAGCGGCGGCTGCTCGACGGCAAGCGCGAACTGTTGCCCAAGCACCTGCTGGCCGAGGCCATCGGCTACGTGCTCAACCAGTGGGACGAGCTCAACGTCTTCGTCCGCGACGGCGAGGTGCCGATCGAGAACAACGCCGCCGAGCGCGAGATGAAGCGCCAGGTGCTCAACCGCAAAAACTCGCTCTTCGTCGGCAACCCCCGCGGCGGGCGCACCGCGGCCATTCTTTCCAGCCTGAGCTCCACCTGCCGCCGCCACGGCGTCGATCCGCAACTGTACTTCACCCAGTTGCTGCTCCATCTGCCCGCCTGGCCCACGCGCGAACTGGCGGATTGGCTTCCCGACCAGTGGAAACTCCGCCAGGCGGCACTGCCCAACCCGCCCGCCTGAGCCCTGGCACAGCCTTGCGCGGGTCGGCGCCCGCTCATTCGCTCCCGGTGCCATCGGCCGCTGCGCCCCTGCCGCCAGCCTGCCACTCCCGTCAGCCCTATGGCAAGATGTGCTTGGTTAATCGCTCACAAACTTTCCGAGGCCCCGGCCTCGGAAAGCCGTCTCTGAGGGGTTCTGGGTGGGGGGGGGTTCGACCGGCGCAATGGGGAAATTTCAACCGGCGTTGACAAATGTCGTGCAGGGCACGGGCGATGGCTGCGCGCGGCGCGAGGACGCCGCGGCGGGAGGGATGCGGCGCGTGGCCCGCCGTGCAAGAATCCGGCACCGTGATTCATATTTTCGCGGCCATGGCAATGCCTGCCGGGCGGGGAGGAGCAAGGCAATGAGCGAGGGATTCCGCGGAGGCGAGGCCGGATCGGCCCATACATGTCAAATTATTTTTCGATGCGCAGGGTCATGGCGACCTCCCGGGCCAGGCTCTCGAGCAACGCCGCGTCCCTGTTGCCACGGTAATATTCGATATTGACGCTGAAGATCCGGCCGTGCACTTTGCAGAAGTAAGACGTACTGCGCTCGAGGACGGGATGGACTGGCGAGCCGAGGTTCAGGTAGGTCTGGACTTCGCGCAGCGTCGGACACCCGTCCGGGCCTAAGCCATCCGTTAGGAGCGTCTGGTCCAGGATCGGCGCTCCGTCGGCGCCGACCAGGGAGGCGACAACAACGTCGTTGATGGTCTTTCCTGGGTAGCCTGTCGGCCCCGCGGTAATAATGGCGCCCGTTGGAGGGATCACGATTCCGCCCACCCTTTCCGAGTCCGGGAAATTAATTGCTTGGAGAATTCCGAAATCGGGTTTGAGCAGGTGCCAGCCCGGGGGATAGAAGGCGCTGAACTGGTGTTTCGGGCTAGCGTAGTGCGCCCAGCCCAAATGCTGGGGGGCGAGGCGTCCGCCGAGGAGAGCAAATGCGAGGAGCAAGCACCGCATCATTGGCCCTCCTCGCTGCAAGCTTGAAATCGCAGAGATGCCGGATCGGCCAACAAATCGCCGAGAACGTTGTTGATCGTCCTCAGGCCGCCCGCGCAGTCGCCGGCCTGGCACCACTTGGAATAGATTTCCGTGGTTGTGGTCAGCCCACCGCCGAGATAAAGGGGATCGGAAAGCTGGTAGGTGATCTGGTAGATGCCCGGCTCCCAGGCTTGCCAGCTTTGTGCGATCGCCCTGGTGCCGGGCGTGCTTCCCCAGCCCCAGGCGTTGTGCAGGCCCCAGGTCGTGTTGACGTTTTCCCCGAACGTCGATTCGGCGCCGGCGATCGCCACGGCGAGAGCGGGGTTGACGTCGTACCTCTGGCCAGCGTTGTAGAAGTTCTGGCCCTGGCCGGCAAGCGGCGTTTGGGCAAGAAGCGCGTTGATCTGAGCCGCGCTAACACAGGCTGGTCCGCTTGGGGTCGTGAGCCGAAGGGGCGCCGACCCGACGCCACCGCCGCCGCCTTCCCCCCCGCCGGTGGCGACGGGGCCGCCGCACGGAGTGGGGGATGCCTCGGCTACCAGAAACCCCCCGGCCCGGCTGGCGATATCGGTGCAGAGCCCGGTGCCGCCGCCGCCGCCCCCGCCGTCGCCCCCCGTGCCTATGCCACCCGGGTCCGTATCGACACACTTTATGGTCCCCAGCCCGTCGTCGATACAGACCCTGTCCAATCCGAAGGAATCGACGAAGCTGAGCGGCTGGCCGCCGACATAAGCATAGCGGTTCCAGCTCTGCGGGTTGTGCGGATCCACCGCCGCCAGCCCCGCCGGATCGGGCGTCCACCAGCGCCCCTGGATCGGGTTGAACTCCCGCATGAGGAAATCATACTGCCCGCCAGTGATGTCCTGGTTCTGGCCGGTGAAGCTGCGGTCAACGGTCCCGCTCTCCTCGTGGTGTTCCCCATAGGGCGCGTAGGCGGTGGCCGAATAGAGCGTGCGGCCTGGGGTCGAGGCCAGCCGCGAGCTGCCCAGCCCATCGGCATGCCGGTAGTAGGCCCGCGCCGCACCGTGGTAGACCGCCGTCCCCCCGCCCGGCAGCGGAATGTAGGCGGTTCCCAGGGTCTGCCCGTTCATCACCGCCAGTTTACCCCCGCCCGGGCCATACAGGAACTCGATCGCGCCATTCGGCTCCGCCGCCTCCACCGCCCGGCCCAGCGCGTCGTACGTCACCCCGATCCCCTCCAGTTTCACCGCGTGCCCCTCGGCGTCGAAGGCGTTCACGTTTTGCTGCGCGCTCACCGGGTCGCCCAGCAGGTCGCCGTCGCTGTCGTAGTTGGGCGCGAAGTTGATGTTGGTCGCGATGCGGTTGTTGATGCCGTAATTTGGCTGGAACGACAGCGTCCCGCTCTTCAGAATGTTGCCCAGCGAATCGTAGTTGAACGTCTGGCTCCAGTTGTCCCCGCCGGTGCATGCCGCCGCGGCGATGCGGCCCAGGTCGTCGTGGGTGTAGTTGCAGGTCTGGGTGTCGTCGGTGCCAGCGATGTTGTCGGTGATCGCCAACTCCCCCAGCGAACCGTCGGCCTTCCAGGTGAGCGCGCCGGTATCGCTCGCGCCGTTGACCTGAAACTTGTACTGGGTCATAAGGTGGCTCCGCCGGCCAGCGTCGCGACGCCAGCCTTCGCCCCGGCGGGGCGGCCCTCGCCATCAAAGCTGTAGGTGATGGCCGGGAACGCGCCCGGCATGGTCATGGTCGAAACTGCTCCGTTCGGGAAGTGGTGAGCGCTCGGCAAAGTGCAGGTCAGGATTGGGGCGCCGGATCGGGGTTGCGGCGCTGCCATTGGTCGGGGAGCCAGTCGGGCAGTTGGCTGTCCGGGATGGAGGGCAGGTTGACGAGCAGTTGGGTGAGGTAGCGCTGCGGGTCGACGCCGTGGCGGAAACAGGTGCTGGTGAAGCTGGCCAAGCGGGCCATGGTGTGGCCGCCGCGTTCGTTGCCGACGAACAGCGAGTTTTTGCGGTTGAGTACGACGCGCTTCATCTCCCGCTCGGAGACGTTGTTGTCGATGGGCACGGCGCCGTCGGCGAGGAACACGTTCAAGGGTTCCCACTGATTGAGCACGTAGCCGATGGCCTCGGCCATGGGGTGCTTGGGCAATAGCGTCGGTTTCCAGGCGAGCATCCGCTCCCGCAACGTGGCCATGAGCGGCGCCGATTCGCGCTGTCGCAGGTCGAGCCGCGCAGCGGCGTCGAGCGCGCGGCCGCGCGCTTCGATGGCGTAGAGGGCGCGATAGAGTCCGAGGCATTCGGCGGCCTCGGTCTGCGCGAACGCCTGGGCGTCGACAAAGCGGCGGCGCGCGTGGGCGTGGCAGCCCGCGCGGCGCAGTTGGTTCGACACCACCACGCCGTTATAGCCGCCGTAGGCGTCGGCCAGCAGCGTGCCCGCATAATCACCCAGAAACCGGGCCGGCCCGTCGCGGCCGCGGTTGAGCGTGAAGTCGAAGACATTGTAGGGATGCTCGCGGTCGCCCAGGTAGACCCAGAGCCGCGCTTTCTTGGTCTTGCCCCGCGCCTGCATCGGCATCACGGTATCGTCGGTGGCGACCAACGGGGAGGCCCGCACCCGCTCGATCATCAAAGCATGCAGCGGTTCGAGCCGATCGGCGACGTCGCCGCACCACACGCTCTGCGTGCCGCGCGAGATCTCGAAGCCCAGGCGCTCGAAGATGCGCTCGATGCGGTACAGCGGCAGGAAGTCGTGGTGCTTGGCGGTGACGATGTAGGCCAGCAGCCCGGGCCCCGCCAAGCCCTTGTCAATCGGCGCTTCCGGCTTGGGCGCCCGCTCCACCTGCGCCGGCTCGGCCTGGGCTTCGCAGTGCGCGCAGGCGTACTTGACCTGCACGTGCTCGATGCGCTCCAGTTGCGCCGGAACGTACTCGATCTGCCAGGTGGACTCTTCGCCGATGCGAGCGCGCTCGCCGCCGCAGACCTTGCAGGCACGCTCTTCCGGCGCCAGCTCGTGCACATGGCGGCGGGTTGGCAACTCGGCGCAATCAGCCAGCTTGCGCCGGCCGTGGCGGCTGATGCGCCGCGGTTGTTTCCCGTCGGCCGCGGTCTCGCCGGTTGCCGGCGCCAGGTCGTCCGGGTTCACCGGCCTTCGTTCCTGTTCCTGGGCGAATTCGAGCAGAATCTGCGCCAGGTCGGCGGGCGTCCGCGCGCGGTCGGCGCGCGGACCATAGACCTGCTTCCTGAGCCGTAGGAGTTCGGCCTCGAAGCGGAGGCTGCGCAGGTAAAACTCGTCGCGCTCCTGCTGCAGCCGCGCGATGATCGCCTTCAGCGCGGCGGGGTCGTCATTGAGCTCGGGAATTGGGCTCGGCATCGGAGCAACTGTGATTACGATGCCTGACTCATCGAGTTACTCATGCCGTGACTTTTTCTCGCGCGTATCGCGGCAGCCGTTTCACGCTGGCCACGTCGATGCCGTCGAGAATCATCGCCAGCTCGCTGGCCCGCAACTCCTGCGACCGCGCCCCGGCCCGCGGCCGCGGCAGTTTGAACACTCCGACCTCCAATCGCTTGTACCACAGCACGTAGCCGTCCCGGTCCCAGAGCAGAATCTTGAGCCGGTCGCCTCGGCGCGATCGAAAAATGAACAGGTGTCCGCCCAGCGGGTCCTGGTCGCTCACCTGCCGGGCCCGCTCCGCCAAGCGGTCAAACCCGCAGCGCATGTCCGCCGGCTCGGTCGCCAGCCAGATGCGCGCCACCGCCGCCCGGTCCATCGCCGTCAGGCTGGGCAGCGTGATCATCGCATCGCCGCCAAGGCCGCGACGACCTGGCGCAGCAGCTCCGGCTCAAAGCCCGCGCGCACCCACACGCTCGGTCCCCCCGCCCAACCCACCTCCAGCGCGGCGTTCGCCGCGGGCGCGGGCGCGGCCACCGCCCGCAACTCCACAAACCCGGACGCCGCCTCCGCCTTCGCTTCGCCCAACTTGCGCTTCCACAGGAAAAACGACGAGGCCCACAGCCCCCGCGCCCGGCAAAACTCCGCCGCCGATTGCCCGCTCCGCGCCTGTTCCTCGATCAACTCGCGCCAGTACCGCCGCCGCGCCTCCCCGCCCTCGCGCTGTTTCATCCCGCCATGGTCGCCGCTCACCTCACACGGCGCAAGATGCGTTTGGCAGATCGCTCACGGGAAGTGTTGGGCGGCGGCGACGGCCCAGTCCCCGGAGTGGGCCGACAATGGGTAGACGTCCTGTGCATTAGCTGCCGCAAGGTGGACCGGACCTCAGTTCTGGGTGCATCGAACCGTACTCCTGGATGACCTTGCCGTCGATCTGGTGCGCATTGCGCATAATCTTTGCGACACCGAACAGAACCTTGGACTCAATCTGATTGCCAACGGTAGCGTCGAGAACTTGGCCCGTGTTCAGGTTCACGGCCACGTATTCATGATCCTCTACGCCGCCGCCGGCAAATGGCTTCGTGCTCACGATTTCAAAAATGGCAAATGGCTGCTGGGCGACCGGCACCTCGCAGTTCCGCGTGACGATGACATCCAGTCCGCCCCTTCTGTGGTCATCTGCGTACGGCGTAAGGTAGGCAAGTATCGCAGCCTCCTCCATGTTTAATGGCCGCCATTGGGGCTGGGGGTTGTTCCGCTGGCTGTTCCGCTGCTGGAAATGCTCTGGCAGGCCGGCGGCAACCGAAAGTCCCGCCACCAGAAGCGCGAGCGCCAAGATTATTGCACGCATGACAATAGATCCGCGGCCAGGTTGATTGACGCGGTGACCTGCGCGATGTAGGCCGCGTCAGTGATTTCGCCGCGATTGCTGTAATGAAGTGGCCCCGCGTCCAGGGCCGCTGCAAATATCGCGGGCGCACTAAATCCGCGTACCTGTGGGCCGTACCCGTGAGCGAATGCCATGAAGTTCGCCGCAATGCTCGGATAGACTCCGAAGGTTGCCCCAAGCCTGGATGTCCAAGTGCCGCTCGCGCCCGGGAACAACGATCCGTTCTCAAGCCCCAGCGGATTATTCGCATACCTGGTCGCACCATTGGCGCCCCAGCCCGACTCAAAAGCAGCTAGGCCAAGAATGTCCTGCGCAGTCACGTCGATGCTGGCCGCAGCGGACGTCGCGCCTGCCAAGTCCTCAGCCAGAAAAGCCGCCTGGCCGCGATACTCGCTGCAGACCCGCCCTTGCGGCGTGCGGATTGTGATCCGGTTGCTATTGTCACCGACGCCACCGCCGCCTCCCCCCCCGCCGGTGGCGACGGTGCCGCCGCACGGAGCGGGGGATGCCGCGGCTGCCAGAAACCCGCCGGCCCGGCTGGCGATTGCGGTGCAGAGGCCGGTGCCGCCGCCCCCGCCCCCGCCGTCGCCTCCCGCGGCTATGCCGCCCGGGCCCGTATCGACACACTGTATGGTCCCCAGCCCGTCGTTGATACAGACTTTGTCCAACCCGAAGGCATCGACGAAGCTGAGCGGCTGCCCGCCGACATAAGCATAGCGATTCCAGCTCTGCGGGTTGTTGGGGTCCACCGCCGCCAGGCCGGCCGGATCGGGCGTCCACCAGCGCCCCTGGATGGGGCTCAGCTCGCGCTCCAGGAAGTCGTACTGCCCGCCGCTATGCGAAGAATCGATGTCCTGGTTCTGGCCGGTGAAGCTGCGGTCAACGGTCCCGCTCTCCTCGTGGGGCTCCCCATAGGGCGCGTAGGCGGTGGCCGAATAGAGCGTGCGGCCTGGGGTCGAGGCCAGCCGCGAGCTGCCCAGCCAGTCGGCATGCCGGTAGTAGGCCAGCGTCGCGCCGTGATAGACCGCCGTCCCTCCGCCCGGCAGCGGAATGTAGGCGGTTCCCAGGGTCTGCCCGTTCATCGTATCCGCCCGGCGAAACCAGTGGGGGCGGTAGTCGGCCAGGGATTGGGGTGGGAGAGGATGCGGACTAGCGAGGGGCGTGGGCAACGGCCCAGGCGGCGGGGGTGAGGGCGGGCAGGCAGGCGAGGGGCCGGTCAGCGAGGCCGGGAAGGACGGCGGCGAGATACTCGCGCACGGCGATGTTGAGGCGGCGGCAGGTTTCGAACACCGACTGGATGGCGGCGATGCGCGGGGCGGCTTGCGGGCC
>Ga0307372_10010157_pt1 | contig 12801 bp, 7 predicted proteins | sample OX1MG_FD_202533 | JGI IMG/M metagenome (GOLD analysis project Ga0307372, IMG submission 202533) | Soil microbial communities from Risofladan, Vaasa, Finland - OX-1 | ecosystem: Environmental > Terrestrial > Soil > Coastal area > Acid sulfate soil | place: Finland: Risofladan, Vaasa | collected...
CTTCAGCGCTTCCGTCAGGGGTTTCGCCTTCGATCTGCGCCGCTTCGCGCAGCGTTCCGATTTCATCATCAGTCTTCCTGCACTCGTTGCGAGGAGTCTTGATTGAGACTACTTTGACCGTGTGAAGCGCGCAATCGTTCTCTCGCCAGACGCTCTTCGGCAATTTCGGAAGCTGCGCGCGAAAGATCGCTCGCGTCTCCGTGAGGCGATGCTCGCAAGCTTGGGTGAAGATGACGCGACCGTCGAGGCACGCAATCGGTTCCGGTTGCGCCGGCCTTCGGAGTTCGCGGACTTCGAGTTCCGGGTGGACGATCTACGCGTTTTCTATCGGGTCGCAGTCGATCAGGTTCAGGTGGTCCTAATCGGAGAGAAAAAGGGAAACCACCTCGTCATAGACGGCAAGAGGTTTACGCTGTGAAAGTCGAAAATATCAAAGAGGTCAAGGCGCGGTTCAACCGAATCGTCAGCGAGCTTCCGACCGAGGGATCGGTGATCATCACTAAGAATGGCCGCCCATGCGCCCTATTGATGCCGATGACCAAAGACACCGACGTGGAGGTCGTCGCGCTCTCGCAGAACAAGCGCTTCTGGAAGCTCTACGATTCGGCAGTCGAGAAGGCGAACAAAGAAGGTTGGACGGCACTCGATGAGGCTTAGATTAGATTTCGCGCCGAGCCTATGACCTCCGACCGCGTGGCCGAAAGCGGCGCCCGCGCCTCGCGAGGGCGCCGCACCAAACTAATTTTCTGGCGTACGGTTCAGAATGAAGTCCGCCGCTTTCTGAGCCTGAGCCGCGGCGCTCACGACAAGCCGCTTCTCGCTACGGATTTTCTTGAGCCAGCCCTGAATGTACGCCGCTTCGTTGTCGATCACGGCCGGCGAGATTCCCGCTTCCGCACACAGATACGCGGCGGACATTTCCGCGACGATTTCCTCGAAACAATATGTGGGCGAGCCGAACGGCGCGGCTTCTGTGATCGACTTACGGTTGAGTCGCTTCGGATGCCCCACTGCGTGTGATTCCTCGTGGTTCAGAGTCGCATAAAATTCCTCGGCGCTGCTGAAAAGTTCGCGTGGCGGCAGGGTGATCCGATCGGTAATCGGACTGTAAAAGGCTCTTGAGCCGGCGTACTGAATCTCGGGTGGGTTGGGTATTCCAGCGATAATCCGTTCGGCCGCTTCGATCGGATCGTGCTCGTGCGTCTCGATCTTCGGAAGCTTGTCGAGCACGGCTTGCGGCAGTTCGCATTGTTCGAGATTAAAAAGGCGATAGTATCGCAGAAGGAATCGGCGTCTATTCTTGTCGTCGGTCTCCTCGGCTTCGAGAGCTTCACTGCTCTGCTTCACGTGTTCCGCTTTCCAGAAAACGACGATCGTGCTTTCCTCGCCTTTGCGTACATGCCCGCCGAATTCGGTTGCCTGGCGGTAGGTCAGCCAGAACGGCGAAACATACTTTGACGCGGAAAGCAGAAAATAATTGATGCCCTTGTACGGCTTCTTCGACACCAGATTGCGCGGCAATCCAGTCGAGGTCCACGGCCTGCGCCACGGCACCACTCCGCTTTCAAGCATGTTGATGATCTTCTCGGTAACAATCGCGTACACGTCCATTTGCATCGCTCCTTTCGTGCGCTCGCTTGTATTAAGTGCACTGACTCGCATCGCTCATTCGCGACGGTCAGGAGGGCCTCTCTGGTTGAAATGGTGCAAGTTGAAAATGAACACTTTCCCCCTCGCCCTCTCAAAAAAATTGGAGGGCGAGGGGGAAAGCTTCGCGGGGCGGAGGAGTTGGGTGGCTAAAGATTTTGGAATGCGAAGCCGGCGTCGCTCAGCGGCCCGCCGGACAGGACTCCTTTACCTGGCCAAGGGCCGCGTGACGCGGCAAGCCCCCATAGAGATTTTGCTTGTGAATTGTCTGACGCTTCAGCGAAGGTATCGCCAGCTGAACTTGCGGAGGAATCGCCGTGCGCCCGCATGAGGATCAATCCTCGCCGGGAAGATTGGCGTCCTCGCGCTTTGCTCGTGGGCTCGAACGGTATCCCGAGGGCGCCAAGCGACTCCTCGTATGAACAAGCATGAGCGTGGGCATCGTCCGCGAGGTCTCCGGAAGTCGGCAAAACCAGGAGGTGAGGGGCGTATGCGGTTTGCAGGAATCGATATCGGAGGTGAGCGTCATGCAGTCGCGGTGGTGGATGAGGCCGGTGCAGCGTTGGTCAAGTCAACGTTCTTTGGGGAGGACGCAGCGGGATACGAACGGGTCAAGGACCTGCTGGACGACCCGGACGACTGCCCGGTGGCGATGGAGGCGACGGGACACTATTGGCGTAACTTGTTCGCCTTCCTGGTAGGACAGGGCTTTAAGGTGGCACTGCTGAATCCTTTACGTACGCGACGCTTCGCCGAAGAGGAACTTGAGCGGACGAAGACTGACTCGGTTGATGCGCTTGGCATCGCAAGGTTCGCAGCGCAAAAGGGACCCACGCCGACTCCGATAGCGGAGGAGGTGACAGCGGAGCTGCGCGAACTGGTCAGGCTGCGAACACGGTACGTCGATGAGCATAGCGACAGAATGCGGCAGCTTCATCGAGCCGTCGACCTGGGCTTTCCAGAATTCACGCGTCACGTTCGGATGAATACAGTGCTGGCTACTGCGATCCTGGCCCGCTGTCCAACGGCAAGATCGTTTGCGAACGTTTCTGTGCGCAAGCTCGCGCGTCTCGTTTACGACGGGCGCCACCAAGTGGGCGAGGTACTCGCACGCGCGTTAATAGAGACGGCCAAGATCTCAGTGGGAAGTCATCACACCGAGGCTTATCAGCTGCAAGTCAAATACACGTGCTCGGATATGGAGCACTTGAGAAATCGAGTGAAGCAGCTCGACCAAGAAATCGAGCGCAAGCTTCAGACTCACGAAGTTGGCAGACTCCTTACCACCATTGATGGCATCGGCGCGCGAACAGCCGCCTGCTTGATCGCAGAGTTGGGTGATCCGAGCCGATTTCGGGATGCCGCCGCGCTCGCCAGCTACGTCGGAGTGGTGCCGCGTTTGCGGCAATCGGGCAAGCGCGCGTTCTCCGGCGCCCGCGGCCTTCCGCTCGGAAATGCGCGCCTGCGTCATCGGCTGGGGATGCCGACATTGGTCGCCGTCCGGAAAAACCCCTGGTTGCAAGCGCACTACGACCGCCTACTGGCCGCCGGCAAACGGCCGAAGGTCGCCATCGTGGCCTGCATGCGAAAGTTGCTGGGCGCGATCTACAGCGTCGCGCGCAACCGGCGCCCCTTTGTACCTCACTTGGCCACGGCCTTACATGTGCAGCCAATGACTGCTAATTGATGGGAACGTATAAGGTCTCTTTCACGGGACGCTCGGGGTTTATTCGGATTCGACAGTCGCAGCAAGTTGGGCAGTGAGGCGGCTGGGAAATCGAGCAGGCGCAATCGTTGACAGATACGACCAGTACATCTCGCGATCGTCTTTCCACGGTCTGCTGGTCGCTGCGCGACGCTGGATGATACAAGAGGGCATTCGTCGCTGTCCCTTAGGATAAGGCGCATGCGTTGCAGCAAGTGCGGAACCGAAAGCACAGCAAACAAGAAGTTTTGCGCCGAATGTGGCAGCCCGCTGTCCGGCTGCTGTCCAAAATGTGCCGCAGATAATAAGCCTACATCCAAGTTCTGTGAGGAGTGCGGCACGGCGCTCACGGGTGACGCGGCATCGGCCGCTGCTAGTCCACCCCAAGCTGCATCGACGGCTCCTAATATTCGCCTCGCGCCGGAACAATCGGACGCTTCCTCGGTGCTGGAAGGGGAGCGCAAGACGGTGACGGCGCTCTTCGCGGACATCAAGGGATCGACGGAGTTGATGGAGGACCTCGATCCGGAGGAGGCGCGCGCGATTATCGATCCGGCGTTGAAGCTGATGATCGACGCGGCCCATCGATACGACGGCTACGTCGTGCAATCGACCGGCGACGGCATCTTCGCGCTGTTCGGCGCGCCGGTCGCCCACGAGGACCATCCGCAACGTGCATTGTACGCGGCGCTGCGCATGCAGGATGAGATGCGGCGGTACTCTACGAAGGTCGTCGCAGAGGGCGGACTGCCCATCGAAGCGCGGGTCGGTGCGAACACCGGCGAGGTAGTGGTGCGCTCGATCACAACCGGTGCGGGTCAGGTCGAGTACACGCCCATCGGGCATACCACCAACCTCGCCTCGCGGATGCAGGCCGTGGCGCCGACGGGGTCGATCGCCATCAGCGAGCAGACGCGCAAATTCGTGGAGGGATATTTCGCGCTCAAGCCGCTGGGCCCGACCAGAGTTAAAGGCGTCACTCAACCGGTAAACGTCTTCGAGGTCATAGGACTGGGGGCGTTGCGCACCCGCCTGGATTTATCGCGCGCGCGGGGGTTCTCCAAGTTCGTTGGCCGGGACCACGAGATGGCAACGCTTGAGGGCGCGCTCGATGCCGCCGTAGCGGGCAATGGACAGGTGGTGGGCGTCGTGGCCGAGGCGGGCACCGGCAAGAGCCGGCTTTGCTTCGAATTCGTCGAGCGATGCCGTTCGCGCGGCGTGCGCGTGAACCAGGGGCACTGCCCTGCGCATGGAAAGACAATCCCGTACCTGCCGCTGCTCGAGGTGCTGTGTGACATCTTCGGAATCGGCGAGCGCGACAACGACCATGAGGTGCGCCGCAAGATCGCGGGCGAACTGTTGCTGCTGGATGAAGCGTTCCAGGCGATGCTGCCAATCCTGTTCGACTTCATGGGCGTGTCCGATCCAACTCGTCCGTCACCCGCGCTGAGCCCGGAAGGGCGCCAGCAGATGCTGTTTGCTTTCGTACGCCACCTGACCGAGGCGCGCAGCGCGCGGGAACCGGCCGTCATTTTTCTCGACGACCTGCACTGGATAGATCCGGGCTCGGACGCCTTCCTGGCGCACGCGGTCGCTGCCGTACATAACACCCGCACCCTCTACCTGGTGAACTTTCGGCCCGAATATCGCGCCGACTGGATGCGCAAGCCGTACTATCAGCAGGTGGCGCTGCTACCGCTCGGATCCGACGACACCCGCGAGATGCTGATTGACCTGCTTGGCACCGGCGCTTCGGTGCAGGGACTTCCCGCGCGGGTGCATCAACGCACCGGCGGTAACCCCTTCTTTATCGAAGAGGTCGTTCAGTCGATGGTCGAAAGCGGCCGGCTTACCGGGACGCGCGGCAATTATCAGCTGGTCGGCTCGCTCGACGCGGTGGAAATTCCGGCCACGGTTCAGACCGTACTGGCGTCGCGCATCGACCGGCTCGGCAGCGACCAGAAGCACCTGCTGCAAACCGCATCGGTAATCGGCAAGGAGTTCTCCAGCGCGATTCTCGTCGCCGTCGCCGCCGCGGACGATCACGCCAAGTTATCGGCGCCCGTGCTCGCGTCGTCACTCGATGTTCTGCGCGATGCCGAGTTCATCCTCGAGACGGCGCTCTACCCTGAGGTCGAGTACGCGTTCAAGCATCCGCTGACACAGGAAGTTGCCTACCGTTCGCAGCTCGGGGAACGGCGCGCGCATCTGCACGCGGCGGTGGCACGGGCTCTCGAGGGGATGGAAGCAGACAAGCTGGACCTGCGCGCGCCGCTGCTGGCCTATCACTGGGAGCAAGCCGGAGAAGCGCTCGTCGCCGCGAAGTGGTATGCGCGCGCGGCGGAAGCCGCGGGAGTTGACAGCCCGGCGGACGCGCTGCGCCACTGGGAGAAAGTTCGCGAACTGCTCGCGCCGCTGCCTCATTCGGATGAGAGTGACGTACTGCGGCTGCAGGCGACTTCAAAGTCAATGGTTTTTGGCTTTCGCCAGGGCTTGAGTACCGAAAAGCTGGAGGAACTGCACACCGAGGGCAAGGCGCTCGCGTTGGCGCTCGGTGACGTTCGCGCACAGCTGCGGATGCTGTACGGTGTGACAACCCATTATGTGAACATCGGCAAAGTGCGGTACGCCATCTCGGCCGGCGAGGAAGCGCTCGCCATAGCATACTCAACCGGCGATCCTGAATTGGTCTGGGTGGCGCGCGAGCCACTGGAGTACGCGCGTTTCCAGCATGGCGATCTGCTTACTGCACTCGCAATGACCGAGCGACAGATTGAGATCGGCCGTGATAACCCCACGATCGGAATGAAGATTATCGGTTTTGGCGCCAGTAATTCGTTCCAGCATCTGGGTTGGGGGCTTTCACTAGTTGGGCGTTTCACCGAAGCGGCCGAGGCACTCCGCCGTAGCGAAGAACTGGCCCGGGATCATCATGAAAATGAGGTTCTGGTGTGGAAGGACCTGACTCTTTCCAAGTCGTTGGAACTAAAGGGAGACCTCCAAGCCTCGCTGGCAACCGGCCGGCGTGGCATCGAAGCGGCGGAGAAGATTGGAAGCCAATTTACGCGCGCGGTGGCTCACGGCCATTTTGGGTCACCGACGCTTCTTGCTGGTGATTTCGATACCAGCCGTAAAAGCTTGGAACTCGCACTAGAGATAGCTCGCGAGCATCGCGTCGGACTCTGTTGGGAAGGCGAATTTCAGGCGGAGTTGGCGGAGGCATACCTTGGGCTCGGCGACCCACAGCGCGCGCGGAAACTCGCGGATGAAGCGATCGAGACCTCGATCCGAATGGAAACGCGTGTGTACGAGGCGCGTAGCCGTCTGTCGCGGGCGCGGATTCTGCTAGCCCTCGACGGCGCAAACGCGCGATCCGAGATCGAGTCGGAGCTCGATTGCGCGACGGAACTTGTTCGCTCAACGGGCGCGATCTCGTACGAGCCGCAGATTCTGGTCGAGCGGGCGCGGCTCGCCGAGCTTTTAGGCGACCGCGTCGGTCGCACCGATTTGATTCGCGAGGCGCATCGTTTGTTCACCGCGATGGGAGCAACCGAGCGTGCGGAGCGGCTAGCCAAGGAGCTATCGTGATCTGCCAATCGTGCGGCCACGAGAATCCTGCGGCCAACCAATTTTGCGGCGGATGCGGTGCGGCGCTCGCCCGCGCCTGCCCTGCCTGCGCGCATTCGAATCCGCCGGACCATCGCTTCTGTGGCAAGTGTGGGGCTGTGCTGGGAGGGTTGGCTCCTATAGCAAAGGAAGCCGACATTCCCCATGTCCGCGTGAGTGAGAGAGTTGATCCCGAAAATGTCGAAGGCGAGCGTAAGACGGTCACCGCGCTGTTCGCGGACATCAAGGGTTCGACCGAGTTGATGGAGGACCTCGATCCGGAAGAGGCGAGAGCGATTATCGATCCGGCGCTCAAGCTGATGATCGATGCGGCGCATCGCTACGATGGCTATGTGGTGCAATCGACCGGTGACGGCATCTTCGCGATCTTCGGCGCGCCGGTCGCCCATGAGGACCATCCGCAACGGACGCTCTATGCGGCATTGCGCATGCAGGAGGAACTCAAACGCTACTCCGATCGCATACGGCAGGAAGGGCGGCTGCCGTTGCAGGCGCGGGTCGGCGCCAACACCGGCGAAGTCGTAGTCAGATCGATCTCGACTGGCGATGGGCATACCGAGTACACACCGATCGGGCATACGGCAAATCTTGCCTCGCGGATGCAGGCGCTGGCGCCAATCGGCTCGATCGCAGTGACCGAGACGACCCGTGGGCTGTGCGAAGGCTACTTCGTTTTGAAGTCGCTGGGGCCGACGCGAGTGAAGGGTCTCGGCGAACCGGTCAACGTCTATGAGGTGACAGGGTTGGGGCCGCTGCGCACGCGATTGCAGCGCGCCGCCGGGCGCGGGCTGACGAAGTTCGTCGGGCGCGAGCGCGAGATGGACGCGATGCGCGCGGCCGCCGATCGCACGACCTCCGGCCACGGGCAGATCGTCGCCGCGATGGCGGAGGCGGGGACCGGCAAGTCGCGGCTGTTATTCGAATTCAAGGCCAAGCATCAGTCGGGGTGGATGGTGCTCGAAACCTTCTCGGTCTCGCACGGCAAGGCCAGCGCCTATCTTCCGGTACTCGATCTATTGCACGGCTACTTCAGAATCGTGGGTGAGGACGATCAACGGACGCGGCGCGAGAAACTAACCGGCCGCATACTCGCGCTCGACCGTTCGATGGAGGATACGCTGCCGTACCTGTTCAGTCTGCTCGGGATCGTCGAGGACGAGGACCCACTCGCGCAGATGGACGGGCAGATCAGGAAGCGGCGAACGCTCGACGCGATCAAACGGATTTTGCTGCGCGAGTCGATGAATCAGCCGCTGATGGTGATCTTCGAGGACCTCCACTGGATCGACGAGGCGACGCAGGAGTTCCTGAACCTGCTGGCCGATTCAATCGGCACTGCGAAAATCCTGCTGCTGGTGAACTATCGCCCGCAATACTCACATCAGTGGGGCTCAAAGACTTACTATACTCAGTTGCGGCTCGACCCGCTCGGTAAGGAGAGCGCCGAGGAGATGCTGTCCGCTCTGCTCGGCGACGGGGTCGAAGTAACGGCGCTCAAGCGTGTGATTATCGAGAAGACCGAAGGCAATCCGTTCTTCATGGAAGAGACGGTGCAGGTGCTGTTCGACGAGGGTGTGCTCGTCCGTGGCGGCAATGCGGTGAAGCTTACGCGGTCACTCAATACGCTAAAGATTCCGCCGACCGTGCAGGGGATTCTGACCGCGCGCATCGATCGGCTGCCGTCCGATGCGAAAGATCTGTTGCAAACGCTGTCCGTCATTGGCCGTGAGTTTCCGCTGTCGTTGATTCGCGTGGTCGTGCCAAAAGCTGACGACGAATTAAACCGCCTGCTCAACGACCTCCAACTGGGCGAGTTCATTTACGAACAGCCTGCGGTCGGCGATACCGAGTACATATTCAAGCACGCCCTGACGCAGGAAGTTTCTTACAACTCGGTCCTGATTGAGCGACGCAAGCAATTGCATGAACGCATCGGCGCGGCACTCGAAACGCTATATACGAGTTCGCTCGACGACCATCTGGCCGAACTCGCGCATCATTACGGGCGCAGCGCCAACCGCGCCAAGGCTTTCGAGTTCCTCCATCGGGCGGGCGATCAGGCAGTCGGGCGAGCGAGCTACACCGAGGCAGAATCGTACCTTGCTGCGGCGCTTGAGGGGCTGACGGCGATGCCCGAGTCGCCGACGCGCGACGCGCGCGAATTGCGAGTGCGCAGTTCATTTGGCGAGGCGCTGATAGTCACCAAGGGCTTCGGTGCTCCGGAAGCGCGGGAGATGGCCGCGCGCGCCCGTGCGTTGGCCGAGAAATCCGCCAACCACTCCAAACTCGTTCAGCAAATGCAGCCTGAGGCCGTCAATGCCATCGTCAGAGGCGATTACTCCGCCGGCGCCGCACTGGCCGATCAGTTGCTCGAGATTGCGCAGCTCGAAGGCAGCCCCGCCAGTCTAGGACTGGGACATCTGATGCAACTTGCGATTCGGTTATATCGGGGGGATTATCCGGGAGCTGAAAAGCATTTCGAACGCGGGCGCACGTTTTTCGACGCGCCCGGCTTCGTGCAGACCCGGGGCGCGGAGGCGGCAGCCTTCGGCCACGCGAGCCTGAACGCATGGGTGACCGGACGTGCCGATGCCGCCCGCGAGCGCATCCGCCGGTGCCTTGAGGGAACTCAGCGCAATCCCTACGACGTCGCATACGGTCAATTCCTGGCCGCGTGGCTGAATGTCTTGCTTGGAGACTCCGAACGGGCCGAAGCTTTCGCGGCGAAGGCGCTCTCGCTATCTGAAGAACGTGGATTTCCTGAAGTTGCGCTCTGGTCTGTTGCGACACTCGGTCGGGCGCGAGGTGAACTCGGCCGCACCGGTGAGGGGGTTGCCCTGCTTCGCCAGACAGTGGCCGGTGCGTCCGAAAGCGGAGTGCGTGTCGGCATAGTCTTATTCCTCACCTGGCTCGCTCGTGTGCAGATGCTGGACGGCGCGATCGACGACGCCTTTGGAACCATCGAAGAGGCGCTGCAGGCGAATCCCGAGGAACTTTGGGTTCGGCCCGAGACTTATCGAGTCCGTGGAGAAATATGGCTCAAACAGCGAGACCGCCGCCTTGCCGAAGCCGACTTCCGCGAGGCGATCGCGCTCGCCCAGAAGATGAGTGCCAAGGCCTGGGAGCTGCGGGCGACGACGAGTCTCGCGCGGCTGCTCGCGTCGCAGGGCCGTCGCGATGAAGCGCGCGCGATGCTCGCCGAGATCTACGGCTGGTTCACCGAGGGCTTCGACACCGCCGACTTGAAAGACGCCAAGGCGCTGCTGGAACAATTGGACGGCTGAAGCGCGCTGGCGGTCCGGTCGCCCCCGCCGGGCAGCCGTAGTAGAATCTGCGCCGTCTCTTGCACGGTCAAGGCTGATTTCATCAAGGGAGGTCCGTTGGCAACTCCGCCCGACACGGCTGCCAGCAATCCGACTCGCGAGCTGGCCGCGATCATGTTCAGCGACATCGTGGGCTACACCGTGATGATGGGACGTGACGAGCAGAAGGGGATGCGCGCACTGGCCGCGCATCGCGCGCAGTTGCGGACGCTGCTGCCCGGATTCAACGGCAGAATCCTCGGCGAGATTGGCGACGGTACGTTGTCTAGTTTCCACAGCGCGGTGGATGCGGTGAACTGTGCGCGCGCCCTGCAAGCGGCTCTAAAGGACGACCCCGAGCTGCGTTTGCGCATCGGGATTCACGTGGGCGACGTGCTTTTCTCCGACAACAACGTCCACGGCGACGGCGTCAATGTGGCCTCGCGGATCCACGCATTGGCTCCTCCCGGCGGCATCTGCATCTCGGAGCGAGTTTACGACGACATCCGCAACCAGCCCGAGATGCGGGTCACGGATCTGGGCGAAAAACGGCTCAAGAACGTGACGCGGCCGATTCGTGTGTATCAGATTGTTGAGCCGGACCTCATTGGGCAGCCGGCCGCGCCGGGCGGGCACGGACGCCGAAACGCGCTCATCGCAGGCGCGGGCGTGGTGATATTGGCGGGGCTTGCCCTGATGTTCGTGCGACTTCGATCCACGACCGCAGTCCCACCGCCGGCCCCAAGCGCGGCACCGCACACCATCGGCTCGATTGCGGTCCTACCGCTCGACAATTTCTCCGGCGATCCGACTCAGGAATATTTCGTCGATGGCATGACCGACGAATTGACCACCGACCTCGCAACCATCAGCGCGCTGCGCGTGATCTCGCGCGGCTCCGTAATGCAATTCAAGGGCGCGCACCGCCCGCCGACCCCCGAAATCGCCAAGGCGCTCAACGTCGATGCGGTGGTGGAGGGTTCGGTCATGCGCGTCGGCGACAAGGTCCGCATCACCGCACAGTTGATCGACGCGCGCGCAGACCGGCACCTGTGGGCGCACACCTACGAGCGGGACTCGCGCGACGTGCTGGCGCTGCAGGACGAACTGGCGTCCGCGATCGCCAAAGAGATCAATGTGCAACTGACACCCAATGAGCAGGCGCGCCTCACAAGTGCGCCGGTCGTGAATCCGGAAGCGCACGACGCCTACCTGAAGGGCCGCTATTTCTTCAGCCGGCCAAATGATGAAAATCTCAAGAAGGCGATCGAGCAATTAGAGCAGGCCGTCAGGCTGGATCCTGACTTTGCGCCGGCGTATTCAGGCCTTTCGGACGCCTACCTTTGGGCCGGCTGGAATGAAGGTTTCTTGACCTCTGCGGAAGCGATGCCCAAGGCTAAAGCGGCGGCTGAGAAGGCTATCCAATTGGACGATAATTCCGCCGAAGCTCACACCTCGCTTGCCATATTTAGAATTTTCTACGAATTTGATTGGGTCGGCGGCGAGAGCGAATTTAACCGCGCATTCGCGCTCAATCCAAACTACGCGTTTGCCCACGATCAGTTTGGTGCAGTGCTTGCCTACCAAGGCAGGCTCGACGAAGCGGTGGCCGAGGGCAAGCGTGCTGCTGAACTAGATCCCCTGTCCCCCCAAATCGCGCTTGATAATGCCAACGCTTTTGCCTGGCAAGGCAATTTCCAGGCGGCGATTGAACAGGCCAACAGGGCTTTGGATCTCGATCAGACTTTCTTCTTTACTCATTTCGTATTCGGATGGATCGATATCGAAGCGGGGAAAGTCAACGCGGCCGTCCCGGAACTACAAAAGGCGGATGCCCTCCAATCCCCGCCGTGGGTTACCGGCTGGCTCGGATATGCCTACGGGGCATCAGGTGACCATGCCAAAGCAATGGCAGTTATAGAAGAGATGAATCGTAAGTCCCTACACGGATATGTTTCGCCCTTCAATTTGGCCATTGTCTATCTCGGTATGGGCGATCGCGGGCGCGCGATGGACTACCTCGAACAAGCATATTCAGCGCACTCCCAGTGGTTAACCTACCTCAAGATGGATCGCATTTTCGATCCTTTGCGCAAGGAGCCGCGCTTCATCGCGCTGATGAAAAAAGTGCATTTTGACAAGTGACCTTGCAGAATTGAGTGCTTGAAATGAAGTGCTCAAAATGCGGTGCGGAGAATCCGGCGGGCAAGCGGTTCTGTGGGGACTGTGGCGCGCCGCAGGCAAACCGATGCGGGCAATGCGGCGCAGAGAATCCGCCCGGGAAGAAATTCTGCGGAAATTGCGGCGGCGCACTCGGCAAGGTGGTGAGTGCAGTAGTAGCAACTTCGCCGCCGCAAGACCTCGCTTCCAAGGTTCGCATAACGCCGGAGCAGTCGGACGCTTCCTCGGTGCTGGAAGGGGAGCGCAAGACGGTGACGGCGCTCTTCGCGGACATCAAGGGATCGACGGAGTTGATGGAGGACCTCGATCCGGAGGAGGCGCGCGCGATTATCGATCCGG
>Ga0307372_10010158_pt1 | contig 12800 bp, 26 predicted proteins | sample OX1MG_FD_202533 | JGI IMG/M metagenome (GOLD analysis project Ga0307372, IMG submission 202533) | Soil microbial communities from Risofladan, Vaasa, Finland - OX-1 | ecosystem: Environmental > Terrestrial > Soil > Coastal area > Acid sulfate soil | place: Finland: Risofladan, Vaasa | collected...
GCGTTAACAAGCGGGATAGTTACATCAACCATGCCCACTAGTGCCAGCATACCGTATACAAGAGAAGTATACCACAGACGGGCGGGCCGGGGAAGTATATTGTTGTTATGCCATTCATCAAAACTGACAATAATCATTGACATAATCCAGGCATAGCCGACAAGCCGCTCGTTCCCGAGCCAGGCCGGTATCCCAGCAGGGGTAGAGGCATGCCGGGGAGGCCCCGGCCGCCACCGCAGCGACCAGCGGCCTTGCTCTCCCCCTTGCTTATCCTGCACATAAACATACTCGGTGCGGGGAGGAGGCTGATCGGTAATGCGTGCATATACAGGCCGGTTTTCCTGTCTTTCAGGAAACCGGCTTGCACTGGTCCGCCGTGCGGGAAGATTGTCAGGCATTTTATGCAGTCGCCGCCCCTGCTACCGCAATCCCTCCGACAGCCCTGATGACTGCCAGTATGTCATCCTTCAGAAACCAGCCAATTGTGATGATAGCGATTACTACACCAATGATAATCTCAACCGGGCCAACAATCACATTCCACAGATCGTTGAGACTTTGCATCAGGCCAGCTTCAAGACCGGATGCTAGCTGCCCGCCAAGACCTGACAGCCATCCTGTTACTCCTTTTTGGATAGCATTAACTGGGTTAGGTACCTGAGCATTATGACTGGTAATCCATTTTTGTGCTGCTGCTGCTGAGGGAAATGGGCCAGCAATGGAGTTTGATGGCTTAGCCGATGATTGTACTGCAACAAACTGCTGTACATTGCCCCGGCCAGTAGCCATTTGTTTCGGAACAACCCACCATTGCTGCTGTCTCCCAGCACCCGATGCACTTGGTGTACCTGCCATTAGTACCATCCATTAGCCTGCCAGAATGCCCAGGCATTATTAGGCGTACCATATCTGGAACGAATATATCTCATCATCCATTTAAGCTGTGTCTCACCATTAGTCCGCCAGTCAGCACCAGCAGAGGCCATCTTCGATCCTGGCAGTGCCTGCGGGATTCCATACGCGCCAGAGCCAGGATTCGTGATAAGCGGATTCCATCCACTTTCCCGCACAATGATATTATTCAGGGCTGCAAACTGTCCGCCCCAGCCATTAGCACTGAGAAGTTTCTGGGCAAATGCCTGCAAGGTGCCTTTAGGTACTGGCCCCGATGTGGCAGGAGATTTTTGTGACTTCGACTGAGCATTTGAAACCTGGCCGGGAAGAACGGCCGTCAGTTTTGGGTAATGTATTGTACCCTTACTAACACCGAAAGCCTGTGCAAGTGTTACACCTTTCTGGGCTTGCACCCACCGGGTCATGTTCCATTTCCCGCCGGTAGGGGCAGGTGCGGGGGAAAGTTTGGCCTTGGCAGCGGCTTGTGAAGTTACTGGCATATCAGGCCACAACCGGAAGAACAGAGACGCCTGACCAGAACTTTGAAAGGCCGGTATAAATGAAGGTATAAGCCACAAGAAGGCCAAAGAACAGAAGTAGATTGCGCATTTATTCCACCAGTTCACGCTTTCGCCCAGCCGGTACTACCCGTTACGCTCCCTCTATCGAGAGCACGCAGGTACAGCCAGACCAGATAGGTGTTAGAAATTACGGCGCCAATTACCGGCCACCATGACCCAGCGAGGTAGGCTGACACCACCGCATAGGCCATTGAATACACAACTGCATGAGTCAGGTACTCTTTACATGATGCAGCCTTTTTAGGGTCGGCACCAAAATTCTCCGCTGTCCACGGAGACGACTCGAACGTACTATAGGCATCAAGTGTCATCATGGCAGACGTCATGAACAGCAATGCAGCTAGTGCATTACTGCTCCCGCCCATTCCGATGATGTCCACTTATTAGCTCCACAAATGGGTACGCCATTGCCAGGGACGGATAATCCTCAGATCGGCACCGATACCACTCATTGCAGCATTAGCATACTGTGTTGCCCGGACAGACGATCCTGCTGCATAATGTGGTGTATTAGTCCAGTCTGCCACATCATATCCATTGCAGACAGGATTCTTAAATACCGAGGATGCCGAACCGTAAACCCATACACGGTACCCGAAGGCATGAAGCACATTGTAAAAACTGGTCACATAAGATGGGCTGACTGCCGTTTCCATATCAAGCCCGACTACAAAACCGGGTGAGCATCCGATCTGGTACAGGTTTTCCATGCACTCAAATGCTTCAGTTACCGGGTCACCTGCATTGCCAACTGCCGGGGTGCCCACAAACATAGGGTATTTCTTTTTCCCGGTAAAATCAGACCATTGCGCTTTAGTCCAGATATGCGGAGTAGGAGTGCGGATAGGCACGCGCTCACCAATGTATCCCTGTACTGTGTCAGCCCATGAAGGCATGACAAACCCAGCAGGGTCAGAAATGTCAACGCAAATATGACTCATTCGCCAGTCCATTCCACAGGATGACATTCAAGATCAGCCCGGCAGAAATAACATTCCGCCTCATATGCAGAACCGGCTTGCTTAATAGTGCGAGGGTCAGGCGAGTGGCCCCGGACATAACATACTGCCTTAGTCATAAGCATTTTCATTTTCATTGCCTTTTCTTTGGCCTGCCCAGAACTTTCTTATTCGCTGCTGGCTGGCCTGCCGTATGACTGGAGGTTACTTTTCTGGAAGTGACCGGAGGCACAGGCTGAGCCGAATTCTTGTGATCGGTACTAGTCTTAGGCTTCTTTTTCTTTTTGTCCTTATCTTCTTCTTCGTTTTGCCCTTGCCCCTTGGTGGTCACGTTAACTGTGACCGCGCCTTTGCGGACAGTGGTAGCCCCCGTGGTAATTGTACCACCTCCGCCACCTGTAGTAGGTGTGGCAGTCTGGCTGTTACGGAAGAAAAGGAAATAGACAATAAGAGCGACCCCGCCAATCCACACAATAGTCGGAATGCCCAGAATCCGGCTGCCTGCAAACCCACCTCCACCCTCATCCGGCATTTCCGCTCTCCATATCATAAGCTGTGTCATTCATATCAGGCGTCATACCTGCACTGTTATCACCAGGAGATACAACGCCCGGTATTACCGAATCGGCTTGCCGGGTCATCGGATTGTTAGGAGTCCGCGCGTTGACTCCCTGCATCTCGTTAGCTCCGTTCATTTCGGGCGGAGCGGCTGTACTCTCTGTCACTGTAATGTTGATAGGAGTATTAACAGCGGGCGCGACAGCAGGACCAGATGAACCGCCTACCATCTCTGGCGCGACCGAATTAAGGTTGGTCCCGAAACTGGCTGTTGGGCTGTTCCCGCTCTGCCGTGCCTGCCACCAGCGCCATCCAACATATCCGATAACAATTACGGCAGTAATGCCGATCACAATAAACAGGTTTTTTCTGGTCATCGGATATCTGCGCTTCCGCTAGCCCTTTGCAGCCTGTTGACCTTACGGGTCTGGGAGACAGTAATTGGCGATTTGAGATTAGTCCGGGGACCACCCATAGTAGGCAATGACGGAACCTTGAACGACAGTCCAAGATTGAACCCAGGATATCCAGCCTGGAACAGAGCATCATTAAAGCCTGCATCATGAATAGGCCCAAAATTGTTGGGCTGGAATGCAGAGATGTTAGGCCGGGGCCGGACATTGTTGCCGATACGCTCGATAGGCTGCCGGTGCATCCCCCTGGCATACAGATGCCGGATACCGTTCATGCGGGGAATACGATGGACAACTGGCGCACGCTTAATATCTGGCATCCATTCCGGCCGGACATTAAGGCCACTGGTCAGCCCGGAAGTGGGCATAGGCGTTGAAATGAACTTCTCTGGCACCTTAACCGATGGCGTTGACTCACCGGAAACCTGGTATACCTGTGCTCCAGGCTGAAGCCTGCCGAATGCCATGGTTTCCTCTTTTCAGGAGGTTTTGCCGAGCAGCCCGTTAATAGACTTCCCCCACAGGTTACCGAGCCCGCCAAAGAACGCCTTAGTACCCTTAGCATTCTTGATCATGTTAGCAAGAATGACCCCGATAACAATGATCGCGCCAAGTGTGATCAGGTTATAGCCCATTTGGTTTATCCCCTGAACTTCAGCCATGCCCAGTATGCAAGGATGCCCAGGGCAAACCAGATAAGATGACTCATAGTCATACGAGCTTACCTCGCTTAGCGATCATCTGCCACGCGAAATTAACCACGATGGCCACCACAATTACCGCAACCCAGAAGGCCGGTTCTTTAAGGTATTGCATCTGATTATCTCCCCCTGCCCATCATTGCCAGATGCAGGAAAACAAGAATGAATAGTGCAATGCCAACCCAGATAAAAGACCAGGTTGATACGGGTATTGCACTCGTCCGGCCCATGCTTGAGTTAGGCTGAACGATCTCAGCCATTCCAACTACTCCCGCGCTGGCCATTACTGCGCCAGGTGAGTGTAGGGAATACCACCAAGCGGGAACAGTTCACCGGTAATCTGGTAAAGCTGCGCCGGGGCATTCGAGATGACGCCCCAAGTGCCAACCGCCTCTAGCAGGGTAGCAGGAGAAGTCGGCAGGATAAGGTCGTAGGTGTCAGCAGTCGATACAAAGGTCTGCACCGAGTTACGGAAGGTGTAAACAACAACGCCCGTTGGCCTCGTGACACCAAACTGTGCATACATCTTGTCCTGGCGCTCAAGGAACGTCTCGTAAAGATGCGGCACGCCATCAACCCATAGCGAAAGGTCGGAGGCAGGGAACGAGTCAATACGTGCGCCCGTAGAGTCACGGAGAACAAGAATCAGAGTGTTGGTATAAGTGCCAACTCGCGGGAGCACAACACGCTGGAACTGGCTAGAGGCAATGCCCATAGCAGCTTTGGTAACGCTCCACTGTGCAGACGATCCAATGTCCGGCGGTGCATACTGCGGATTGTCAACAGGTGCAGCCCAGAATTCCTCATCAAGCTGAAGCTGGAGAGTCGGTACCGTGGTTGGTGCAGTTGAGTAAACAACGGTTGACGGATTAGTCTGCACCCAGATGGAAGGCTGGGATGCCGCATTCATTGCCGGGAGCGAGCAGTACCCGGACGAATCAAGCTCCAGCGGGAGATGAAGCCGGATCAGGAAGTTACCTGTAGCCGCGACACCTGAGAAGCTAGGCAGGGTTGCGTTGTTATTACCGAACCCGAATACGCCCGACTGTCCACCATACAGGTCAATCAGGTACAGTGAATATCCATCGGCCTGGATAATTGGCTGGCCGAAAGGATCACGCAGGAAAATGTTCTGTACCGTATTCCATGGTGCATCAGCCGATGCGACCGCAGCAGCCCCCGTGCCACCAGACGCGGTAATATAGAGTGGGTAATACCTGATATACCCACCAGCAGGCTTGATCTGCGGGGTGAACAAAGAGCCGAAAGGCAGGCCAGATGATACTGGCCCGAGAATCTGCATCTGCCGGGACATGCGGCTGAATGGCACATTCCCCGATGCCGGTTCTGCCGTGGTCTGCGGCTGCCGCGAAACGGTGCCAAGGGCAGGCTGCGCGGTCTGAAGCGTTGACACTGCCATGTTTTATGCCTCCGTAATGGCAGCTAGGCCCTGCGCAACAGGACTATGTGCGAAATGCATTGTTGCACCCCGGATAAGAAACTTCATGACAACATAAGTTGCCCAGAAGTAAAGAAGCCAGAATAGGAGTCCCATCATTTATGGGTTAACCTCCCCCTGAAGGTTCCTGTGTCTTTTCTCTACTATACAGGGCTTGAGCCCTCTTAGCAATCTCTGGATGCGATTCAAGGAGAACACGGAAAGCATATGATTTTGATATGATTTTCATATCATTTTGATATGACTCTACGAGGTACATTAGCTCTTGCGGGATGGAGAGCGGAAAATTCACAAACCCGTCTCTGCTAGCCATGTCTCCTCCTCCTCATCGTCCATGTAAATCCAGCGGCGTTTACGGACAGCAGCGATGTGCGGGATATGAGCCCTGGTCATTGAGCCGATCTCCATAATACGCTGATGGGCTCTTTCGTCTCTGATCCGCGACGACCAGACGAATTGACACTGATCATAAAAGGAAGTCGGTACCCATCGGGGTGCCTGCGTCGCGGCAATGACACATATATGCCGGGAGCGGCCACGTAGCCACATACGATCCAGCAAAGGCTGCAATCCCAGTCCCGGTGAACGTGGATCGGATATCGCCCGAGTTTCGTCAAGTACAACGATCCAGTTTCCTTCAGCATAAATACGTTCGAGAACATTACCAACCTGATCCTGTGCCCGGCGTACTTCATCATGGACAACAATCCTGTACCATCCATCTTTCGGATTGTTGTTGTCAAGCGTGCGACGGACACGGTTAGGGAGATTACGGACAGGTTTAGCTTTTGAAGCGGCAAGTACAGGATCATCACCTTTAGAGTCAAAGATAACGACATTGTCATAAAGGCATAGCGGGAGAAGCCCATGGACAATAAGATGGGATTTGCCTGCGCCATTCTGGCCAAGCACTGAATGATGTGGCGCAAATTCAGGTACCCACAGAGTGTCAACACGCCGGATTACTGAGCGCCATGAACGTGTCGGGATAGAAACAAGAGCCGAGTCCGTTTTACGATACGGGGACGAAGGTTCCAGCCGGGGGCGGGCGGTAGCCACTGCCTTCCTCCATTTCATCGCCTGCTTTGACCTGTACCGCCTTCCAGGCTGAGTAAACACCAAGGAACTTCATGAACTGCTTTTCAGGGTCAGCGCGGCCACGGTCAACGGCAAGACTGGCACCAATGCCAAGCATTGTTTTGCCAACAACTATGCCAGGCCCGATGTCGGCAACATGCTCTAGCGCGGTCACCCATTCAGGCCGTTTTGATGCAAGATCGACCAGTGCTTTTGTGAAGGCATCGGACTCCTGGCAGACATAATAGCCTGTCGTATGAAGTCCCATGCCAATCATTGCACCAGCCTGGAACATCTCTCCTGATAGTTTTTTCTGGAGACTGTCCAGCTTGGTTTTGCCTGGTCTGCGGCCACGGGGCATACCTGTTCCCGTGCCATGCCGGGTACCCCTGGAACCGCTGAGCGGTCCAGGGGTACTCTCGACAGTATCGGGCGTTACATCACTGAAATCGGAAAATGTTTCGCCCAGGTATTCAGTAGTCATTTACGGCGTCTGGCCCGGATCGGCCTGCACCTCAGTCTGGGTAAGCTCGTACCCGGATGGGCATGGATGCGGAACGTTATGTACCTCGATATATCCCCTGCCAATTGGCCTGGCCCAGGGCGTAGGCGTAACACTTGGTGAAGGCGCCGGGGAAACGCTGCCATCTCTCACACAAAAATAATGCAGCGGGCCAGCAGGCGTATTACCTGGATTCTGGCCATAGGCAAATGCGAACGTAATGCCACCCATCGCAAGTGCGATGGCAGCACCAATGGAAAGAATCCACTTCCTCATGGTATATTTTCCTTAGTATAGATTATTATGCCTGCGGGGCATCGGGTACTGGCCGCAGATTAGCACGAGAGTTAATCTGCATGAGATTAAGCATCATGACCGCAACGGGAAGGCCAAGACATGGCCCGCAAAGCTCGACTGGGATCGAGTCAACATGAAGCGTATTGAACATCGCCGCTGCTGGCCTGCCGCAAAGCGCACACTGATCATTCATAATTTTATCCTCGGTTATCTGCGGTTCCGGTTTTTCACGAAGCTCGGAAAGCCAGGTGACAGTCTCGTCGTCGTTTTCGTCAATCCTTGGTGGCGGGACCGAATACGAAATCTGCGAGGATGCCGGGAAGCGTAGCGCGTCCAGTGCGGGAACTGCCAGGCGAGCGCGATTTCTGATACGATTCGAGATTACGTTTGACACCTGCATCAATCCTCTCGTCAAACTTCTTCCAGAAGTCAGTCTCAGGATCGTTTGTGTCATCGGTTTTCGGTGGGTCAGTTACCTTCGTCGGGTCCAGGTCCGGCATTCTGGGCACCTCCCATCATATTTGGCAGCATTGCCATAAACTGCGGGCTGGAAAACATCTGAAAAATACCCTGGACATTATCAATGATCCACTGAATATTAGCACCCAGGCCATTGACAGCATCAGTAAGCACAGTCAGTTTTTCCTGTACTGCCTTTTGCTCGGTGATCATCTGCTGGACTTCAGTCACAGCAGGTGCTTCCGGGTAAGACAAGAGTTACCTCGCAAATGGTGGCCGCACCGGCTGTACCGGGGCGGGTGACGGATCAGGCGATGGTGCGGGCTGCATTTCTTCCATGGCCGCACGCTGCGCTGCAAGAATTGCCTGCGCAAGCTGAGCATAGTCGATTTGCGGTCCCACAGGAACAGGTGCATACCCAGTTTGGGGAGCAATCCGTTTCGTTACATCTTCACGACCTGCCGGGTCAGCTTCACTGACAACATAAATCCGGTCCTGAAGCGGGACAAGGCGCTTCTCGAACGCATCTACAGCATCCATGGCTGCATGCTTGGCCGTTTCGCTTGCATATACAGCAGGTACTTTACTGATGAGATCGCGGATAACATTGCAGAATGCATGTGCGGGCATTGATACCGGGTCAAGCACCGCAGCCGGGGTAATGACCTGCCCCGGAATTACGGGGGCATTATAGGCCGGTCCCCCAGGCTGAATACTCATATGATCATTGTACCAGATCAGAACCCTAACCCTCAAGTAGAGGTTGAGAGTTGCGCTGGTCAGGAGCGGGGCGTAAGCTGGCCAGGCCAGCGGGGAACAGGCCCCGCCTGGCGCTCCTCTTGGAGGGTCGATGCCTGATCAGGAAGCGGCTGAGCTGCAAGATGTAGCTATTGCCGAGTCTGCAACAGAGCGGCGCACACAGCTAGCGGCATGGGGATTTAATCCCGATCTTGATTTCCGTAAGCTCGCTCTGGAAGCACAATACCACGCCAAGGGTTTCCGGCTGGTACAGAAATCCCAGCTTGTCGGTGTCCCGCATGTAATCGTCGGTGTAACTTACCGCGAGGGTTTCCCGCGTGGTGGCCGTGCAGGCGACTATGTTTCTCTTGAGGCCGTAGTGGCCGACAAAGACACGCTAGAGTCAAATCCGGTTAAGCATATGCTACCGGCCGATCTTGACGTATGGGGCAATGAGCCCATCGTCTATAACGACTCTGGTACAGGAATCCGGCGCACTCTTACCGAACTATTCCAGACCCTTGGGATGATTGATGTCGGTAAGGTCACAGGGGATGAAAACCCATTCGACCGGCCATATCAATTCTGGGACCGTGGTGAGGAACTGGCAGTGACCGGGATTGTTGCGGACCTGGAAGATGTGCCTTTCCGGTATATCGCTTTCCGTGGCCTGCGGAAGTCTGAATATGAGTCTCCGTATGGTCCCGCAACTACGTATTACTTCGGTTAGGGCATACAGGGGGGTGGGCTAAATGCCCACTCCCCTTCCCCCCGAAATCATTCTTCCCGGCCCTGGACAGCGGCGCGGGTATCTTAACCCATATACAGGCACTTATTCCACTTCCCGCAGCTATGCCATGCGTATGCAGCGTGGATATGCACGCGGACTTCCGCAGTATGAGGCTAGAGGTAAACCCCGGTTTGAATCACAGATCAGGCTTCGGCGCAGTGTAGAACAAACTGGTGAAACCCCCTGGCAGCGGTTCAATGCTGGATTCGAGCAGAGATACGGTTTCAGCTATTCTTACTGGCGATCACTCAGGCGCAGATGGATCAATGAGATAAACTCGCGTACATCTACTGGCGGGCAGGTTATCCCCTCACATATTTCAAGTGTCCTTTCAGCATGGAACACAGGATGGCGTGATCCTAACCGGCCTGAGTTTACTACCTGGCAAGACTGGATGGAAAACCGGCTGGCTGAGCGGCTTAATGATATAATCGAATACCAGGACCTTGGCGACAAAAGCTCGGGTTTTCAGAACTGGCAGTTCCGCAGCAATGTGCCACCTATTGAGCTGTACTGGTATCATTAGGGAGTATATAATGCCTAAAGGGGAAAGAGGCAGCAGGGGGCTTCAGGAACACAATGCGGCAACACGCAATCTTTATGACAAGTCAAAAAACCGGGGACTCTGGGAATTCCGGGGAGTTGATGGTGAAGGTGGTACCGTTGACGAAGAAGGAACGCTATTTGGTTCTAGGCATCAGTATCTGTCATTGCGGTGTGGCCCTTATCTTCTGGATACAGGCAAGCCGCTATCTTGGAAAGAGTGTTTCGCTTTTCTGGCGGACCTTCAGAAAAAATCAATCATCTACGTCTCATACTTCTTCGACTACGACATAACAATGATGATCCGTACCCTCCCCAGAAAAACTGCGGCTCAGCTATTGAACAGACATCTCCGGGGAAGCGAAGAAGAATCGGGTAACAAGTTCACCAGGCCAGTCACATATGAAGGTTTTGAGTTTGACTACCTGCCGCACAAAGAATTCAAGGTTCGGCGTATTACCCAGGCACATTGGACAATCATATCTGATGTCGGCCAGTTCTTTCAGTCATCATTCCTGGCGACCCTTATCAAATGGGGCATAGGAACGGATGAGGAACTTGAGATGATCCGCAAAGGCAAGTCCATGCGGGCCAGTTTTGCCGAGACTGATGACGAGATCAGAGCATATAACGCGCTTGAATGCGTTTTGCTTGAACAATTGATGACCGATTTCCGCCAGGTTTGCAAGGAAACTGGCTATGTTCCTAAGAAATGGCAAGGGCCTGGTCATCTGGCTTCAGCCATGCTTGAAGCACATGGTGTTCCCCGGCGCGAATCTATACCAATCCTGGCTAATAAAGATTTCTATAATCTCGCGCTTGCAGGATATTATGGTGGCAGATTTGAGACAACTGCCGCAGGGCCAGTCCGCACACCTATTTACCAGTATGATATCAATAGTGCATATCCTGCTATCCTGAAAACACTACCCTGTCTTATTCATGGTTCATGGAAACAATCTAAAACTCGCCCAGTGTCAGGATTGTGGTTCGGGAACATCTATTTCAATCATGATGCACCCCGTTACCTGTATAATCTGCCATTCCGGCTGAAGAATGGAAACATTCAGTTCCCGAAAGAAGGTAATGGTGTCTACTGGTCCACAGAAATTGAAGCAGCCGAACGAGCTGGAACTAACATTGAGTACAAATCTGGATGGGTCTATGAACCTCACTGTAATTGTCAATGGTTCTCATTCATCGACTCATACTATCAGCAGCGACTCGCCCTTGGCAAGACTACTAAAGGATATGTTCTCAAGCTCGCAGGCAATAGTATCTATGGAAAAATTGCACAATCCATCGGGTATGCGCCTTATGCTAACCCTGTGTGGGCGGGACTGATTACCGCAGGATGCAGGGCCATGCTTATTGATGCCTATTCCCAGGCAGAAGGCCAGTGTTTCATGCTGGCTACTGATGGGCTATTTATGAGCTGCAAACTCGATCTGCCTATCAGTAACAAACTTGGCGAATGGGACGAGACAGTACATCCTGATGGAATGTTCATCGTGCAGCCCGGTATTTACTTCATAAGTGATGAAATCAAAACAAGAGGTGTTGAGCATGGCCGCATTCAGGGCATGCGTGATGTATTCGAGCAGCAATTCAGTAAATTCTATGAGTCACATGGCATTGATCACACTGTAAGCGTTCCGGTAACCAACTTCATAACAGCACGCCAGGCAATTGTACGGAACAAGTGGCAACTGGCAGGAGTATGGGAGGAGACAACCCGTGAAATCAGTTTTGACTGGTCATCTAAACGTAAGCGTGGTATAGCCCTGACTGAGAATAATCATGTCCGCACATTGCCACATGATGGCCGGGCAACCGATCACAGTATGCCATATCAAAGAATGATCGGGGGCGGGCTGAGAATTGCATCCCAGGACCGCTGGGAATCGGCCGGGCTTGCCGAAGCTGAGCGGGCATCGGAGCAGCCAGACTGGATCGAGCCACTGCTGTAAAACTTTACCAAAATTTTACTATCTAGGACAGGCCGCCCAGCGATGCGGAAGGTATACTCGGTTATGCAAGGTCACGTTACAAGGGCTAAAATACCAGCGGATTACAAGAAGCTGTATAATGCAGCAGTCAAGCAAGGATGGGAGATATACTTTACTGGAAGTAATCACTTGCGCTGGATTAATCCCCAGGGTATAAGCGTGTTTACACCTAAAAGCCCAAGTGTTAACGGTACAGGATTGATCAGGATTATCCATAAACTGAAGAATGCAGGACTTGAGATATGAGCAATGACGAACATACCAGTGCTGAGGAGTGGCTGTCATCTATAATGGAGCTAATACCTTTCTTCCAGATGATACTCAGCTCTGAAATAGAACCAAGAATAGATCGCCGTCCTGGGCATGCTGCCATAGAATTTCGTAACCACCTGAATGAGAGCATATTTGTGGCATACGATGATGGTACCAAATGCAAAGAACTAGAACGCGCTCTTACTGAGGAGTTTTTCAATGCCGCTACCAAGTCTAATTAAAGCCAGCGAGCTACGTTCCGGCATGACCACTTATACCCTTCTGAAGGATAAAGGATTTAAAAAGGAAGATACGCTAGCAGAACGCATCGCACCCATTAGCTGCCAGGGACTGCACTTCCGCACGAAAGATAACCGCAAGGTGTGTTACTGGCATGGTGCGGAAGTGTGGGCAGCATTTCCCGGTGCCAGGATACGGATTAATTATGCCGAAGCCAAGTAAGATACGGTTGCAAGTCCTGCTGGCAGAATGGGGCCTGATAGTAGAAGGCGACGAATATTATGAAGAACTTTACGAAGCCTTCCAGTATTTGCGATCATACCGGCAG
>Ga0307372_10010159_pt1 | contig 12800 bp, 8 predicted proteins | sample OX1MG_FD_202533 | JGI IMG/M metagenome (GOLD analysis project Ga0307372, IMG submission 202533) | Soil microbial communities from Risofladan, Vaasa, Finland - OX-1 | ecosystem: Environmental > Terrestrial > Soil > Coastal area > Acid sulfate soil | place: Finland: Risofladan, Vaasa | collected...
TGGTCCGGGGTGGCGGCCACCTCCGACCGGGTGGCCGGGGTCGATCGCATCGGCACCGCCATCGCCACCTCACAGATGTACTTCGTGCCCGGCCAGTCCACGGCGGCCGTTCTTGCCCGCGAGGACGATTACGCCGACGCCTTGGCCGGCGCCCCCTTGGCTTCGGCCAAGGGGGGTCCCCTCCTGCTCAGCGACTCGGAGGCGCTGCCGGCTGCCGTCGCCGCCGAGCTGACGCGAGCCCTGGTCCCGGGGTCGAGCGTGTACCTGCTGGGGGGCACGTCGGCCCTGTCGCTGTCGGTCGAGCAGTCGGTGGCGGCGCTTGGTTTCAAGCCGGTGAGGATTGCCGGCCCAGACCGCTACGCCACGGCGGTGGCCGTGGCCGAGGCGCTGGGCAACCCGTCCACGGCTCTGCTCGCAAGCGGGGTGGACTTCCCTGACGCCCTGGCGGCCGGGGCGGCCGCCGCCCACACGGGGGCCGCAGTCCTGCTCACCACCGGCACCGCCCAGCCGGCTGCCACGGCCCGGTACCTGGCAGACCATCCAGGCATCACCCTCTACGCCATAGGCGGACCGGCCGCTCAGGCGGCTCCGGGTGCCACCGCGGTGGTGGGTGCGGACCGCTACGCCACGGCGGTGGCGGTGGCCCAGCGGTTCTTCCCGAGTGCGATCGCGGCGGGCTTGGCTAGTGGCCTCGGCTACCCCGACGCCCTCTCTGCGGGACCGGTGCTGGGCGCCCACGGGGAGCCCCTGGTGCTCACCGACCCCCACACCATGACCGCCGCGACCGGTGCCTACATCCGGTCCGGCATCCGCCAGCTGCATGTGTTCGGCGGGACCGCAGCAGTGATGTACGACCCCGGCTCGTACCTGTCCGCGGCCGCCCCGAACGCCCGCGGCCGTCATCTGGCCGCTGCCCACCGCGACCGTTCCCGTCCCCACGCGGCCGGCCGGTCGTGGTGGCAAAGCTTCTCGGGGCTTTTCTGACCGGAGACGGGTTGGCCGAGCCGCGGGATGGCCATCGCGGCACACCGGGGCATCACAGGTCGGGCGGGAACCGGACGGACCGGGTGATGCCGAAGGGCGCTTCATCGTTGACCCGCCCGAGCCTTACCACCGGGCATCGGTCAGAGACGGACTTGAGGTCCTCGCACTTGGCGTAGCTGATCTCGTCGAGGCCCGTATCAATTAGGTCCAGCTCGACCCTGAGACACGCACCGGCATTCTCGGGCACTTTGGTGGCGCCGGCCACAATTTTGGCCATAGGTTTAGGCGGATTGCCGCCTACGGTGGCCGATTCCAGCGACTGGCGAACCGCAAGTGCGCTGTTCAGGCCCACTATGGCCTACCCCCGCCACACCCAGTGGCCGACTTGAAAAGCTTTGGGTTAATAGCCCCGTGGGTTCAAATCCCACCCCCTCCGCCAAGCTTGTCCGGCGCAGGTCCGTCCGGACGTCTTGGGAGTTAGGTCCAGAAGAGTGGGGTTTATTCGTTGGCGGACCAGTGGGCGACGTCTACCCGCCTGCTCGTGGATCTGACCCAATTCGGAGGTCGGCCCGGTCCCGTTTGGCAGTCTTGACGGATGCGAGTCGGGTCGGCCCGTCAGGAGCGGGTCGGCATGGCAGCCGTGTTCGTGGCCGTCACGGTGTGGGGCTTCGGCAATGCCCTGGCCAAGTACATCCCACTGACCGGGCCCACCTTGGCCTTCCACCGCCTCTGGCTCGGCTCGGCCATGGCGTTCACGCTGGTCCGCTTGACCGGGCGCCGGGTCGACCTTGCCGCCCTGCGCCTGGCCCTGCCCGGGGGGATCGCCCTCGGCCTCAACTCGATGTTGTTCTTCTCCGCCGTCAAGTACACGTCGGTGACCGATGCCACCCTGATCACCACCCTGCAGCCGCTGCTGGTGCTGGCCACGGTGGGCCGGACGTTCGGGGAAAGGGTGGGACGGCGGGTCGTGCTGTCGGCCGTGGGTGCCTTCGGGGGGGCCGCCCTGGTCGTGCTCGGTCCCGGTGCCCACGGTCGTCACGGTGGCGCCGGGGACCTGTTGGCCGCCGGCGCCCTTCTGGCTTGGACCTGGTACTTCATCGCCTCCAAGCGAGCCCGGGTCCACCTGGGCACGCTCGAGTACCAGGCCTCGGTGCAGCTGGTGGCGGCGGTGACGGTGACGCCCCTGGCCCTGGGCCTGCACCAGGGCCTCACCGGGACGCCCCGATCCTGGCTTCTGGTCCTCCTGCTGGCCACCGTTCCCGGGGGCGGCCACTTCCTGGTCAACTACGCCCATCGCCACGTTCGCCTGTCGGTGGCGTCGTTGTTCAATCTGGTGACGCCGATCGCGGCCATGGTGTCGGCCGCCCTGATGGTCCACGAGCCGGTTACCGGCCTTCAGGTGTTGGGTACGGCCATAGTCCTGGCCGCGCTGGCGGTGGTCCTGAGCGACCCTTCGGGCGCCGGCGGGCCGGGCGTCGAACCGCCAGCCGTGCCGAAGGGCGTCGAGCCGGCGGCCGTTCCGGCGGTGGATCCGCTGGCCCCCTTGGACCTCTAACCCTGGATGGAGAGCCGGGTGCCGATGATCTCCACTGTGCCTATATGCAGGCTGCGGGCGCCCCCGGGATAGCCCACGTGCCCGGTGGTCCAGGCGTGGTAGGCGACCTTCAGTTGTCCGGTGCCGTCATAGAAGAGGCCCGGGCTCCCGGGCCCTGCCTCGCTTCCGTGGCGGGAGAGGACCGGCGCTCCGTCGGGCTTGGAGCAGGGTCCGATGACCGAGCGGCACACGGCGTAGCCGATGGCGTAGGAGGCGGAGTCCCAGTTGTTGCCGGAGTAGAGAAGGAAGTAATGGCCCCCCTGGCTGACCATGGCCGGCGCCTCCACCACCGAACCTTCCCATCGCTGGCTTAGACCGAGGATGGCCGTCGGGCGCCCGACCAGGGACGTCCAGCCGCTGGTGAGTGGCTGCGCCCATAGGCGAGGGGGCTGGCCCGCTTGGGTGCCCTGACTCTTCCAGATGAGCCACTCCTGTCCACTGCCGTCCAGGAAGGCGTCCGGGTCGATGTCCCCGCCCTGGTCCAACTGGCACACGAAGGGATCGACCGAGGCGTCCACGAAGGGCCCGGAGGGAGATGTGCCGACGGCCCGTGAGATGCACTGGTCTCCCGTGCGGGCGTCACGGGTGGCGTAGAACATGACATAGCCGACCCTGCTGGCCACAACCGTCGGAGCCCAGACGTCCTCACCCCCGGACCAGGCCGGCAGGGCGGCCAGAGCGTCCCCGACGTAGGACCAGTGGACGAGGTCCACGGACCGTATGGTCGGTACGGCATCCAGACCCACCTCGGTGGAGTAGGCGTAATAGACGGGCCCGACCTTGAGGACGGACGGGTCGGGGAAGTCTCCCGGCCACATAGCGCCCTCGGACGCGACGGGCGCGGCCTGGGCCGGAGCCGACCGGTCCGGCTCGGAACGGGCCACCGGCGCGGTGGTCGGCGTCACCGATGGCGCTCTGCCGGTCCGCACCGTGGTGAGGGTTCGGGGCTCGGTGATATCGGGAGCCGGGCCGCGGCCCGTTGTCACCGGCGCAGCCACCGCCACCGCCTCACCGCTCCCGTTCGACTCAGCCGGAAGGGGAGCCGAAGGGACCCGGGGGGGCGTCGGTCCGTCGATGGTCACGGCCTGGTCCGGAGGTGGGATGGACCTATGGCCGGGGGGAGCCAAACCGGAACCGGAGGACACGGCGGCCAGGGCCAGGGCGGACGCGACCCACAGCGATGCCCTCCTGATCCTCGACCCTTCAGCCCCCAGGCTCACTCACAGACGATGACATGACCGCCGTCCGGCGCGCCATTGCTGTTTCCTCACCCCTCTTGGCCAGGAACCCCATCAGATCCGGGAGCCTTAGAGGCTTGGCCAGGTAGTAGCCCTGGGCCAGATCGCAGCCGAGTTCGGACAGCACCTTCCAGGTGAAGGGGTCCTCGATCCCCTCGGCCACCACGCTCAGGCCGAGCGTCCTGGACAGCTGGATGGTGGCTTCGACTATGGCCCGGTCCCGGCTGTCGGTGGTCATGCGGTCGACAAAGCTGCGGTCGATCTTGATCTCACTCACCGGGAGGTGGGTGAGGCGGGCCAAGGAGGAGTGTCCGGTGCCGAAGTCGTCGATGGAGATCCGCGTACCTCCCAGGGCGAGCCGGCCGAGGATGAGGGCGGCCTGCTCGGGGTCGGCCACCACGCCGCTCTCGGTTATCTCCAGGGTGACGTTGCCCGGATCGACTTCGTACTCCTCGTACAGTCGGGCCAGGTCGTCGGTGAGGTGGGCGTCGAGCAGGTTCCGGGGGGAGACGTTGATGGAGACCTGCATGGCGTGACCGATCTCCCGCCAGGCGGCCATGTCGGCCAGGGCCCGGCGCATGACCCAACGGGTCAGCTCGGCTATGGCGCCGGATTGCTCGGCCAGGCCGATGAACTCGTCAGGAGCGATCATCCCGTAGCGCGGGTGGTTCCAGCGCACCAGGGCCTCGACGGCCACGATGTTCCCGCTGCGAAAGTCGGCCTGGGGCTGGTAGTGGAGTTCGAACTGACCGGTGGCCAAGGCGTCGGACAACTCGACAGCCAAGGCCAGCCGCCGGCGGGAGTGCTGGTCGGCCTCGGCCTCGTACATCTGGGTGCCGCTGCGGCGCGCTTTGGCCATGTACATGGCCACGTCGGCGCTCTTGAGCAGACCTGAGGCGTCCTGCGCATGCTGAGGCGCCAGGGCCACTCCGACGCTGGCCCGGACCTGCACCGACAGCTCCTCCAGGAGGAATGGACGGCCGAGGCAGGCGTGGATGCCGGCTTGGATGGCCTCGACCCGGTCCACGTGGCGCATGGACGGGATCATGATGGCGAACTCATCGCCACCCAGCCGGGAGACGATGCCCTCGGAACCGACGGCTTCGACCAGCCGCTCGGCCACCCGGCAGAGCAGACGGTCACCGAAGTGGTGGCCCAGGGTGTCGTTGACATCCTTGAAGTTATCGAGGTCCACCAGCATCACGGCCAGGAGGTGGTCGGGGCTCCGGTTCGACAGGGACTTTTCCGTCTCGTCCAGGAACATCGCCCGGTTGGCCAACTCGGTCAGAGGGTCGTGACGGGCCTGGAACTCGTTGGCTTCCGCCTGGCTGCGCAGGGCGTCCACCAGCCGGCCGTTGCGCAGGGCCAGGCCGGCGGCGCCGGCCAGGGTGCTGGCCAGCTCGAGGTCTTCATCGTCGAAGTGCGCCTCGTCGCCCAGGCGATGGCCTATCACCATCACGGCCTCGGGCAGGCCTTCATGTCCGCCCAGCGGAGAAACCAGGGCGTCACCCACTCCGCCGTAGGACGGGGCGACGGGAGCTGACTTCTTGCTGCTCAGTGCCCCCCACATCCGAGCACCGGCCGCTGTGGGTGCCTCCCGAGCGATCCGCGTGGGAGCGCCCAGTTCGAGAAGCCAGGCGGATCGTTCGTCAGATGGCTCACAGACCTCCCGGACTCCGTCCGAGCCGGAGCGAGTACGGCTGATCTCGGTCCCCTGGCGCAAGATGAGCTCGGCCCACTCCGAGTTGAGGATGTCCCGGGCCTGATCCAGCACCGTGGCGACCAGTGCGGTTCCAGTCCCGGCATCACCGACGTCCCTCGTGAATCGGCTCAGGATGCGAAGGTTGGCGTACCGGCGTCGGAGCTGATGGTGTATCCGGTGCACGGCGGCGGCGATGCCTCCGATTACGAGGAGCATCCAGATGTCCCACGGATTTGCCCAAAGGACCAAGGCGCAGATGATTCCGAGAGTGCTGGTGGCGAGGATCAGGACCGGCCCGGCCAGTGCCAACTCGACGATCTCCCGGGCGCTCGGACGGCCGGCGGCCAACCAGACCACGGTTACCAGCGAGGTGCGGGCCAGCAGTTCGGAGCCGGCGCAGGCGACGAGGATGGCGATCCACCCCCACGGCCTGGCGGGCCCGTGAACGCCGAGTCCCAACTGATGGGCAAGGAGTACGGCCACTCCGACCCGGAGGCAGTACTGGGTCATGTTGAAAAGCAACTTGATCGGCGGGAGGCGCCGAACCACACCCAGCGAAACCGCGCTGCCGATCAGTCGGGCCACCAGCAGCCAAGGGGGGGCGCAGAAGACCAAGGCCGGCACCAGGGCTAGTTCGAACAAGTCGAGGTCGTGGCCCTGCTCCTTGAACTCGAAACGGAAGCGGGCCAAGTCAGTGGCGACGAAGGCCAGGGCGAATCCCCACCACGGGAGGTCGTGGCTGAGGTGGGCGGAGATGTGGACGCTCATCAGGTCCTGGCGCCAACAGACAGCCGATGCCAGAGCCAGGACGGCTATTAGCAACCAGATGCTGCTCTGACGGGCGGCTTTCGCCTTACGGGTAGAGGTCATGAGCAGAACGGGTCAGGGGCGAATCGCCCGGAATACCCTTGCTGAGTAGCTCTTGTTCACCATTTGGCTAAATAATCCTTCCGACCCTTTGACCTGGCTACTGCTGGAATGGATAATCGGACGCGTTGCATCACAGCCGGTCCAGAATTCCCTGTCTCGGGCATGGATTGGCTAAGGAGTCGGCGATTTTTGCCGATTGGGCGGATTGTCCCTATACGTTCACCCCGGTTGCCTCGGGGTTTCTTACTGATAAGTAGGGGGTGATCCCAGAATGCGTTTCCTTGGTGGTGGGGGCTGGAGCTAGAGGCTTCAGTGTGATCCTGGTGAGGGCCTCCACGGCCCGCAATGCCGTGGGATATCCCACCCGGATCTGATGATGAAGTAGCTTCGGCCGGTGTTCCCCGGAACTTGAGCGGTTTATCACGCTCAGCGTCCGGGGGGCCGGCCGTTTGCTTTGCTGAGGGTGTTCGGGATCCCCGGTGCCCGGTACTGAGGGGCGTCTGGTAAGCGAGACAGTGGCTGGCGGGCAAAAGCTGTGGTCGCGGTCCTTCGTTGGGATCACGCTTTCGACTCTCATTTCCAGCCTCGGTGACGGTGCGGCTCTGGTCGGCTTGCCCCTGTTGGCTGCCTCACTCAACCGGTCACCACTGGTGGTGGCGCTCGTGGTCGTGGCTCAGCGCGTGCCGTGGCTGTTCTCCATCGTGACGGGGACCATTACTGACCGGGTGAGACTGCGTCGTTACGTGGCTGAGATCGAGGGCACCCGCATGGCCGTGGTCGCATCCCTTGGTCTCTGCGTCGCAGTCCATTTTCACCCCTTAATCGCCATTTTCGTCGTGGCCACTTTGCTGGGTACGACGGAGAGCGCTTTCTTCGCCGCTACTGGTCGCATGGTGCTCGAGGCGGTGGCCATTGCGGACCTGGGGACGGCCAACGGGTACCTATATGCCTCCCAGATGTCATCGTCGGTGGCCGGCCAAGCCGTCGGCGGATTGTTGGCCCCCGTCTCGCTGGCCCTTCCCTTTCTTGTGGATGGGGCCAGCTTCGGACTGTCGGCCCTCCTACTGGTCGGTCTGGCCATCGGTCCGACTCGAGGCGAACCGACCTCGACGGAGGGTTCCCTTCGAGACGGAATGCGCCAAGGCTGGGGGTGGTTCGCCCGCCATCCGGCGCTCATCGTCACCTCGAGCTACGTGGCGGTCCTCGCCCTGTGCCAGACGATGGTGATGAGCGTCCTGGTCATCTGGGCGCTCCGCACCATTCACCTGACCCGGCCGGGATACGGACTTCTAGAAGCGGTCGCCACCAGCGGAACGCTGCTGGGGGCGCTAATGGCCGGGCGCCTCGTGACTCGGTTCGGAAACGGTCCGATGCTCCTGGCCACCGCCGCCCTGGCCGCAGCCACCTACTGGGTGGCGGGGGCCGTCGACAGCGCCGTCTTGGCCGGCGCCGCCCTCTTCGTGGAGCAGGCGGCGGTGGCGGCTGGAGCGGTGGCCAATCAGGCGATGAGGCAACAGATGATTCCTAAGGAGATGATCGGCAGGGTGGCCAACATCACCCGGTCGATGATCTACGGCGCCGTTCCGCTCGGGGCTCTGTCCGGGGGACTTATCTCCACCCGATTCGGACCCAGAGTCCCCTTCTTCGTGGCCGGGGGCCTGCAGCTAGCTCTGGTCGCCCTGGTCGGGCCCAGGATGGTCCGCCTACTGGCGGCCGACCAGCCGGCCTAATCGCAGGCGGGGCATCCGGGCTCGTCGCAGCCGCAGAGCAGGGGGGCGCCGTCGGCTATCTGATCCTGGATGCTCAGGGCCGCCGCCACCAGGCGGTGGCGGGGACGTCGGCTTCGGCTGGGTCGGAGACTCATGACGGCCGTCCTACCCGGGATCGTGCCCGGTGGGCTGTGACTCCGGCCACTTGGGGGGCGGTCATCGATCGTCCATCCTACGCCTAGGCCTTTCCCCGCCGGTGGCTCGCTGTCCAGAGCCCGTTACGGCGGGCCATACGGGGGGTACGTTCTCATCATGAACCCGGTTCGAACCCTTAGCCGGCCGCTCCTAGCTTCAATCTTCGTCTACAGCGGCATCGATGTCCTGCGCAACCCCGAGCCCCGAGCCAAAGCGGCCGGGCCGGTGCTGGACAAGCTGAGTGACACCCTGCCCCTGGAGAGGGTCCAGATGGTCCAACTCAATGCCGGGGTCCAGCTGGCAGCTGGCTCGATGATGGCGCTCGGACGCCTGCCCCGTCTCTCGGCCCTGGTCCTGGCCGGGTCGGTCGTGCCCACGACCATCGGCGGGCACCGGTTCTGGGATGAGGAGGAGCCCCAGAAGGCCGGGCAGCAGCGGACGCACTTCCTCAAGAACGCCGCCATCCTGGGCGGTCTGCTCATGGCCGCCATGCAGCCCAAGAGCAAGCGCCGGCGCCGCCGGGGCCAGCGCCGGGGAGCCAAGGCCGCCTCCTAGCCAGTCCAACCTGCCCCACTGCCAGCGGGGAATGTCCACTCGGCGCCCATCGCCGGCCCGGGCAGGGGCCCAGCTGTCCCACCTATAGGTTTCGTGAATGTCACTCCCCCCCGAGCAGGCCACCCAGCTCGACCGCCTGTTGGAGGCCAATTCCGCCTACGCCGCCGCCCGGACCGATGACGGGGCCACCGCCAGCGCCCGTCCCCGGCGCCGGCTGGCCGTGGTCACGTGCATGGACGCTCGGATCGATGTCTTCGCCGTGTTGGGGTTGCACCTGGGCGAGGCCCACGTGCTGCGCAATGCCGGCGGTCGGGTGACCGAGGATGTCCTGCGCAGCCTGGCCCTGTCCACCCATGTGCTGGGGGTCCGGACCGTCGTGGTGATGCAGCACACCAAATGTGGGCTCACCGGGGTCACCGATCAGGAGCTGCGGGACCGCACCGGCGCCGAGCTGGGCTTCCTGCCGATCGACGACCATGAGGCCGCCCTCCGTGAGGACGTCGAGCAGCTACTGGCCCAGCCCTACCTGTCGCTCATGACCACGGTGGCCGGCCTCATCTTCGACGTCGAGTCCGGCGAGGTGCGGCCGATCGTTACCCGGGAGCGGCCGGTCGGCCCCGGCCCTTCCCGATGACATCATGCAGGACAGTAAGGCAATGGCATTACCACGCCGAGACCGGCATCCACCCCACCGTCACAGCCCTGCTGCACACTGGCCCCATGGCCGCCACCCACCCAAGCGTCACTCCCGAGACGCCCATCGTCCCCGAGGTGGTGACGGTGCGGCTGCCGGGTCGTGACTACGACATCCGCCTGGGGGGCGAAGTCTGGCGCTGCCAGGTCCGCCGGGCCGACCCTCCTCTCTTCCTGCTCACTCCCCGCCGCTAAGGGCCGGGCCGGCCGACTCCCAGCGACCGGCCTGGCCGGCGGCCTGTCCCCATTCCGGCCGGCTGCCGGCGCTGTAATAGGACCGGTGCCGTCCACCGGGAGTCTCTCCGACCAAGAGCTCATCGCCCGTTCGGTGGCTCTGGCCGCCGACCTGGCCGAGCGGGCCCGGTACCTGACCAGCGCCGGTCAGCACCGGCGTCTGGCCCGGTTGCAGCGTCTCCTCGCCAGCGAAGGCGGTACCCGACTTGTCTTCTCCCTGGCCGATCGGGTTCTGCGGCCCGTCTCGGCCCAGGTGGCCGCTCGGGCCCTGGTCGATCTGGCTGCCTCCGACCTGCCCGGGGTCTCGGGGCCCGACCGGGCGCTACTCCGTCTGGCCGGGCTGTCCGCTCGGATCGCCCCCCGCCCGGTCGACGCCTTGGTGTCGGCGCGGCTGCGAAGGGAAACGGCCGGCCTGGTATATCCGGCCGAGCCCGGCGCCCTGGGCCGACGCCTGGCCCGCCTGGCCGCCTCCGGGAGACGACCCAATGTCAACCTCCTGGGCGAAGCGATCCTCGGTCATGAGGAGGCCACCCGAAGGGTGGCGGCGGTTGAGGCTCTACTGGCCCGGGACGACATCGACTGTGTGTCAGTCAAGGCGTCCTCGGTGGCCGCGGGTATCTCCCTGGTCGATTTCGACGGATCGGTGGAGCGGGCGGCGGAGCCCATGCGCCGGCTGTACCAAGCCGCCCTCCGGTCCAGCCCTCCCAAACTGGTGAACCTGGACATGGAGGAGCATCGTGATCTCGACCTGACCGTTGAGGTCTTCATCCGGGTGCTGGGGGAGCCCCGGTTCCGAGAGTTGACAGCGGGCATCGCCCTGCAGGCCTACCTCCCGGATAGTCACGGAGCGCTGGAGCGCATTCTGGCCTGGGCCGTCGAGCGCCGCAGAGCCGGCGGCGCCCCAGTGCGCATCCGGCTGGTCAAGGGAGCCAACCTGGCCATGGAGAGAGTCGACGCCGAGCTGCACGACTGGCCGGCGCCGGTCTATCCGGACAAGGCCGCCACCGACGCGTCGTACAAGGCCATGCTGGAGAGACTGGTCGCCGCCTCCGCCGAGGGCATCGTCAAGGTGGGGGTGGCATCCCACAATCTCTTCGATGTCGGCTTCGCCCTGGTCCTGGCCGAGGTGGCCGGAGTGGAGCTCGACATAGAGATGTTGGCCGGGATGGCCGATGCCCAGGCCGCCGCCGTCATCGAGCGGACCGGTCGCCTGCTTCTCTACCTGCCGGCCACCAGCCGAGCCGACTTCCGCAATGCCCTGGCTTATCTGGCCCGTCGCCTGGACGAGAACGCCACCCCGGACGGGTTCCTGCGCCACGCCTTTGATCTGCGTCCGGGCGGTCCGGAGTGGGAGGAACAGGCGCAGCGCTTCGCCGCTGCCGTCCGGGAGCGCCACGCCGTCCCTACCTCGAGCCGCCCGACCCGGGACCGGCGCGCCGGGCCCACCGGAGTCGGAGGTTGGGGCAACGAGCCGGACACCGACCTCACCGTGCCCGCCAACCGGGGCTGGGCTGCCGGCGCCCTGCACCGGGCCCAGGGCGCGACCTCGGCTGGCGCCGTGCTCGGGGCCGGTGATATCGGCCAGGTCGATGCCTATGTGGCCCGGGCCCGGGAGGCGGCACCGGGCTGGGCCGCCGTCCGCTCCCCCGAACGCCGCTCGGCCCTGTTGGCCGCGGCTGAGGAGATGGTCGGTGGCCGGGCCGAGGCCATTTCGGTCATGGCCGAGGAGGCGGGCAAGACCTTTGCCGAAGCCGACCCGGAGGTATCCGAGGCCATCGACTACGCCCGCTGGTACGCGGCAGGCATCGAGGAATTGGAGTCCCTGGCCGGGGAGGTGGAGAGCCGGCCCCTGGGGGTCGTGGTGGTGTCCCCGCCATGGAACTTTCCCTATGCCATCCCCGCCGGCGGCGTCCTGGCCGCCCTGGCTGCCGGAAACACCGTCATCCTCAAGCCCAGCCCGGAAGCGCCGCGGTGTTCGGACCTACTGGGGACGCAGTTGGCCCGGGCCGGGCTCGAGCCCGATTTCCTTCAGGTTCTGGCCATGCAGGATGGGGAGGCCAGCCAGTACCTGGTCTCGCACCCCGACGTGGATGGCGTCATCTTGACCGGGTCGGCGGAAACGGCCCACCGGTTCCTGGCGTGGAATCCGGCCCGGCGGCTCCTGGCCGAGACCAGTGGCAAGAACGCCATGGTGGTCACGGCCAGCGCCGATGTCGACCAGGCCGTGCGGGACCTGGTTCGGTCGGCCTTCGGCCACGCCGGCCAGAAGTGCTCGGCGGCCAGCCTGGCCATAGTCGAAGGGTCAGTTCACGATCACAGCCCGTTCCTGCGCCAGCTGGCCGATGCCACCCGCAGCCTGAGGGTGGGCCCGGCCTCCGATCCCGCCACCGAGGTGGGACCTCTGGTGGGGCCGTACACCCCGGCCCTGGAACGGGCCCTTACCCAGCTCGATCCGGGGGAGTCCTGGCTGGTGGAGCCGCAGCTGGTCGACGCCGGCCGGAGACTGTGGGCTCCGGGCGTCCGCATCGGTGTCCGGCCCGGGTCCTGGGCCCACCTGACCGAATGGTTCGGTCCCGTACTCGGGGTGATGCGGGCCGGTGACCTCGATGAGGCAACCGCCTGGCAGAACGGCGTCGCCTTCGGGCTGACCGCCGGCCTGCAGTCACTCGACCCCGCCGAGCATGTCCGCTGGGTTGACGCCGTCGAGGCGGGCAACCTCTATCTGAACCGGACGACCACCGGTGCCCTGGTGGGCCGGCAACCCTTCGGAGGGTGGAAGGCGTCCAGTCTGGGTCCCACCGCCAAAGCGGGCGGGCCCAACTACCTGATGGGCCTGCGGCGTTGGCGGGACGGGATACCTATCGGTGTGGCTGAGGCCGAGGCTTCCTACCGGCACTGGTGGGAGACCCGCTTCGGCCGGACCCAGGAGCTGGCCGGCCTCCGGGGGGAGGCGAATCTCCTGCGCTATCGGCCCTTCCGCCCCGGGGTCCGGGTCCGGGTCGGCGCCGCTGGAACCGATGACGCCG
>Ga0307372_10010160_pt1 | contig 12797 bp, 11 predicted proteins | sample OX1MG_FD_202533 | JGI IMG/M metagenome (GOLD analysis project Ga0307372, IMG submission 202533) | Soil microbial communities from Risofladan, Vaasa, Finland - OX-1 | ecosystem: Environmental > Terrestrial > Soil > Coastal area > Acid sulfate soil | place: Finland: Risofladan, Vaasa | collected...
AGCGGATCGCTACGGTCGGCGCCCCAGACGCCGACGTGCGGCGTGATGGGATCGAGGACGTGGTCGCCCGTGAAGACGCGGCGGCTCAGCGTGTCGACCAGGCAGACGTGGCCCGGGGTGTGGCCCGGCGTCCAGACGACCTGGAGCCTGCCGACGCGCTGACCGTCTTCCACGCAGGCCGTGGGCTCGGCCAACTCGCTGCGCTCGCGCCGCTCGTCGTCGTCGGCGAGCGCCCGGGTCTCGAAGCCGTTGCGGGCGAGCCACTCGAGCAGATCCCGGTCACCGGGCGCCCTGCCGAGACGGCTGCGAGCAAAGCTCCAATCGGCGGAGTGCATCAGGAGCTCGGGGACGCCCGCTCGGCGAAGCGTGGCCGACAATCCGTAGTGATCGTGATGGAAGTGCGTGACGACGACGCGGCGGATCTGCGCGATCGTAACCCCGGCGCGCGCGAGGCCAGCCTGCAAGGCTTCGAGGACGTCGTCCGAGCGCCACCCGCAATCGATCAGCGTGTAGCCGCCGTCGTCGGCCACGAGGTAGCCGTTGACGTACCGCAATGGGTTGCCCGTCATGGGCAGGCGGATCTGGACGATTCCGTCGCCAACGGCGGTACTGGGCTCGAAGCAGTGAGAGGCGCTCATGAGGGCGCAGATTCGACGCCCACGCGCCAATGCCGCCTGCTGCGCCCAACTGATTTCGGGATGAGAACGCCGGGATAGACGTCGACTAGCGATGTCGCTACTGGCGGCGTACCGCGCCTAGCTTCTCGCGAACGATGTCGGCAAATGCCGCAAGGAGCGACGTCACGTGCTTATCGCGATGCCATGCCATCTGCGTCACGATGGTGAACGCCGGGCCTTGGATGTCGAGCGACGCGAGAGAGCCGCGTGCCAGCTCCTCACGAACCGCGACCTCCGGAAGGATCGCAATGCCGACGTCGGCCATGACGCAGTGCTTAATCGCCTCGATGCTGCCAAACTCGAGCGTGACCGCTGGCCGCGCACCGGCGCGCTCCAGCGCGTGCTCAAAGGTCTCGCGGTAGCTGCGGCCCCGCTCCGTTGCCAAGACGGTCTCGCCGTCGAGCTCGCTGAAGTTCAGCTTGCGGCGGTTCGCATGGCGATGCCCCGGGGCTGCAATTACGACGAGCTTTTCGACCATCAGCTCCTCGACCACGAGGTCATTGTCCTGCGCCGTCCCTTGCATAAGGAAGGCCATGTCGATCGACCCATCGCCGAGGCGGCGCCGGAGCGCAGAGCCGATCCCAGAATGCAGCCGCACGCGCGCCGCCGGGAAGCGGCCGCGAAACACCTGGATCACGTTCGGCAAGCGATACGCGCAGAGCGACTCGGTGGCTCCGATGGAGATCGTGCCGGTGGTCGGCTCGTGCCCGTTCACCGCTGCGCGCGCCTCGTCAGCTAAGCGCAGCATACGGTCCGCGTAGTCCAAGAGGCGCCGCCCGCCCTCCGCGAGGCGTAGACGCTTCCCCAGGCGATCAAAGAGTGGAACCTCGAACTCACGTTCGATACTCTGTATCTGCGCCGTGACCGTCGACTGCGCGTAGTTCAGCGATTCGGCAGCGCGGGAAACGCTCAGGAGGGTCGCCACGGCCCGAAACGTCTCCAGTTCACGGAGTTCCATCTGTAAGACTCCTTATCATATTTTTCGATATGCGTATATCATGTATATCGTACACCATGATAAGTCAAGGCCGCTAGAATTGGAGCCATGCAGCGATCGCCGCTTGGGACGCTCGAGGACTTCATTCGTCGCGAGGACGCCGTGGGCGCCCGCAACTATGCCCCGCTGGACGTGGTCATCGAGCGCGGCGAAGGCGCTTGGGTCTACGACGTCGATGGGCGCCGCTATCTCGACTGTATCTCCGCCTATTCCGCCCTGAACCATGGCCACCGGCACCCCCGCGTCATGCGCGCACTCCAGGAGCAGGCGGAGCGGCTCACCCTGACGTCCCGCGCCGTGCGGAACGACCGTCTCGGGCCGTTCCTCGAACGCCTCGCCGCCGTTGCACGCCAGGAGGCGGTGCTCCCGATGAATACGGGCGCCGAGGCGGTGGAGACCGCCATCAAACTGGCGCGCCGCTGGGGCTACCGCCGCAAGCAGATCGCGCACGATTGCGCGGAGATCGTCGTCTTCGACGGCTGCTTTCATGGCCGAACGACCACCATCGTCGGGTTCTCGACGACTGAGAGCTGCCGACGCGACTTCGGGCCATTCACCGGTGGGTTCCGCTCCGTCCCGTTCGGCCAAATAGATCCGCTGCGCGATGCCATACGCGACCAGACGTGCGCCGTATTGATCGAGCCCATCCAGGGAGAAGGCGGCATCAACGTGCCGCCACCGGGCTACCTCCGCGCCGTCGAGGCGCTCTGCCGCGAACGCGGCGTCCTTCTCATTGCCGACGAAATTCAGACAGGGCTCGGGCGAACCGGCGCGCTCTTGGCATGCGACCACGAGAGCGTCAAGCCGGACATCCTCGTCCTCGGAAAGGCGCTCGGCGGCGGGGTCTATCCCGTCTCCGCGGTCCTCGCTTCGTGGGAGATCATGGGGCTCTTCGCACCCGGGGACCACGGCAGCACCTTCGGCGGGAATCCGCTCGCGTCCGCCGTCGCCCTCGAGGCCCTCAACGTCTTGGTCGAAGAAGGACTCGCCGACCGCGCGCGCGACCTGGGCGCGGAACTCCTCGCTCGATTGAACGCCCTTCATGCGCCCCTCGTGCGGGACGTACGCGGTCGCGGTCTCTTGATCGGGATCGAAGTCACCGCGCCGGCTCATCTCGTATGCGAGCTTCTTCTTCGTGAAGGTATCCTCGCCAAGGATACCCACGACCGCGTCATACGCATCGCTCCGCCGCTCGTCATCGATCACGAGCACGTCATCCTCATCGTCGACGCACTCGACCGGGTCCTGCGCTCGCTGGAGAGGAGCCTCTAACGTTGCGCTACCTCATGTGCCCGCCCCATCACTATCGGCTGGAATACGCCATCAACCCGTGGATGAAGCCAGGCTTCACCGCAATCGATGGCAAACTCGCCCAAGAGCAGTGGTCACGCCTTCGCCACGTCATGGAGAGCCTTGCCGACATCGCCGTCATCGAGCCCGATCCAGCCTATCCCGACATGGTCTTCTGCGCAAACGGCGCCTTCGCGCTCGCCAACAACGTGCTCATATCGCGCTTCCGACACGGCGAACGGCGAGGGGAGGAGGCGCTCATCCGCCGCTGGTTCGACTACCGCGGTTACACCGTTCACGAGCTTCCGGACGGCGTCTGCTTCGAGGGCACCGGCGACGCCATCCTAGACCGCAGCGGCGGTTGGATCTGGGCAGGCTACGGCTTTCGCTCCGACCGCGCCGCGCATGAGACCATCGCGCGCGGCTTCGACGCCGACGTCGTCTCCCTGCACCTGGTGGATGAGCGCTTCTACCACCTCGACACGTGCCTAGCGCCCCTATCGGGCGGCTATGTGATGTACTACCCCGGGGCATTCGACGCGGAGTCTCTCCATCTCATCGAGCAGAGGGTTCCGTCCGAAAGGCGCGTGGTGCTCGCGGAGAGCGACGCGACCGAGTTTTCCTGCAACATCGCTAACGTCGGACGTGTCATCGTCGCCCACCGCATGTCGCGTGCCCTGCAGGCGCGGCTCGAGGCTCTGGGTTTCGCCGTGGCCGTGGCTCCTGTTTCAGAGTTTGTAAAATCCGGAGGCGCGGTGTTTTGCATGATGTTGCGTCTCGAGGACGAACCAGTTGTTCAATTGTCGCGGGTGTGAAGCACATCGCATGCAGCACTCTTTACGGGAGGCATGATTCGAACATGGCATCATTGAGAACGACCGCAGGCAACGCCCTCTTGACATTAGCCCTAGCCGCTTCGATGACCGGCGCAATTCCGCAACCCGCGCTCGCCGCAGATCACGTCATCAAGGTCGGCGTCGAATTGCCGACGTCCGGGACCGACGCATCCGACGGAGTGCCAATGGAGCAAGCCGTCACCCTCGCCGTGGAGCAAGCGAATGCAAAGGCACCGAAGGGCTTCGTCTTCAAGGTGTCGGCCTTCGACGACACCATCAACGGCGTCCATAACCCGCAACAGGGTGTGACGAACATCCGGTCGCTGGCCGCCGATCCGTCGGTCGTCGGCGTCGTGGGACCATTCAACTCCGACGTCGCGGCTGCGGAGATCCCGGTATCCAACCAGGCCCTCTTGCCCCTCGTCTCACCGGCAGCGACGAACCCGGCGCTGACCACGGCGAAATACCGACCGACCCATCCGAACATTCCCACGTTCTTCCGCGTCTCGGCGAGCGACGACCGCCAAGGGCGCGCCGCCGCATATGTTGCCCACCAGCTCGGCTTCAAGCGCGTCTTCGTCATCGACGACAACGAAACGTTCGGCATTGGGCTTGCGGATGTGTTCACCGGAGCGGCGAAGGGAGAGGGGATCACGATCCTCGGACGTGACCACCTGACGACCAATCAGCAGGATTTCGTCCCGCTCTTGACCCGCATCGCACAAACGCGTCCCGATGCGATCTACTACGGCGGCGTGACCTCGACCGGAGGCGCCCTCTTGCGCAGGCAAATGGGTTCTGCCGGCCTCGACCCGGCAAAGGTCGCGTTTCTCGGATCCGACGGCATCTTCGACGAGGCCTTTTTGAAGATCGCCGGGCCTGCCGCGAACAACACGTACTTCACGGCGGCCTCGCCGAACATCGAGAAGATGTCCAGCGCTCGGGCGTTCATCCACGCCTACGTCGACCGCTTCCACGCGCAGCCGACGGCTTTTGGCGCCAACGCCTACGTGGCGGCGCAGTTGATCGTCGATGCGGCGGAGCGCGCTATCCGCGCGAGCCACGGAGCCGCTCCGACGCGCGCTCAGGTGCTTGCGAATCTGCGAAACACCACGAGCTTCCACTCGATCATCGGGACCTTCTCCTTCGACAAGAACGGCGAGACCACGAATCCGGCGATGGCGCTGTGGAAGATCGAGGGCAATCGGCAAGTGTACCTGCATGCCGTCGACATGCGCGCCGTTGCGAGCCTCTGATGTCCATGAAGTTCGCATACCTCGGCGTTCCGTGGGACTATACCTCGTCACTCGGATGGCCCGGCTCCCGGTACGCGCCAGATGCCGTACGGGAGGCGTTCAAGTGGATCAACATGCGGCTTCAGGCCGAAGCGGTCTATTGGCTCGACCGGGAGGAGGTGATCGCGACCCACGGTGGTCTGGTCACTGATCGCGGGAACGTGGAGCTCGTCGCTGATGACCTCGGCGAGAGCTTCCGCCGCATCGAGCGAGCGATCGCGGCGTGCTTGGCCGAGGGCTTCATTCCGATGGCGGTGGGCGGCGACGATGCCGTGACGTATCCCATCGTCAAAGGATTGCACGACTCGACGCAGGGGAGCTGGGGGATGGTGCATCTCGATGCGCACCTCGACCTCATGGACAGCTCCCCGTACCAGGGACGCTTCTCCCACTCGAGCGGCGTTCGCCGCGCAACGGAGCTACCTCGCTTCAGGAGCGACGCTCTCGTTCAGGTGGGCTGTCGCAATTTCAACTTTCCGAGCTCGAAGCGCTATGTCGAAGAGCGGGGCATCAAGCATCTCTCGGCGGCTGAGTACGATCGGATCGGCACCGAAGCAGCGGTCGCCAGAGTCTTGGAGCAGGCCGGACGCCCCGATCACCTCCATCTCGCCGTGGACATCGACGTGCTGGACCCTGCCTTTGCTCCGGGGGCCGGCGCCTTCGAGCCCGGGGGTCTGACGGCGCGGCAACTCCTCGACTTCGTCGCGGCGATCGCCCCGAGCGTCGACAGCATCAGCATCGCCGAGGTCAACCCGCTGACGGATTTTCGCACGATGACGTCATCCGTCGCGGCAAACGTGCTGGCACATTTCGCGGTCGGGAAGCTAGACCCGCGATAAAGGGACCGAAGCGGCGCTAGGCCGTGCGGGGCCTCGACGGCCAGACCCGGGGGTCACGCTCCCGGCAGGTCTTCGGGGCCGCCGATGCGGCCAAGCACGGCGCTCGCGGCGACGACCCTCGGCGAAGCGAGATGCACGCGCCCGCCGGCACCCATCCGGCCCGGGAAGTTCCGGTTCGTCGACGAGATGATGCGCATGCCGGGCGCGACGACCCCCATCGCCATGCCGCCGCAGGGTCCGCAAGAGGCGTGGGTCCACAGCGCGCCGGCGTCCTGAAAGACCTCGTGCAAGCCCTCGCGCTCCGCCTCGCGGCGAACCGCCTGCGAGCCAGGCGTCACGATGGTCGGGACGCGCACGGTGCGCCCCTTGAAGACCGCGGCGGCGGCGCGCAGATCGGAGATGCGCGCGTTGGTACACGAGCCGATGAACGCTTGATCTATGGGCAGGTTGCGCAATTCCTGCCCTCGCTCCAAGCCCATGTAGGCCAGGCTCTTGGCGTCCGCGTCATCCGGAATGCGCGCGTCGAGAGGTATCGTCTCCGCCGGATTGGTGCCCCACGAGATCATCGGCCGCAGACCGCTCGCGTCCAGCGCGATTCGGCGATCGTACGACGCGTCCGCGTCCGCGCGCAGCTCGCGCCAGCGGGCAACGCGTTGCTCGAACGCCGCTCCCGACGGCTGCCACTCCCGACCGCGCAAGTACGCGAAGGTCTTCTCGTCCGGCTGGCACATGCCGGTCGTGGCGCCCGTCTCGATCGCCATGTTGCAGAGCGTCATGCGCTCCTCCATGGAGAGCGCGTCGATCGCTTCCCCGTGGTACTCGATGGCGTAGCCGGAGCCGCCCTTGAATCCGAGCTGCGAGACCACGTAGAGCGCGAGGTCCTTTGCGCTCGCGCCGTTCGAGAGCGTACCGGTAACCTCCACGCTCAGTGTCTGCGGGCGTTTGAGTATGAGGCAGCCCGCGAGCATCGCACCGGCTTGCGCCGTCGACCCGACGCCGAGCGCGAACGTGCCGAACGCGCCGACGGTGCACGTGTGACTGTCGCCGCAACACAGCGTGTCCCCCGGATCCACGAAGCCGCGCTCGGGCGCCACCACGTGACAGATCCCGTTGTTCCCGATGTCGTAGAGCGCCACGCTATGGCGCTTCGCCCACTGCCGCAGCACCTGCGCTTGAACCGCGCTCTCCGAATCCCGCGCGGGCGAGATGTGGTCGTTGAGCGCGAGGATGCGCCGAGGATCGTACAGTTGATCGTCGAACCGATCGGCGATCTCGATCGCGCCCTGCGGGGTCGTGACTTCGTGCGCCACGATCTTGTCGACGAAGATCAGCGCGTTGTCGCCGGGAAGCTCCTCGACCACGTGGGCGTCCCAGATCTTGGCGAACAGCGAGCGTCCCATCGGCGACCTCCTGCCTAGCCGAACAAGCGCGAGAGCTCGGTCTTCACGCAGCGGTCCATGACGATCTTCAGGCCGGCGGCCTCCCCGCGGCGCGCCGCCTCGTCGTGGCGCACGCCGACCTGCATCCAGACCGCCCGCGCGCGGATCCCGATCGCATCGGCGACAATCTCCGGCGCCGCCCCGCTCACCCGGAACACGTCGACAAGGTCGACCGGCACGGGAACCTCCTTCAGCGCCGCGAAGGCGCGCTCGCCCAGGATCATCGCCCCGGCGAGGCTCGGATTGACCGGGATCACCCGGAAGCCGTTGGCCTGCAAGTACCTCATGACCAGATTACTGGGGCGGTCAGGGTCCGCGCTCGCGCCGACGACGGCGACCGTCTTGGTCTGCCGCAGAATGGCGCGCAAGTAGTCGTCGCCGTAGCCGTCGTGGTTCGTCACGGCGACACGCTTAGCTGCCGGCGTTCGCCAGGATGCGCTGCATCTCGCGCAACACCGGCTTCTCGATCAGCTTCCCGTCGATCACCAGCAGACCGTCGGTGCTGGTCCGGAACGCTTCGATGATGCTCTTGGCCCGCGCAACCTCTTCGGCCGAGGGGGTAAACGTCGCGTGAATGATGGGCAGCTGATCGGGATGGATCGCCGCCTTGCCCGTGAAGCCGATCTCGGCGCTCGACTCCGCTTCGGCGCGAAGGCCTTCTGGGTCCGTCAGGTCCAAGAACGGCACGTCGAGGACGTCGACGCCGGCTCGTGCGGCGGCGTGCACGACGCGCGAGCGCGCATAGAGGAGGGCTTGCCACGTTCGCTTGATCCGGAGCTCCGCCGAGAGGTCCACGGTTCCGATGAACAGCGCTTGGACGCGAGGACTCGCCGCCGCGATCTCGGCGGCGTTCAAGAGTCCGTCGTTGGTCTCGATGATGACCTGCAACCCGATGGGATGCGGGTTGTTGGCGAGCAGCTCATCGATGATCTGGACCTCCGACGCGTCCCGCACCTTGGGAAGCACCAAGGTGTCGGGTGGGTCGGCGAGCGCGATGACCTCCTGCAGGTCCCGCAAGCCCTCCGGGGTGCGGATATTGTTGACGCGCAAGGCGCGCTCGACCCGCGGATGCGGGCCGCCGGCGAAGAGCGGCAGACTCAGGGTGCGCGCCTCGTCCTTGCGGGCGGCGGCAACCGCGTCCTCGAGGTCGACGCACACGATGTCGGCGCCCGCCTCGATCGCCTTCGCGAAGAGCTTGGGCCGCAGGCCCGGCACGAACAGCAGACTACGATGGCGGCGTGGTGCCGAGCTGGTCGTCACAGGTTCCTCCTCAAGGTCACGAAGAGAGCGTTTCCAGCCGCTCCCCGGTGGAATTGGGCCCCATCGCCCCGATCACGACGGCTACGGCGACCATGGCCAGCGCGATCAGGACGAAGACGCCGGTGGTGCCGTACTGCTTGAGCGCGCCGGCGATGACGAAACCGACGAAGATGGCGCTCCACCGGCCCCAGGAGTACACGAAGCCGACCCCCTGCGCGCGGATGCGCGTCGGGTAGAGCTCCGCTTGATACGCATGGAAGGCGCACGTGAACCAGGTGTACGCGAGCGTGAACAGGACGCCGCACAGGATGATCAGACCCGGCACCTTCATCTGCGAGAAGATCAGGCCGAAGATCGCAATGCCGAGCGCGAGTCCCACGATTTGCCACTTGCGCTCGAATCGGTCGGCTGCGTACACGGCGATGAGCGGACCGATCGGATTGAAGATCGCGATCACGAACGTGTACTCGAGCGAGTGGACGAACGTGACGCCTTCCTTGAACAACAGGATCGGCACCCACGCGGCGAACCCGTACGTCCCGATCGTCTGGAAGAGATTGAAGAGGCTGAGCATGATCGTGCGCGAGAGATACCGGGGCGCCCAGATCTCTAGCCACGACCCCTTCGTGGCGACCGACTCACCGGCGAAGACTTGAGGCGCCGGGAGCTCCCTTCCCGTTTCCTTGCGCACGCGGTCCTCGATGTCGACCATCGCCGCCTCGGCCTTCTCCTTCTGACCGTGGATCTCGTACCATCTCGGTGATTCCGGCAGGTCGCCGCGAATGAACCAAATCAGGATCGCGCCAAGCGCACCGATCATCACGACCCAGCGCCAGCCTGCCAGGCCCAGATACTCGTGGGGCACGAGAAGATAGGCGATCGCGGCGACAACCGGCACGGCGGAGTAGCTGACGACGTTGGTGAAAGCGATGTAGCTGCCGCGCGCGTTCTTGGGGGTGATCTCCGAAACGTACGTGTCGATGGTCACCAACTGTATGCCGATGCCGATGCTCGCGATGAAGCGCCAGAGGTCGATGGTGAACGCCGAGTTCTGGAGCGCCATCACGAAGGTCGCGATGGAGTACCAGAGCAACGAATACGTGAAGGTGGCCTTGCGGCCATACGTGTCGGATACCCAGCTGAACAGGAGCGTACCCACGAACATGCCCGCGAACATGACCGCCACGAAGCTCGCGAAGGCGGCCCAATCGAAGAATCCGGTCGCCGTGAAGAGACCGCTCTTGATCAAGCCGAGCGCGATGTACGCTGTCATGAAGAGATCGTAGTACTCGAACCACCCGCCGAGCGATATTCGCGCGACGAGACCGCGCAGGTACCGCGACGGCGGCAATCGGTCGAGCCGCGCAGCAAGGGTCACATTGGAGGTGGTCACGGTTGCTGTAGCCATTGTCGTGCCTTCCTGAACGTTGGGTGGCGCGCTTGAGGCTCGTGAAACGGATCGGTGGCGTACTGACGGGGTGGAGTCGACGACGGGCCTTTGCCGTAGTGTGGCTGAACGTGACGGAGGACGTGACCTTGGGCGGGGGCGGGCGTTGCCATCGGAGCACAACGAATCTCCGGCTATCTGAAGACAGCCCTCGACTCGCCCTTCCGCGGCCCCTCGATCCGGCGCAACCGCCGATCTGCGGAAGCGCGCAACGCCACCCCAATTGGCACCGCGAATTTGTTGTAATGTTACGACATTTGCGCCATGCTGTCAAGGGCTAGGCGCGTGCTCCACCACAAGGCTTGCGGGCGGCAGGCTATCGCCTTCCGCCGCCTCGTATGGTGCGCATGCGGACGCCCAACCGGCGATCGTCCGCGACGTTGCCTTGGTTGATGGAGAACTCGAAGCGGTCGCCCCGGTAGTACGCCCACGTGCGCGCGATCGGGCGCCTGTTGATGTCCACCGTGATCCCACGCCAAGAGAGCACGGGGGCGCCGATCGCAATCTTGAGCGCCGCCGCGACCTTCTTGTCGGCGGCGACCGCCGCAAAATGCTGATACGATCCGGCGGCGACGATGTTGTAGCGTTCCCGAAGCATGTCGTAGATCGGCTCATCTTGCAGCGGTTGGCTCAACAGGTCGGGGACGATGGCGGCCGGGACCTGGATGGTTCGAAGAACCAGCGGCACGCCGTTTCCGAGCCCGAGCCGGACGATCTCGAAGATCGGATCGTTCTCACGAGCCTCGAGCTCGGCGGCGATCTCCGCGGTCGCCTTGATCTCGCGCGCAGAGAGCAGCCGAGCGCATGATTCGATGCCGCGTTGCTTCATCTCGTCGGCGAACGAGATGAGCGTGTGGGCGTCGCTGACGAGCACACGAGGCAGGAGAAACGTGCCGCGGCCGCGCTGCCGGGTGAGGATGCCGTCGCGGACGAGGTCCAGGATCGCTTGGCGGACGGTCGTGCGGCTGACCCCGTAATGCTGAGCCAAGTCCAGCTCCGCGGGCAGCTGTCCATTGGCGCCGAATTCACCCATGGCGATACGCCGCGTCAGATCCTCTCGAACCTGATAGTAGAATGTGGTGCCTTCTCTGAAGATGAGTCCCATATTTCGGCCAAGCGTTCCCAAATAGCGTCGCTGGAGCTCTGAACCGGGCGCTGATTCGGCACCGTCCAGCGACACTCCGCTTGCGTGACGCTGGTCGGTATCGCGGCCCTTGCCTTCGACGGCATCGGCGCGTCCTCGGTGGGTGACCGCCTGCCCCAGGCCCGCGAGGCGTGGCAACGACGCGCCGCGCGAGCGTCGTCAGCCGGCGTCTTCCAGCGATTCGAGGGGAGCGTCTGCGTTCCACCTCGTGGCGACGACGCGCTTGCCGGTGATGCCGTCGGACGAACGCGACGCGAGCCACAACAGCGGCGGAACGACGATCTCCGGCGCCAAGAGCGTCGCGCGCACGGCCTCGGGCACGCTCGCCGGAATCATGCCGGTGCGCGTGGCTCCTCCGGGAAGGAGCGCGTTCACCGTCACGCCCGTTCCGTGAAGATCCTGCGCCCAGATGGCCGTCTCCGCCTCGAGCGCCGCCTTCGAGGGGCCGTACGGCGAGAAGCCCCGCCGGCGCATCGTCTCGCGATTCATCGAGACGTTGACGATGCGGCCCCACCCGCCCCGGATCAGATGGGGCGCGGCGGCCCGGGACATCAGGAACGGCCCGTTCACGTTGGTGTCGATGACCATCTGCCACGTTTCGGGCGACACGTCCCAAAACGCGGCCGGCTCCGTCATGAAGCGCTCGCTGACGTACTTCATGCCTCGGCCGGCGTTGTTGACCAGCACGTTCAAGCCGCCGAAACGGTCGATCGCGGTCCGCACGACGCGGGCGCAGTCATCGGCGTTGCTGACGTCCGCGAGGATCGGCAGCACCGCGCCCCGGGGAGCCTCTGCTGCGACGCGCTCGAGTTCGTCGGGTTCGCGCGCCGCCGTGACGACGACTTGTGCGCCGGCGGCGGCCAAGCCGAGGGCCATCGCTCGCCCGAGGCCACGGCCGCCGCCCGTGACGATTGCCACGAGCTCGGCGAGATCGGTCTTCCCGGCGGGCATGTCGCGAGGCTCGTCAGCTTCTCTCTGCTAGAACGCGCCCGTCCCCAGCGGCGTGCCCAAGCCCGTCGGGCCATCGTATCCGACCTCGCCGGTGCAGAGATAGGCGAGGCTGCAGGAGCCGTTGCTCCCGCTCATCACGTCGTTCAGCGTGGCGCTCGAGTCGTGGTTATAGGCATACGACGCGCCGGTCAGCGACGACGTGTTGCCGGCCAGCGCGTAGACCGACGCGCTGATCGGCGAGGCGACGCTGGTGCCGCCGAAGACGAGCCAGCCGCTGGCGTGGTATGAGTCGTAGACCGCGACGCCGGTGTTGGGATCGGCGACCGCGGCGACGTCGCCGATGACGCGCATGGCGCAGCCCGCGGGCAGGCCTAGCGCGCTCTGCCAGCTGGGCTGAGCGACGTACGCGCTGCATCCGCTGCCCGTGCCGCTCCAGACGCTCTCGGACCAACCGCGCGCCGAGCCCCCTGCCACGAGCGTGGTGCCGCCGACGGCGGTCAGCGAGCTCAGGTCGGCCGGGAACTGCGGGCCGGCCGAGTAACCGCTGTCGCCGGCGCTGGCCGTGACCGCGCGGCCCACGGCCGCCTGGTCGTAGGTGGGACCGTAGGTGGAGACGACGCTG
>Ga0307372_10010161_pt1 | contig 12797 bp, 15 predicted proteins | sample OX1MG_FD_202533 | JGI IMG/M metagenome (GOLD analysis project Ga0307372, IMG submission 202533) | Soil microbial communities from Risofladan, Vaasa, Finland - OX-1 | ecosystem: Environmental > Terrestrial > Soil > Coastal area > Acid sulfate soil | place: Finland: Risofladan, Vaasa | collected...
TCATGCGATGGTCAACGCCGCGCGCCGTCAGCACGGCCATCGTCGTTCGCTACTCAGGCGTGCGGATCACGCCGCTGCCGGCGCCGGTCTCACCGAACAACGACGGCGTCGATGACCGTGAAAATGTCCCGATCATCGTGCCAAGCCCCGGGACGCTCGTGGTCACCCTCACGGCATCGCACCGTGCACCCATCACACTGCTCGATCAGGTCACCCCTGCGATCCCAATCCGCGTGTCCATCGATCCGATGCGGCTCGGTCTCCCCGACGGCAACTATCACCTCAATGCTTCATTGACGCCCCTGTTGGGCCCCGTCTCGAGCGACCACCGGCTCGTGGTTGTCGACCGCACGCTTGCAGATCTCCACACCCGCCCGTTCATGCGCAATGGCCAGCCTGAAGAGCAATTCTCCGTTCGCCTATGGCGGTCCGCAGCGGTGACGCTACGGGTGACGACCCGTGCTGGCCGCACCCTGCGGGTCATCCGTGCGGCGCGCCGGCTCCCACCAGGGCCCCACACGATCATTTGGAACCAACGGATCGGACGGGCGACCGTGACCGGAGGCGTCGACATCGTTGTCGAAGCGACGACACGGTTTGGTGCGCACGGACTCATCGCACGCGTTGGGCTCCTCAGGCCACGGCGCCCAACCCGTTAGGCGTGCCACCGACGCCGATAGCGGTACGGCTCCCAAGAATGCTGCCCGCGCACTCGACGTCGAGATCTTGGTCGCTCCCGTCGTCGTCTACGAGATCCTGCGGAGCCCAGACCAGCGGCGTGCGGACGTCGCCCGGACTGAGCGATTCGACGTCACGCCGGGGGCGATCGCGATCGACCATCAGCACGCGTGCACCTGCGGCCTCGAGACGGATCGCGCACGCCAGGCCGGTCCCGCTCGCCGCACCGGTCACGAGCGCACCAAGGCACGCAACATCGACATGTGCGGTCGTCGGCCGGGCGTCGTCGTCCATGAGGCGATCGCGCGCGGCGCGAACGCGATGGCGATCCGCCCCGGCCTCTTGGACGCGCCATGGGGAACCGGGGGGCCGCCGCGGCAGCCCACCCCCCCGGCCCCCCGAACGTCAAGTATCGCGCGGCTGGCCGCGGTGCGAGTATCGGCGGCATGCCGATCCTCCACCGACGACGAGCCGGGCATGGCGCCACCCTCGCGCTGGTCGTGTGCGCCGCGGCCGGTACAGGGGTGGCATGGGCGTCGGCGGCGGCGTCCCCGCGGATGCTGTCCGACGCCGACAATGGCCGGACCGTGACGGTGAGCGTCGGCACGACGCTTCGGCTGGTACTGCACTCCACCTACTGGAGGATGGGCGGCAGCAGCGCACGGTCGGTGGTGACGGCCTCCGGATCCCCCAGATACGCACCTCGTCCGGGCGGCGTTGCCGGCAGCGGCAACGGGACCGTCACCGAGACATTCAGGGCGCTTCGCCGGGGACGGGCGCGGCTGTCCGCAGCGCGCTTCTCGTGCGGCGAGGCGCTGCGCTGCACACCGTCCCGGGGATCGTTTTCGGTCGTGGTCGTGGTGAGCGCACATCCACACCACTCGCCCGGCTCGTCATGAGTCCCAAGTGGACTGCATCAGCACCCGCAGGCCTCACGCCGACGGATCGGATTGACCTGCAGTGACGTGATTTGCGTCGATCGTCGAGCGTGACGAGCGACTCCGAGGCGAGTGATGGACGCCGTACCCAGCATGGCGCCCACCGCAAGGACGGGCGCCGAACCGGCGATTGTCGCTGGCGCTCCGATCGGCCTGACCCTGAGCGCCTCCTGGGACCGGGGCGCTTCGGACCTGGTGGACAGTCAGTCCCGACGCGCGTTGGCCGAGATCATTGCGGCTGCCGGCCTGGGGATTCCCACCGACGGCGCGCCCGAGCGTGCGGCAGCCGAGGAACCCACGACCCGCGTGACCGCCAACGCACGACATGTCGTCGGGAACTGCGATCACGACAGAAGTCGCGTTGAGATCCGCCCACCTCGCGATCGAGCGGGAAAGGAGGCTGATCGCGGATCCGATCGCAAGCGGACGGATCGGCCGAATCGCCTAGCTCGACGCCCAGCCCAGCGGAACACGAGGGCTCACGATCCACGCCATCGATTCCGCGCAATCGAACATCCGCCGACCGAACGCCTCGGGCCACGTCGGGCTTCGGAACGAGGCGACGGCCCGTATCGCCAGACCCACGACGGCGACGCGCACTCATTCGCTCGTCGGATCGCGACGCCGGGTCAACATGGCACGTTCCGGCTGACGCGTGTCCCGGTCTGCGACGACGAAGCAGATGGTGTAGCCGCACGCAGGGTCGAGGTACTTCATTCCCCCCGACGCACGATCGCGGAAGCGCGGTGAACTGCCCCAGTGCAGGACCGGCGAATGCTCGTTGGTCAGGTTTGAGGGAGGCGGTGAACGAATGGGTGGGCGCCTCGAGAAGACTTGACTCTCGGGGGATAGCGGGCCGTCCGCCAAGGGTTCACATTCCGCATAAAAGTAGTGAGATCGCTCACAGGGGACCACCCTGCCTTGGGCGCCCATGAACCGTACGAACGACTGCCCGCGCTGATGGTGTTTCGGCCGCAATGGTCCGCGCAGCACACGAACAGGACGGGTCCCCCCGGACCCCAAGACAGAACCGATGACGATCAGGAGCAGCGCCGATGCGCGGGCCACAGACCGATCACAGCGAAACAGCCCGAGCGGGTCGCTCCGACACACCCACCCCGCGGAGGTCGTGGTCTCGCCCGCGACGTCGCCGGGCGAAGTTCGGCGCCCTGGGTCTCGCTGCGCTGGGTGTCACAGGTGGCCTGCTCGCCGCGTCGGCCCTCGCGGCCCCGACTCCTGCGCCACCCTCTGTTGGCCTGAAGGTGCTGCTGATCGGGAGCGGATCGGCCGACCCGACCACCGTCGCGTGGGAGTCGGCGCTGTCCAGCGAAGGCGTGCCCTACACCGAGGTCACCGCCACCAACACCGGGGCCCTCGGCTCGTGGCAGGTGGCGCTGCCGGCGCTGACCAACGGTACGCAGGGCAACTACAACGCCGTCGTGATCGCCGACAGCCCCTCGGACTTCGCCGCCGGACAGCTCGGCGCCCTCGCCACCTACGAGGGCCAGTACAACGTCCGCCAGCTCGACGGCTACGTCACCGGCTTCCCGTCCGCGCCGCCGAACTTGGGCGTTGTGAACGACACGACCGGCGCGGCGATCACCGCGACGTCCGAGTCCCTCACGACGGCGGGCACGGCGGCCCTGCCGGGCCTGGCGGGCTCGGTCCCCTTCAACACGGGCAGCTACGCGTACCCTGCGACCGTGAGCAGTACGGCGTTCACCTCGTGGGTCAGCTTCGGCGGGACGACGAGCCTCGGTGGTGTCTACCAGCACCCGAGCACCGACGCCCAAAAGAACGTCCAGGAAGCGGCGCTGTTTTTCGCCTACAACCAGTACCAGGAGCAGTGGCGGGTGCTCTCGCGCGGGCTCATTGACTGGGTGACCCAGAACGCCCACCTCGGGCTCTTCCGCAACTACGTGTCGCTGCACCTCGACGACATGTTCAATAGTGACAATACCTGGGACACCTCGAGCCACACGACCTCGCTGACCGCGGCGGCGCAGATGAGCGCCGCGGACATCGCCGCGGCCGCGCAGTGGTCGCGCCTGAACAGCTTCCGCATCGACTGGGCCTTCAACGGGGGCGCGAGCCCCGCGAACGACACCCCGGCAACCGCTGACCCCCTGCTGGCCAAGTTCCAGTCCACCGACCCGACGACCGGCAAGCCTTACAGCCAGGACTTCGGCTGGATCAACCACACGTGGGATCACGCCACGCTCGACCAGGGCTGCGCAACACAGAACTACATCGAGGCCGAGCTCAACCAGAACACCGCGTTCGCTACGGCGAGCGGTAGCGGCGGGCTGGGGGGCCTCGGCCTCACCGCCGACCCCAACGGCACGTCCAACGGCGATGGCACCTTCGACGTGCACGCGTTCGTCCCGGGCGAGCACTCCGGCCTCGCGAACCTGATCCCGGGCGCCACTGCCTCGATCGACGCGGTGGACACCACGGCTGCTGCCGGCGGCAGCGGCGGCTCGTTCCCGACGGTCGGGACCTACAACTACGCGGTCACCGCCCAGTACATCTACAACACCGGCGATTCACAGACACAGACGGCCTCGGTCAGGGTCGCCACCGGCCAGACCGTCAGCATCAACTGGACGGGGGTCTGCAAGGCCGCCAGCTACCGCGTCTACCGCCAGAACCCCGGCTCGACGACCTGGAGGTACATCGCGACGGTCTCGCCGCCGAACCCGGAGACGCTTAACCCGTCCTCGACGACCAACACCGCCGGAGGCGGCATGGCCCCGGTCAGCTACACCGACGCCGGTAGTGCAGGCACCGCCACGACGTTGGTCCCGTCGCTGACGGCGACGACCGCGCTCGAGTACCCGTACGAGCAGAACCAGTCCTTCAACGCCGCGATCACCGCCGCGGGGATCACCGCCATCGGCGGCGACGCCTCCAAGCCGTACCCGAACCCCCCGACTTCGCTCCTGGGCATCAACACGACGACGCCGTACACCGGCGCCACGTTCGCGGCGGGCCAGTCGTTTGCCGACGGGACCGCGCAGGTCGTCCCGCGCCACCCGATCAACATCTACTACAACGTCGCCACCTGGCCCGAGGAGATCGACGAGTACAACACGATCTACCCCGGCACCAACTCGACCGAGGCCAGCATCATCAACCAAGTCGAGCCGGGGATGTTCAGCACCATCACCAACAACGACCCCGAGCCGTTCTACGCACACCAGACGAACCTGGTGGGTGCGTCCTCAAGCAGCTCGGTGCTCATCCCCGTGCTCACCCAATTCGAGACGCAGTACCACAGCGTCTTCAGCTCGGCTGAGCCGTACGTGCAGCCGACGCTCCCCCAGTCGGCGGTGACCGCTCAGCGGCAGCAGGCCTGGTCCGCGGCAGTGGCGGCGGGCTCGGTCACCGCGACCGAGCAGGGCGGCACGATCGTCATCAAGAACACCGGCGCGCAGATCGACATCCCGATCAACGCCCCGACCGGCACCCTCATCGAGCCCGGCGGAGCGCCGTTCGGCTCCGCGTACGCCGGCTCGCTGTCCGATTGGGTCACGGTCCCCGCAGGCGGCACCGACACGCTGCAGGCGCCGACCGCCCCGTATGTCACGACCCAGCCGGCCAACCAGGGCGTCCAAGCCGGTCAGACCGCCACGTTCACCGCAGCGGCCACCAATGGCCAGGCCAACCCGCCCGCGACGGTGCAGTGGTACGTGTCGACCGACACGGGCATGACCTGGAACCCGATCGCGGGTGCGACGGGTACCACGCTGACGCTCTCCGGCACGACCGCCAGCATGAGCGGCAACGAGTACGAGGCGATCTTCACCAACACTGTCGGCAGTGCCACCAGCAACGCGGCGACCCTCGGCGTCGGCCAGACCGTGGCGACGGTGCCGACCGTCGCCAGCGCGCCGAACGCAACGTCGATCAGCTACGGTCAGGCGCTCTCGAGCGCGATCCTGTCGGGAGGATCCGTCACGGCTCCGAATGGATCTGGCGGGACGACAAGCGTCCCCGGCACCTGGAGCTTCGCGACGCCGTCCGCGCAACCGGGCCTTGGCGTTGCGAACCAGCAGGTCGTCTTCACCCCGAACGACACGTCCTCGTATACCACGGTCACGACGCAGGTTCCGGTGACCGTCAACAAGGCGACGCTCATCGTTGCGCCCGATGCCAAGACCGTCACGTACGGCGCGGCTGCCCCGAGCTACACCCTCGCGGTGACGGGTTTTGCGAAGCAAGAGACGACAAGCACCGCCGCGGGGTACGTCGCCCCGACCTGCACGTCGACATACACGGCGACCACGGCGGTGAGCGCATCGCCTCTTGCGATCACATGCTCCGGCGGCGCGGCAACCGACTACGTCTTTTCGTATTCGACCGCATTGGTGACCATCGTCAAAGCGACACCGACAATCACCAGGGTGCCGACTGCATCGCAGATCAGGTTCGGCCAAACGCTCGCACGGTCGACGCTCAGCAGGGGCTCTGCAAGCATCGCCGGAACGTTTGCTTGGAGCAATCCAACACTCGTACCGCCGAGGGGCAGCTCGTCGCAGCAGGTCACGTTCACCCCGCGCGACACCGTCGACTTCAACGCCGTCACTGGCATCCGTGTGAACGTACAGGCGAACTAGCCACCCACATCTGCACCAAGTCAATCGTCGAGTCCTCAGTGCTGCGTAGCGCCTACGCGAGCGGCACGACAAGGGTGATGGCGCACTTAACCGGCTTGCATGCACTGCCCGGTGCTTGGCCCACGAACGCGAAATGCGACCTCCACCCCCTAACTCTCGTCGAGAGGCATGAACCGCCGAGGGCTCGGTCGTGATCTAGGCGCATCCTCGGCGGGCACGTCCAGTAATGCCCGTCGCCAGAGCCGAATCGCTGAGGACGGGGCCGTTCCAGCGAGGGTGGATGCCACGGACGTCCGCCAGCGACAGCACCATCACGGGCTACGTACTCACCACCTACCGTCGGGGAACGACCCAGGCCACCGATCGTGAAGGGGGCATCCGCTCGTCGGCGTCAGTCAGGGGTCCGGCTGCGGCCGACCGCTTCACCGGGCGTGATCCGGACATTGGCCGGTGCGCAGGTGGCACCAGGGTCGCAACACACCGCCCTGCACCGGCTGCAAGACGGGATGGCGCGAAACGGCCGAAACTGCCTTGTCCGAGGCCGTCAGCGCCAAGCCCCAGTGGCAAATGCCGCGGGTTCGTCGTAATGAACGGGTCAGCGGTGCGAATCCGCTCGTCGGCCCTACCTCCGTCACCGGCTGGGAAGGTGACGGATCGGCCATTCCGGCCGTCAATTCCCGGTTCCGAAGCGGCGATGCCCACGCTGGGCGGGCGCGGGATGTTCGATCTCCGCTGGCATGGAGATCCGTGGAGTTTCGAGCCTGCGGATAGCGGTGCTCCTGGGGGGCGCGCGCACAAATGCGCGCCGGACGCGCACTGGCTGTTCATCCTCCCAACGGAGCTCCTCACGGAAGCCGCTGAAGAGACCGCGAGCGCAGACTCCTCGAATCGTCTCGCTGACGGCTGAGGGCCCTAGCGCGGCGAGTGGGAACCTCGCCCCCCGGAAGGTTGCCGCCACACCAAGAGTAGGGTCATCTCAGGCCCACGCCGTTCTGGTTCGCGGAGAATTCGGATGAGCGCAGATGCACACTTCCAGCGTCCCGGGTGGTTCACCACCCACGTGCTTAACGGGATCGTCGCCAGCCTGGCCCGCGCGGGCATCAGCGTCGCCGGCTCCCGCGTGCTCGAGGTGCCCGGCCGCACGTCAGGCACGGCACGGCGCACCCCCGTCAATCTCCTGATCGTCGACGGCCAGCGGTACCTCGTCGCCCCGCGCGGGCACACTCAGTGGGTCCGCAACCTCCGCGCAAGTGGCAGGGGTAGACTGCTGCTTGGACGGCGAGGCGAACCCTTCACGGCCACCGAGATCTCAGATGCCGAGAAGACGCCGCTCCTGCGCGCGTACCTCAAGCGTTGGAAGTTCGAGGTCGGTATGTTCTTCGGCGGCGTGGGTCCAGACTCCCCGGAGGCGGAGTTCCGTCGGATCGCCCCGGACCACCCGGTCTTCCGGATCACACCTGGCTGACAGGATCAAGCGAACCACTCGTCACCGTGCACGGGAAACGGCCGGCGTCGCATTCCAAGGGCCGAGACGCGCCCCAGCACCCACTCGGGATACCGCCCAGACGCTTCGAAATGAAGGGGCCAGCGGTTCGAATCCGCTCGTCGGCTTCATGAAAATCCCTTGCGAAATGGGCTTCCTGTGGCGTGTGGACTCCATAGGAGTCGTCAGGAATCGTCCCCCACCGTTGCCGGTGAGCACCCGGTGGCCACCAGAGAACGCTTCTAAGAGTCCTTCTAACGGATCCATGGCCGGCGGCGGTGTTCCCGCACGATGTTCGAGCGACGTTGGGCGCCCCCCAGGCTGGAGTTACCCCCTAGGTCTCTAGTGATCGTTGCAACACGCCATGGTGTTCGCGACGATCGGAGAGTTCCTTGGTGGCAGTCAGTAGGGCCAAGGGTCTGAGGTTGACCCGACAGGAGCGCCTGGAGATTCGGGGGCGCATCGCAGCCGGTGAATCCTTCGAGCAGGCGACCCAAGCCGTGCGCTGCACGACAAAGACAGTCCAGCGGCTGCTCAATGCCGTTGGTGGTGTGCATCACCAGCGAGCGGGACCGTTCCAAGCTCCGACTCTCACTCGCCGAGCGGGAGGAGATCTCGCTCGGGATCGAGGCCGGTGAGTCGGTGCGCGAGATCGCGGGCCGACTCGGCCGGGCGCCCTCGAGGATCGCTCGAGACGTGCACAACAACGGTGGTCGCGTCGGATACCCGGCGGTGGTCGCTGACGAGCGTGCCTATCGCCGAGCTCGGCGACCCAAGCAGCCGAAGCTGATGGGCTGCCGCAGGCTCCGTGACCAGGTCGAGGCGATGCTCGACAAACGCTGGTCGCCCCAGCAAATCTCGGCCAGACTCGTGCTCGAGTTCCCCAATGATCTCGAGATCAGAGTGTCGCACGAGACGATCTACCGGTCGCTGTTTGTCCAGTCGCGGGGAGCGCTGCGCAAGGAGCTGACCGCGTGTCTTGAGGACCGGTCGAACACGTCGTCGTCCGCATGGCCGCAAGGACCCTGGCGGCTACATCAAGGACATGGTCGTCATCTCTGACCGACCAGCCGAGATCGAGGACCGTGCCGTGCCGGGGCATTGGGAAGGCGACCTCATCGTCGGAGCGCAAGGCAAGTCGGCGATCGTCACCCTTGTCGAACGCCAGACGCGCTACGTCGTGCTCGCTCGGATCGGCCGCGACAAGACCAGCGTCCACGTCTGTCAAGCGATCACCGAGCAGATCCGGCACCTCCTGAGAGCATCTGGTCAAGTCGCTGACCTGGGACCGGGGCAAGGAGCTCGCTGACCATGTGCAGATCAGCGTGGACACCTTGGTCTTCACCCGTTTCTGTGGACACGGCTATTTAGAATCAGGACGCCACCGGTTGACGGGTCTGGTGCATGATTTCGTACTCGATCGGTGTATGCATTGCCAGCGAGGAGTGGCGACGACCGATTGAACCCGCCCACGAACCAGACTGCGACGATTCCGATGAAGACGGGCACTGCCCAATTCGCTGCATCCTTCATCACGGTATCGAGGGTCGCATGATGACCCGCTGGCCCGTTGATCCACTGCTCGATCCGGTAGTCCATCGATCTCCTTCGCTGCCCGCGTAGCACACATGGCCCTAGCGGTTCGCGGGCGGCGGAAAGTCGTCTGGTGACCCGCTTACGCGCGTCCGAGAGTCGGCGCGCGGCAGCCCGTCACGTGTCGCGGCGGATAAGCAGATACGCCGCCAGCGCGCCCAGCACGACGGTGTATCCGCAAAAGACCGCGAAGCCCGCCCAGGGCGAGAGCGACGACGAGTCCGGACGGATTGCCATGATTGCGCTCCCGGCGCTGAGGGGCAGGTAGGGGTTGATCGCGTTCCCCCAGCTCGCCGGCAACAGCGCGTCGAGTCCGGGCAGGACGAACATCAGCCCCGCGAACGCGGCGATCCCGCCGGCGGTGTTACGCACCAACGCACCCAGCGCGAGACTGAAGAGGCCGACCGCGGTGAGAAACAGCGCCGCGCCGATTACGGCGCGCGCGACATGGGGCGCGGTCAGCGAGGTCTGGACGTGGTGGTCGGTGAGGATCGCCTGTGAGGCAAAGAAGGAAACGAACGCGGATGGCAACATGAGGGCGAAGGTCACGACTGCGAATACGGCCGCCTTGCCCCATAGCACCGGCAAACGTCGCGGCACGGCCGCAAACGTGGACCGGATCGATCCGGTCGAGTACTCCCCGCTGATGACCAACACGCCGAGGACCCCGATCGCCAATTGGGCCAAGTTCCATCCGCCCAGGCTGACGTCGACGGGGTTGAACCTCGCGCGCTCACGCGCGCTCATCTGACTCCAGTGGCTCATCTGCGCCACCGAGATGAGAATGCCGAGCCCCGCCATCGCGATCACCGCAACCAGCAGCGACCAGCGCGTCGAGCGCAGCGACCACAGCTTGGTCCATTCGGACCGGAGCACGCCCAGCTGGGTCACTCGACCGGTTCCGGCGTGCGACGACGAGAACACCGGAACACTTGTGGTACTCATGAGTGCGCTCCCGCTTCCGCGTGCTCTGCTCCTGTGGCACCGCCCTGAAACTCGACGGCATCCCGGGTCATGCGCATGAAGGCATCCTCGAGCGAGGCCTGCTCCGGGGTCAGCTCATACAGCAGGACCTGGTTGGCTAGCGCAGTCTGCCCGACCTGCTCCGCGCTCAGCCCAGCAACCTGGAGGACGTCCAGCCCCCCATCGATGCTCACCGTGACCCCGTCAGCTGCCAGGGCCTCCATCAGGCGCGACGCGTCGGGCGTGCGCACACGCACCACATTGCTCGAGGCCTCGCGAACGAACGCTTCGACGCTCGTGTCCGCGATAACATGACCCCGGCCGATCACGATGAGGTGGTCCGCCGTGATCGCCATCTCGCTCATGTGGTGGGAGGACACAAAGACGGTTCGACCTTCGGCGGCCAGGCCTTTCAGCAGGGTGCGGATCCAGAGTATTCCCTCCGGGTCGAGGCCATTGGACGGTTCGTCCAACACGAGCGTCGCGGGATCTCCAAGCAACGCAGCGGCGATCCCCAGGCGCTGAAACATCCCCAGAGAGAACGTACCCACCCGCTTGTGCGCAACCTCGTGGAGGCCAACTGCGTCGACGACTTCATCCACGCGCACGCGAGGGATGCCGTGCGTATGGGCCATCGCCAGAAGGTGGCCGACGGCGGAGCGGCCGGGGTGGATCGCGCGAGCCTCGAGCATCGCCCCGACCTCATGCAGGGGCGCGCGATGATCACGGTAGGCCCGGCCGTTGACGCTGACACTCCCGGAGTTCGGAGCGTCCAGACCAAGGATGTGGCGCATCAGGGTCGACTTGCCGGCCCCATTCGGCCCAACGAATCCTGTCACGAGCCCGGGTGATACCGAGAAGGTCACATCGTCGACCGCGACCTTTTTGCCATAACGTTTGGTGATCCGGCGGACGTCGATCACGGGCCTTGCATCCGATCATTTGGGCGCCGGTCGCTCGGACGCCGGACTACCCACTCGGATGTCGCCCAGGGGCCGCCCGAACCCAGAGATTACAAACGACTTCTGAAGGAACTCGCAAAGATGGTCGCGTCGGGACAATTCGCCGCGGTGCCGGCGTGCCTCCGCTGCTCTGGTACGACCTGCGTCACACCTACTGAGGCCCTTCATCGGCCGCTCGTGCGGGAAGAACGGGACGAAGTGGAAGCGCGTCTGTATGAGTCCGCGGACGACGAGCGTGAGGCCGCCGGTCTGAGCTGATACCCCTCGGTCGGGCTTGCGCGACTGACGAATCGACCATCCCCTGCGGTGCGTTGCAGGGCGGCGTGCCGGGGAGAAACCGCGCCCGGCTCGGGTTAATCCGCCCATAGCGACAGGCTTAGGCGTTTCTCAACCGCGGCCGCGAAGGTGGTCCTGCCCACGAACACTCCGGCCCCAGGATGAGGAGATATGCGATGAGTAGCAACGGTGCACCCCGCCTTGGCTCCACCCGGCTTGGCCACGCGACAGGCACTACCACCACAGCCGCGATCGACCTTGTGCGTGCCCGACACACGCGGACGCACGGCTCCGCGCGGAGGTATTACGGCCTCGTCGCGCAGTGGGACTAACCATCGACCAAACACAAGGGAATGAACCACCATGACCCTTAAGCACAGGATCTTGAGCAGGCACAAGCTCACCACATCCATCGCTGCCGGCGCCACGGCAATCGTGCTCGCGGCCGGTGGCTATGCGATCGCCAGCTCGGGTTCGAGCAGTAGCGCGAGCCCCGCGACGGTGGGGAAAGTCGTCCCCTCGGCAACAGCGACCGGCAACGGCGCCGCTGGCGGTCTTGGATCCGGCGGCGCGGGATCCAACGCTCGGTCTGGACCGGCCGCAGGGGGAGCATCCGGCACGGTCGACACCGTGTCCACGTCGAGCTTCACAATATCGACATCAGCGGGTCAGAAGGTGACCGTCAACAAGGCGTCCTCTACGACATACCAGAACGGGACCAGCTCGAGCTCGGCGAGTGCCATCACAACAGGCGAAGGCGTCCTCGTACTTGGGACGACCAGCGGAACGACCATCACGGCCACGCAGGTCATCGTGCAACCGACTGGCGGCGGCGGATCTGCGACTTCCTCGGCGGCAGGGGTGATCCCCTTCCAGCGCGGTGCACCGACCACGTCAATGCAGGTCGGTCAGATCCCGGCGAACTACAGTCAGGGGTCGGGAACGATCGTCAGCGGAACGACAGCGAATAAGGCGACGGAAGCTGCGCTGGCCGCCTGCCGGGGGGCGTCGTCGACCGTGTTGTGCAGCTGAGCAACGGCGAGTACGAGGTTCACTACATCGGCGTCAACTGGCCGCACCACATCTTCGTCAACCAGGACTTCAAGGTCGTCGGCGCCGAGTAGGCGCGGGTGTCCCGTAGGCCGTAGAACTTGAAGACGGTGGTCCTCCCGCTCCGTGCCGCGGACGTTGTGTTCGATCTGCATCCCTCGCGCGCTGCGTACCGACGCTCACCGACGGGGCGTCGCCGCCGCAGCGCGCGCGGAGCGGGCAGCGTGGTCCTGCG
>Ga0307372_10010164_pt1 | contig 12795 bp, 11 predicted proteins | sample OX1MG_FD_202533 | JGI IMG/M metagenome (GOLD analysis project Ga0307372, IMG submission 202533) | Soil microbial communities from Risofladan, Vaasa, Finland - OX-1 | ecosystem: Environmental > Terrestrial > Soil > Coastal area > Acid sulfate soil | place: Finland: Risofladan, Vaasa | collected...
TCGGAGTTGTCTTACAGCCTTCCAAACTTGAACCAGGCGTCGATGATGTTCTTTCCCCGGTAGACCACGGTCCTTTCATCAAGGCGCTGGCTTGCCCGACCGAGCGCCGACCCCGGCACGCCGGCCGTGGTGAATTCCACTTTCACTTCAACCGGACCTTCCACCCGGTAAGGCTTGAATTCCACGAGGCGCTTCATCGCCCGTTCCGCTTTGGTGCGGATCAGGTCGCAAGCGGCGGGGTGGGACAGCGTGTATCCGGCCGTCGGGCTGACCCCGGACTTCACTTCCGCGCATTCCGCCTGCGGAATCAGCTCGAGGATTTCCTTGCACGCGGCCGTGTCCCCGGCAAGCATCACCGCAGGAACACCCATCTCTCCCGCGACCATCACACGAATTCCAATTTCGCCCGCGAGTCTGCCGTTGACCCAGAGGTTCTGAATATTGAAGAAGAAGGAATGCGGCAGCACGCTCTTTTTGGCGCCGGCCATGGCGTGCTGGCCCACAAAAACGATGGCGCTAAAGGTCGGGTCAAATTCGCGGATGGGTGGAATGGGCGAGCCGATCAGCAGGCGGGACCTCGGAGCAATGTCACTGGCTGAAAGCGACTCGCCGCCGTCATGGCCGTCCCAAACCACCACTTCCGTCGCGCCGCCTGCGAACAGCCCGTCAACGGCCGCGTTGACCTCGCCCGTCAGCAGTTCGCGCGATTCCTGCCAGCGCGGGCTCTTTAACGGATTGCACTGGTCCGCCCAATTGAAAATGCCGTCCACACCCTCCATGTCCGACATGATCAGGACCTTCCGGCCGATTCGTTCCTGGCCCGCCGGTTCCCCGGCTTCAGCTAAGGAAGGAACGGCCCGGGCTGCGGCGATCCCCGCGCCGGTTGCTGCGCTCCGCTTGAAGAAGTCCCTGCGGCTTATTCCGATTGTCGGTTTTCTTTCCATAGGAACCTGCAGGCAAGGTCGCCAGCTGACAACTCCGATCGTCATGGTAGAGCCAGCACGGCGAGGCGCCGGCCAGGGTCAGACCGTCGAATATTTTCGGCACAGCGTCCTGATCTTGTCCATCAGCTTCGGGACGCCCGTCATGGCGTCTTCTTTGCCCTCGTACTCGGCCGACATGTAACCCTTGTAGCCGGCTTCGGCAAACAGCCTCCACACGCGATCCAGGTCCACCGGAGTGCCGTCCTCAAAATGGTCTCGAATGTGGCTGTGGGTGGCATAAGGAAGGCAGGCTTTGATTTGAGCGTAAGCATCGTCGCCGGGCGTGGCCTTAAAGTTCGTGATGTCGAGATTGATCCCGGCATACGGAGAATCCATTCGGTGCATGATTTCCAGACAAACGTCGGCGTTTTGCGTAACGCCATGATGATCTTCGATGCCGAGCGTGATCCCCTTTTTGCCGGCATAGTCACAGGCGGGCTTCATCGTTTCCACCACCCAGTCGGTTCCCTGCTTTACCGTGGCGCCGGACGGAAGAGGACCGGCGAAAATCCGCAAATGAGGAGCCCCCAGCCGGTCCGTTACGTCCACCCACTTCTTGATTTCCGCCAGCACCTGGCGCCGCTTGGCGGCGCTGGCCTGCACCATGCTGGAGCCACAGGCGGCGCCTGAAAACGGAATTCCGTTCTTGAAGGCCCGGTGACGGAGTTCATCCAGGTAGGCGGGGTCGGTTGACTTGAACCAGTAAACCGTCATGTCCGCTCCCACCGAGCCCATCTCCACCACCTTGTCGAGAAACTCCGGGTACGTCATTTTTCCCTTGGAAAGGTAGCTGTGGAAGGAGTACGCACAGCAGCCGGGCAGAAGCCTGGGATGCTGGGCTGCAAATTCGCTGGAAGCCTGGCCGCCCGTGCCGGCTGCCGCTGCGGGCTTCGTTTCTGTCTGTTGCCCGCAGCTCAGCGAAAAGGCGCTGGCAACGGCCAACCCGCTCGTCTTAAGGAATCTTCGCCGCTCAATTTTGTCCGCCATTGTTGTCTGCTCCGATCACAAAAGATAAGATCTATTCATCACGTTAGCCGCCACTCTGCATGGCGGATCACCGCTTATACCGTTCCGGGCTCTGCCGACCCTATCCTTAACTCACGCTACACGATCTGTTCGGCTTCAGCATCCCAGCGCACTTCCCGTCCCTGGCGATAGGAAGCCACGGCCATCTGGCAGGCAATCGCTGACCGATAGCCAAGCTCAAACGGGCAATCGGTCGTTTTCCGGCTGCGCACGCAGTCCATAAAATTCGTCATGTGGAGGTCCGTTTCGTCCCCGCCGCCCACAATATCCGGGGCGCTCGGCTTTTCGCTGGAGCCGCCGCTCACTCCTCCGCCGTGTCGGGATTTACCGGGCACGTACGCCACAACTTCGTTGCCACCCCGCGTCACGGCACCTTCGCTCCCCAGCACAACTTCGTCGATACCGTAGTAGGTGCTGCCAAAGCCGGAATTCCAGGTGAAGAGAATCTTTTCCGGCAACGCCATGGAAACATCCATCGTATCGGGCACCTGCATATCGGGCGAAAAATAATTTGCCCCGCTCATCGAGACCCGCTCGGGAATCTGCAGGTCCATCGCCTTGAACCAGAAGCCCACCTGATGGACCATATTTTCGAAGACGTTGCCTCCGGAATAGTCCCAATAAAACCGCCAGTTCATGTAACGGTTGGGGTCAAAGGGATGAAGCGCGGCTTCGCCCTCAAAAGCCTTCCATTCCACGTGCTGCGGGTTGCAGTCTTCGGGAATCCGTCTCCTCCAGCCGCCATAGGGCGCATTGCGGTACATATGAGCGTGGATCGCCGTAATCCTGCCCATCGGCTTGGTCCGCACAAGCTCCCGGGCGCGCGCCTGCGCCGGGCTACTGGTGGACTGAATTCCAACCTGCACCACGCGGTCTGAAGCCAAAAACGCGTGCCGCATCCGGCGGGCGTGATCGGGAATAAAGGCCATCGTCTTTTCCTGATACACGTCCTTGCCGGCCTGGATGGCGGGAACGAAATTAAGCGCGTGCTGGTGTTGCGGGGTTGCGATCAGCACCGCATCGATACTCTTGTCATCCAGCAACCGCCGAAAGTCTGAATAGGTTTTGACTCCCGGAGCGACGTGCTTGGCCTCCTCCAGGCGCCTTGTATAAACGTCGGCCACCGCCACCGCCTCCGTGTTCGGCGCTTTGATCGCCGCCTTGAAAATCGCCGTTCCGCGCCCGCCGGCTCCGATCAGCCCAAACCGGATGCGATCGTTGGCGCCCAGGATTCGCGCGGAAGGAATTAATCCTGACACCGCCATGGCGGCACTACCTCCAACAACCTGACGCATGAAAGTTCTTCGGTCTGACATTGAAGCCTCCTGTCGAAATACAAATAGGAATTAAAACAATTACAGTTTACGCTCGAATCACGGCGCCGTGAATCGGGCGCCCTGATTCCGCAAAATCAGATCCCCTATCGGGCGCAGAATGCCCGCGCAAAGATTCTCGCCGCGTCCCGGTCAGTCAAGACTCAAAATCCATCGAGGCCATCACAAGCCGCGGCAGACCAGCCCGGCTGGGCAGGCCAAACCCGTTTTCAAAAGCGGCCGTATCGCCGATAAGCGTCCACGGGATGAGTTCCCTCAAGAACTGCTTTACGGACAAGATTTTCCGTGCTGACAACTTCTTCCGACTTCTCGAGCACCCGGAGCGTGATCTCCTGCGGAACAACAAGGACGCCATCCTTGTCACCCACGACAAAATCGCCCCGCCGGATGGACACTTGTCCGATCTTAATTTCTTTCCCGTAAGAAACCAGCTTCCATCGCCCGACCACATCCGCCGGCGTGCGATACCGGCAGAACACGGGGAAGCCTAATTTCAGGATGTAGTCGATATCGCGCGCGCCGCCGTCGATCACCGCGCCGCGGGCGCCGCGGAACTTGGCCGTCTCGCAGGAGAGTTCGCCGATATGCGCGCTGATCTCATCGTGCGGCTGGGAGACAATGACATCGCCGTTACGCAGGTCACCCAGCATCTTGAGAATCGGAATGTAAATCTCCTCCGGGTCCTGGCTGTCCGTTGGCTCACCTTCAACCGGCATGGCGACTCCCGTCACACTCTGCTCCATCGTCAGCGCCTGGATCGCAGAGGGCAGAACCTGGTAGCGATAGCCCATTTCGTCAAGCACATCCGCGATGGCTCCCGTATAAATCGCGGAATAGCGCCGGCACACATCATCCACGTCGAAATCGACGATTTGATCTTCCCGTTCCCCCACGAAACATCCTCCTCATTATTGTGCTTAGAACCGGCGGCGAGTGCCGCGCGCGCGCCCGCCCGCGCTCACGCGTTCCGGCCCGGCGCGCTTAAACTTCCTTCAGGACTGCGGCAGGGACCTTCGGCGAAGCGCGAACAAACAAGGTGAGCAGCGCCGCCACCAAAAAGCCAATGCCCAGCGCAGCGAAACCGTATATGAAATTTCCAGTCCGTTTGTTGAGGTAGCCGACAACCACGGGCCCGAAGAAACCACCCAGATTGCCCAGCGCGTTGATCAAGCCCATCGCAGAGCCGCTAACCGAGCGGGGCAAAGTTTCGGAAGGAATCGCCCAGAAGGGGCCCAGCGATCCGAACGACCCCGCGCCCACCACCACAATCGCCACAAAAGAGAGAACAAACGAGTGCGGGCTCAACAGAACGCTTGCCAGCAGAAACACGCCGCCCCAGGCCATCGCTCCTGAAACATGGCGCTTTCGCTCACGCTTCTTGTCGGAATGCCGCGAGATCAACACCATACCGATCCCGGTTACGATAAAAGGAATCGCAAAGAGAATGCCCACCACAAAGTTGCTCAGATGTTTTTCACTTTCCAGCGCGCTGGGCAGCCAGAAGAGATATCCATAGTTGCCGCTGTTAACCAGGAAATAAATCACGACCAGCAGCATCACTTGCGGCCGCAGCAGCATCTTGACGAACGGTTCGGGCTGCCCGGGGTTCAGTTCCACCGCCTCCCGTTCCAGAGTGGTCTCAAGAAATTGCCGCTCCTCGCTCGAAATCCATTTGGCCTGATGCGGCCGGTCTGCAATAAACATGATCCAGATCAGCAGCCACACAAAGGGCAAGGCTCCTTCGGAAATCAACATCGGCCGCCATCCCCAGCGTCCAAGGATCCAGCCCGAAATGGGGGATGAAATCACGACGGCTGTGGGCAGGCAGAGCATCCAGTAGGCATTGGCGCGCGCGCGCTCCGCGCGTGGAAACCAGTGGGCCAGCAGAACCAGGGTCGCAGGCCACACGCCGCCCTCCGCAATGCCGAGGACAAAGCGCATGGCCCAGAATTCCTCCCAGTTGCGCACCAGGCCGCAGACGATGGCCGCCATCCCCCATAAAACCAGCAGGATGCTGATGAAACGTTTGGCGCTCCAATGCTCCGCCAGATAGCCGCCCGGAATCTGGAGCAACAGGTAACCCCAGAAAAAGACGCCCGCAGCGCTTCCCGCCTGACCGGGATTCATGTGGAGATCATGGCTGATGGAGGGCAAGGCGAGAGAGATGTTCGTCCGGTCGACGAAGGCGATCGTGTACATGATAAAAGCGACCGGAATGATGTGCTGCCAGCGTCTCTCAGGTATAGGCATAAAACGGCAGGATTATACCAGAGTCTGGCGGATACTCAATTCTTAAGTGCATTGCCGGGGGGAAAAAATAAAGCGGAGAGGTTTGGCAGGCTGCTCGAAAACTCGTGCCGGAGGTCCGTTCGAGGAACTATAAACGACGGGGAAGCTTGTCAGCGTCATGACTTCAGAGCAAGATTCCTGGCAGAGTTTATCCTGAGCAAAGACAAAGATCTCAGGGCCGTTCGCATGCAGAGGGCGAACGGGCCAGGAATGACCCGAGCGTGCGCATTCCATCAGCGTGGCGGATTACGCCTTGGCCGCCCGCTTCTCATAACTGTCCAGGCAGTGTTTCGAGCAGAAGTGCAGAACTTCCTTGCCCTGCACCAGGCGGTGAGAAACTTCGGTGGACACGAACATGCCGCACACCGGATCGCGAGCCGTCCGGCCCTGGGCCGCCTCCACAGTCCGCTTCCGACCGCCTTGAGGTCCGCCCTGGACGCCCTTTTGTGTCCCGCCTAATAAACCTCGAATGGTTTTTGAGATCGTATACACAACCCCGATCAGAAAAACCAGGTCCATGATGCCATCAAGTAAACGTCCCACAATGATATGACGGCGCCCCTGCAGTCAGGGATGCCTTATCTTTCTTGTCAGGCTGCTGAAAAACCGTGCCACCGGCTATTCCGCGGCGACGCAGGCGACGCAAAATCGAAGCTCTCTGATTCTACGGTGAGATTCCTCGCTGTACTCGGAATGGCACGGTCCCAAAACGTCTTTCAGCCACCTGTCAGGGTTTCATGGCCGCGCCAGCACTTCCCATGGCCGCGTCCAATCTTGCCTTGATTTCTTTCATACCCGGATAATTCGGGTTTTGCTTGTTCAGTTCATTCCAATATTTGCCGGCGGCCCGCAGGTCATGGGTTCCCTCGAGGTTCACAACAATCAGGTTGAAGATGGTCGGCTGGTGATCGGGATTAATGGCAAGAGCCTTGTTATATTCTGCAATGGCCTGCTGGGGCTGTCCGGTATAAAAATACGACGTTCCCAGGTCCGTCCGCGCGCCGGCGTCCTTCGGATCCAGCCGAAGGCTTCGCTCGTACCATTCAATGGCAAGATTGAAATAGTGTTTGTCATAAAGGTAGTTCGCCAGCTTCAGCGGAATCTGCGGGTCTTGCGGGCTCTGGGCGGCGCTCTGCTCATAGCTCTGGATAATCTGCGCAACTTCCAGCGGCGGATGTCCATTGGGAAGCCCGGTCGCGGGATCGACATTTGCGCTGCCGCCCATTCCCATGGCTCCGGCTGAAGAAGACCCGGTGCTTGCGGCGGTCGCGACGGCCACCTGGGCATGGGCGCTTGTCTGGCGTTGCGACTTGTAAATGAATCCCGCCAGAAAGCCGACGGTCAAAAAAATGATGGCGGTAACAATCGTTTCTATTTTCACTTCTTCCTTATGCCTTATACTCGAACTTCAATCTGATGAACTTTATAGTACGATATAAGGCTGGCCAATGGTAGTACGTAAGAAGGGGCCGCCCGCGACCCACTGAGCAGCATCAGCGGAAACGGCCAGCTGGAGCGCGCAACAAACGTTTTGCGCACCGGCTGGTTCGGATTCCATCGCTCGTTCAAGGCGCGGTGCCGGGAGAATGGCCGGCCGGCAATTTGCGGGCAGCAGAAATCCAACACGCGACCCGGAACATGTCGCATTTAAAATGTTCCTCTTTTTGCATTTCCACTCATGATCACATAGGGAGGTTTTATGCCACAAGTTTATCGCAACCTGATCGGCGGGCAATGGGTTGAGTGTGAATCAAAGCAAACATTCCCCAACACCAATCCTGCCAACACCGACGAGGTTCTTGGGCACTTTCAGGCTTCCGGAGCCGAGGACGCACAGTCTGCTTGCGATGCGGCGGCTCAGGCACAGCCCGCATGGGCGGCCTTGCCCGCGCCGCGGCGCGGAGAGTATCTTTTCAAAGCCGCCGAGTTACTGGAGTCCCGCCTCGATAAAGTGTCTGAAGACATGACGCGCGAGGAAGGCAAGACTCTGCCCGAAGCCAAGGGAGAAGTTAAGCGGGCCGTCAATATTCTCCGCTATTTCGGCGGCGAGGGCGCCCGCTCCTTCAGCTATCAGATCCCTTCCGAACGCCCCAACGTTTTTTGCTACATGATGCGCAAGCCGCTGGGCGTGGTGGGGTTGATTACGCCCTGGAATTTTCCCAGCGCCATTCCGGCGTGGAAGATGGCGCCGGCGCTGGTGGCGGGCAATACGGTGGTGATCAAGCCGGCGTCGCTGGCCCCGCTCAGTCCCTATCGGCTGGTGGAAGCGCTGGTGGAGGCCGGTATCCCGGCGGGCGTCGTAAATTACGTCACCGGAAGCGGCAGCGGAGCCGGCAACGCCCTGGCGGAACACCCTGCGGTGCGGGCTATTTCCTTCACCGGCTCGTGTGGCGTCGGCAATGGCCTTCACGAAAAACTGGCCGGGCGCAAGGTCCGCATTCAGCTTGAAATGGGCGGCAAGAATCCGACCGTCGTCCTCAAGGACTCCGACCTCGATTACGCGGCCGACATCCTGGTCAATGGAGCCTTCTTCTCAACCGGCCAGAAATGCACCGCCTGCAGCCGCGCCATCATTGAAAAAGATATTTACAAGCCGCTGGTCGAAAAGCTGGTGGCCAAAACCCGGGCGCTGAAAGTGGGCAACGGACTTGAGCCGGGAGTGCAGATCGGTCCCGCCGTCGATGGCAAGCAGCTCGAAACCGATCTCGAGTATATTGAAATCGCCAAAAAGGAAGGCGCCCGGCTGTTGTGCGGCGGCAACCGCCTGACCGGCCGCATCTACGACAAGGGCTTTTTTGTCGAGCCGACGCTGTTCGACGAGGTCACGCCGCAGATGCGGATTGCCCAGGAGGAAGTTTTCGGCCCGGTGCTGGCGCTGATGGTGGCCGAAGATTTCGACGACGCCATGCGCCTGGCCAACGGCGTCAAGTTCGGGCTCTCCGCCTCCATCGTGTCGCGCGACCTGACCCGCGTCCTCCAGTTCATCAACAGCATTGAGGCAGGCCTGATCACCATCAATCTGCCCACCGCGGGCGTGGAGTACCAACTGCCGTTTGGCGGCACCAAGGAATCAAGCTTCGGTATGCGCGAGCAAGGCCCGCAGGCCCTCGATTTCTACACGGAGTCACGCACGGTCTATATGAAGTACACGCAATAGGAGATACGAAGCAGGTGCAAACCTATGGCCTCACTTGAATAGCGTGGGCCATGAACAGAATCTGAGACATCACCAGGAGAATGCCATGAAAAAAACACAACAATTCCTCGCGAAACTCAAGTTGCCTTTTGAAGACAACCACGCACTCAAGCCCACCTCGCTCACCTTCAAGGACGGCGGGCAGTACCGCTTTGAAATCCCCAGCGTGGAGGGTCCGCGGGTTTTCCGTGAAGTGCTGGACGCGGCCAAAGACCTGAACGTTCCGATCCACCGCATCAGCCAGGGCAGCGGGATCATGCTGCTCACCAAGTCCGAAATCTCTGAGATGGCGCACATCGGACACGACCAGCGCATCGAGGTCTGCCTGTTCGTCGGGCCGCGCGCCACTTTTGAGACAGGAGCGCAAACCGTATCCAGCGCCGGCAAGGTGATCGGGCTCCAGCACCGCGGCGCCGACCAACTGGTCTATGCCATTGAAGACGTCAAGCGCGCCTGCGATCTGGGCATCCGCAGCATTCTTCCCGCCGACCTCGGCCTGATCTGGGTCGTCAACGAAATGAAGAAAAAGGGCGAACTGCCCAAAAACCTGGTCATCAAAAGTTCGGTCACTCTGCCGGCCGCCAATCCGGCCACGGCGCGGGTATTTGAACAGGCAGGCGTTTCCACGCTGAATATCCCCACCGACCTCGCCCCCGCCCAGATCGGCGCCATCCGTCAGGCGGTTGATATCCCCATCGATCTTTACATCGAGGTTCCGGACAACTTCGGCGGTTTTATCCGCTACTACGAGATGCCGAAAATCATCCAGGTCAGCGCGCCCAACTACTTCAAGTTCGGCCTTCGCAATGCTCCGGACATTTACCCGTCCGGCGGCCACATCGAAGATCTGGCAGCCCGAATGGGCCGCGAGCGCGTTCGCCGCGCCCGCATCGCGCTCGACCTGATGGAACAGTACGCTCCGCAGGTCAAGATGTCTCCGCTGGGCTCGAAAGACCTCGGCATCCCGGAGGTCTAGCAAGCTTCGCAAAACCTTCCGGACCCGTGCTATTCCTGCCCCGCCTGGATGTCATTCCGAGCGGGGCGAGGAATCTGCTTCTTGGCGTGCGGCGCAGGCTTGGCGTCTTAATGTCTGCAATCAGCGAAGCGGCACAGGGTTAGAAGGGGACGGTGGCGCGATCGCCGCGCTGTCAGGGCGAGAACCACTTTCACTCTCCGACCGCCAGCCGCTTGTTAAAGGTGCGTTAAATACGCAGGCCGACCCCGCTATTCAGAAACCCTTCCTTCAGAAATCCCGTCTATGATGGTAGGCGTTCAGGGCCATGCACAAGTTCATTCCACTCCCGAAACCGATGCTGGCCACGCTGGCGGCAATCTTTGGCGCTGCCGTTGTTCTCTATAGCGCGCTCTGGATGTACTCCATCCGCTGGCAGAGCGGTGTGGAACTGGGCTTTGATTTCAACTATATCGGCGCCCAGCATTGCGAGTTGGTCAAAAGCATCGAGACTGGGGGTCCCGCGGCAAAGGCCGGATTGAAGCCGGGAGATCGCATCGTGGCCATCAACGGGAGCGCCCTCGAAGACCGCCACATGATTTATGACGTGTGGTCCAGGCAGAAGCCCGGCGCCACCGTCAAGTTGGCCGTCATGCGCCCCGACGCTTCTTCCCCGGTCGTACTGAGCGCCGAGTTTCGAGCGCGCCGCTCCACCTCCAAAGAAACCGGCCTCACCGAGCGCCTGGGCCAGGACCTTCTCAACACCTATCCGCTCGTGTTCCTGATCGTCGGCCTCCCTGTTCTGTTCCTCCGTCTTGAAGACCGCAACGCCTGGCTTCTGGCTCTGATGTTTGCCTGTTTCACCGCGGCCCCGCCGTTCCCAAACCTGTTCGCGGGATTGGATCCGCCTCTTCGTTTCTTCGCCACTTCCTATCGCGCCCTCTTTGGGACTTTGCTGGGAGCGGTGTTCTACAGTTTTTTCGCGCTGTTCCCCGCCCGATCGGTGCTGGACCGTCGAATGCCCTGGCTGAAATGGGCGGGCCTGGCGATCGGAATTTCCTTCGCCCTGCCGGGATTGCGCACCGGCAACCCGCATGCGCCCGCGGTCCTGGAAGGGATGATCGGCCCGCACACGGCTCACATCAGCCGCCTCATTTACTACTATGGCTTCACGGCGCTGGGCCTGACGGCGCTGGTGGGCAACGCCTGGGCCGCGCCCACTCCCGAAGCACGCCGCAAGATCCGAATGATCCTTTGGGGTACGCTGGTGGGCGTGCTTCCGATCTCGGTGATGACCGCGCTCGGGGATTTCTTTCGGGTCCATCCGCCGCTCGCCATGGGCATCACAATCGTCCTGATGCTCTTTCTGTTTCCGCTTTCTTTTGCCTACGCGGTGGTCAAACACCGCGTTCTGGAAGTCCCGGTCCTGCTGCGGCGCAGCGCCCGTTACCTGCTGGTGCTGCGCGGCTTCACGATTTTGCTGGCGGTGGTCAGCGTGGGCGTCACCCTGCTTTTTGCCCTGATTCTGGCTCCCTACCTGGAACTCCTGACCGCGGGCGGCGTTCCCGGCGGCATCGCGCTGGGAGCCGGGTTTGGCACCTTTCTTCTTTGGGCGGGAATGCTGGTGCACAAACGCGTGGGCGAGAAAATCGACCGCGCTTTCTTCCGCAACGCCTACGACGCCCGTATGATCCTGGAAGGCCTGGTCGAAATCTCCCGAACGGCAACCGACAGGAACCAACTGGCGGGACTGCTTGAGCGCCATCTGGAAAAGGCTCTGCGGCCCAGTTCCATTGTGGTCTATCTTGAAACGAAGGGGAACCGGCTCTCGGCGCTGAGGGGCAACGTTCCGCCGCAACTTTCAACGCTCACCGTTACCGATCCTTTGATGGCGGAAATCGTCCGGCGCGGCAAGCCCTGGGAAGTTTCCGCCGAGGATGCAGACGATTTGCCGCAACCTTTTCTTCTGGCGCCGCTCCGGCCCGATTGCCTGGTGCCCGCGCTGGGGCGGGACAGCCGGCTGGTGGGCCTGCTGGTGCTGGGCTCGCGGCTTTCCGAAGAGCCTTATTCGCGGGAGGACAAACAATTGCTGGCTTCGGTCGCCAGCCAGGCCGGCATCGCGCTCGAAGGCATTCGGTTGGGCGAGCAGATCGCCGAGCGCATGGAGGCGGAGCGGCACGCCGCCCAGGAAATGGAATTTGCCCGCCAGGTCCAGTCCCGGCTGTTCCCGCAGAAGTTTCCCGCTCTTCAAACGCTCGAGTACGCTGGCGGCTGCGCGCCGGCCCGCGAGGTGGGAGGCGACTATTTTGACTTTCTGGAACTCCGGCCAGGCCGCCTGGCGCTGGTGCTGGCGGATATCGCCGGCAAAGGAGTGTCCGGAGCATTGCTGATGGCCAATCTTCAGGCCAACCTGCGCAGCCAGTACGCCCTGGCGCTCGATGACGTCCGGCAACTCCTGCTTTCGGTCAATCGGCTGTTCTTCGAAAACACCAGTGACAGCAGTTACGCCACGCTCTTCTTCGGCGATTACGATGACTCAACCCGCCGCCTCCGTTACGTCAACTGCGGGCATCTGCCGCCGCTGTTGCTGCGCGCATGTGAATCGTCCGGCGAGGGGGCTGATTCGCAGCCGCTCGTTGAACGCTTGGGAGCTACCTCCACGGTGCTTGGGCTTTTTGAGGACTGGGAATGCGTGGTTGCTGAAACCCAGATCAACCCGGGCGACACTTTGATTCTTTACACCGACGGCGTCACAGAAGCCACCGGCCCCGATGCCGATGAGTTTGGTGAGCCCCGCCTGATTGAGAACCTGTGCGCCCATCGCAACCTGCACGCGCAGCCGCTGCTGGAGTCCGTCATCCAGGCCGTGCAGAAGTTCAGCCCCCAGGAACAGGCGGACGACATCACTCTGGTCGTGGCGCGTTGCCGGGCGTAGTGCAACGCCATAGGGGTTTGGGGACCCTCTCGCTCTGCCTGCCATCCGGCGCCCATACCTATGTCGTCCCTTTCTCCCCA
>Ga0307372_10010167_pt1 | contig 12792 bp, 12 predicted proteins | sample OX1MG_FD_202533 | JGI IMG/M metagenome (GOLD analysis project Ga0307372, IMG submission 202533) | Soil microbial communities from Risofladan, Vaasa, Finland - OX-1 | ecosystem: Environmental > Terrestrial > Soil > Coastal area > Acid sulfate soil | place: Finland: Risofladan, Vaasa | collected...
TATAGATTCAAGCAGATTAGTCTATCCTGTCAACAAAGCAGTGCGATTCATGGAAATAAACGAGGCAAACCTGATAGAGCAGGAGCTTACATTGAGGAACCTCAGGGTCACCAAGGAGGTAGTGGAGACCAGGAGGTCCATAGTGAGGTGGCTGGCCCTCACTCTCGGCGTGATAAGCCCCGGGGAGTCCAGGCTGACCGCAATATCCGTGCTCGACTCGGTGTTCTACTTCCAGTTCGGCCAGAGGAAGGATCCTTCGGTGGATGAGATGTCCGCCTACATAAATGAGACATGGAGCGAGATAAACGAGAAGACGCTGCGATACCACCTTCTCCAGTTGAAGAAGGCCAACATAGTCGACAACGCCAAGGGAAGGTACTTCCTCACCGCCCCGCAGATGGGGGACAGGTACGATGCCGATGCCTGGGTCAGCAATTACATAGATTCGCTTACCAGCCCGATAAAGGACAAGACAAGGGCTGTCATAAAGGAACTGAAGGGAAGATGATATGGACAAGAACATGGTTTTGTACGCAGGAATCGCGATAGTCATAGTGGCGGTGGCGCTGGCCGCCGCGTTGGCGCTCTCAACGCCGTCCTACAACGTGAAGGTGGCGCTGGTCACGAACAGCACCCCACCCGTCTATCCGTACCAGACGGCCCACTTCGCCATAGTTCTGCAGAACAAGGGCTCTGCGATAAGCAACCTCGTGGTCGGATTCTACCTCAACGGCAGCGAGCTCAGCTACTACAAGGTATCGCTGCCTGCGAACAAGACTGTCGCCGTGGAGACAAATTACACTTTCCAGAGGAATGGCACCTACCAGTTCTCTGCGGTGGCGGACTCGGCCCACGTGCTGCCGCTCACAGACAGGAACACCACATCCGCTTCGCTCAGCATAAACGTGACCCAGGCCGCCCAGGCAAACATATTCACATCCATACCGAACAACAACGTGACCTACAGCCAGAGCTTCTCGTTCGCCAACGTTGGTCTCGAGTCCTCGTCCGCAATAGCGGACAGGTACAACATATCGGTGTTCAACAACCTGTTCGCGATACCGCAGGCAATAGTGACTAAGGTAGCCGAGAACCTGGTCCAGGGAACGGCCTACGCCAACGGCGCATATGTCACATACACCAACGGCACGGCGGCATACACGATCTGGCTCCAGGGGGTCGAGACGCCGCAGGACGTGCAGTACATAGTCTCCACATTCGAGCTTCAGTCCAAGACGGTAGGCAGCGCAAACGCGCCTATCGAGTTCACCAAGGTGAGCAACACGACCAGCATGTGCGCCCTCTATGCGGGAGGATGGACAAAGATCATATCATACTTCAACGACAGCATGGGCAGCAACTGCGCAACCATTGCCGCAACCTCGTATCAGCCTACTGAGGCCAATGTGCTCGTCGGCGTGCTAAAGGCCAACCCGACCATCCCCACATACAGGGCCAAGTTCTCGTACACTAACACATCGCTCGTTGGCTCCTATATAGCGTACTCCAACTCCACATTCAGCGTGGCGAGCATGTTCTACAACGACTTCGGCTTCTTCACGAGCATAATACAGTCCAACCAGGGAGCCAATGCCACCAACTCCACCGGAAGCAACGCCACGCAGACATGCAGGGGGCTGGCGTATGACAACGGAACGACCAACGTATGCTCGGCGTACCTGGTGCCGAGGGACGGCCAGGTTGCAAACGGCTTCGCGCTGGTCAACTCCATCCAGATAGGCAGCAAGTACGTGCTGCAGCTGTTCTCGCTCATCAACCAGACGAACTCCGCTGCGGCTCACGTCAACGCGGTATCGCTGATAAGGGCGCTTAACATGACGCAGAACACGACCAAGTGGGGATCCGCATTCACCAACTTCTGTTCTCTGGGCAACTCATCGATAGGATGCAGGGTGTCGGCGTACGACTACGTCAACAGCACCGCATACGTGAACATCACCAACAACCTTTCCGGTCCGATCACCCTGAACCGCGCCGCATGCTACATTCCGGGGGTAAGGGCCAACGTCACCTTCAACTCAACGCTGAACACTGGGGGCTCGGAGACCCTGAGGCTGGCATGCGCCAACCTGCCCATACCTGTGGTCAGCCCGGCCACGAGCTACCTGCTGCAGCTCAACTACACCTACCAGGGCAAGACATTGCTGGCCAACGGGGAGCTGAACGTGACCAACTCGGGGTTCGGCTGACGTAGCGGCTGCCAAGCTCTAAATAGCTCCGAACCCATAATCCTCTGGAGAGGGAATGGAGACGTTAGGCGCGCGCAGCACGCTGTCCAAGGACGTGGTCAGGCTGAGGGAGCTTGAGCACGAGCTGGGAAAGCTGGAGATCTCCAAGCACCTCGATCCGCACAAGCTGGCCGGAGACATAATCAACGCTGAGGCCGGCATAAAGGGCAACATACTCGAGGCCGTAAAGAGGAACGTGACGCAGTTCCCGATGTTCGCCGAGTTCGCCATACAGAGGCACTCGCTTGCCGAGGTGGCCTACAAGGACACCAACATGGCACACATCATAATCAAGAGCCATTCCAGGAACGAGCACATACTAGCCCTTGCGGCCAGGTGCCCGGTCGATATCCTGCTCTCGCAGAACGCGAACGGCATCAACCTTCTCACCAAGCTCGCCGAGGCCACGCAGAAGAGCGCCAACAGGGTGATGACGGAACACGGCGAGCACCTGCTCACCCCCAACAGGGACGGCCGCACCCCAGCCTACTACATAGCCGACAAGTGGGAAAATCTTCTGGGGAAGCTGCTTTTGGACAAGAACGTGGCGAACGCGCCGGAGGGCGAGGAGTGGAAGGTGCTGTTCAGGGCGTATCTCAAGTCTCCCGAGAAAGTGCTCCAGCTAGCGAGAAATCCCATCTACAACGACGTCTTTGATTTCGTGCTCAACCGGCCCGAGGTCAAGAATGCTAAGGACTTCAGGATAAGGGAGTACTCGAGCAAGATTAACGCCGCGCTGCTGACTATCGGTCCAAGATGAAGTCCTTGGCTCCCTTCCCCTCAGGGAAGGCCCTGCCGTTCTGCGTCTCCACCGGCAGCTCCAGCTCGTTGGCCAGCCTCTCCAGCTCGCTCATGTCTATCACTCGGTCGAGCCAGAGCTCCACGAACTCGTCCTGCCCCGCCCTGACCTTCCTGATGTTGAATATCTGGAACTGGAGCATTCCGGCCCTCTTTACCTTTATCCTGAGCGTCCCCTCCTTCACTATCCTTGCGGCATTCTCTCCGAGCATGAAATCACTAACAAATGACTAGCAATACATTTATTAATGAAAGTTAGCATTTATAATCGATTCAGATGGACATCAGCTCCTCTTTCGTAAGCACCTACTTCTCGCTGATACACTCCCTCCTCTCCGCCTATCTCTCCGGCATGCCGCTAGCCGCCGTATCCCTGCTCGCTGCGCTTGTCTTGTTCCTCATAATCCTCTCAATCGTGATCATAGGGTTCTCCTACGTGTTCAGCTACCTGGAGCGAAAGGTGATAGCCAGGGCCCACGGCAGGCACGGGCCGACATACGTCGGGCCGTTCGGATTCCTGCAGAACATCGCGGACTTCATAAAGCTGCTATCCAAGGAGCACATAGTCCCCTACAGCGCGGAGAAGCCGCTCTTCACCATCATGCTTCCGCTGCTGTTCGGCCTTTTCGTGGTCATAATGGCGTTCATACCGCTGACCGACACCTTCGTCGGTATAAATACCAGCCTCGCGCTTCTGGCGGTGTTTGTCCTTCTCTCATTCTCGCCGCTGCTCATGTTCCTCATCGGCTGGACCAGCGGCAACAAGTTCTCATCAATCAGCGCACAGAGGTCTGTGATAATACTCGTAAGCTACGAGATACCGATGTTCCTCGTGGTGCTCTCCGTAGCCATGATGGCCGGCAGCTTCAGCCTAGGCACCATAGTGAACCTGCAGAGCACGGGATGGTTCATAATCGCAATGCCAATCGGCGTCGTTGTCTTCTTCATAGTCCTGCTTGCCGAGCTCGAGAGGCCGCCGTTCGACCTCAGGGACGCTGACAGCGAGCTCATAGCGGGCTGGCTCGTCGAGGTGAGCGCGCCCTACTACCTCGTCTCTCTGATGCTTGACTACACCAGGGTGCTGGTGGGCTCCCTGCTGGTGTCCATAATGTTCCTCGGCGGATGGCTGGGTCCGGCCATCATCCCGCCATTCGGATGGCTGATGATAAAGGTGGCGCTGCTCACCATTTTCGTCATGGTGATACGCGCCACAACCGTCAGGATGAGGATGGACCGCGTGCTCAGGCTGGGCTGGGCCTACCTCACCCCGCTCGCGGTAGCTAACCTATTAATTACCTTCATGTTATTCATTAGATAGGGGATTGGATGGTGCTCAAGCCTATACTCAAGGTGCTCAAGCAGATCGCGAGCAAGCCCTACACCATGGAGTATCCGGAGAACAAGCCCGCGCTGACGGACAACTACAGGGGGATAGAGAAGCTCGACATGAAGACCTGCATAAGCTGCTCCGCATGCGAGAGGATATGCCCCAACAGCACGATAACCATGGTCGACGTGGACACCGACAAGGGCACCAAGGTTATGCCCGAGATAAACATAGAGCGGTGCCTCTTCTGCGGCCTGTGCGAGGAGGTCTGCCCGCCCAAGTGCCTTGTGCTCACAAAAGACTACAGCTTCGAGAAGTACGACAGGAGGGAGTTCGTAAAGAGGCCTGAAGAGCTTGACTGATGTGTTGAGATGGATTACACTCTGTTGTTTGCAGCAGTAGCCACTCTGGAGATAATATCGGCCATGCTGGTATTCACCTTCAGGAACGTGCTCCACTCGGTGCTCGCCCTCTCCCTGGCATTCCTATTCAACTCGATACTCTTCCTCGCCATGCAGCAGACTCTGCTTGCGCTGATACAACTGTTCATAATGGTGGGTGGCGTGTCAACATACATATTCGTGGGAGTCTCCTCGTCGGGGCTGTCGAAGTTCAGGCACACCAGTCTTCTGGTACTCGGAATACTGGCCCCGTTGCTCATAGTCGCATACGCAACAAACCTCGTATATGTGACCCAGGGCACCTCCACGCAGCAGAACCAGGTCTCCGGGCTGATGATAAAGTCCGCATTGGGGGCGAACATCGGCGTCCTGTACATAATCACATTCGTCCTCTTCGCGACCGGCTTGTCATCGATAATACTGTTGAAATCAATGGGTAGGAAGACATGATATTCATATACTTTATGGCGCTCAGCTTCTCGCTCTTCGCGATAGGCCTAGCCGGAGTGGCGGCAAGCAGGCACTTCCTGATAATGATGCTGTCCGTCGAGGTCGCCATAATAGCCAGCACGCTTTTGGCCACCGCGTTCTTCTACTTCACAGCCAATGGCAACATAATCACGCTGCTGCTCAGCATGTGGACCGTCGCGTCGATGGAGGTGCTCGCGCTGATAGTGTTCTACAGGTATCTGGCGGCACAGGAGGTAAGCCTTGACGTGAGCAAGCTCTCAAAACTGAAGAATTGATACGATGTTCGCGCCGATAGTGATAGTTCCGATTCTTGCAGGGGCATTTGCAGCCCTGGCTCTCGGAAGCAGCAGGTACGCGAAGTACGTCGCGCTCGCGGCAAGCATAATAACGCTCATGCTTGCGGTATCTATGCTGAACACCGCACAGCAGGTGCAGAACGTCAACTGGTTCAGCTTCGCGGGAAACACCTTCGTGCTGAACTTCGCGCTCACTCCGATACACATGCTGCTGCTTCTGATAGTCGCAGGCATAACGCCACTCATCATGGCGTACTCCATAGGCTTCATGAGGCTCCCGAGCGAGCAGGGCAGGTACTACTTCGAGATCCTGCTCTTCGCGGCGTCAATGATGCTGTTCGCCGTCTCGGGGGGCTTCCTTACCCTGTTCATAGGCTGGGAGCTCCTTGGCGTCACAAGCTACCTGCTGATAGGCTTCTGGTACGGCAAGGAGCGCGCTCCCACAGCGGCAAGGAAGGCGATAACCATCATACTCATTGGCGACCTTGCAATGTTTGCAGCCATGCTGCTCCTGTGGAACACATACCACTCATTCAGCTTCGCTGCCATACAAGGGGTGCAGCACAGCGCGGCAGCCACTATGGCGCTGTCCTTGATACTTGTCGCAGCATTCACCAAGTCGGCGCAGTTCCCGTTCAACGAGTGGCTGCCTGACGCGATGGAGGGGCCCACGCCGGTCTCGGCGTTCCTGCACTCATCCACAATGGTGAAGGCGGGAGTGTTCATGATAGCGATACTTCTCCCTATATACGCGGGCTATGGGATGCTGATGCCCATACTCGTAATCGGGATAATATCCACAATCATCGGCGCCACCAATGCGCTCGCATCAACTCACATCAAGAGGGTTCTCGCGTATTCCACCATAGAAGACTTGGGCCTCATGTTCATAGCCCTGGGGCTTAACGCGGTGGGCGCCGCCATGGTGCTCTTCCTCATGCAGACATTCTACAAGGCGCTGCTCTTCATGAGTGCCGGTGCGATAATGAAGGCCAATGGGACTGAGGATATGTGGAAGAGCTACGGGAGCAGGTCGTACATGCCTCTCTTCATCTCCGCAATAATAGGCGCCATCTCGCTGGCAGGCATATTTCCACTGAGCGGATTCTTCGGGAAGCAGGCCGTCGAGGGCGCAAGCCTCTCCAACCCGCTGGTCTATGGGATACTGATCATAGTGCAGCTGCTCACGGGGCTTTACATCTTCAGGTGGTTGCTCATACCGGCAAGAAGTGCTCCTGACGGAATGGCGCCAAAGGTAAGGGGCGGCTTCAGGGCCGTGCCCACGGCAATGAAGATTCCCATCTACATACTTGCGGCTGTGGCAGTCGGCGCGTCAGCCTTGTACATGATACTTCCCGGATATCTTGGCACAGTCGTTCCCACAATAGGTCTTGCGGGCGCAGCCATCGCAGTTGCGATTGCGCTACTCTCGCTTGCGATTTGCTACTGGGTATACGCCAGCAAGAGTGCGATAAGGGCGGCCCATGCGCTCAGGAAGTACAGGCGGCTGTCAGTGATACTTTACAACAGCGTTTTCATAAATGGCGCATACGGCGCCATAGCTGCGGGATTCAACGGCATTGCCTATGTCACCGACAGGTTTGACTACTGGGCATACAGCAGGGTAAAGCTGGTCTCAAGCTCGGTGGTGGACATCGGCCGCGGGCTCTCCAAGATTGAATCAGGCAACGTGGCCACATATGCCGCCGTGTTCGCGCTCGGCCTGATCGCCATGATAATAATATTCGGATTGCTGTGAGAAGATGAACCTGCTCCCGATAATGGTCCTTATACCCGCCATCGCACTGGCACTCATAGCTGTGCTCAGGGAGAGGCACAGCAAGATGATAAGCGTCGTTTCCACCGGTGCGGTGCTGGCCATCAGCATAGCGCTGTTGGCACTCTCCATACTCGACGGCACGGTGAACTTCTCGCAGCAGTACAGCTACATAAGCTCTTTGGGGGTGGGGCTGGGCTTCAGCGTGGGCATAATACAGCTCATACTCCTGCTTGTCTCGTCATCCGTGCTGTTCGTGGCCGCGCTGTCTGGCAACGTGGAGGACGAGAAGCACAAGCTGTCAAGCTTCTTCGTGGTCCTGTTCCAGCTCGCGTCGATCGGTCTTTTCTCCTCTGCCAACTTCTTCATGTTCTTCATATTCTGGGACGTGGGCGTGATCGCGCTCTTCTTCATGATAAACACCCTCGGCTCTGCCAACAGGAAATCTGCATCGATAAACTTCCTGATATACGAGCTGTTCGCATCAGCGCTGTTGCTTTTGGCGATACTACTCATCTACTTCTACACTCCGGTCAACTCCTTCGACCTCTCGTACATCGCGGCGCACGCGGGTCTCATTCCCCACAACGTCCAGATAGCCATTTTTGCGCTGCTGTTCGTGGCGTTCATGATAAACATGCCGCTCTTCCCCGTCCACTTCTGGCTTCCCGATGCGCACACTGAGGCATCCACACAGGGATCCATGCTGCTCTCCGGCGTCCTGACCAAGTACGGCGGCTACGGAATGCTCCTTCTCTTCACTATGTTCCCGATATCAGCAGAGTTCTCCAAGTACGTCGGGATACTTGCGGCAGTCTCCGCCTTCTACGCAGTTTTCGTGCTGATGAGGCAGACCGACCTGAAGAGGATAATCGCCTACTCCACTATAGTCGAGATGGGGATAATCATGTTCGGCATAAGCGCGGCAAACAGCTCGGGCATATACGGCGCAACATACGGTATGCTGGCCCACGGCTTCACGGTGGCGCTGATGTTCCTCGCGGTGGGCGTGCTCAAGCACGCTTTCGGGGAGAGGGACATTCGTGTGCTGAAGGGCATCGTTGTCAACGCGAAGTCCACCACCTACGTATTCCTCATAGGCGTCCTCGCCATGATAGGCTTCCCATTCTCCGCGGCATTCATAGCCGACATACTCATATTCATAGGAACGATACAGGCGTTCGGGGTTTACGGGATATTGCCGCTTGGCGCCATAGCGCTGCTCGGCGCGTATCTCTACTATGTGATAAACAAGTCAATGCTCTCGACCAAGGAGGTCTCATCTACCGTTGGAAGCGTCACGCTCAGGAACAAGATCGGCTACGCGCTTCTTGTGCTGTTGATATTCGCTTTCGGCACCCTGCCGTTCCTCCTGCTCAACCTGATAAAGGTGTAACTTATGTTCCAATATTACATGATACCGACTTTCGCCATCATCGCGCTCACCGTGGCGTACGTGGCGCTCTCTGTCCTGTTCGCCTATACGAAGTCCAAGAAGGCTGCCCTGGTCTCGAGCATCTGCCTGCTAGTCGGGGTAATGTTCTTCTCGGCTATCATGGCATCCTCCCCCATTGAGTTCACCGTGGCCAACGCCTTCCACGCGTACCCGTTCTCCATGTTCTTCATCATGGTATTCTCCATGCTATCGATACTGATAAACATACTTTCCTACAAGTACTCCTCAGACTATCCCGTGTTCTCCATACTGTTCAGCTTCCTGTTTGTGGGGATGTTTGTAGTGGCATCGGCAAACAACCTCTTCTCGATACTCCTGGGGCTTGAGATAGTCTCCATACCCGCGGCGTTCATGATACTGCACAGCGGCAAGAAGCACATAGAAGCGGCGGTCAAGTTCTTCATACTCAGCGCCGTATCTGTCGCAGTGCTCACCTTTGCACTGGCGCTGATATTCCCGTACGACCTCCAGATGGGCCTCACCTTCCTCGCGCCCAACTTCCAGATAAGCGGCGGGTACATCATCGCGCTGGCGCTGGTGTTCGTGATTGCGGCGCTTGGATTCGAGATGGCGGTCTTCCCGTTCAACCTCTGGGTGCCTGATGTCTATGAGGGCGCCCCCTCAAACGTGACCGCGCTGCTCGCCGGAATCAACAAGAAGATAGCGTTCGTCGCGCTGATAGAGATACTCTTTGTCATATTCATAAATTACACCGCCGAGTTCTCACCGATGCTGGTGCTGCTCTCCATACTCACCATGTTCTTCGGCAACCTGGTGGCGCTTTCGCAATCCAACGTCAAGAGGATGTTCGCATACTCCTCGATATCGCAGGCAGGTTACATACTGATAGGCCTCGCCGCAGCCACGACATTCGGGGTTGAGGCCAGCATATTCCAGATAGTCGCGCACGCGCTCATGATAATCGGCGTGTTCGCAGTGATAGGCTGGATGGAGAGCCTCAACATAAAGACCGTTAGCGACTACACCGGGCTAGCGGGCAGGAACAGGTTCGCCGCTGCGGCGCTGACTATCTTCATGGTCTCGCTCGCCGGCATACCGCCCCTGATGGGCTTCGTGGGCAAGTTCCTCCTCTTCTCCAGCGCGGTGAGCGCCAATCTCATACCGCTCGCGGCGTTGGGAATACTCAACAGCTTCATTTCCATATACTACTTCGCCAAGCTGATAAACCAGATGTACACCAGGAAGAACAGCACCACCATAGCCATCGAGCCTTACGCAATGGCTGTCGCTCTGGTGGCTATAATCCTGATATTCCTGTTCGGGATGTATCCCCAGCCCCTTATCTCGCTTGCACACGGCGCGGTAGTCTCGCTCAGGAGCTGACTCACTTGGCGAGCCCCCTCAGGAAGAATCTCTTCAGCATCAGGCTCGGCCTGTCCATGTCCCCGTACTTGCTGAAGAACTGCTCTGAACCAAAGAGCTTCGACATCTTCATGAATAGGCCAAGCGTCCCGCTGTCCATTGTCGCGTAGTACCGATGCACCACTGCGTGCATCTTCAGATCGATGCCGTACCTCTTTCTCCACATGGCGTCATACTCCTCAAGCCGTCCCTTGCCCTCCATAGTCCTCTTTATCTGGTGCGCAAGAAGCTTGGCGCAAGAGACGCCGAATATTATGCCGCCTCCTGTCGTGGCCTTGACCTGTCCTGCCGCATCTCCCACCAGCGCAACATTCCCGATTACCGTCTTCCTCCTCGATGTGAGGGGTATAAGGCTGGCATACCCGTTTGCCATCTTGCCCCCGTCCTCGAGCTCAGTTATCCCCCCCGATGCCACGAATCTCTTGAACGCCATGAGGCTGGTTATCTTGGCCCTGTCGCTGATTCCGATTCCCACCTCCACCCGCGAGTCTGAATACGGCACGGTCCATCCGAAGAACCTGTGGGCTATCTTGTTGTCGAAGTAGAGCCCAACCATGTGCTTGTCTTCAATCCTCTTCACGTCGTATTCGGCCTTGTAAGTGAGTATGTACTCCCTTATGTCGGGGAAGCCGAACGCGCTTGCAACTGTGGAAACCGCGCCGTCCGCGCCCACTATTATCTTGCCGCTGCCCGCACCCTGCAGAAGCCGGTTCCTGTCAAGCCTATTGTTGAGCACTATCTTCGCCCCAGCCCTCTCGGCCTCCCTCATGGCGGCCTCGGCGAGCAGCCCCCTGTCAACAACGTAGGCCTGAACCGCCTTCGCCTTGATCCTGAGGGTCTCCTTCCCCGCGTGCAACGTGGCCCCGCTGAGAGTGTTCACCATCGAGCTCCTGTAAGGCACCCCTATCCTCTCCAGCCCGGTCGCGGAGAATATGCCTGATGCCTTGGCAGCGCCGTCGGACACCCTCCGCTTGCCATCGTAAACCGTTACCTCTATTCCCGACTGCGCAAGCTCCCTTGCCAGGGAGAGCCCCACCAGCCCGGCACCAACTATCTCGACCCCATCGTAGCGTTCCATCGGACCAGCGTTAATCTGTATTTAAGCCTTCGCTTTCATAATTTATTAATTGTTTGGTGATTTCACGGCTGCCGCTAATATTGATGATAAGGGTAAGGTTGTAGACAACAAGAGCAAGTATGCGGACAAGGGCAAGAATGTGGACAGGAGCAAGCACGACGGCCCGGTCCAGCTGCCCCAGATAAAGGTGCAGAACATAGTAGTGAGCGCGGATTTGCACGCTGTAATCGACCTCTACGCCCTCTCAAAGGAGGTGAAGGCGGTTGACTACGAGCCGGAGCAGTTCCCTGGCGCCATATTCAGGATAGCCGAGCCAAAGGCGGTTATCATACTTTTCAAGAACGGCAAGATGATATGCACCGGAACGAGCACTGAGGCCAACATAAGGAGGGTCCTCGAGTTCGCGTCCAAGGTCATCTCGAAGTACGTAATCTCGCTAAACGTGGATTTGCCCCCTCCAAAGAAGGTTGAGGGCGGCAAGGCACCTGAGAAGAAGGGTGCGGACGGCAAGGCGCCCCAGAAGAGGCTTCCTGAGAAAACGCTTCCTGCGTGGAAGCCCTCAGGCAAGAAGTAGAAAGGGGTTTCTTTACTCTGACTAAGTCAGTTCAGGATTTGGCTACCTTCTTTAGCTTCTTGTCGAACTCCTTGAAGAACCCGGCCCACGAGTAGTTCTTTATCACCGTGGCCCTTCCGTTTCTTCCAATTCGTTCAGCCAAATTCCTATCTTCAAAAATGGAGTTCATCCTTGTTGCCATCTCTTCGGGGCTGTTGACTAGGTAACCTGTCTTCCCATTCGTAACCGTTTCCTTAGGGCCGCCTTCGTTGACCGTTATGATCGGCTTACCGCTCGCCATCGCCTCCAATGGGACCAGCCCGTAATCCTCGTTTATGGGCGTGTAGAGAGCGGCAGTGCAGTTGGAGTACAGCTTTCTCACCGCTAGGTCGCTCGGATCCGCGATTATCTTCACGTCACCCACCCTCTTCGCCATCTCCACGACCCTGAGATAGTAGTCGTAGTAGAACTTGTCCCTTGAAACCGCCCCCGCAATCACCAGCTCGCACTTCCTCTTCGTGCGCTTCTTGAACTCAGCGAACGCCTCTATCGCGTAGTCCTGTCTCTTGTTCGGGGAGAACCTTGAGAGGTAGAAGAAATAATTGTCGTCACCCCCATTGGAATACTCCTTGTAATCTATCCCGCCTCCCAGCACCGTGGAGTCGTGCCTTCCGTAGTACTTCTCTATCCTTGACTGGGTATTCTTGCTGTTTGCTATGAGGCCCTCTATCTTCCTCACAACAGACTGGTCTATCAGCTTCACTGCCCTTGTGCCGAGCATGTATGTCGGCTTCTGGTGTATCTTCTTCAGCGAGAGGCGGTACTGGTAAAGGTCGTAGACGTCCCTAAGCGGAGTGTGGACGTACCAGAGCACGCGCTCGTTCCTGTTCCTTATCCAGTGGCCTGGCGCTATGTGCGCGTTTATGGCGTCATAGTCCTCCTTTATCTTGAAGTTGTAGAATGAGAGCCCGTAGTTCAGCCCCTGCGATGCCCTTCCATACGG
>Ga0307372_10010170_pt1 | contig 12788 bp, 13 predicted proteins | sample OX1MG_FD_202533 | JGI IMG/M metagenome (GOLD analysis project Ga0307372, IMG submission 202533) | Soil microbial communities from Risofladan, Vaasa, Finland - OX-1 | ecosystem: Environmental > Terrestrial > Soil > Coastal area > Acid sulfate soil | place: Finland: Risofladan, Vaasa | collected...
GAATGGCCTCCACCTTGTCCGGGGGAGAGCGCCAGATGTTGGCAATCGGCCGCGCTCTCAGCTCCAAACCCACACTACTGCTGCTCGATGAGCCCTCCTTGGGGCTGGCTCCGCTGGTGACCGCCCAGATCATGGCGCTGGTCCGGAGACTGGCCCGTGAAACCCGGCTGACGGTGGTCCTGGTCGAGCAGAACGTCCGCAGCGCGCTGTCGATCGCCGAAGAAGCGGTGGTGATCAATCTCGGAAGGGTGGTGATCGCCGACCGCGCGGCCACTGTCGCGGCCGATACCCAGCTTCGACACCACTACCTGGGATTCTGACGAGAGAGGAGGAGCCCACGTCATGAGCCTGTTCGTCAATCTCACCCTCAACGGGATCACCAACGGGATGATTTTCGCGGCGGTGGCGCTGGGCCTGGTGTTCATCTGGCGGGCCACCCACATCGTGAACTTCGGGCAGGGGTCGATGGCCATGTTCACCACCTATCTCGCCGTCACCCTCCTCGACCGCCACCTCAACTACTGGCTGGCCTTCGCGGCCGCCCTGGTCGCCGGTCTGGTGATGGGCGCGGTCATCGAGACCATCCTCATTCGCCCGCTGGCCGGCAAACCCGCACTCAACCCGGTGATCGTCACCCTCGGGCTGTTCATCCTGCTCGAGGGCATGGCCGGGTCCATCTTCGGGATCGGCAGCCGGAGCTTTCCTCCCGCGTTCTCCCAAGCCGGGCTCACCTTCGGTCACACGAAAGTTGCCTTCTCCCACTTCGACGTCTTCATCCTGATCGCGGTGGTGGCACTGATGCTGGGCACACTGGCATTGTTCCGGGCGACCAGTCTGGGGCTGCGGATGCGGGCGGCCGCTTTCGCTCCCGAAGTCGCCCGGCTCCTCGGGGTCCGGGTCGGCCGCATCCTGACGCTGGGCTGGGCACTGGCTGCGGTGGCCGGTTCATTGGCAGGTCTGTTGGTCGCCCCCACGGTCTCGTTCTCCCCCAATTTCATGGATCTCGTGCTGGTCTATGCATTCACCGCCGCGGTACTGGGAGGGCTGGACAGCCCGGTCGGTGCCCTGGTCGGCGGGTTGGTCACCGGCTTGGCCCTCTCCTACGTGGGCGGGTATCTCGGATCGAGCCTCGAACCGCTCGGGGCGTTGGCCATCCTGATGGTCGTGCTCTCGGCGCGCCCCGAAGGGCTCTTCTCCCGGCCGGCGCCGAGGCGGGTCTGACCGGATGTCCTCGATTCCCGACCAACCCGGTGTCACGTCCGGCGCAGCGACGCCGCCGGCTTCGGGCCCCACGGTCACCCCGGTCACCCCGGTTTCGGAGGGCAAAACAGGAGCGCCGGACGACAAGCTGCCGGACGGTGTCCTGTCGGGAAGTGGCGAGCCGGGGGCCAATGATCTCGATGCACAGTGGCCCGCGGGCCGAGATCCGATTCGGCTCTTGGATGCCCGCTGGCTCCGGCTGCCGCGTCAGCCCCTGCTCCGCCATCTTCTCTTCGGCGCGGTGACGGCGGTCGGCTTCTATCTCCTCACCTCGTCGCTGAGCGCGTTCAACAATTTCCGGATCGGGGAGATCGCCCTCTACACAATCGCATTGGCCGGTCTCAGTCTGCTCACCGGAACCAACGGACAGATCTCCCTCGGACAAGGGGCGTTCATGGCCGTGGGCGCCTACACGCTGGGGGTGTTGATGACCCACACCCACTGGCCGCTGGCAGTCGACGTGCTGGCCGCCATCGTGCTCAGCGGAGCGCTGGGGGTGGTGGTGGGCATGCCCGCGACCCGGCTGAAAGGCCCCTACCTGGCCGGCATGACCCTGATTCTGGCCCTCGCCCTCCCGCGGATCGCCGACAAGTACACGGTGTTCTTCGGGGGCGACCAGGGGCTGACGGTGACGGCTCCGACGCCCCCGGGAACCATCGATCCGCAACGCTGGTTGACCTGGATCCAGCTGGCCGGGGCCATCATCGTCCTCATCCTGTTGGCCAACCTGACCCACAGCCGCTTCGGCCGATCGTTCCGCGCCGTCCGCGACGACGAGATCGCCGCCGGCCTGTCCGGCATCCACGTGGCCCGGACCAAAGTGCTGGCCTTCACCGTGGCCGCCAGCTGCGCGGGGCTGGCCGGCGCCTTCCTCGGCCTATCGATCGGAGTCGTCAACACCGGCGAATTCTCGCTCTCCCTCTCCATCTACCTACTGGCCGGCATGGTCCTCGGCGGGGCCGGGAGCATGCTCGGCGCCTGGTGGGGAGCCATCGTGATCGTCTTCATGCCCGGGTGGTCCAATTCGATCGCCAACAGTTTCAACCTGGGAAGCGCGGTGGCCGCCAACCTGTCCCTGGTCATCTTCGGGCTCGTTCTCATCGTGGTGATCATGGTGGTGCCCATGGGGATCCAAGGAGGGATCGGCTGGCTTGCCCAGCGGGCTCTTTCGTTGATTCGAGGTGTGGGACAACCCCGGGGATCCCGCGCGCCGCCCGATATCTCGACAACCCCCGACATCACGACAGGAGGTGGATGAGATCAGCCCGATCGGCAGCATCACCAGGTCGATTCGGCCGTAGGCCCGATTAGAGACACGTTACATCGAGGAAAGGATCATTGCATGAACAAGGACCGGCATACCAAGAGGGAGCCCCGACACGTCGGCCGAAGGCGGATCGGCCTTGTCAGTGTCGTACTCGCCGCCGGGCTGTTGGCGGCTGCCTGCAGCAGCAACTCGAGCTCGAGCACGACCACCACGGGGGGCGGTTCGAGCTCCAACAACGGCGGGGCGACAGCACCCGGGGTGACCGCCACCAGCATCACCATCGGCGCCACCACTCCCCTGACCGGACCGGCGGCCCCCGGCTACTCGGAGATCGCCGCGGCTTCCAACGCGGTCTTCAAGTGGGCCAATGCCAACGGCGGGGTGAACGGGCGTCAGATCAACTACATCATCAAGGACGACGGGTACAACCCGGTCAACACCGTTACCCTCACTCGGCAACTGGTCCAGCAGAACAACATCTTTGCCGACGTCGGTTCCCTGGGCACGCCAACCCAGCTGGCGGTGGAGCCCTTCCTCAACTCCAACAAGGTGCCCCAGCTGTTCGTGGAGTCGGGCTGCAATTGTTGGTCGCAGTCCAACAGCCCCTGGACGTTCGGGTGGCAAACGAACTACACGGTGGAAGGGAAGATCCTCGGCCAGTACATCAAGCAGAATTTCGCCGGTCAGAAGGTGGGCTACCTCTACCAGGCTGACGAGTTCGGCCAGGACTTCATCAAAGGTCTCGACCAGGAGCTACCAAGCACCTCGGTGGTGTCTCGACAGAACTACGACGCCGCCACCCTGGCCGGTCCGATGAGCAACCAGATCGCGGCACTGAAGGCCGCTGGTGCCCAGGTGGTCGCCCTGGCCACGGTTCCAGCCGCCACCGCCCTGGCCCTGCTCCCGGCCGCGTCGATCGGGTACAAGCCACAATGGGTGGCCTCCAACGTGGGAGCTGATCCTCCGACGGTCGGCGCACTGCTGAAGTCCTTCTCGCAAGGAGCCGCCGGGACCACGCTGTTGGACGGGATGGTCTCGGACGCCTATGTGCCACCGGAAGCCAACACCAGCAACCCCTGGATCCAGGCCATCCAGAACGTCCTCACCAAGTACGACCCTGGTGCTCCACTGGACGGCAATACCGAATACGGAGTTGCCCTCGGGTACACCTTCATCCAGGCACTGCAGAAAGCGGGACCGAATCTGACCCGGGCCGGAATCGTGTCCGCCATCGAATCCAGCGGCAGCACGTTCGTGTCGCCAGGGCTGGTTCCGTTCACCTACTCGAACAGCGTCCACTTCGGGTACTCGGGAGCCCAAATCGCCACCATCAACGGCGGAGCGGCCACCACCACAGGCCCGGTGTACACCTCGACCATCAATGGACCGATCAAGGTGTTCACCGGGACGACCACACCGCCGCCGGCCTCGCTGCTCGTCCTATCGTCAACCTGACGTAGGAGGGACAACTCGGGACCGCCACTCTCGAGCGGTGGGGGTGCTCTCCGAAAGGTGACGCCCCCGCCGTTCAAGTGGGGGGTGGCGGCGCGGCTTACGCCTCGGCGGCGGATGCCTCCCGGGTGACCCGCACCAGGGCGTCGAGGACCTTCGAGGCGCGCCCGTCGTCGATCACCTCGCAGGCCAGGGCCACGCCCGCCGGGAAATCGACAGACTTCCCGATCACCACCAGCGAGGCGGCGGCATTGAGGACCGCAATGTCCCGGTGGGGTGACGGTGCACCAGCCACCACCCGGCGGATGGCCTCGGCGTTGACCGAGGCATCACCCCCCCGTAGGTCGTCGAGGCGGGCCGGTGCGAACCCCAACTCGGTCGGGTCGACCCGGAACGTCGTCATCTCGTACTCGGTTCCGCTACCGGTCAGGTTCCGCCGCAGTTCATGAACGGTCGACGGACCGGTGGTGCTCAGCTCGTCGAGGCCGTCATCGCCGTAGACGATCATGGCCCGCTCGGCCTGGTTGGCGGCCAGCACCCCGAGCATCTTGTCGGCCATCGAACGGTCGCTGACTCCGACCACCTGGTAGCGAGCCCGACCCGGGTTGGCCAGGGGCCCGAGGAAGTTGAAGACGGTGGGGATACCCAGTTCCTTGCGCACCGGCCCGGCATAGCGCATGGCCGGGTGGAACCGAGGGGCGAAGCAAAAACCCATCCCCACCTCTTCGATGCATCGGACCACACCGGCGGGGCCGAGGTCGGCCACCACCCCCAGGGCCTCCAGGACGTCGGCCGCCCCAACTGCCGATGATGACGCCCGGCCACCGTGCTTGCACACCTTGGCCCCGGTGGCGGCCACCACCAACGCGGCAATGGTCGAGACGTTGATGCTACGCAAGCGGTCGCCGCCGGTGCCGCAGGTGTCAATCACGTCCATTCCCTCGGGCAACGGCAGTGGCAGGGCGTGGGAGACCATGGCCCGCACGAACCCGGTCATCTCCTCCACCGACTCGCCCTTAGCCCGGAGGGCGATCAGCAGGGCGGCGATCTGCGGTGGTGACGCCTCTCCCGACCACACCTTCCCGAGTACTGACTCGGCTTCGTCGGTCGTCAGCGACGTACCGGCGAGCAGACGGCTCAGCACCCCGGGCCAGCCGCCCAGCTCTTCGAAGTCCACCGGCACCGTCAATCCCACCACAGGTCGTGAGCGAGCACCCCCCGGGCGATCAGCCCCAGCTGCACCTGGGAGGTCCCCTCCACAATGGTCAGCTGTCGGGCGTCGCGGTACCAGAGCTCGGTGGGGTGATCCTCCATGTACCCGGCGGCGCCCAGCAGCTGGACGGCCAGGCCCGATGCCCGGACGGCCAGCTCGGTGGCGTAGTACTTGGCCATGGAGAGGAAGGGCACGTACTCCTTGGTGAAGTTGCCCTGATCCACCAGCCAGGCCGACCGGTAGGTCAGCAGACGGGCGGCCTCGATGTCCACCGCCACCTTGGCGATCTCCCACTGGATCCCCTGGAAGTCGGCAATCACCCCGCCGAACGCCTCACGCTGCTGCACGTAGTCGGTGGCGTACATGAGCGCACCCTCGGCCAGTCCGATCCCCCGGGCAGCCACGATCGGACGCATGGCGTTGAGGCCGAGCATGGCCAGGCGAAAGCCGCCGACCTCGCCGATCACGTTCTCGGCCGGGACCCTGACGTTGTCCAACACCAGCTCACCGGTGTCCACCCCGTGCACGCCCATCTTGCGGTCGGTGCGTCCCACCGAGACGCCGTCCCACTTCCGCTCCACGATGAAGGCGGTGATCGAATCGTGCTGGCGGGATGCAGGGTCGCCGGTCTTGGCGAACACGGTGTACCAGTCAGCCTCCCGCACCCCGGACATCCAGCATTTGGTGCCGGAGAGGATCCAGCCACCGGACCCATCGGGGTCGGGGACGGCCTTGGTCCGCATCCCGGCCACATCGCTCCCGGCCTGGGCCTCGGACAGCCCGAAGGCAGCCCGTACCTCGCCGGTGGCGATCCCCGGCAGGTACCGCTTCCTCTGATCGTCGTTGCCGGCGATGAGGACCGGGCCCACCGGTAGCCGGGTGAGCAGGAGCATCAGGGCCGCCGAGTTCGAGTACTTGGCCACCTCCTCGATGGCGATGGTGAGCCCGAGAATCCCGGCCCCCGAACCGCCCAGCTCGGTGGGCAGGCACAGACCCAGCAGATCAGCTTCTCGGAACGCATCGAAGAGGTCCTGGGGGTACTCGCTGGTGGTATCGATCTCCCGGGCCCGGGGTTTGATCTTGTCCTGGGCCAGGCGGCGCACGCTTTCCTGGAGGGCGGTCAGTTCGGGGGAGAGGTCGAAGTCCACGGACGCCGAGGCTACCTGAGGCGCAACCGCACGTCGGTTGGGGCGTACCCGGGACCAGCTGTTCAGCTGCCATCGGGTGAAGGCGCGATCTCCCCCCGGCCGGCCTGTTGCAGATCGGCAGGCAGGCGCACCCCGGCGGCGTCGGCCACGACCTGGACCTGGGTCCGCCATTCGATGATGGCCAACCGCTGGGCGTTCTGAGTGTCCGGCAGGCCGTCGAAGCTTCCGCGGGGAAGGTCGGCGGCCAACACGCTCAGATAGTTGTCCTCGAGGTAGTAGGTGTTGGCATAAGGGGCATTCAGCTTGCGAAGGGTGGCGTTCTGAGGGACGAGAGACTCGGCCGCCACCACATAGCTGGCGAAGTGCTGCTCGAGAACCGACATCTGGTCGCCCGCAGCCTGCGGGGTAATCGTATGGGCCCGGTAACCGTCGAGGATCGGGTCGGCACCCTGAAGCAGCCGGTTCACCGGCAGCCGAACCCGTTCCACCCGGGCCACATAGGCGCGGAGGTCGGTTGCCGACGGCGCTCCGGAAGCGGGTGACCCACCCGGCGGGGTCGAACTGGCCGCTCCCCCACAGCCAGCCAGAACCGTGGCCAGCCCGCCTACTAGCGCCCAGGGGGCGAGCCTTCGGCTCAATGGCTCAATGGCTCAACGGCTCGGTCGATCAGTCGATCAGTCGATCAGTCGATCAATATCCGTAGCCCATGGTGGTCGGCGTGGTGGTCGGCGTGGTGGTCGGGGGCGGTGGCGGACTGGTGGTCGGCGGACTAGTGGTCGGAGGACTGGTAGTGGGTGGAGCGGTGGGCGGCGGAGAGGTCGGGGCGGGGGTCGTCGCGGCCGGTTGCTGGCCGGCGGTGGTCGGGGTGATGGCCGGCGTCGACGGTGGCCGGGTGGTGGTGTTCGAACCGGCCGCCACCCCGGTGGTGGTGGGAGCCGCCACCGGGGTGGCAGAGACATTCACCACGAACCACTTCCCCGAGACCCCCTGTCCGGCAGTGGAGCCAGCCGTCTTGTCCCCGCTGAAGGTGTACAGCGGGGACCCGTTGTAGGTGACCTGGGCGGTCCCGTCGGCCCGCTTGGAGGTAGCGAAGACGCCCACCACACCGCTGGCTGCTTTCGGCTGCGAGCCGGCGGTGACGACAAGTGGGGGCCAGAGTTGGGCACAGGCACCGGTGCACGAGCTCTGCCCGTTCTGGTCGGCGGTAAAGCGGTACAGGGTCGCTCCCGCCGGGTTGACCAGAATCCTCCCCAGGGTGGGGTTGGTCGTCGACCCAACGATGGTGGCGGGCACCGTGGCTGCCGTCGATCCGGTGCTCGCGGTGTTCGACACGGCGGACGTTGGCGACGAACCACAGGCGGCGGCCACCAGTCCCACCGAGAGAATGGTGCCGAGTGCCACCCGCCTGGATGCGGATCGGGCGGAGAGCCGCGCCCACCGTTCGGCGTGGAGTGCTGCCGGCCTGCCACCGATGCCTTCCGAACCGTCCACGTCTTCTCGGGACGGTCCTCCGGACATAGCCCGTTTGCTTTCTCGGTCCCGGATCCCGTGGCTCATGTCGTGGTCCTCCGTCGTAGTCGCTACGCGTCGATGGATGTGCGTCCTGCCACTGGATACGAGCCGAGCACACCATCTGTTCACCGGATCTTTCGATGAGTCCACCGGTGGTGGCGGCCTCCCCACCATGGCCCCCACCCCACGGGCCCGTCGGGCAGGGAGCCGTGAGCGGGCAGCTGCGACATCGAGGGTCGGGTCCTCGGTGCGCCGGGTGTTCAGTTGGGGCCCCATTTCGGGTAGAACGGAAGCATGTCGAACCTGGACGCCACAGACACACAGCCGATCTCCCACTCCGGGACCTTCAACCTGGGCGAACTGACCGTGCACCGCCTCGGTTTCGGGGCGATGCGCATCACCGGCAGCGGCATCTGGGGCGAGCCGGCCGACCGGGCCGAGTGCGTCCGGGTGCTTCGGCGGGCCGTCGAGCTCGGTGTCGATCTCATCGACACTGCCGATTCCTACGGGCCCTACGTGAGTGAAGAGATCATCCGTGAGGCCCTTCATCCCTATACCGACGGTCTGATCATCGCCACCAAGGCCGGGCTGGTGCGAACCGGGCCCAACATCTGGTGGCCGGTCGGTCGCCCCGAATATCTCCGCCAAGAGTGTGAGATGAGCCTCCGGCGCCTCGGCGTCGACCGGATCGACCTTTTCCAGCTCCACCGCATCGATGCCCAGGTGCCGGCCGAGGAGCAGTTCGGGCTGCTGGCGGACCTCATCGCCGAAGGCAAGGTCCGCCACATCGGGCTTTCCGAGGTGTCGGTCGAGGAAATCAAGGCGGCTCAGGCAATAGTGCCGGTGGTCAGCGTGCAGAACATGTACAACCTGTCCAACCGGCAATCGGAGGCGGTGCTCGACTACTGCGAGGCCGAGAGCCTGGGATTCATCCCCTGGGCCCCGATCGCCTCGGGCCACTTGGCCAATCCGGGAGGCGCGGTCGACCAGATCGCCGGCGCGACCGGTGCCACCGCGTCACAGATCGCCCTGGCCTGGCTCCTCCACCGTTCCTCGGTCATCCTTCCCATCCCAGGCACATCGACGGTCAGCCACCTGGAAGAGAACTGCGGAGCCGCCACCGTGAAGCTCAGCGACGAGCAGTTCAAGACCCTCACCGCCGCCGGCTGACGAAACCGTCGAGCCGAGCGTCAGTCTGATTCTGGTTCCGGAGTTCGTACTGCGGTAGGGCTGCAGTGTTTAGGCGACCGGGGGGATGGGCGCGATCACGAGCTCGGCACGCCGAACACCAATGGGGCCGACCGGACGCCGGCGATCACCGGCGAAGCAGTTCGCTCCACCGGGCCGGCTGACTCCACCGAGCCGAACCGGCCCAGGAGCTCTTCGAGCACGATCCGGCCCTCCAGTCGGGCCAACGCGGCTCCGATGCAGAAGTGAGCGCCGAATCCGAACGCCAGGTGAGGATTCGGGTCCCGGGCGCTCTCGAACCGGTCACCTGACGGTCCGAAGACGACCTCATCGCGGTTGGCCGAGGCGTAGAGCATCAATACCGGGTCGCCGGTAGAGATCTCTTGGTCGCCGATGACTGTGTCCCGGGTCGCCGTCCGCATGAACGACACCACGGGCGTCGTCCAGCGCAGCATCTCCTCGGTGGCGATGGCCAGGGTGCGGGGCACCGAATCCGTCACCCGGGCCCGGAATGCCGCCCACTCTCCCGGCGTCTCGGCAAACCCAATCAGGCCCCCGGACACCATGTTGCGGGTGGTCTCGTTTCCGGCAACCAGTAACTGCACCAAGAACATGGCCAACTCGGCATCGGAGAGGCGGTCTCCGTCGATCTCCGCCGCCGCCAACTCCGAGATGATGTCCGAGCCCGGCGACGCTCGGCGGTCGACAGCCGCGGCCAACAGGAATTGAACCATCTCGGCACTGAGCGCCTGGCGTTCCTCTTCCGGCCAATCGGTGGCACCCGGTATCACCGATTCGGACCAGCGGAAGAACCGCGGCCAGTCATCTTCGGGTACCCCCAGGAGGTCGCTGATGACCTGCAGCGGGAGGGGAACCGCCAACTCCGACACGATGTCGACCGGAACGCCGGGCTCGACTCGATCCACCAGCGTCTTGGTCCGGGCCCGGATCGAATCCTCCAGCTGCCGCATGAACTTCGGGCGGAAACCGGGCTGCACCAGGGCCCGGTACCGGGTGTGGTCGGGCGGATCGGTATGCATGATGGTCGGCGGCGTCGGGTACTGGTTGCCGATCTCGAAGACCATGACTCCCCTGCTCGAGCAGAAAGTGTCCGGGTCCCGGGAGACGGCGGTCACATCCGCGTGGCGGCTGACCACCCAAAAACCGAGCGTGGGGTTTCGGATCACGGGCGCTTCTGCCCGCAGACGGGCGTAGAGGGGGAACGGGTCGCCGGCATAGAAGGCCGGGTCGAGGAGCGGTGCCGTCAGATCGTCGGTACCGGCATCGGTCTGACCGTGTCCCGAGGCTTCCGACGCCGCCGAGGCGGCCGGGGACATCCGAGTTACCGCCTCATCCGATGAGGACGCCGGTGGGCGGGTCGAATCCTTGGGCCACCGCCAGGGCTTCGTAGGCAGCCAGGGTGCCGGCCCCGTCGGTCACGCTCTCGACCGAGCCGTCGGCGGCCAAGTTGAGGTTGACCCCCTCCATCACGAAGAGCACATCGGTGAGCCCGTCGTTGTCGTCGGGCACGTCGAGGGTGTGGACCGACCCGGCGGGTTCCCTGATGTAGGACCCGGCGCGGTTGTAGAAGTCGTACTCGAGATAGTGCCACCGGCCCGAGATGGTGAACCCGTCGACGGCGCCGGTGTGCCGATGGGTCTGGAGGCGGACTCCGGGCTCGAACCGGTTGCGCACCACCCAGACGCCGTTAGCCACGTCAACCCGCAACACCTTCAACCAGATGCCACCGGAGGCATCCACCCACGGCAGATCATCCTCAGCCGCGTGGCGCACCACATCGGCAGGGCTGACTATCGCCATCTCGATCCCCTCCCTCCATCCGTTCCCGGATGCGATTGACACACTGTCTCTGACGGCTCAGTACGGGCCAATCCGCTGGTCAGGATTGGTGTCGATCAGGTGCTGCCCGCTCAGCGACACCTGGTTCGTCCATACCGTTCCGTCCCACCATCGGTAGTGGAACCTTCCGCTCGGATCCGGGTGCCAACCTGGGGGCGGCAACACCTGGGGCCCCGGTACGGGAGTCGGCGGTGACTCGGGTGCGGGATTCGGCCGGGTCACGGGTTGCGTTCCGCTGGACGGCTGGACCCCGGATTCTGCTGGTGGCGCTGGCGGCGCGGGTGCCGCCGGGGGTGGGGTCAGGTGGGGGCGTTCGGGTTCACCGAGCCCGGGCGAGTTGGCCGGACGCGGGTAGGCGGGAAACTGCGAGCCCTCTCGGATGGGTTTGGCCATCGTCGCCGTCGGCCCGGTTCCGACCGACTCCCCTGGCGCCCCTAGGTGCCCGGGGCCCGTCCGGATTCCCCGTCGAGTGTCGCTGGCCCTGGCGATCAGGAAGAGAACCAAACCGAGCACCACCGACAAGAACCAAAGCAGGGCCCAGACCGGCGACGGCAACCCCCACGGAGTGCGCCCGGTGACCTTCCGGACCCCTTCCGACAGGCGGTACCCGATAGCAGCCCAGACGATCGACAGCACCCCGATCACAATCAGTTCGGCCGTCGAAGGTTGCATGGCACTACAACTCTACGTCGGCGTGCGGTGCCGCACTCTTCACACCTTTCGCCGGTCTTCCCCGAGGTCAAAGGGGTAGCATGCGGTAGTGCCCGTCCTGCCCGAAATCTCCTGGTTCAACCGCCTGGACGGTTGGCGGCGCCAGGTCACCTCGGAGCTGGTCGCGCTCCCCTCCACCCTCCAGGAGTTCCGGGAGGGTGTCAGCAATTTCCAGCGCATCACCACCCGACTTCTCGACGCTACCGACACCCTCGAGCAGTTCACCAGGCTCTACATGAACGGCATGGCCGACACCCGGCGCCAGGTCGAGGAAGTCAATCGGGTCCTGAGGGAACAGGTTGGGTCCCCGGCCACCGATCTGGTCATCGGCGCGGTCGGCGAGTTGACCGACGCTCTTTCCTCGATGGTTCGCCTCAACCCGCTGTTGAGGCGCCCACCGTCGCCGCCCAGCGAGCATCCATCCCCGGACGAGGATGACGACTGAGCTTCAGCGCCGGGCGAGGCCGGACCGGTACCGACCAGTTGGTGTTCTCCCTCATGCCGCAGTACCTCGGCCCCTCCATGGTCGTGGGAGCTCCAGCCGAGGCCCGATAACCTCGGAAGCATCCGAATGTGACCGGACCGATGGCGCCGAGGCCCGTCGACGCGATTGTCTGGTCCCCAGAATGGAGCCCGAGATGGCGAAGGTCCTTTACACCGCGGAGGCGACGGTCACCGGTGGCCGCATCGACGGTCATGGCGTCACGGGTGACGGGGCCCTGGACCTGCAACTCCGTTCCCCAAAGGATTTGGGTGGCGAGGGAGGAGGCACCAATCCCGAGCAGCTCTTCGCGGTGGGCTACGCGGCTTGCTTCGAGAGCGCCCTCGGAGCGGTGGCCCGCCGCCGGCAGGTCGAGGTCGGTGACGTCTCGATCGACAGTCGGGTGAGCCTTTTCCCCACTGAAGAACGAGGTTTCACGCTTGCCGCCGAGCTGGATGTCACCCTCCCGGACATCGCGGATCCCCGGCAGGCGGTGGAGCTCGTCGCCGCTGCCCACCGGGTGTGTCCGTATTCGAATGCCACCCGGGGCAACATCGAGGTCACGCTGACCGCCAACGGTCAGACGGTGGGCTAGTCCTTCCGGACCGAGAGTCGAGGTGACAGATGGACCCTGTGGTTGATGGTTGTCATGCTGCCTTGTTTCTCCTGTGGTTGTCGAGGATCTCTTGAGGGGTG
>Ga0307372_10010172_pt1 | contig 12787 bp, 14 predicted proteins | sample OX1MG_FD_202533 | JGI IMG/M metagenome (GOLD analysis project Ga0307372, IMG submission 202533) | Soil microbial communities from Risofladan, Vaasa, Finland - OX-1 | ecosystem: Environmental > Terrestrial > Soil > Coastal area > Acid sulfate soil | place: Finland: Risofladan, Vaasa | collected...
TCTCGCCCGATACTGTGCAATCTGTGATGCCCTACGACGAGTTCGGGCTCTTTTCGGAGAACGCAGCCGAGTACGGACTGCCCTACCCGGGACCGCCAGAAGTGCGCCGGGTCGACGTCGAGGTTGCGCCGGGGCGGAAGGTCTCCAGCCTGGTCTGGGGCACCACCCCGCCCGAGCTGGTCCTCGTGCACGGCGGTGCGCAGAATGCCCACACCTGGGACACGGTTGCGCTCGCCCTGGGGCGGCCCCTCCTGGCCATCGACCTACCCGGCCACGGACACTCCGACGGGGGTCCCGAGGGCTCGCTGTCGGCTGAGAGCAACGGTGAGGACCTGGCCCGCGTCGTGGCCGAGCTGGCCCCCGGGGCACGCGGGGTGGTCGGCATGTCACTCGGGGGCATCTCCTCCATTGCCCTGGCCGCCCACGCTCCCGCGCTCGTCCGCTCCTTGGTACTTGTCGACGTGACGCCGGGGGTGAACCCGGAGAAGTCGGCACCCATCACCGCCTTCATTGACGGGCCGGCCAGCTTTCCCAGCTTCGACGAGCTTTTGGCCCGCACCATGGAGCACAATCCGACCCGGAGCGAGTCGTCGTTGCGCCGGGGCATCCTGCACAACGCGGTGCAGCGCGAGGACGGCAGCTGGGTGTGGCGCTATGCCCGTTTCCGGCCCGCCGAGGGCGGAGGTCGCCCTGGGTTCGGGGACTGGTGGAGCGCCATCTCGGGCATCGCCGTCCCGCTCATGCTGGTGCGGGGACTCGCCTGGTCGGTGGTGGACGATGCGGACGTGGAGGAATTGCTGCGGCGCCAACCAACCTGCACGGTCGTTGGGGTGGTGGGCGCCGGCCATAGCATCCAGGGCGACCGACCGCTGGAGCTGGCCGCAATACTGACGGACTTCCTTTTCCCCGACGGCGGGTAGGCGCCACGCATGTGGTTCTCACGCCGGGCCCTGGTCCTCCATGCGGTGATCGTCGTCATCGTGCCCACCTTCATCGCCATGTGCGTCTGGCAATTGCAGCGTGCCCTCGGAGGCAACGACCTGAGCTGGGCCTACGTCTTCGAATGGCCGTTTTTCGCGGGCTACGCCGTCTACATGTGGTGGCGCTTCGTCCACGAGGCCGGTGACGCTCCCGCCCCGCCGGCACCCCAGAGCCCCACCGCGTCTGAGGAGGCGGAGCTCGCTGCGTACAACGACTACCTGGCCGAACTGGCCGAGCGGGACAAACCCACCAACCGGTGAGAGGCGGTCGCTCCGGGGGGAGGGCTCGAACCTCCAACATCCGGCTCCAAAGGCCGACGTTCTGCCGATTGAACTACCCCGGAAAGAGGCGGTGCGTGGTAGAGGTTAGACACCCCGCCCGGCCGTGTTCGCTGGCATCGCTCGCAGTAGGTTCTCCCCCGTGCGCATCCTCGTGGTGGACGACGATCTGGCGGTCCGCCGATCGATCGATCGGGCGCTGCGCCTGGAAGGCTACGACGTGACGACCGTGCCATCGGGGGGCGAGGCGCTCGAGGCACTGGCGCTCACCCCTCCCGACGCCCTCGTCCTCGACTTGCAGCTGCCCGACCTCGACGGGCTCCAGGTCTGCCGCCGCATGCGGAGCGCCGGTGACGACACCCCGGTGCTCATGCTTACCGCGCGCCAGGAGATTGACGACCGGGTCCAGGGGCTCGATGCCGGGGCCGACGACTATCTGGTCAAGCCCTTCGCCCTCGCTGAGCTGTTGGCCCGGCTGCGGGCCCTCCTGCGTCGGCGCTTCGAGGGCGAGGGCGGCCTTCTCCGGGTGGGAGATCTCACGCTGGACCTCTCCAGCCGGGAGGGGCAGCGGGGCCGGCGTTCCTTCACATTGACCCGGATTGAATTCGACCTGCTGGAAATGTTCCTGCGCCACCCCCGGCAGGTCCTTTCACGTGAGGTCCTCCTCCAGCAGGTCTGGGGATTCGACTTCGACTCGGGGACCAATTCGCTCGCTGTCTACGTGGGGTACCTCCGGCGCAAGCTGGAGGAGGGTGGCGAGAGCCGTTGCATCCACACCGTGCGCGGCGTGGGCTACGTGCTGCGCGACCCGTGACCTTCCGCACCCGGCTTGTCCTGGCCACCACGGTGGCCGTCGTCATCGCCGTCCTGGCGGCCTCAAGTGCCTCCTTCGTGGCCGCACGCAACACCCTCCTCAATGCGGCCGACAATTCCCTGACCACCGCCGCACAGAAGATCGTGGGCGGCCAGCAGATCGGGACCACCAACGCCACCCAGGGCCAGGTGATCGACGCCAGCGGCGCGGTCGTGTCAGGCGGCGGCCTTCCGGTGACCGGAGAAGTCCGCCTCGTAGCCGCCGGCCTGACTCCTGCCTTCTTCGTGACCGTGAATGTCGGCGGCAACCAGCTGCGTGAGCTGGTCGAACACCTCGGCCCGGGCACTCCCGTGGAAACCGGCATCCTGGTTGACGGTGGGGCGCTCCAGATCGCCACCCTGCTCAACGTCGGCCCCATTTTGAAGAAGCTCGGCCTCCTGCTCGGCGCGGTGGCCACCATCGGCGTGCTGCTGGCCGTGTTGCTGGGCTGGCTGGTGGCCCGGACCGCACTTGTCCCCCTCAATTCCCTCACCGACACCGTCGAGGAGTTGGCCGCCGCCACCGATGTCTCCCGCCGCCTGTCGCCCGGCGGGGCCGACGAGCTGGGAAGGTTGCGCCGCACCTTCAACCGCCTGCTGGAAGCCCTGGAGTCCTCCCGCCGGTCCCAGAGCCAGCTCGTCCTGGACGCGTCGCACGAGCTCCGCACCCCCTTGACCAGCCTGCGCACCAACCTCGAGGTCATCCGGAGGGTGGACGAACTCTCTCAAGTGGACCGCTCCGTGCTGGTCGACGATGTCCTGGTGCAGATGCAGGAGCTCACCGATCTGGTCGGGGACCTGGCCGAGCTCGCCCGGGGTGACCAGCTTCCGGCGGCTCCTGAGGCTCTCCGCTTGGATCTCCTGGTGCGCGACGCGGTCAACGTGCAGATCACCCACGGCCGGGCCGACGAGGTCTCCTTCAATTTGGAGGCCGAACCGTGCTGGGTGGAAGGACACGCCGACCGGTTGACCCGGGCCGTCGGGAACCTGCTCGACAACGCCCGCAAGTGGAGCCCGCCGGGGCAGACGGTGACGGTGCTCTGCCGGGACGGGTGCGTGATGGTGCACGACCACGGCCCCGGGATCGGCGAGGCCGACCTTCCCCACATCTTCGACCGCTTCTACCGGAGCCCGGCCGCCCGAGGGTTGCCCGGTTCCGGTCTGGGACTGGCCATCGTGGCCCAGGTGGTCAAGGCCGAGGGTGGCACCATTCAGGCCGACAACGACCCTGCCGGGGGCGCCCGATTGTCGATCCGCTTGCCGGCGGTGGCGGGCCCCCCTGAAGGCGCCGACGAACCGTAGGGTCCTCCCAGCCGCCTCGTCCCCGAAGCTCTGACCTGGCAGTCGGGTCATGGGACCGCTAGCCTGCCGCAGGACATGGGATCACTGATCAAGAAGCGCCGCAAGCGCATGCGCAAGAAGAAGCACAAGAAGATGCTGAAGGCCACCCGCTGGCAGCGCCGGGCGGGCAAGTAGCCCTTTTCAGCAGCCTATCGCGGCCGCCATTACCCGACAGACCTCCGCCAGCCTGCTGGCCGAGAGCGTGGCGACCCATCGACGGAATACTTCTCTTGGCAGGGTGTGGATGTTGTCAAAGTTCACGACGCAGTCGCTCGGGACGCCGTCGACCTCGGACGACAGGTCGAGTTCGGACACCAGGCCCCGTCGGGTGCGGGTGAGGGCTGCCACCACCACCGAACCGATGCGATCCGCCACCGGATCACGGGTGAGTACAACCACGGGACGGTCGCCACCAGGGGATGACACGAACCAAATGTCACCCCGCTGCATCGGCCCAGTCGGACCAGTCTTCGGCCGGCCCCCAATCTGCGATCGCCGCCAGCGAGCGTTCGTTCTCGTCGAGAGGGTGAGCCACCCAGGTCTCCGCATCATTCTCGCTGGCCAGTCGGAGCAGGTGGCGGCGAAGCGCTTCCCGTAGGAGTTCGGAACGGTCCACGCCGAGTCGGACGGCCCAGGTCTGAGCCCGCTCGGCGTCTTCTTGGTCCACCCGGAAGCTGAGCATTGTCATACAGGGATTATATTCTGTATGACAACACTTCGCCCCCTCACCCCCCTTCCCAGCCCGCCGGCACCGTGTGGGCCCGCACCAGGCGGGCCCGCTCTCCGCCTCTCTCCAGCCAGGGCTTCTCCCCGGCCGCTGCTGCGGCCGGTCCTCCCTCGACGAACCAGGTGGAACCGCTCCCAGCCAGGGTCGGTCGGCACCCGGTCAGCTCTGCCAAAGCGTCGCGCCACGCCGCCAACCGGGGCTCCACCCGCAGCGCCGCCGCCGTCAGCTGGTTGGGGCCCTCGGCGGATGGCTGGGCGTCCCAGGCGGCATAGACCAGGGGGGTGTCGACCCCGAAGGGAGGAACCAGCAGGAGGAAGTCGCGGGCTTCGAACTCCAGCGGCGTGAGGCGCTCCCCGATCCCCTCCACCAGGGCCCGCCCCCCGGCCAGGCTGAAGGGGACGTCGGCGCCGAGCCCCACGGCGATAGCGGGGTCGTCACAGCCGGCCCAGCGCAGCACCGCCGCCGCATCGGAGGACCCTCCGCCCAGCCCACCCCCGAGTGGGATCCGCTTGACGACGTGCACCGCCGCCGTGCGTCCCACTGCGGCCAGGGCCCGCCCAATCAGGTTGCCCTCCTCCCCGGCCAGGGATCCCGCTCTGGTCCCCGGGTCTGCCACCACGGTCAAACCGGACCCGCCCTCCGTGAAGGTCAGCTCGTCGGCCAGGCTGAGGGCGACCATCTCGGCCCGCAACTCGTGGTACCCGTCGGGACGGACTCCGGCCACCGCCAGCGAGAGGGTGAGCTTGGCCGGGGCCACCACGCGGGTCATTGCGCCAGCCTGCCCCACTCCTCGACCGAGAGCTCCTCGGCCCGGGCATCGGGTCGGACGCCCGCCCGGGCGAAAGTCTCGGGCTCGACCACGCCGGCCAACGAGCGCCGCAGCATCTTGCGCCGCTGCCCGAACCCGGCCTTCACCACCGCCGCCAGGCGCTCGTAGGACACCAGGGCCGGGTCGACGGCCGGAGTCTCCCTTCGCTCCAGGCCCACCAGCACCGACTCCACCCGGGGGCGGGGGATGAAGACCGACGCCGGGACACGCCCGGCCAGTCCGCTCCGGGCGAAATAGCCGACCCGCACCGAGACCGAACCGTAAGCCGCGTCACCCACGGTGGCCGCCATGCGCTCACCCACCTCACGTTGCACCATGACCAGGAGCCGTTGCACCGCCGGAACTTCCACCAGTACCCGGAAGACCAGGGGGGTGGCCAGGTTGTAGGGCAGGTTGGCCACCAGGGACCAGGGACCGTCACCCCGCTCGGCCAGCATGCCCGCCACGTCCAGAGCCATGGCATCGCCTTCGACCACCTCGACCCCGATCGGCTCGACCACCGACCGCAGGGCGGGGATGACGTGGCGGTCCAGTTCGACGGCGACCACCCGGGCCCCGGTCTCAGCCAACGCCAGGGTGAGGGACCCCAGGCCGGCCCCGAACTCGAGTACCTGGGAGCCGGGCCCGACCTCGGCCAGGCGGGCGATGCGCCGGACGGTGTTGGGGTCAGCGACGAAGTTCTGGCCCAGAGCCCGGCTGGGCCGCAACCCGTGGGCCGACAGCAGCTGTGCGATGTCGGCGCCGGAATGGGTCACCAGGAGATTGTGACGTCCACCACTCCCTGGCTGGGGTCAGCGATCTGGGCGAAATCTGAAGGCGACAGGTCGACCACCCTGGGGTAACCGGATTCCTCCCTGTCGTCGACCGTGCAAGTCGTCGTGGCGCCCGTGGCGTTGTTGCGCACGGTCAGCACCGTACCGAAGGGGAGGTTCGGACTGGCGCACTTGCCGGCTGGCGCCTGGGAATACCACGTGGCCTCACCGACTTCGCTGTTGGTTGGCTGCGGCGGCGCGGGCATGGTCGTTGTCGTCGGCGCGACCACGCGCGGAGCCTCTTGGGGCGCCGCAGTAGTGGTGGTCGGTGCTGCCTCCACCGGAGTAGCTGGCGTCACCGCCGCCACCGTTGTCGTGGTGGCGGCTGCCTGGTACAGGACGAGGTGCGACGGCAGGTTGACCCCATCAAGGCGCGACGGGGAACTGGCCCCGTGCGCACGCGCCGCGGGCGCCGCCGCCGCGCTGTGCGCGTACGCCGGTGCGTTCTGCAGCAAGAGGAGAGGCAGGCCGAAGAGCACACCGCAAAGTGCTGCGGCGGCGCCAAGGCGCCTCCCCAATGTGCTCTGTTTCCGCAGGGCTCCACCCTTCTCCGGGATCAGTGCACCCGCGCCGACATAAGGCCGGCGAGGGGGATTTGAAAAACATAGGGAACAAACGGGGGGTCACGCAAATGGAGAATGGCCGCATTCCATTCTCAACTCCATTTCCCCAGGTCAGGGGATGAACCCAAGGCAACATTTATGTGAACATGCAGGTCAGCACCGGTTTCTGCCCAAATTCAACACAATAAGCCCAGGTCACAAGGTTCTCGTATTTCGCACAACTACGGGAGGATTAGACCGTCGTCGCAAATGCGATGTTGGCCGCGGCGGCCGAACTCTCCCGGACCATGTCGATGTCACAACCCTTGACTGCGGCGATGGACGCGCCGACGAACGGCAGGTACGAAGGCTCGTTGGCACGCCCGCGGTGGGGCACCGGAGCGAGGAACGGGCTGTCGGTCTCGACCAGCAACCGGTCGAGCGGGCAACGCTCCACGGCCTGGCGCACTTCGCCCGCATTCTTGAACGTGACGATGCCGCTGAACGACACGTACATGCCCGCGCGCAGGCAGCGGTCGACCTCGGCGGGACCACCGGTGAAGCAGTGCAGGACGGTGCGCTCGGGGACGCCCTCGGCGTGCAGCACATCGAAGAGGTCGTCCCAGGCGTCGCGCGCGTGGATGACCAGGGCGAGCCGGTAGGAGTGCGCCAAGGCGATCTGTGCGGCAAACGCCGCGCGCTGCGCGTCACGCGGCGAGTGCTCGTAGTAGTAGTCCAGCCCGCACTCGCCGACCGCCACCACGGCACCGTCGCCCACCGCCAGCTCCCCTGCCAGCAACCGGGCCACGCCGTCCACGCCGGCCTGCCCCTGGCTGGCCTCGTGGGGGTGGAGCCCGATGGACGCCCAGGCCCGCGGCGTACTCCCGCTCCCCGCCGCACCGGCACCGCGGGCCACCGCCACCGCCTGCCGCGAGGTGTCGACCCCGGTCCCGATACACACCAGGCGGTCGATCCCGGCGCTCCCCGCCCGGGCCAGCACGTGGCCCAGGTCCGCCTCGCCCTCCCCGGGAGGGTCCCCGCCCATGAACTCCTCCTGCACATGGCAGTGGGAGTCGAACCAGCCGCTCACCTCAGGCCTTGCGCCGGGGGAAGAGCGGGTCGCCCTTGACCACGCTGGCCCCTCCGCCGTACCCGCCCCAGGCCGCATCGTCGGGGACCCGGGCCGCCGAGGGACTGCCGGCGACCCCGATGCGGCGCCAGATCTCCGCCGCCGTGGCGGGCATGGCCGGCGCCACCAGAATGGCCACTATGCGCAGCACCTCCAACGCGTTCCCGAGCACAGCGTCGACCGCGGGCCCGGGATCCATCTTCCAGGGTTCGGTCGCCTCCAACTCCGCGTTGGCCGCCCCGATGAGCCGCCAGGTCGCCTCCAGTGCCTCATGGGGCGCCCAACGGGCCCAGGCCTCACTGCTGGCCGCCAGCACCTCGGCCGCGCCGACCGCCAGCGCGCTGGCCGGATCGCTGGCCGGTCCCACCCCGCCACACTTCGAATGGACGACGGTGGCCACCCGGGAGACCAGGTTGCCCAGGTTGTTGGCCAGGTCGGAGTTGTAGCGGGCCACGATCCCTTCGAAGGAGAAGTCCCCGTCTCCCCCGAGTGGCACCTCGCGCAGTAGGTGGTAGCGCAACGGATCGACGCCGAACTCATCGGCCAGGGCCAGCGGCGAGACCTCGGTGATCTTGAGGGCCCGGGTCTCCGTGCCCTGGCCGACCACGCCGGACTGGATCATCGTCTTGCCCAGCTTCTGCCCACCCATGAGCAGGTAGCCGTGCACGAAGATCTCCTGCGGCGGGTCGATCCCCGCCGCCATGCACATGGCCGGCCACCAGACGCAGTGGAACTTCAGGATGTCCTTGCCGATCAGGTGGTGGGCCGCGCCCCAGCGTGCCGCGAAGACGGCAGGGTCGCCGCCGTAGCCGGCCACGGTCAGGTAGTTGATCAGCGCGTCGTACCAGACGTAGAAGACATGCTTGCTGTCCCAGGGCACCGGGACTCCCCAGGAAAACGAGGTGCGGGTGATGGAGACGTCCTTCAGGCCACCCCGGATGAAGCCGAGCGCCTCGTTGCGCTTGGACGTCGGGCGCACGAAGTGGGGGTGGCTCTCGTAGTACTCGAGCAGCTGCTGCTCAAAGGCGCTCAGCTTGAAGAAGTAGTTGTCCTCCTCCATCTCGACCACCGGTCGGCCGTGCACCGGGCACTTCCCCTCCACCAGCTGATCCTCGGTGTAATAGTCCTCGCAGGACACGCAGTAGAGGCCCCGGTAGGGCGCCAGCTCAATGAACCCGTTGTCGTAAATCTGCTGCAGGAATTTCTGCACCACGGCGTAGTGGCGAGGCTCGGTGGTGCGGATGAAGTCGTCGTACCCGATGTCGAGGCTGTCCCAGGCCTCCACGAAACGGGCCGCCGTTCGATCGGTCCACTCCTGGGGCGTGGCGCCGTTGGCCTCGGCTGCCTCCACGATCTTCGCCCCGTGCTCGTCGGTGCCGGTCATGAAGAAGACGTCGTCCCCGGCCAGCCGGTGCCAGCGGGCCAGGGCGTCGGCGTTCACCGTCGTGTACGCCGTGCCCACGTGCGGCGCGTCGTTCACGTAATAGATCGGCGTGGTCAGGAAGTAAGGCGGCACCGCCGGTAGCGTACCGGTGCCTTCAGGTATTCCCGTTCCCACCCCGTACCCGCAGCGCCGTCTGGTAGACCCGCCGGCGGGCCACGCCCAACTCGACCGACAGGGATTCGGCGATCTGCCGGGGCCCCTCCCCCGGTGCACCCCCCATGCGCCTCCGCACCGCTTCCTCTATCTCCTCGTCGCTCACCGGCCCGGCCGCCGGCGCCCCACCGACGACCAGGACGACCTCACCCCGCACCGATCGCTCCGCGAAGACCGCCGCTCCCTCGGCCGCCGAGCCACGCCAGACCTCCTCGTACACCTTGGTCAGCTCGCGCACGACGGCGACCGGCCGCCCCGAGTCGACCGCGGCCAGATCAGCCAGCGTGGCGGCCACCCGCCCGGGCGCCTCCAGCACCACGGTGGTCCGCGCATCGGTCATGAGGGCGGTGATCCGCTCCCGGCGCTCCCCGCCCTTGCGAGGCAGGAATCCCTCCACGCTGAAACGGTCGGTCGGGAGGCCGCTCACCACCAGGGCCCCGATGACCGACGTCGGCCCCGGTACCACGCTGACCGTCGCGCCGGCGGAGGCCAACTTGGCCACCAGCAACGAGCCCGGGTCCGAGATACCCGGCGTGCCCGCATCACTGACCACAGCCACCGTGCCGCCCCCAGCCACGCACGCGGTCACCCGATCCAGCCGTGACGCCTCGTTGTGCCCGTTCAGGGACAGCAGCCGGTCGCCCCCGGATCCCCCGGCCGGGATGGACATGGCCGAGAGGAGAGCCCGGGTCCGCCGGGTGTCCTCGCAGCAGATCAGGTCGGCCTCGGCCAGGACCTGGCGGGCCCGGGGCGAGAGGTCGCCCAGGTTCCCGATCGGCGTGGCCACCAGCACCAGCCGGCCGTGCCCCTCCCCGCTCATGCCGGTCCGCTCACGCCACCAGGCGGATCACCATCTGATCACCCACCTGGACCCCCCAACGCTCCAGCGCGCCAGCCTCGGCCTGCAGCACGCTGCGCACACCACTCCGCCCCAGGGCGAGGCGCCAGGGCTTCAGGCGGGCCAGCCTGACCACGGTGAGGTCCTCAGTGAGGAAGGCCACGTCGATGGCGAATTTCATCCCGACGGTGTGCACCGACGTGACCCCGTCCAGGTGCAACCCACCCTCGCAGCCGGTGCGCCCCCGCAGCCCCTTCGCCCGCTCACCGAACGACTCGGCAATCTCCAGTGCGCACACCACGTCGCCATCGCACAGCAGCCATCCGGACCGCATAGGTGACCGAGGCTATCGGACCACCGCCCCGGCCCTTTCGGACCACCGCTCCCCCAACGTCTAGGCTCTCACGCTTATGTCGAAACGGACTGTGAAACGGAAGCTGCGGGCCAAGAAGAAGGCCAACCACGGCAAGAAGCCCAACTGCGGGCGCGGTTAGGGACTGTCCCAGCCTGTCCTTCGTAACCCTGACGGCGCCGTCCTGCCGCCGCTAGGCCGCCATGCCGACGATCGGTTTGTTGAGGACCGTGCCGCCTTCCGACCCGGCGAAGGCGGCGTCACCGTGGGTGAAGATCCCCCCGTCGGAGGCCACCAGCCAGTAACCCAAACCGTCGGGGGTGGCCGCCATGCCCACGATGGGCTTGTTGAGGGCGGTGGCCCCCTGGGAGCCGAAGAAGCCGGCGTCACCGTGGGTGAATATCCCCCCGTCAGAAGCCACCAGCCAGTAACCCAGACCGTCGGGCGTGGCCGCCATGCCCACGATGGGCTTGTTGAGGGCGGTGGCCCCCTGGGATCCGAAGAAGCCGGCGTCACCGTGGGTGAATATCCCCCCGTCAGAAGCCACCAGCCAGTAGCCCCCTCCGTCGGGGGTGGCCGCCATGCCGACGATCGGCTTGTTGAGGGCGGTGGCCCCCTGGGAGCCGAAGAAGCCGGCGTCACCGTGGGTGAAGATCCCCCCGTCCGAGGCCACCAGCCAGTAGCCCTGGCCGTCCGGCGTGGCCGCCATGCCGACGATGGGCTTGTTGAGCACGATGTTGCCCAAGGACCCGAAGAAGCCGGCGTCACCGAAGGCAAAAATCCCGCCGTCACTGGCCACCAGCCAGTAGCCACCCCCGTCGGGGGTGGCCGCCATGCCGACGATGGGCTTGTTGAGGACGATATTGCCGGTCGAGCCGTAGAACGGCGCACCCCCGTGGGTGAAGATCCCCCCGTCGGAGGCCACCAGCCAGTACCCCGGAAGGGTGATCGGGGCCGACACGGCCAGGGTCTGGAGGGTGATGCTGCTCCCGAAGGTGGCGTAGCCGACGCCAACGCACATGGCGCCGGGGACGCACGAAAGAGCGTTGACCTGGTCCTCTTGGGTGGTGGCGGCCGGTTCGGGCACCGACACCAGCGCCCAGGTGGAGCCGTTCCAGGTCAGGGCCTCGGTCACGAACGTGTTGTCGCTGTTGTCGATGGTGTTCACGTAGCCGGCGGCGACGCACGAGGTCGGGCCGGAGCAGTCGACCGCGATCAGATCATCCCCGAAGGCGGCGTTGGCATCGGGGACATTCACGATGGACCACGCACTGCCGTTCCACTGCTCGACCAGGTTCAAATACTTCCCGCTGGTGGCGACGTCAGCGAAGCCGACGGCCACGCAGAACGACGCGGTGACGCACGACACACCGTCGAGGTCATCGGACTCCGAGGACGAGGTGTTGGGACTGGGCACGATGGACCAGGCCGTCCCGTTCCATTGCTCGACCAGTGTCTGGGCGACGGTGCCGTTGTATGCATCGCCGGTGGCCTCACAGAACGACGCTGTGGTGCACGCCACGGCGTAGAGGTAGTTGTCTTGCGAGGTCGAGGTGTCGGGACTGGAAACGATGGACCAGGCCGTCCCGTTCCATTGCTCGACCAGGGTCTGGTCGACGGTGCCGTTGTACGCATCGCCGGTGGCCACACAGAATGCGGGAGTGAGGCACGACACACTGTTGAGGTAATCGGACTCCGAGGAAGTGGTGTCGGGACTGGGCACGATGGACCAGGCCGTCCCGTTCCACTGCTCGACCAGTGTCTGGTTGTGGCTGCCGTTGGAGAAGGAGCCGACGGCCACACAGAATGACACGGCGGCGCACGACACGCCGTTGAAGTCGTTGTTTTGCGAGGTCGAGGTGTCGGGACTGGGCACGATCGACCAGGTCTTCCCGTTCCACTGCTCGACCAGGGTCTGGTCGATGCTGCCGTTGCTCGCAGAGCCGGCGGCCACACAGAACGTCGAGGTGACGCACGACACACCGTTGAGCACATTGTCGCCCAAGGTCGAGGCGTTCGGGGAAGGCACCATGGACCACTTGCTGGGGACGACCACGTGGGATCCCAAGCTATGAGAGCCCGGGGATGACGGCGGAGGTGGGGTCGACGTGCCATCCGTAGCGACCGGATGATGCGACTTCGGTCCTCCTCCAACGCCGGAAGCACCACCGGAGGCCCCGGCAACATTCGACATCGCGGTGGCCGAGGCCACCGTCAGCGCGAGAGATACTCCCAGCATGGCCAGCGAACGCTTCATCGTGTCTCCATTCTCCGGTACCAGGTCCTCGCCGGGGACCCTAGTGCGGTGGGAGGCTCCCCGCGCGGAATCTCACTCGCCGAATGTGCTCGCCCCAGACTCGGCCGACCACGGCCACACAACCATCCTTCCGACGCATCTAGCCTCCGCCCCACGCAACCCCCCGCGCCGCCAACACCCCGCTCAACACACTCGGCACGTCCGAGATGATCCCGTCGACGCCCAGCTCCACCAGACTTTCCATGGCCTCGA
>Ga0307372_10010176_pt1 | contig 12785 bp, 10 predicted proteins | sample OX1MG_FD_202533 | JGI IMG/M metagenome (GOLD analysis project Ga0307372, IMG submission 202533) | Soil microbial communities from Risofladan, Vaasa, Finland - OX-1 | ecosystem: Environmental > Terrestrial > Soil > Coastal area > Acid sulfate soil | place: Finland: Risofladan, Vaasa | collected...
AATCGTAGAACTCGGTGCCCGGATAGGCGTGCGCGATCGACACCTGAATCGTCTCCACGTCCAGCCCCTTGGCAAAGTTGATGGTGTTGCGGATCGACTCCTTGGTCTCGCCCGGCAGCCCCAGAATAAAGTCGCCGTGAATCGTCAACCCAAGATCGTGGCAGTCCTTGGCGAAGGCGCGCGCGCGCTCCACCGTTGCGCCCTTCTTGATGTTCTTCAGAATCTGCGGATCGCCCGACTCGAAGCCCACGATCAGCAGCCGGCAGCCCGCATCCTTCATGGCCTTCAGCGTCTCGCGATCGGTCGTGACGCGCGACGTGCAGCTCCAGGTCAGCCCCAGCGGCTTCAGCTTTTCGCACAGCTCGATGGTCCGCCCCTTCTGGATGTTGAAGGTGTCGTCGTCGAAGAAGAACTCCTTCACGTGGGGGAAGTTCTGCTTGGCCCAGGCCAGCTCGGCCGCCACATCGTCCGTCGAGCGCTTGCGCCACGCGTGTCCGCTCAGCGTCTGCGGCCACAGGCAGAAGGTGCACTGTGCCGGGCACCCGCGCGTCGAGTAGAGCGCGATGTACGGGTGCAGCAGAAACGGCACGTTGTAGCGCGTCACGTCCAGGTCGCGCTTGTAAATCTTCGTGGCCCACGGCATCGCGTCCAGGTCTTCCACCTGCGGGCGGTCGGGGTTGTGGACAATCTTGCCGTCCTTCTTGTAGCTGATGCCCAGAATCTCGTTGAGCGGCTTGCCCTGCGCAAACTCGACAACCGAGTAATCGAACTCGCGGCGGCAGATGAAGTCCAGCGCCGGGCACTCGTTCAGGGCGCGATCCGGGTCGGTGGTCACCGGCGGCCCCACGAAGGCGATGCGAATCAACGGATTGGCGGCCTTGATGGCCTCGGCCAGCCGCTGGTCGCCCTCCCACCCCACCGTCGAGGTGAACAGCACCAGGAACTCGTACTCCTTGCAGATCTTGATGGTTTCCTCCGCGGAGACGTGGTGCGGAGGCGCATCGAGCAGCCGCGAACCCTCCAGCAGTCCCGCAGGGTAGGTGAGCCATACCGGGTACCAGTAGGACTCGATTTCGCGCGTTGCCGGCCAGCGCGAGCTAGCGCCGCCGTCGAAGTTCTCGAACGAGGGCGGGTTCAGGAAAAGGGTCGTTAGGGGCATAGACATCCCTTTGATTTTACCATTCCGGCTGTTCTTTAGCCGCTTTTATCGCGCGCCTATCTATTTGCCGTGCAATTCGTTGAGCCAGTCTTGCATGTGGCCGAGGGCGCGCAGCAGGCTCAGCCGCGTCTTCGTCAACTCCAGCCCGGCCTCCAGCGCGTCCTGGTACTTCTGCCGTTCGTCGATGCGCGCCAGTTCCTCGGCCTTCGGCGAGGGTTGCGGCTGAGCATTGGCGCCGGCGCCGGTGCCCACCTGCATTTGCGTCTGCACCGTCTTTAGCTGTTCCTGGGCAATCTGTTGCTTCAGGCCGGCAACCTCCGCCTGGGCGTCCAATTCGCGCAGGGTGCCGGTCAGTTGCGCAATCTGGACGTCGCTCTTCCGCTGCGCCTCTTCGGCTTCCACGTTAGCGCGCAAAGCATCGGCGGTCGACTCCCGGCCCTTGGCGCGATGCCACATGTCGAATAGCGGCACTTGAATCGCAATTCCCGAACTGAAGTTGTTGGCCGGCAGAGGCTTCGCAAAGTAGGAATTGACGCTGTTCAGCAGCGTTGTGTTGCGGTTGTACTGCGCGCCAAAGCTCAGTTGCGGCAGGTAGTTGATCTCCCGGTCTCCCTTTGCCTCCTGCTGTTTTGAGCGCGCCAGCAACTCCGCGGCTTTACTGCCTGCGGGAGCGGGAGCGGGAGTGGGATCGTCGCCGTTCACCTTCGGGATTTCGGGAATGCTGGCTTGTTCCGGCCTGATCGATCCCACCGGCATGCCGGTCAGCGTGGCCATCTGTGTGGAAAGCGTGCTGGCGCGAGCCTCCAGTTGCACACGCCTCAGTTTGATCTGGGCAGCCGTCAGGCGCGCCTGCAACAGTTCGCTCAGCGGGTCCACGCCTGCCTCGGCGCGCTCCTGTTCAATCGCAACCAGCCGGTTTGCGAAACCCTCCTGCTGCCGGGCGGCATCCAGTTCGCGGCCAACGGTATCCAGCTCGATGTAGGCAAGGGAAGCATCCAGAGCCACCTGTTCCTGGGCGTCATGCAAATTGGCATTGGCGGCCTGCAGTCCGAAGCGCGCCGCATCGATGTAATGCTTCTGGGAAATGCTGAAGACCAGCGACTGGACAGTGGCGGTCCAGATCGAAGGTGGGGTGCCTGTGAAGCCGACTTCGGGAAAGGTCGGAAGTCCTGTGCTGAAGAGCAGAGTAGGGATCACCACATCCTTGCTCTCCGAGAGCGCGGCGTCCGCCTTGCGCACATCGGCTTCGGCCAGCCTCACCGCGCTGCTGTTGCGCTGCGCCAGATCCACCACCGTCGTCAGCGAAACCTGCGCCCGCGCCACCGCGGGCGCGGCTGCAAGCGCCAATCCAAGCACAAGGAGCGCCCAGGTTCCACGTGAATTGTATCCGCGTGAATTGAGTTTGATCGGCACCTGCATTCTTCCCGTCAATGTTTGGCATCCTGGGCGGGTTTGTATTCGCTCGCCAGCGCCCGGGCCGCCTGCCATTCCTGTTCCGCGCCCGCCGCGTCGCCCAGCTTCTGTTTCAGTCGCGCCAACTGAACGTGCGCCACAAACGCCGGTGCTTCCTCGGTCTTTGACGGGCCGGCCAGATAATCCTCGATCATCTTCGCCGCCAGCGCCGGATTCCGCTTGGCCTGGATCAGCACCGTGGCTCCGTTATACAGCGCCACGCCCGCACGCCGCTCGCGCGCGGCGGCGCTCACGCAGTTGCTGATCGCCCAGTCCATCTCCTCCCAGCGCCCCCGCCGCCGGCAGAAACTTGCCAGCGTAGACCATTGAAACGCCGGATGCGCGCTCACTGCAATGGCTTGCTTGAACTCGCGGTCGGCCGTGGTGTAGTCCTTGCGTTCTTCGGCAATGCGCCCGCGCAGCTCATGGGCCCGCGCCGGATCCACCTTGTCTAATTGCGCCGCAATCCCCTCGGCCTTGTCCAGGCCGCCGCCCACGATGCCGGGAGCGTCCTGGTAAAACTCGCCCAGGTCCGCAAGCGCCGCCGCATTGCGCGGATTCAGCCGCACCGCCTCTTCAAACTCCGACCGCGTGCGCTTGCCCAGCGAATATGCGCTCAGAAACGATGCCCGGCTTGCCTTCTCGCCCAACGCGCGGCCCAGCCATAAATGATAGTCCGAGTTCTGCCCGTCCAGCCGCACCGCCTGCTCGCACTCTTGCGCGGCGGCATTCCACTGCTCCAGCGTGAGCCGCACCCGGCACAGAAGATTGTGCGCCTCGGCCGCGCCCTCGCCCGATTGCGGCAGGGACTGAAGCAGCGAGAGCGCCTTGTCCGCCTCGCCCGTCTGCAACGCCGCATCGGCCCGCGCCAGCGTCTCCTTTGAAACCTGCGCGGACACAGAAATCGCCAAGGCCGCCAGCAACCCTGCCGTCAGGCTCCGCCTCGCCTTGCCAAACCGCCTCATCGCACAACCTTAATCGGAACGCCCTCCTGCAAAGGCTCTCCGTCGGTTGTTCCCACCGCCACCCAATCCCCGTCCGATAATCCGGAGACAATGGCAGCCTGGGTCAGGTTGATGATGCTGGTTACGACCGGCGTCCTCACCAGGGTGTTGTTCACCACCCTGTAAACGCAGGGCTTGCCGCCCACATAGTACAAAGCCTCGCGCGGCACGCTCAGGGCGTTGCGCTCGCTCGATGTGGTCACCGTCACCGTCACATTGGTGTCGGGCAACAGACCGGTATTCGCGTCCGTGAACTCGACAATCACCTCGCCGACGTTGCGCGTGCCGTAGGTTACCACGGTGACGGGAGTGCGGGAGATTTGCCCATGCCATTCCTCGCCGGGCATGGCGTCCCACTTGATCAGAACAGGTTGACCCACCTCCAGCCGGCCGATCTCTGGCTCGTCGAAGTAGGCTCGCACACGCTCATGGTGCAGATCCGCCATCTCCAGAAGCGGCTTGCCCGCCTCGACGTATTGCATTGGCGCAGCGTCCACGGTATACACCGTTCCCTTGATAGGGGCGCGGATCACCGTCTTCGTCAGCACCTCCCGCGCCGCTGTCAGATTGACTTCTGCATCCTTAAGCGCCGCCTGCGCCCGCGCCATATCTGCCGGCGAGTACCGGTTGTTCAGGCTCTGGTCGGCTGCTTGCAGGGTCGTCTGCGCCACCTCCAGGCGATGCTGCGCCGCCGCCACTTCACTCGGCGAGGCCGCTCCCGTGGCGGCAAGCTTGGTCAGCGCATTCAGATTCGCGCGTGCCTGATCGCGCTCCAAACTGCTTCGCGCAACATCGGCCGTGGCCGCCTGGCGCTGCTCCTGCGTCCCGTTGTGGGTCACCGCCTGCAGACCCGACTCCGCATTCCTCACCGCGCTCTCCGCCGCCGCCTCTTTTGACCGCGCCTCCGTGTCGTCCAGCGTCATCAGGATCTTGCCGGCAGGCGCCACATCCCCCGGCTGTACGTACACCGCGTTCACCGTCGTCGCGATGGGGCTGTAAAACTCGTAATTCTTCTCCGGTTCCACGCGGCCGTTGGTGCTTACCGTCTTCACCAGGGGCTGGTGTCCCACCTGGACCTCCCGGACTTCAAGGCGGGTCCGCAGCAGATTCCGCGCCAGGAAAAAAACGGCAACCAGAACGACAGCCGTACCTATCCAGAGCCATATCCGGCTCGTTTTCTTTCTCTGTTCAGCCATGCATTTGACCAGTGTCAGTATATAGGACTCAACGACATCCCTTTCAGAAGCAAAATATTAGAGGCCGCACCAGCCTGCGCGACCTCCGAGTGAGCGCCGGCCTCCAGGTCGGCTGTAGCCGGGCCTCTCGCTCGCGTGCCCCGCCCGCGCACCCCATCTCGCATCGAAGACCCCTGCGAACCCGGCTTGCAGCCCCGTACAATATCGCTATGGCCCCCGAACCGCCCAATGCCCCGCGCTACACCGATGCTCACGCCAAGGCCGGCCTCGACTTCGCCTTTCCCGCCATCGAAACCTGGCCAAACCAGTTCCCCGGCTACGAGATCCGGATCGACGACCCCGAGCTGACCTCCGTCTGCCCCAAAACCGGCCTCCCCGACTTCGGTACCCTCACCATCCGCTACATGCCCCGCGACCGCTGCCTTGAGCTGAAATCGCTCAAGGAGTACCTCTTCTGTTACCGCAACCTGGGCATCTTCCAGGAAAACATCGTCAACCAGGTCCTCGAAGACGTGGCCAAGGCCTGCGATCCCGTCTGGGCCGTCGTCCGCGGCGAGTTCCGCCCCCGCGGCGGCATCGGCACCACCATCGAAGCCCGCTGGCCCCGCCCCGGCGCCTGATCTCCTGGTGCATCTCCTGGTGCGTCGTGGCGCGGCGTGTGGTGCGTCGTGGCGCGGCGTGTGGCGCGGCGTGGCGCGGCCCCGTCCCTTGCTCTCGCGGAATGCGCAACCCAATTCATGACGCCGGCTTTCTCGCCGGTCCGGTTGAGGCTCACTCCGGGCTCACTCCGGGCTCGCTCTGGGCTCACTCTGGGGCTGCGATCGTTGCAATCCATTCCAGTGCGTCACATGCGATCGTGATCGCTATCACGACATCTGCCGGGCGCTCTGAGGGAGAATTTTAAACCGGTCTCTCTTCAAATATTGGCAAGGGGGTACCTATGCATGTACGAAGGAACTCTCTGCTCTTGCCGCTGATTCCCCTGGTTGCAATGCTGGCGCCTGTTGGACTGATGAGCCAGGCAGCAACCGCTGTGTCAAATCCGGACCAGGCCTACGAGCACAAGGAGACGCGAGACCTCGTGGTGCTGGTCAATGATGCAACCGATCTCATTCACGCCAAAGGCGAGGCCGGCTTTACTCAGCTGCGCGTTGCCGACAGCCGCTGGCGTCAGGGCGACACCTACATCTTTGTTCTCGATCCGCAGGGCAACATGCTGGTTCATCCCGATCCCGCGCTCGAAGGCAACAACGTGATGGACCTCGAGGACATCAACGGCAAGCCGATCATCCGCGGACTTATCGCCGCGGCAACAACACTGCCCAACAAGCCGGAAGGCTGGTATCACTATGAATGGCCCGTGCCGAACGGCCTGCTTCCGCGCTGGAAAAGCAGCTATGTTCGCCTGGTGTCGGCTCCGTCGGAAAAGCAGTACATCGTCGGCGCCGGAGTGTACAACGACCGCATGGAGCGGGCCTTTGTGGTGGATGCCGTGAAGGACGCCGTGGGCCGGATTGAAAAAGATCCTGACGCGGCCTTCGCGCTCTTCCATGATCCCGCAGGCCCATTTCTCGCCAAAGATGCTTACATCTTTGTGTACGACTTCAATGGGCTCAATCTTGCGCTTCCTGCGTTTCCCAGTCTGGAAGGCCGCAATCTGATGGACCTGAAGGATGCGCAAGGCAGACAGTACCTCCGTGAAATGTTGCAGGTCGTGCAAACAAAAGGCTCCGGCTGGGTTGACTATATGTGGCCCAAACCGGGAGAAAGCGTGTCTACGCAGAAGTCGGCTTATGTCAGCAAGGCGAAGATGGGCGATCATTGGGTGCTGGTGGGATGCGGTGTATATCTCGCCGATGCACCCAAGGCAACAACCGCAACCACAAAGATCACCGCTCCTGAACTCATGGCGCTTGTGCGCGATGGCGCGGCTCAACTGGAGCAGCAAGGGGATAAGGCCTATCCGGAATTTCGCAACAAAGGGTCGAAGTGGTTCCGCGATAACACCTACTTTTTCATCTGGAGCTTGGATGGAACCAGAGTCCTGCATGCCGCGGATCCGGCCAAGGAAGGACAAAATGACCGCGAAGCCAAAGACGTCCATGGCCGTCCTTACGGCAGGATGTTCATTGATGCGGCCAACGGCCCCACCGGCGAGGGTTGGGTCCACTACATGTATCCGGAGCCGGGAGGCGTTTTTCCCGCCTGGAAGTCAACGTTTGTGAAGCGCGTCACCTATCCCGACGGCACGCAGCACATCCTTGGCAGCGGCATCTACAACATGCAGATGGACAAAGCATTTGTTGAAGATGTCGTGAAGCGCGCCTCTACCATTGTTGCTGATGAGGGCGAAGGCGGCTTCGTGAAATTGCGCGACAAAACAGGGCATTTCGTCTTTATGGACACCTACGTCTTTGTGCTCACGCCCGAAGGCGTTGAAGTGGTGAATCCCGGCCAGCCCAGTTTGGAAGGCAAGAACATCATCGATCTGAAGGATGTGAACGGAAAGGAAGTCATCCGTGAATGCCTTGGGCAGGCCATGAAAAACGGCGGTGGCTGGGTGGACTACCACTGGTACAAGCCCGGCGACAATACTCCCACGCGCAAGTTGACCTATGTGCAGAAGGTTCAATCCGGCTCCAATACGTACATCGTCGGATCCGGCTTGTACACGGACGAGGAGATTTGACATTTCGCCGCGCTTCCATCGTCAACATGGATATTGCCGGCGCAAATCTCCTCCAATTGTCGGGAGCGTTACATGAGCCCCAGGCTCTACGTAGCGGAGCTTGGGGCAGGGCAGTACTGCGGGCCCGCGCGGGTCGGAGCCTTCCGCCGCGGAGGACGCCAGGAATGGCATGAGCCCGCGCGCGTCCGAAGAATGTCCGCTCGATGCGCGGGGCGGCGCCCGGTCCCTGCAAGCAGGCAAAATAACGACTGCCAAATTCAGCCCATCTCGCGCCGAGGCGGTTTCGTGCCAAGCGAAAGCACTGCGGGATTAGGGGGACTTCGTTCCGGCAACAGCGCTTGAACTAACCCGCTGGCGCAGCCGGCAGGCTCAGTTCATGCGAACGGGACCTGCGAACAGTTGACCCCGGTTCCGGGCTGCCCATGAGATTGCCGCGTTTCATTGTCCCATCTGAGGCCCTGCTCTGCGCTGCATGCCCAGCCCCGGGAGCGTGTCCGCTCACACGTATGCGCCATCCTGGTGAGAGCTCGCCGTGGCAGTTTCGGTGTTGATTTTCCAATCCTCTAATTGAGGGCCTTTCAACCGCGCAGCTCTCTTGCGGATCTGCGCGAGTTGCTCTTCGTCCAGGGGCTTGAATTGCTGCGCGATCCGGACGTCGTCTTCGATCTGCCCCAGAGTCGTGCAGCCGAGCACGAGGCTGTGAATCGGCAGACTAAGCACATAAGACAGGCAATCCTTCAGGGGAATTGCCTGGAGCAACTTCGCGTTCGCGGTGCTCTTCATTGCCTGGATGCCCATCCCGCGTTCGACCGCGATCGGCAGGACGTTTTTCTCGAAACTCAGATACGAGGGATCGGCCGGATTGAGCGGCATCAAAATCGTGTCGTACTTGTCGTACCTCTTCAGCATCGCCAGGTGAACTTGCGGATCATGATGGCCCGTGAAGCCCATAAACCGGCACTTGCCGGCTTTCTTCGCTGCTTCAAAAGCCTCGATGGCGCCGCCGGGCGCGAAGATATGCTCGACTTCATCCAGCGTGCCCACCTGATGAATCTGCCACAGATCCACATAATCGGTCTTCAAAGCGCGCAACGATTTTTCGAGATCCGCTTCGGCTCCCTGGCGAGTCCGCTGAGGCGATTTCGTCGCCAGAAAGATATGCTTTCGGAAGGGCGGCAACACGTCGCCGTAGACCTCCTCCGAACGCCCGCCCCAGTAAATGCGGGCGGTATCGAAATATCTGACGCCAAGTTCGTAGGCGCGCTGCGTAATTGCCTTTGCGTCTTCGTAACTGCACATGGGGAATCGGCCGCCGGCCTGGCCAATGATTGTCACTCGCTCGCCAGTCTTCCCAAACACCCGTCTGGGAATATCGCCGGCCTCTAACTGGGGGGCTTTGGCGCCCCACCCATAAGCGGCGAGTCCCGCCGCCGCGGTAGCGGAGATGAAGGTTCTGCGTCGCATGTTCTCTCCTTTGCCTTCGTTATGTTTTTCGGTGCACTGCAACCGAGCTGGGAAATCTGCATAAGTCCGGTTGGATGACTCTGAATTCCACTAAACAACCTCAATGTCCCAACCCAGGCCGGGACTGTCCGACGGGCGGGCATACACTCCTTCCGGCCCCCGGGTAATGTGGTTGTCTTCTTCAAAACGTTTGTAGACTTCTTCGGGGCCTCCCGGAGGCGGCATGAACATTTCTGCCCAAGGGCTGTTCGGCGTCGCAAGGATGAAGTGAATCGAATCAAAACCGCCGCCGCCGTGCGGGATCACCGGGATATCGTATGCGGCTGCCATGGCGCCAATGCGCCGCAGTTCCGTCATTCCGCCACACCAGTGGATGTCGGGCTGCCAGATCGCTGCCGAGCGGTGATCGAGCATTTGACGGAATGCGTACCGCGTGTACTCATGTTCGCCTGTTGCAATGCGCGTGGATTTGATTTCCGCACGCAGGCGCGCGAAGCCTTCGTAATCTCTCGGCTGCAAACACTCTTCCATCCAGTACACGCGATAAGGCTCCACCAGGCCAGCCATTTCGACGGTGTACTGCTCGTTCCAGGCCATGTAGCAATCCAGCATGATGTCGCCGGCCGGCCCAAGAAGTTCGCGGGTCTTCTTTACTAACTCCACATTCTTCTGTTGCCCTTCCCAGCCATCCGCGGGACCGTAGGGCATCGCGAGTTTCAGTCGCTTGTAGCCGAATTGAAGATGTTGTTCGGTGTCGTTGCCGGTGCAATATGCGGGAATCCGGCTCTTGGTTTCTCCGCCAAGCAACTCGTAGACGGGAAGACCGAGCGCCTTGCCGATCACGTCCCAAAGGGCCAGGTCAACACCGCTGATCGCATTGATGGCAATGCCGGCCTGTCCATAGGGCAGGGTCGACCGGTACATGATGTCCCAAATGCGCTCAACGTTGAACGGATCCTCACCAAGGAGTAACTTCACCAGGTGCTGCTCAACCACAGCGCCGCCGCCTGCCCCACCCGTCCCGTATCCTGTCACGCCCTTGTCCGCGGAGATTTCCACGGTGAATCCCGTGAGCTTTCCCGGATCGGGGTTCCACAACGATCGTTTCGCCTTGTACTCCGGGTAGACCGACATGGGATTTGCCACTTCCACGCCGCCCGTCGACCACGATCCGGGGGCCGGAGTGTAATTCGGCAGCGGTCTCTTCGGCCGTGTGCGAACCAGGCGCACTCCGGTGATCTTGAGTTTGCTCTTTTCGCTTTGAAAGGCGAGGATCGGAGGCGCCACAGCAAAGAGCCCGCCGAGCTTGAGGAACGACCTGCGATTCATTGCGATGCTCCGGGCTAGAGGCTCTGGCGATCGGGACGCACAAGAGGCAAGTCGTTTTGATCGGAAGCGATCGCCATATACTGTCGTCCACCCGTCATGTGAGCCACGTCCCCAGCCTCGCCGAGAAGAGACTGGAACGAACCCCGTTGACCAAGATTTCCGGCACGCCTCCCGGCTGAGCATGAACATACCACAGGCCACCGCGGCTTGCGATCTTTTTCTACCCGTTCCAAGGCCAAAGAGCAAGGTGTGCCCGGCAGCGCCGTTGCCGCTACCCGGACGCCAGGATCTTCTCAATGCCAAGCACCTTTTCGGGGACTTCGTCTTTGCCTTCCAGGCAGGCAACAGGGAGACTTGGCAGGCATCATCGCCGTCAGTGGATGAAGGAGACGCTCATCGAGGGCCGATCGGTAACGGGAGGCTGGCCATCCAGAATGCGACTCCAGACACCCGCTCCAAATCACCCGACGGCGTGGCGTCCCATAACCCCACGCCAGAATCCGGGCGCCCGGCGTCCGGATTTTCGGACCTGCGCGGGCGCGGAGACTGATTCGCCCACTGGCCGGAGGACCTGGCGTGCCGCACCCTTCCAACTTGCGTCGACAGCTTCATGGGTGTTGTCCGCCCTGTGCATCCAGACCATCATGAAGTTCTTTTGGCCCACTCCTGGCAGCGAGCTGCGCCAGCATCGCGCAACAGTCCCTCTCCCCGCCTGCAATGAGCGCAAGCAAAGCTCCGCGCCTGCATCGCGGGCAGTGTCGGACAAGGCTGGCCCCGTCGCCTCTCAACGGCCGGCGGCAGGCTTCTGCGGCTTGCCGGTCTTCTTCGCTCCGGCGCCCGGATGTTCCCGCTGATGCCGCGCCTGGGCCTTGGCGATCTGTTCGGCGGAAAGCCGGCTGTGCGCCTCGGAATGCAACACGTCGCTTTTAACGGACGGAATTTGTTCTGGCTGGTTCATACGCCCTCCCGCATGGGCGGGGTCCCACACCGCGATCGCTGTGGAGGCGTTGGCGGGCTCTGAAGCCCGGCCCGGACTGCAAGACCTTCAGGTGCTCGCCTCTGCCGCTCCGTGAGCGCTGCGCCACGGACCGCCAACGGCCAGCTCAGCAACCCCTCGGTGGGCACACCCAACTTCTGCCACCGAGTATACCCCGTTCTCGGTCCTGATGTAGAGATAACGCCAGGACCACTCCTGCTTCCTCCAAACTGGTCAGTTCATGAGAAGGATTTCGCAGCTTTTGACCCGAATGGAGTGCAACGAAGCCTTCCAGGAAATGAGCAAAACAGAACAGACAAGAGTCTTGAGTCGAGACGATCATAGGTCGGGCTTGAGCTCGGTTGGGCTCAAGCGCGGAGAAGTCTGTCCCAAATGTCGCGACTGCCCAAGGAAGCGACTCGGGACTGCGTTGTCAACCAGGCTGTGTGGAAAGCTCTGCCCAATGACGTTGTAATTGAGATGGAAGACCCTCGATGCAAGAGCCTGCTCATAACCTGGTGATTGAGACTTCAAATGGGTCACGGGTATCGGTGTCGCAACCGACAGGACGTTCGTGGGAGGAGATATGAAAAGCTTACTCATAATTGTTTCGTTGCTTGCCATATGGCCGTGGTCTGCTTCTAAGGAATACCCCATGAAAGCTAGCAGCAGCACTCCTGCAGCGGCCGGGATTGTAAGAGTCCAGAAAGATAAGGACAGCGGAAACACGAAGATGGATGTTAAAGTGTGGCATCTTGCCGATCCGTCGAGGCTGACTCCGTCCGCGAATGCCTATATCGTTTGGGTTCGCACACGCGACGGAGCCGTGGTGAGACAGGGCGGTATCCGCGTAGACAAGAACCAGAAGGGCCAGGTGAAGCTGGTCACTGTGGAAAAAGACTTCGAGGTATTCATTACCGCTGAGCAAAGCGAAACCGCGGATGTGCCATCGGACTTCCATGTCTTGAGTGCGGACGTAACCATACGCTGAAGCGCTGCTCATGCCGGCGGGTGACCCACCCATAGGCGCTAAGTTAATGAGGAAGCGAGAATTTTTTCGCCCTATGCATTGGGTCATCAAATCGATCAACACATTGAGTAGGGCTTTTTGCGGTCGCGTACAGCCTTAACTTAGCTCTTATCGGTGACCCACCTCTCCTCTCTTAACCCCCGAGGGACGCTGTTCCCGGTTCAATGAATATCTGCTCGATTCGCCAGGGACTGCCCGGTCCCTGCGACCACGCAAGAAACACAACCGTCGCCCTCAGTCCATTCCGCGCCAAGGCGATCTCGTGTTCAGCGAGAGCACCGCCAGGATTTCGTTCTCACATCGGACGTTTTCGGGACCTAAACGTGAAGACTGGAGGCGCAATGAGATAGCATGCTGAGAGTTTCTGTGACAGATCCAGCATCCCGGGAACCGGGCCACCCGCCAATGTGCGGTATTTCACTACCTCAAATGAGGTGGGCCATAGTCTGGACATTCCGGTATGCGAGATACGCTAAGGCTGCCAAG
>Ga0307372_10010178_pt1 | contig 12784 bp, 14 predicted proteins | sample OX1MG_FD_202533 | JGI IMG/M metagenome (GOLD analysis project Ga0307372, IMG submission 202533) | Soil microbial communities from Risofladan, Vaasa, Finland - OX-1 | ecosystem: Environmental > Terrestrial > Soil > Coastal area > Acid sulfate soil | place: Finland: Risofladan, Vaasa | collected...
CCTCCCGGACCCGCTCGGCGACCCGGTCTACGAGCTGCTCGCCGACGTCATCGCCCAGGTCGCGCCCCTCGGGCGGCCGGTGCCGGAGGCGTTGCAGCTGCCCGGGTGAGCAGTCACGCCCGCTGCGCAACGCAGGCGCCAGCGGCGCTCAGATCACGCCGTCGGCGCGCAGGCGGGCGCGCGCCTCGGGGTCGTAGCCGATCTCGGCCAGGACCTCGTCGGTGTGCTCGCCGAGCCCAGGCAGCCGGCGTTCCCGGTCCGGACTGCCGAGCGGGGAGCGGACGAGGGGCAGCTCGCCGACGGGCGAGTCCGCCTCCACGAACATCTGCCGGTACAGGAGCTGGGGGTGCTCGAGCACCGAGCGCATCGAGCGGACCTCACCGGCAGCGAGCCCGGCCTCCCGAAGGCGCCCGAGCCAGCTAGCGCTCGGCTCGGTCGCGATCACCCGCTCGATCTCCCCCTCGATGAGGTCGCGGTTGGCCCGGCGGGCTTCGAAGTCGACAAAGCGCTCGTCGTCGAGCCACTCGGGCCGGCCGACGACGTCGCGCGCGAAGCGCTCCCAGTCTCGAGCGGATCCGACGGCGATGTTCACATGGACGCCGTCGGCCGCGAGGAAGGGCCCGTAGGGGCAGATGTACTGGTGGCGCATGCCGGTCCGCGGCGGCTCGGCACCACCGTGCCAGGAGTGCTGAGGGAAGTAGCCGAGCCAGGAGGCCGCAGCATCGAGCATCGACACGTCGAGGAATTGGCCCCGTCCCGTCGCGTCGCGTACGCGCAGCGCCGAGACGACGGCGAGCGCGGCGGTCATCCCGCCTACGAGGTCCGTGATCGGAAGACCGACCTTGGCAGGCGCTTCCGGCGTCCCGCTCGTGAGCAGGATCCCCGACTCGCCCTGCACCAGGAGGTCGTAGGCCTTCATGTCCCGGTAGGGACCGTCGTGGCCGTAGCCGGAGAGCGAGCAGTAGACGAGGCGCGCGTTGGCCTCCGACAGCTCCGCGTAGCCGAGGCCGAGGCGGTCGGCGACGCCGGGCGCGAAGTTTTCGAGGAACACGTCGCTGCGACCGGCCAGGCGCCGCAGCACCTCGCGCCCCTCGGGACGGTGGAGGTCGACGGCGACGTCGCGCTTGTTGGCGTTCAGCCAGACGAAGCCGCTCGACAACCCGCGCACCACCCGGTCCCACCCGCGGATGACGTCGCCCTCGCCCGGCCGCTCAACCTTCACGACGTCCGCGCCGAGCTCGGCGAGCATGAACGAGCAGAAGGGCATCGCCGCGGCCTGCTCGAGCGCGAGGACGCGCACCCCCTGGAGCGAGTCCGACAGCTCCACCGCTTACGCGTCCGCCGCGCCGTCGGGGCCCGCGCCGGGAAAGGGCGACCGGGACGGGGCGTGCGCGCGCTTCCAGACCATCACGGAGCGCCGGTAGCGGATGACGACGAGGCCGTCCTGGTTGTAGCCGCGGGTCTCCACCTTCACGATCCCCTGGGTCGGGCGGCTCGCGGACTCCCGCAGCTCGACCACCTCGGACTCGGAGTAGAGCGAGTCGCCGGCGAACACGGGGTTCGGCAGCACGATCTCGTCCCAGCCGAGCGCGAAGCCGTTCTCGCTCACGTCCGCGGTGCCCATGCCGGTCACGACGGCGAGGGTAAGCATCGAGTTCACGAGGCAGCGCCCCCACTCCGTGCGGCTCGCGTAGTGGGTGTTGAAGTGGATCTGGTTCGAGTTGTTGGTGAGCAGGCTGAAGGAGATGTTGTCGTACTCGGTGATCGTCCGCCCGTAGCGACACCGATAGACGTCGCCGATCGCGAAGTCCTCGTAGAACCGGCCCTGCCAGCCGGGCTGCACCGTTGCCACCATCACTGCTCCTCTCCCGTCGGCCCTGCGCCGACCAGCCCCAACAGACGCATCGCCTGGACCACGATCGGCCGGTCGGCGAGCTCGCCCCCGGCGGCAGCTGGGCTGTCGCCGGGGCCTCCGGCCTGATGCCACCAGACGATCACGCGGTGCGCCCAAGCGACCTCGTCCGGACCGAGGCTGGACACCCGGATGGCAACCTCGGCCTGGCCGGGGTCGATCGTCCACTTCGCCGAGAGCCCGAGCTGACGGGCGGCCGGCGCGTCGTACGCCAACTCGTCGAGGCGCCGGCCAGGGCGGCCACGTCCTCGGCTCCTCCGCGCTTCGGGAGACAGACCCCCTCGGGAGCGCCCGGAGTGCTGGGGTGCTGGCCGTCCTCGAGCCACGGACGGGACGCGGCGTTCACCCGGACGTAGCGAAGCGGCCCGCGACGAGGCTGCGCGCCGCCACCTCCGCGCCCGGCAGCACCGCCGCTTCGAGGTCGGACGGGTCGCGACCGAGCAGCGCTGGTCGGGAGCCGTTGGTGGTGAGCCGCCGGCGGTCGCCGGGGACGATCAGTCACGAACGGCGCTGCCACGGCCGCATACGCCAGCCTCATCGGTCGCGCTCAGTACGATCGCGGGAGGCCGAGGACCCGCTGGGCCAGGTAGGCGAGCACCAGGTTGTTGCTGACGGGGGCGATCTCGAAGAGCCGCGTCTCGCGGAACTTGCGCTCGATGCCGTACTCGACCGCCAGCCCGTTGCCCCCGAACGTCTGCAGCGCGGCATTGCCCGCCTGCGACGCCGCCTGGGAGGCGAGGAGCTTGGCGGTGTTCGCCTCCGCGCCGCAGGCCTCGCCGGCGTCGAAGAGGGTCGTCGCGTGGAAGCGGACGAGCGATGCCGCCTCGGTCGCCGCGTACGCCTGCGCGAGCGGGAACTGCACCCCCTGGTTGGCGCCGATCGGCCGGTCGAACACGATGCGCTCGCGCGCGTATTCGCTGGACCGGTCGAGGAAGCACCGCGCGTCGCCGATCGCCTCGGAGGCGATCAGGCAGCGTTCGGCGTTCCAGCCGTCGAGGACATGGCGGAAGCCGTGCCCCTCCTCGCCGACGAGGTTCTCGGCAGGCACGACGAGGTCGCTGATGAACACCTGGTAGGTGTGATGGTTGAACATCATCGGGATCCGCCTGGCTTCGACGGCATCGCCCGCCTCGCGCAGGTCCACCAGGAGCAGCGAGAGCCCGTCCGTGCGGCCCCCGGCGGCGTCCGCCGGGGTGGTCCGTGCGAGCAGCAGCATCAGGTCGGACTGCTCCACCCTCGAGATGTAGATCTTCTGGCCATTCACGACGTAGCGGTCGCCGTCACGCACGGCGCGTGTCGCGATCCGCGTACTGTCCGAGCCGGCGTCCGGCTCCGTAACGCCGAACGCCTGGAGCCGCAGGGCGCCGGTGGCGATCTGTGGCAGGAACCGCCGCTTCTGCTCGTCGCTGCCGTGTCGGAGAAGCGCCCCCATCGTGTACATCTGGGCATGACAGGCGTTCGCGTTGGCGCCGGAGCGGTGGATCTCCTCGAGGACGATCGCCGCCTCGGTGATGCCGAGTCCGCCTCCGCCGTACTCCTCGGGGATGAGAATCGACAGCCAGCCGAGACGGGTGAGGGTGCCGACGAACTCATCGGGGTAGGCACCGTTCGCCTCCAGCTCCCGCCAGTACTCGCCGGGGAACTGCGCGCAGACGTCGCGCACGGCGTCTCGGATGGTCCGCTGGTCGTCGCTGAGCGAGAAGTCCACTGCTCACACCTCCGGGTATGGTCTCGCAGCGGCGGCGGTTCCCGCCGCGCCCGCGCACGAGACGACGCCATCGGCTTCGAGCGCGCGGAGCTCACTGACGCCGACCCCGAGCGACGCGAGAATCTCAGCGCTGTGCTGGCCGACCGACGGTACCGGGCCCATCCTCGGTTCGGCACGCCCAGGCACTGCGGGCGGGATGAGCGCGCGGACGGTACCCCCCGGCGTCGCGACCTCCCGCCAGCGATCCCGACCGGCGAGGACCGGATGATCGAGGAAGGCGGCAACCGAGTTGAGCGTCGCCGTGGCGATCCCTGCGCTTCGCAACAGCTCCTCCGCCGCCGCCGTCTCCAGCTGCGCGATGCTCCCCCCGACAAGCTCGCGCAGCTCCTCCCGATTGCGGACGCGCGCTGGGTTCCCGGCAAACCGATCATCGGTGGCGAGTGACGCGTCGCCGAGGACGACCTTGCAGAATGAAGCCCACTCCCGCTCGTTCTGCACGGCGACGACGACGCTGCCGCCGTCGGCCGTCGAAAAGGGTCCGTAGGGGGCGATCGTCGCGTGCTCGGCTCCGGTGCGGGCGGGCTGGGTGCCGGAGTACATCGTGTAGTACGCGGGTCCGCCCATCCACTCCGCGAGCGCCTCGAACATCGAGACCTCGACACGGGCTCCCTCGCCGGTCGCCCTCCGCTGGTAGAGCGCCGCGAGGATGCCGCTGAAGGCGTACATCCCCGCCGCGATGTCGGCGATCGGAATCCCGACCTTGGCGACCTCGCCGGCCGTCCCCGTCAGGGACACGACACCGGCCTCGCTCTGGACGAGCAGGTCATAGGCCTTCCTGCCAGCCCAGGGGCCGTCCTGGCCATACCCGGAGATCTCACACACGATCAACTCCGGGTGCTCCTCGCGCAGCACCTCTGCGCCAAGGCCGAGGCGCCCGGCGGCACCCGGCGCGAGGTTCTGGACGAACACGTCCGCACGGGCAATGAGCCCCGCCAGGAGGGCGCGCCCGCGCGGGTCCTTCAAGTCGAGCGCCAGCGACTCCTTCGAGCGATTGAGCCACACGAAGTAGCTCGACTGGCCGAGGACCGTCTCGTCGTAGCCGCGTGCGAAGTCGCCGCTGCCAGGGCGCTCTATCTTCACGACCCTCGCCCCGAGATCGGCCAGCTGGCGCGTGGCGAACGGTGCCGCCACGGCCTGTTCCAAGCTGACGACGGTGACCCCTTCGAGCACCAGCACGGTCAGGCGACCTCGCCGGCACGGTGTCGGGTTCGAGTGGTCGCGAGTGGACCGAGCTGCTCGCGGAGCAGCTCTGGGGCGGCCTCCCAGGTGATCCCGGCCAGCAGTGCGGGAACGTCGTCGCCGCAGTCGGCGAGCTTCGCGGTGAGCTCGGCGGCTCCGGGCGGCCGACCCGGGGCGCCAGGTGGGACCTCGAGCCTCGCCGAGGCGGTCCGACCACCGGCCAGCGCGCACTCGATCTCCACGTCGCCGGCGAGGATGGAGTCGCCGCCGGGAACGGCGTCGACCTCCACGCGGCGCATCAGCATGCCAGCCTCGTCGCGACGGACCGCGGCGTCCGTAAAGCTCGCGAAGCCGGGGTAGCCGTCGAGGACCACCGCGGCGACGGCGTACTCCAGGCTGAACTTGCCCTCGAGCGCCGTCGTCGGACGGTGATGGATCAGCGGCTGGATGGCGGACGCCGGCGTGCGCAGCGTGACCCGCTCCACCTCTGCGGGTTCGACCCCGTTCGCGACAAGGTCGCGCATTGCGAAGATCGGTCGCTGCATCGCGTAGCAGCACGGGAAGAGCTTCACCGCGAGACCGCCAGGCACGGCGGGGCCACCGAGGTCTACTCGGGACCGGGCCCCGCCGACAAGCGCCAGCCACTGCTCGAGGGCAGCCAGGTCGGCCGAGGCGCCCGCCCTCGCCAGCTTGGCCGCCCGAACCCCGGCCTCGGCCGCGAAGCCGACCTGCAGCGACTTGGCGTCCGTGCCGAAGGCGCGCTGGACGCCGCCCGCCGCGGGCAGCGCGAGGACGATTGCGCGGGCTGTCGCCTCCTCGTCGAGACCGAGCGCCGCGGCCGCCGCAGCCGCCGCGCCGGGGGCACCGGCGGTGCACGTGGCATGCCAGCCACTCGCATAGTGGGTCCAGCCGAGCGCGGTCCCGAGCCGGGCCATCACCCCGGCGCCGGCGAGGTAGGCGCGCGCGCCGCCTCCGCAGGCGAGCGACGCCGCGCCGCACACCGCACTCACATGGCTCGTCGATTCCATGTGCAGGTCATCGAAGTCGAGCACGTGGCCGATGGTGGCCCACCGGGATGCCTCCGCAAGCTCGTCGACAAGCAGGCGCACCGGATGCCGGCGCGCCGCGAGCGCGACGGCGAGCGTGTCGGTCAGCGAGCGCTGCGCGAGAGCGAGGTCGTCGTCTGACGGCATCAGCTCTCCTGCCCAACGGGCGAGCTCCAGGGCGAGCGGGGACATCGTTCCTCGGTGCTTGAAGGTCGGTGAGTAGTTGCTGCAGCAGTGCTGTTCCGGCGCGCAGGCCTCACGGCGCCAGCGAGTCTCGGGCCGCGGCCACGGTCGCGACGCCGCGAGCGGGGCGTCGTCACGCTACCAGATTTGGCCGTACAAATCGTGTTCGCGCCCGCCACTGGAGCGCCACGCGGTCAGGACGGCGATGCCATCGGTTCGGAGCAGCCTCGGGATTGGTACCGTTCGCTTCGACGATGTCCACGCACCCCGCGAGCCCGCCCGCCTACCGGCGCGTCGCCGACGAGCTACGTGCTCTGCTCACCGATCCCGCCGGCCCGCAGACCAAGCTGCCAACGGAAGCGGACCTGTGCCGGACGTACCACGTGAGCCGACAGACCGCCCGACGCGCCTACCAGGAGCTCGTCGCCGAGGGACTCGTCGAGCGGGTGCCCGGACGAGGCTCTTTTCCGGCACCCCGGAGCCCGTACATGCGCTCGTTCGGCTCGATCGAGGACCTGATGGCCCTCTCGAGCGACACGATCATGGAGGTCGTCGAGCCCCTCGCGCTGGGGCCCGCGAGCGCGCGTGCGAGGGCCGACCTCGGAAGCGACGTGGTGTGGCACCTCGCGATCCGCCGGCTCACCGGCGACGCCCCCTTCGTATACACCGAGATCTGCCTCCCCCGGGCGCTCGGCGTCAAGCTGCGTAGGACGTTCCTGTCGCGCGCGGGCGCCCGGCGTCGTACCACCGTGCTCCAGCTGCTCGAGCCGGTGCTCGACGGCCAGATCGTCAGCGCCCTGCAGGAGGTGACCGTCGACCGCCTCCCGCCGTCGGCGGCCGAGCAGATCGACATGGCGGCCGGCCGCCCAGCGCTTCGGATCGACCGCCGTTATCTCGATGGGCGCTCCACCCCTGTCGAGTCGACGACGAGCTGGTTCAACCCCAATCGCTATGCCTACCGCCTCGAGCTACGCCGCTCGGGCGCTCACCGTCCGCAATAGCGCCTGATCCTCGAACGCACGCCCGGCGCCCACGACTCGGCCGAGCTCGGATCGCGCATCGGTGGCGGCCGCTCCGTGATCGACCTCCCGCCGGGCGGATGTCGAGGCGCTCCGTGACGGACGACGAGGACGGTGCTCGCCCGCACCGCGCCGGGGTTCAGCTCGGCTATACGACGGGGAAGACCGCGTTCACCTGCCCGGTACCCGAGCTCGCGAACCAGGGCGTGATGATCTCGACGGCGCCGACGTACCCGTCCCAGCCGAGCGCGCCCAGTAGCATCGCCGTGTCGTGCATCATCCCCTCGCCGTAGCAGTGCTGCGCGTACTCGGGGAGCATCGCCACGAACTCCTTGAACCTGCCGGCCTGCCAGAGCTCGAGCACCCGCAGGTCGACCTGGCGGTAGAACTCCCCGCTGATCGTGAACAGCCCCTCCTCGGCGTCGCGGCTGTCGTGGATCCGGTGCGAGAGCGAGCCACTTGCGACGATGGCGGCGCGGCAGTCGCTCGCTTCGATGGCCTCGCGCACCGCGTTGCCGACGACCCGGCTGTCCTCATGGAGGTGCCACGGGCACCATGCGGCGACCGAGACGACGCGCAGGCGGTTCTCGGGATCCATGTAGTGGACCGGGACGAGGGTGCCGTACTCGAGGTCCAGGCTCTGCAGGTGGTGCGAGCGGACCGTGACGCCACCTGCCGTGGCGAGCTCGGCGATCGCGTCGCCGAGCGCGGGATCGCCCGGGATGTCGTACTCCATGTTCTGGATGAGGTGCGGGAACTCGTTGCTGCTGAACACCCCCGAGTATCGCTCGCAGCTGTTGACGTGATAGCCGCTGTTGACGAGCCAGTGCGTGTCGAAGACGACGAGCGTGTCGACCTCCTGCTCGCGCAGCCTCCGCCCGATCTCGCGATGGCCCGCGATGGCGTCGTCGCGCAGGCCGAAGTACCTGCCCGGCATCTCGCAGATCAGCATCGACGGGACGTGCGTCACCTTCGCAGCAAGAACGAGCTCCCCCATGCCTCCCCGACCTCCGCGGGCCGTGCGGATCGACCCGCCGCGCGGACCGGTTGTTTACTTCACATGTTAACTGATTTGCGGCACGAGCGGATAGTCCGCGAGGGCCGAGGAGAGTCGTGATGACGACGGATGGGAAGCAGCGTGTCCCGCTCGATCATCCCGACCTGCCGCGGCTCGTCCGGGAGGCGCTCGAGTCCCTGCTGTCGCTCTTCCGGCCGATCATCAACCACTTCGGGCTGACCGAGCAGCAGTGGAGGATCCTGCGCGTGCTCGGCGGACTGAGCGGGGCCGAGCAGCACGAGCTCGCTCGCGCCTGCCAGATCGTCCCGCCGAGCCTGACGGGCGTCTTATCGAGAATGGAGCGGGACGGGCTCGTCGAGCGCTCGCGGGTCGCGAGCGACCAACGACGGGTGCTCGTGACGCTCGCGCCGAAGGGCCGAGCGACCATCGCGTCGCTGGCGCCCCTCATCGATGCCCAGTACCAGGCGCTCACCGACGCGCTCGGCACGCCACTGGCAGCCGACCTCGAGCGCGTGCTCAACGAGCTGGTCGCGGCCGTGCCGTCACGAGTGCGCCGCGTCGGGCTCGGCGCGAGCGACGGGCCCCCCGGGCCTTGACGCGCCCGCCTTGCGTGCCGGAAGCCGCCGCGCGGGGGCCGGTCCCATGCATAAGCCGACGCTGGCGTGCAGAATGTCTTCGTGCCAGCTTGCCTGCCGGCGCGCGCGCCAGGGGCGCGACGCGAGTAGCGGTGCGCCCGTGACCTCCCCGGACACCGCATTCAACAAGGCCCGGAGCGACGAGGGGCTCATCGTCCACCTCATGCACCCCGGCCCGGAGGTCGCGCGCCGGTCGCGCCAGGTCGTCGGCGGGGTGCTCGCCGACCGTCCCGACGGCTTCCGCCAGGTCGCCGAGCTGCTCACCTCCGAGCTGGTCACGAACGCCCTGCTGCACACCCGCTCGTCCGTCTGGCTGCGCGTGCGTATCGCCGAGCAACGGCTGGCCGTCGAGGTCGCGGACCTGAACCGGGCGGCGAGCGTGGCGCCGGTGCCGCGCGAGCTCCAGGACGAGCACGGTCGCGGACTCGTGATCGTGGAGGCACTGGCCAGCCGATGGGGCGTCCAGCGTTCAGCGGTCACGAAGACGGTCTGGTTCGAGCTCGACTTCTGAACGTCGAGAAGGACGTCGCGCGCCGCGTCGGCCGCGGACGGCATCGCGGCCGACGCCATCAGCGGCTCCCCGACCCTCCTCGCTCTTGACGGACGCCTCAGCCGTGCGATCCTGTTGCGGGAGCTTCGGCATCGAGAAGGGATGACGCATGATCGCTCGGAGAGGGAAAGGGTGCGCACGACCGGCGGGCGACCCGGCGCGGCGCCGATGAAGGAGCTGCTCGCCGACATCGACCGGTGGCGTTCGGCCAACAGGCGCGTCGCGCTCGCGCGCGTCGTCGGCGTCGAGGGGTCCGGGCCCCGAGACGAGGGTGCGGCGATGGCGGTGTCGGAGGACGGCGAAGTCGCCGGGTCGGTGTCCGGCGGCTGCGTCGAAGGGGCTGTCGTCACCGAGGCGCTCGACGCGCTGAGCAGTGGGCGGGCGCGCCTGTGCACCTTCGGGTACAGCGACGAGGAAGCCTTCGCCGTCGGCCTCACGTGCGGCGGGACGGTCCGCGTCTTCGTGGAGCCGTTGGACTGGTGAGCGGCCTCTTCGAGTCATTGCGCGAGTGCCTCACCCTCGAGCTGCCCGTCGCGCTCGCGACCGTCGTGACGGTCGACCCCGCCGCCGGAGCGGGCGCCCCGACGCTCGGCGCGAAGCTGCTCGTCCGCCCGGGAGAATCCCCCCTCGGCTCGCTCGGCGACGCCGGGCTCGACCGTGTAGTGGCACGCGACCTCGCAGCCGCGCTGGAGGTCGGCCGCACGACGACGCGACACTACGGGCGGCACGGCGAGGCCCGTGCGGACGAGGTGACGGTCTTCCTCGAGAGCTTCGCCGCGCCGCCGCGCATGATCGTGTTCGGCGCCATGGACTTCACCGGCGCGCTTGCGCGCCTCGCGAAGCTCCTCGGTTACCGGGTCACCGTCTGCGACCCGCGGCCGGTGTTCGCCACCCGGTCGCGGTTCCCGATGGCCGACGAGATCGTCGTGGACTGGCCCGACCGCTACCTCGCCAGGGTCGGCGACGCCCTCACGCCGCGCGACGCGCTCTGCGTCCTCACCCATGACCCGAAGTTCGACGTGCCGGCCATCATCGGGGCGCTACGGACCGAGGTCGGCTACATCGGGGCGATGGGCTCGCGCGGCACGGTCGCCAAGCGCAACGCGCGCTTGTCCGAAGCCGGGGTCAGCGCCGAGGAACTGACACGCGTCATGGCGCCGATAGGGATTGACATCGGCTCGCGAAGCCCCGAGGAGACCGCCGTCTCGATCTGTGCCGAGATCATCGCCGTGCGCTCCGGGCGCGTCAGCGCGGCGTCGCTGCGGGATCTCGCAGGCCCCATCCACGCCGGTCGGCGGTGACCGCGGCCGTCGTCCTCGCCGCGGGCGGCGCGAGCCGTTACGCGGGGGGCGGGCACAAGCTTCTCGCCTCGTTCCGCGGGCGGCCGCTGCTCGCGTGGGCCGTCGAGCACGCGCTCGCCGCCGACATCGGGCCGACGCTCGTCGTGACCGGCGCCGTCGACATAAGGGGCGTCCTGCCCCTCGACGTCACCGTCGTCCCCAACCCCGAGTGGCGCCGGGGGATGGCGGCGTCGATCCGGGCCGGGCTCGACTGGGCCGCGCGCGCCGGCCACGAGGACGTCGTCCTCGGCCTCGGCGACCAGCCCCTCGTCCCCGCGTCCGCCTGGCGGGCGGTCGCCGCCTCCAAGAGCCCGATCGCCGTCGCGACCTTCGGCGGTGAGCGACGACCTCCGGTGCGCCTGAGCGCCGAAGTCTGGCCGTTGCTGCCACACGAGGGCGACGTCGGCGCCCGCTCGCTCATGGCCGCCCGGCCGGAGCTCGTGGCGGAGGTGCCCTGTGAAGGCGAGGCGGCGGACGTCGACACCGTCGAGGACCTCGCCCGGTGGGGCTGACGTGAGCCCGGCCGGCAAGATGGGGCGGCCCGGGATGCCGGTCGTGACGTCCGCGAGCGCCTCGGGCGCGAATGGTTGAGCTGCCCGGCCCCGCGACGGGGCGCGTGCCGACCGTCGGCGCGCGCCGCGCCGACGCGTCCTTCGCGCCGGGCGGAGGCCTGACGGGAAGGGTGGCCGGGCCGGAGTCGATCGAGCAGCTCCAGGAGCTTCTCGGGACGCAGTCCTACCTCGCCGACCGCGGGCTCGCCACGGCGGTCTTCCTCGCGCTCTCGCTCGGCCAGCCGTTGCTGCTCGAGGGTGAGGCCGGCGTCGGCAAGACGGAGGTGGCCAAGGCGCTGGCCGCCGCGTACGGCGTCGAGCTCATCCGGCTGCAGTGCTACGAGGGCATCGACGCCAGCCAGGCACTCTACGAGTGGGACTACGCGCGCCAGCTCCTCTACGCGAGGGCGCTGCACGAGCGCGGTTCGAGCGGAGACGACGCGGCCGAGGAGATCTTCTCCCCGCGATTCCTGATCGAGCGGCCGCTGCTGAGGGCCCTGCGGGCCGGTGAGCGAGCGGTGCTGCTCATCGACGAGATCGACCGGGCAGACGACGAGTTCGAGGCGTTCCTGCTCGAGGTCCTGTCCGACTTCCAGGTCACGATCCCCGAGATCGGCACGATCCACGCCGAGCAGGCGCCGCTCGTCGTGCTGACCTCGAACCGCACCCGCGAACTCCACGACGCGCTCCGGCGACGTTGCCTCTACCACTGGATCGACTACCCCGACGCTGCCCGGGAGGTCGAGATCGTCCTCGCCCGCGCCCCGGAGGTGGCCGCCGAGCTCGCAGCGCGAGCGGCCGCATCCGTCGAGCGCCTGCGCGGGCTCGACCTCGTGAAGAAGCCCGGGGTGGCCGAGACGATCGCTTGGGTACGTGCCCTCACCCTGCTCGGGGCGACGACCCTCGAACGCGGCGTCGCCGCCGCGACCCTCGGCTCGGTGATCAAGGACCACGACGATCAGCTCGAGGTGGAGGAGCGCCTGGACGAGATCCTCGGTGCCGCGCCCTGAGGGCGCTGTGCTCGTCGCGGCGCTGACGGGCTTCGGCGACGAGCTCCACCGGGCCGGGGTCCCGGTCGGGGCCGGACAGGTGATCGCCCTCGCCCGTGCGATGTCACGCCTCGATCCCGCCGACCCTGACGACCTCTACTGGGCCGGGCGCGCCTGCCTCGTCTCGCGCCAGGAGGACATCGCCACCTACGACGCCGTCTTCGCCGAGCTGTTCGGCGGTGGCCGCCACGTCGCGCTGCGGGTGACGGGCGAGTTCGCCGGCCTCGCCGGGGCACCGAGTGGCCGGTCGAAGGCGCCCCGACCGGGCGAGCGGGCACGCCCTTCCGACGCCGAGACCGGCAGGCTCGCCTCCGACCTCGACGTGCTGCGCGAGAAGGACTTCGCGAGGTGCAGCGAGAAGGAGCTTGCCGACATCGCCCGCCTGCTCGCCCGGGTCTCGGCGGCGCCGCCGCTCCGGCGTGTGCGCCGGACGCGCCCGGCGCGAAGCGGCGTCCGGCCCGACCTGAGGCGCCTGCTGCGTGAGCTGCTCCGCCAGGACGCCTCTGCGCTGCCGAGGCGATGGCGGCGCCATCG